>Ga0209643_1002777_pt1 | contig 10427 bp, 9 predicted proteins | sample AutmiccBRH37_all_FD_187383 | JGI IMG/M metagenome (GOLD analysis project Ga0209643, IMG submission 187383) | Deep subsurface microbial communities from Mt. Terri, Switzerland - Autotrophic microbial communities BRH/37_all (SPAdes) (version 2) | ecosystem: Environmental > Aquatic > Deep subsurface... | reverse complement strand
CCCTTTATCGTAAGTATAATATTTCAAAAGCGTTAAAAATTTTTGAAGCCTTGGAGAAAATTTAGCTTTTGAAATATGGTTTTTAAAGAGCGATTTTTTCAATCGATCTTTAAAAAATACCTAACGAGAAAGTGCCTTTTCTTTTGGTTCGTTTTCTTTGTGCAAGACAAACCGACAAAGGAGGTTCACGAACACCAAAAAAACAATAAAAAATGGTGAGTAAAGAAAATGAACAGAAACATAATTGGATAGCCAATGCCGCAACAAAAGAAAAATCAATCATTTCTTTGCCAAAACAGCCATTTTAGCCTTTTTTTATCCGCACAACAACAGTCATAACGGGGGCTCAAGGGGTGAAAATGGGGGGATACTCCATAGATACTCCATAGATAGTCCATATATACTCCATTTATACGCAACTTTTTCCTGAAACCGCCTTTTTGCACTGAATGTGCCGTATTTATTGACTTCCAAATTTTTGAAAGCTAAATATAACGCAACGAAAAGCAAGGAAATACTTGTTTAGTTGTACCAATTGTTGTACCTTAGTATCACGTTGCACCCGTTTGAAAACCCCTGTTTTACTAGACATTCACTCCAATGCACCGCATTACAAATGTAGTACAACATTTCTAAATTTCAAATTATATGGCATCTATCAAACTTATCTTGCGTAAACATCAACTAGATCAAACCGGCCATTGCCCGCTTTATATTCGAATTATAAAAGACAGAAAAGCGAAATTTATCACTGCTGGAGTAAAACTCAAAGAGAGCGAATGGGATGAGGGAAAACAGAAAGTAAAAAAGAACCATTCCAACAGTGCAAGGATGAATGCTTCACTATCCCAAAAAATTGCCGATGCTGAAGGACAGGTTGCCGATATGGAAAGAAAGTTAAAAACTGTATCCGTCAAAAAACTAAAAGAAGCCATAAAGGGTAAGGAAGTCCCAAACTTTTTTGAGTATGCCCTCAAACAATTAGAGAAAATCAAAAAAACGCTGTCCTATTCAACTTACAAGTCCTATTCAACTCATATTAATAAGTTAGAAGCCTACATTAAATCTAAAGATCTGTATTTTGATGAAATCTCCGCAGAATTTTTAAACAACTATAAATTCTATTTGGCCAACACCTTAAAAAACAATGAAACAACCCAACGTCATTCCATAATTGTTCTTGGAACCATATTTAGACACGCTATAAAAGAAGATGCAATTCCGGAAACAATGTATCCTTTCACTAAGCTGACACTTAAATTTAGCGCAGCTAAACGCTTATTTTTAAACAAAGCACAAATTGACAGTTTAACCAATTTAAAGTTGGGTGAAGATAAAAAATCCATAATGTGGAGGGATTTATTCTTGTTTTCAATTTACGCTGGCGGATTGCGTTTCTGTGATGTTCTCGAAATGAAATATGCCAACTATAACCAGGCGGAAAGTAAAATCAATAAACTCATTCGCAAAACGGGAAGAATGCACCAGTTCAAAATTGGAAAAGTGGCCATTGATATCTTGGAAAAATACCATAAAAAAGATGCCAAACACGATGACTATCTTTTTCCGATTTTAGGAAACAAAGAAGGTTATGAGAAATTCGAATCAATCCGTTATTCAGAAACGGCAAAATACAATAAGCTCGCTAATTCCCATTTAAAAAGTATGGGAGAAAAATTGGAACTTCCATTCAAACTGTCTTTTCATTTAAGCCGCCATACTTTTGCTACAAACGCCTTAAATAATGGAATGAGAATTGAGCACGTTTCAAAGTTGATGGATCATAGCGACATCGGAACAACGCAAATTTATGCCAAAATCATCAGTGAAGAACTGGACAAAGCGGTTGACAATTTTATTTATTAATTCAGGATTTATTTGGAGCTGCACTTGATATAATCGAGCAACAATCACAAACCTGTTAAATTGTTAATAACTTAATCCAAAACCCTTTAACAAAGCTTTTTATTTATATCTACATTTACATTGAAGAAGATTAGTAAATTCCAAAGCATTTAAAACGAGGAAGAAACGATTTATAGTTGAAAACACTATGACTCGTTAAAAATTGTAGGTAAACGTAAACTATTAATTTCCTTTAAATTCACAATGAAACATCTAAATAAAATAGGATTATTTGAATCATCAGGAACAAAATATGCAAACTGCTCCGTTTGTAGAATTATTGGCAGTGTCTGCGGCGCTGGCCAAAAATCCTGTATTTGATATTATTATTGATGAAAAAATAACACTTCAGAATTACTGCAACGCGTTAATTGAAAAAACCCTTACACTTCGACAATCAGACTTTCCGGCTTTTATAGACTATCAATCCGGGCAGGTTAAAAATAGCATAATATGGTTAAACAAATTGGAAAAGTTACTGGCCCACAATCAAGATGTATTCATTTTAAAAAAGGTTTTGTGTCGTTTTACCAAACTTATGAACCTAATTGAAGACAAACGAACGAAAGTGCAATCTTCGCCCGTAAAAGTGCTTAAAATCAAAACCCCGAAAAGGTTAATCAATGCCACTTCTGATGATCGCTATTTTTCATATTTTGAAGTTAAAAATCACATTGAAACATTGACAAACTTCAGTGAAAAACTAATTTATTTAACCCAGGAAGCTTTTGCCTATAAACAAGCAGATAAATTTTCAATAAACACAACTTTACAGGCGTACGACGAACAATGCAACCATCAAATTGAGCATTTACAAACACTTCGTAAAATGCGTTCTGACTACGAAAAAGAGCAGCAGGAAAATTTAGAAAATGTACTGCAGGAAAAAGCGTCAACTTTCAAAATCCGCATCAATGGTCCAATTAATATTTTAACCGATGTTTACAAACAAATGATGAATACCCCAAAGTCAAATGGAAAAACGTATATCAGTCATTCCATAAAAGACATTACAAAATTCATTTGTGACAACCATCTGGACGAGCTCGGAAACGAACTTTCTCCAAACACAATTCGCACGTATTTATCTCCGACAAGGAATGATAAAGACCCAAATAATGATACTAAAATTAGGATTTAGTATCATTTTTCCTAAAATCAACATGTCAACTATTTAATACCAATAAGGTCCAAAAAACTATTTAGTCTCATAAGACCAGATAATACCAATGCGACTTTTTTTTAATTCTTCCATTTGCACCATAACAATTAAAAAACTTTAAAAATGGATGCAATTATCTTCACAAAAGACCAATTTTCGGATCTAATGAGCAAATTAGACACGATTCAAAACCAAATCAGTTTCAAGTCCGACCCAAAAAAGGAAACTTACCTGGACAATCAGGAATTCCTGACACTTTTAAAAGTCTCAAAACGGACAGCACAAACCTGGAGAGACGAAGGAAAAATTTCCTTTAGCCAGGTTGGCAGCAAAATTTACTACAAATTATCAGACGTTGAAAAGTTGATGCAGGAGCATTACAACAAAGCTTTCAAAAGCAGATAAAATAAGCTGCTGCAACGGAACCTGCGAAGCTTGTATCTGCAAAGCAATCCCTGTTTCCCCTCCTTCGGAGGGGTGCACAAAGGGCGGAGTCTCCAAAAAAACTTTAAACATAAAACTTTAAAAAACGCTTATGGTAACCATTTTCAAAAACTTCAACGAAGTCGTTGAACACAAATCAATTCCGGTAATTTTAGAAGAAATACGCACCGGAAAATACAAACACGCTATTGTTTACCTGCGTAAATCATTAGCCGAAAAAAAAGAAGAAGCTTACAACAAAGCCAAAAAATCACTGCTGGCATTCACACCTTCCGGCAAGTTTGTTGGCGGCAGAAAAATGGAATTCTTGGCCGAATACTCCAAAACCATCATATTGGACATCGATAAATTAAGCAAGGAAGACTTAACAAAAGCAAGTCATCTGGCCAATCAATCCGAGTTTACGTATGCCAGTTTCATCAGTCCGTCTGGAAACGGTTTAAAAATTTTAGTGAAAATTGATACGCCAAAAACCGAGCATAAAGAAACGTTTCTTTTGGTCCAGGCACATTATGAAAAACTTCTGAATCTATCGATCGACAAATCCGGAAAAGACATCACCCGGCTATGTTTTTACGCTGCAGATGAAAACTTGTATTTCAATCCCGAAGCTTCCGTTTTTACGAGCGTAGAGGAGCAATCTGCCCTAGTGAATGAAGTGAATACGTTAAAATCTACTGACATTGGATCTTCGACTTTAGACTTTAGACTGCTCTATGAGCATTGCATTAAATTTACCGAAAAAAAAGTGCAATATGTGAGTGGTAGTCGCAATGTTTTTGTGCATCAATTAGCCTGTAATATGAATCGCAAAGCGGTGCCGTTAGAAACAACTTTGGGTTATCTTTTAACCGATTTTGGCTATGACGACAAAGAAGTAACCCTAGCTGTAAATAGTGCCTATGGAAACATCCACGAATTCGGAAAAAGCGAAACACCAAAAAAATGTCACCCTGAGCCTGTCGAAGGGCAAAAACCAACAACCATTTTAAATGATGAAGACGACGAAAACAAACCAAAACCAACACAAATTGACCGTCTGGAGCTTTTTTTATCAAACAGATATGCGTTTAGACACAATATAGTATCAGGAAAATTGGAATATCAGCAGCTTTCTGGCTCCTCCCCTTTGGGGAGGCCGGGTGGGGCCAAAAGAAAGTGGAATGTGATGAACGATTTTATTGAAAATTCAATGCTCAGGGAATGTCTAAAAGCACGAATCAGAACAAACCTTTCATCTTTGCGAAACTTGCTGAACTCCGACTTTTGTCCGCTTTTCAATCCGTTTGAGGATTACTTCCATAATTTGCCTACTTACGATGAAAAAGAAGATTACATCACGCAATTGGCAAACACAATCACCACCACAAAACAAGATCTTTGGCAGCAATGTTTTAAAAAATGGTTGGTCGCAATGGTAGGTTGCGTATTGGATGAAAAGGTAATCAATCACACTGTAATTGTGTTCAGTGGCAAACAAGGATTGGGAAAAACAACTTGGGTGGAAAAACTGGTTCCAAGACCTTTGAAAGAGTATTTATTTTCCGGAACCATCAACCCAAACAACAAAGATACACTGGTGCAGTTGTCAGAATGTATGTTGATTAATTTGGACGAGTTGGAAAACCTAAACCGTTCCGAAATCGGTTCACTCAAAGAAATCATCACAAAAACCCAAATCAGAATGCGAAAAGCCTACGGACACAACAACGAAACAATGCCGCGCAGGGCATCTTTTGCAGGAAGTGTCAACACTGCCCAGTTCTTAAACGATACAACTGGAAGCAGAAGATTCCTTTGTTTTGAATTGGAAGGCATACAATACCAACACAAAGTGGATATCAACCTGGCATTTTCACAAGCCTTGTTTCTTTTCAAAAGCGGATTCAGACATTGGTTTGACCAGGAAGAAATTAAATCGATTACCGAAAATAACGAACAATACCAACTGCACAGCCCGGAAGAAGAATTGTTATTAACCTGGTTTGAGCCTTGCGAAAGAGAAAAGGCAAACATTTACCTCAATGCTTCTCAAATCGCCGCCAAACTGGCTGAAAAAGCCAAGATTAACATAACAGACGGCACCATTAATAAGTTAGGAAAAGCATTAAAAAAACACAATTTCATTCGATTAAAAAAGAACGGAATAGCAGTTTACGCTTTACTGGAAAAAACTTGGGAAGAAGTCGATTATAGAAACAAGGAAATCACTGAATAAAATGCCCTTTTTTAAGCCCTCCCTTTGGTGGGCTTATTTGCTTCACTTTACCGCATTTTCATAGGGCAGGCAAGGCAACCAAAAAACGCCACAAACATTTTTTACTTTTTTACTTTTTAAACTTTCAGGCAACATAAGACCAAAACAGCGCAGTATAATAAAGTAGTCGTGCCACTTTGCACCCATACAGCCACTTAAATCCGTTTTTTATTTTACAAAAAAATAAAATATCTTTTATCCCAAATTTGGTTGCCCTGCCTACCCTAATTTTTTATGCACTTATATTCATTTATTTTTACCCGTTTACGGTTTTCCCTACTTAACATCAAATGTTTTAGATTTTAAAATAAACTCAATAGAACAATTTAATGCTGAACTTGTTAGGGATTATCTTTACTCCATTGATAATTCTGTTAAAATAAATAATGAAAAAGGAACTAATTTATTACACGCACATAAAGCTTTCAAATTAGGTATTTTTCTAACAGGAATACTCGTAATGCTAGTTTGCTCAATACTGTTTTTTACAAAAAAAGAAGAACATAGTATAACAATAAAACAGCCTATTGAAATTAAACATTTAGATTCCTTACTAAATAAGAATAAAACAATTATAATTATTCAAAAAGACACTTTAAATAGAGGAAACAGTAAAAAAAAGATAACCCACTTATAAAACCTATACAAAATCATCGTTTAATCCAAGTTTTCCAATCCAGAGCGAGGTCGAAGGACGAAGGTCTAATTTCATTTTTCAAACAACATTTATTATCTTTAATGCTGTTTTTTAAAGAGGTATATTTTATGGAAACCATCGAATTAACCAGAAAAGAATTATACGATATCGTATGGTCAACAACAATTTCAAAGTTGACACAGCAGTATGCTTATACCAATGACGGAATTAAAAAATTGTGCAAACAATTTGAAATCCTTATGCCTGATGGTAGTTATTGGTCAAAACTCAAATTCAATAAAAAGTTCAAAAAAGAAAACCTCAATCCAGTCTTTGGTGGTACTAATAAAATAGTATTAACGAGAACTGGAAGGGTCAGGTCCCTTTTTCAAAATTTTTAGTACCATTGTCTTTACAGCTCCTTTAAATAAAGTGGGACGCATCGGGTAACTGAACTATTCTTTTTTATTTAAATAAACTTTGCTAGTCAAAAAAAGCACATAATTTATTCTTATTCAAAGTATTTATAATATTTTTTATCAGCAATGCTCAACATTTCTTTATCACCTTTACTATCACCATAGGCATAAATGACTTCATAATCTTCGAGACAATACTTTTCCTTTATTCTGTTTACTTTTTCTATACCGTTGCAATTCAAAGTTGAAAACCTTCCTGTTAGCAAATTGTCTTTAACTTCAAGTTTTGTGCTAATGAGATTTAAATTGTTTTTTTGACACCAAGCAATTAACCAATTTTCCATTGATGCTGACACAACAACAACCTCATGCCCTTTTTGCTGATGCCATTTTATTTTTTCTATAGCTTTTGGACGAATGATTTTATCAATTCTTTCAAGTCCATACTTATCTGAAATTTGTTGAAAACGATTAATATTCCATCCATTAAAAAAATGATATAATAGTTTTTCCTTTGCCATATTATTTGACACAAAATTAAAAATATACCTGATTAATACTGGACTTAAAATCAGTAAACCTAAATAATAATTTTGTTTTCCAACAGCAAACTTAACAAAATCAGCTAAACTGTCTTTTGTTGTTATTGTTCCATCGAAGTCAAAAAAAGATATTTTCATTCTAATTTTACTAAGGAATTTGGTTTGTATTTCTTGGTCAATTCGACAACTGAGATATCGTAACTTTCAACACTTAAATCTGTCGGCACCTCCAAATAAATATTTCTTTTATTTTCTGAATTAATTCTAAGGATAAATTCAGCCCAACTTTCTTTTTTAGCATAATATGGCGAAAAGTTTGGTCTTGCGTCATATAAATTTAGGTTTAAATACCGCAAATGATTACTACCAAAAACAACAATGCTGTTTTTTTTAATTTTACTATATCGTTTTATTGTATTTTCAATTGTTTTATTGTACGTAAGTTCATTTTGGTCTCGAATTTTTAAAGGAACATTTAGTGTCCAGGAAAATAAAGAGGCTGATATCAATAATATTTTGAATATATTGAAGTATTTTTGAGTTGTTATATTTTCAATATAATTTATAACTGCAATAAAAATCAAAAAACTTCCTGGCGCAAGCAATCTAGTATTAAATATATCAAATTGGGTATTCCACCTCATAAGTATTATAAAAAACAAATATGTAACCCCTATTATTCCAAAAACAAATGGCAGATAGATTTTATTATTAGATTCCTGAACTCTAGGTTTGAAAATATATCCTCTATATTTAAAAGTAAAAAATCCTATTAAAGCATATTGAGCCAAAAAAATTAAATTTTTTCTTAAATAAGTATCATTTTGATGAATAATTAACTCTGAAACAGTAGCTTTAAATAAAGTGCTAAATAGGTTTGCGTTAGTCTCGGGAGAAGGTATTCTCGGCATTCCTGTAAAGTTACCTGTTTCAAGCAAATTATGATATAGATAACCTGACATCAAAAGTAAATTGAAAAGGGAAATTGCAATTAAAATAATAAATTTAGATTTATCTTTTTTTACTAGACCAAAATAAATTCCCAATAATCCAATTATTCCAAAACTAAAAGCACCAATATATCTTGATAAAAATAAGAAGAGCGATGAAAATAATAGGGAAACTGATATTAAAAATAATTCATTTGGCTTTTTTATAAAATTAAAAATCGAGGCAGAAAACCAAACTAAACCAAAAATAAATGCTGTTTCACTCCAAGTATAAGTGAAAATTTCTAGAAAAGATGCAAATAAAAATATAAGCCCATATAGATATGCATTTTTGTTAAAGAGTGATTTTAAAATACCTAAAATCAATCCTATAAAAAATATATTAAGAACTTTTGAAGCCCAAAATACAGATAATCCAGTTAATTTTGCTAACAAATAAATTAGGGAAGGATATCCAATCGGCCAAATTGCAAAGAATTCTTTTCCTGATTGATTCAATGAGGTAATATAAAAACCATTGCCGTCCAGCAAGTTTTGCGCAAGCGCTAGATAATTAGTTGAATCAGGAGATAAGTATCCACTACTTTGATAAAAAGATTTAGATAGTATAGCAATGGTCATTAAAAAAAATACCATAACTAAGTACAAATCCTCTTTTATTAATGACGGATAATTTCTAAAATTAATTTTTTTCATATGCTCATTTTCTTAAATTGAAACTCAGGAACATTTTTAATAATGAACATAATCCATCTCCAAAACCACTTTGTGTATAGAACATCCTTCCCTGTTTGTTGTGCTTTAAAGATATCTTGAGCAACTTCTTCAGGTTGAGCGGTTAATTTTTTAGGTAAATCCAATCCTTCAGTCATTTTTGTTGCCACAAATCCTGGTTTAACTGTCAATACTTGAACATTTGAGCTAAAAAGTCTATTTCTAAGACCTGAAAGATAAGTAGTAAATGCAGCTTTTGCTGAACCATATATGAAGTTACTCTTTCTGCCACGGTCACCAGCTACAGAACTTATTCCAACAATAAAACCATTTTTATTTTTTTCAAAATCATTAGCCACTATATTTAGAATACTTACAACACCTGTGTAATTTGTATCCATTATTTTTTGAGCTTCCTCAAAATCATTTTGGGCTTTTTCTTGTTCTCCAAGATAACCTACTACAGAAATTACACCAATAGGTTTTTCTTCTAATGAATTATAAAAACTTTGATGAGAATCATAATTTAAAATATCAAGGTCTATACATTTTACATCTTTTTGATTTCTTATTTTGATGTCATTAGCAAAATTGTGAAGCTCACTAGATTTTCTTGCTGCCAAATATAAGTTATAACCATTCTCAGCATACTTTTTTGCAACAGCTTTTGCGATATCGCTTTTAGCTCCTATTATTAATATATATCCCATATTAGATTTCAACACGATTTGATTGCAGTGAATTAAATTTTTTATTCATTTTATATTTTTCTCTTAAATTCCTAAATTCATTAATAAAAGGATATCCTTGCTCAAAAGTAGCTTTACTAACCCTAACATCTTTTGTTAAATAAATTCGTCCTTTATATTTTAAAACTATTTTATCAAGCTCATCAAGAAATTCAAATAATCCTTTTTCTATCTTAAAGTCTAATGCCAAGCTGTAGCCTTCCATTGGAAAAGAAAGATAATTTTCATTGCTCTTACCATAAAGTTTTAGAACTGCCAAAAATGAACCTTTACCTGAGTTTGATATTGTTTTTAATATTTCTTCCAAGCCAATGAAACTAGTTTCTTGAGGTAATATAAACTGATATTGTGTAAAACCATTTTTTCCATAAATTCTATTCCAGTTATCAATAGCGTCAAGAGGATAAAAGAAAGTATCAATATCTACTTTTTGTTTAGAAACTAATTTCCTGACTTTTCCATAATAAAGCCAGTTAAAAGCTTTTACGCTTAAAGTGTTTAAAGCAAATGAAGGGAAGTTAAAAGGGATGTTTAATTTCTTTTTTAGCCCATAATCCAAGTCTCCATCATCATCAAAATCACCTACCATCAATAAACATTTGCCTATTTTATTTCCTTTAGCAAGGCAGTCAATCCAAGCAACTGAGT
>Ga0209643_1002770_pt1 | contig 10457 bp, 8 predicted proteins | sample AutmiccBRH37_all_FD_187383 | JGI IMG/M metagenome (GOLD analysis project Ga0209643, IMG submission 187383) | Deep subsurface microbial communities from Mt. Terri, Switzerland - Autotrophic microbial communities BRH/37_all (SPAdes) (version 2) | ecosystem: Environmental > Aquatic > Deep subsurface... | reverse complement strand
ACAAGATGGGCAAGCAATAGATTAGAGCGATTACAGAAAAAGACTATTGAAAACGTGGATGAATTTTGTACGAATTACGAAAAGAAGATTAGAGAAATGGGAGGTATCGGCTTCTTTCTTGGCGGTATCGGTCCCGATGGTCATATCGGTTTCAATATTAAAGGGAGTGATCACTACTCCACTACCAGATTAATACAAACAAATTACGAAACTCAAGCCGCTGCTTCAAGCGACTTAGGAGGCATAGAGATAGCACGTAATCGATTTGTTATTACTATCGGTCTAAATACTATCACATACAATGAAAATGCCACAACAATCATTATAGCAGCAGGAGAAGCAAAAGCAAATATCGTAAGAGATTCTATCGAAAGCGGTCCTTCAAATGAATATCCGGCAACCTCTTTACAGAAATTACCTAATGCTCGATTTTATTTGACTAATGGAGCAGCTCTCCGTCTTCTCGAGAGACGCTATGAAGATATCTTAAAAGAAGAAAAGATTTCTCAATTCGCTATCGAAAGATCGATAATTAATCTTGCAGTAGAAAAACAGAAAGAAATTATAAAATTTACAAAAGAAGATTATCTCTCGAATAAATTCGGAAAATTAATTTTAGAAAAAACAAAAATGAAACCGGAAGAGATTAATCAAATTATTTATAAAAATGTTCTTGAGCGATTTACCAAAGGTACTGAATTAATTAAAAATGAAACGATACTTCATACTGCTCCGCATCATGATGATATAATGCTCGGATATTTACCATATATCGTTCACTTAGTAAGAGAGCAGAGTAATAGTCATCATTTCGCCACTTTAACGAGCGGCTTCACTGCTGTTACTAATTCTTATATGCTTTTCTTAATGGAAAATCTTAAAGAGCATTTGAAGAATGAAGAATTTAAGTCTCGCTTTTCCGATCGATACTTTGATCCTGAATTTAGTGATGGACGAAATAGAGACGTTAATCTATTCCTTGATGGACTCGCAGCAAGAAGCAGAACTCTTAAAAGAGAAGCAACCGCACGCCGAATGCTAAGAAATTTAATCAGCATTTATGAAGAAGATAATCTTAAATATCTTGTTGATAGAGTAGATGAATTAATTAATTACTTCACAACTCAATATCCGGGCAAAAAAGATATTCCACACGTTCAGAAGCTTAAAGGGATGTTAAGAGAATGGGAAGAAGAAATTATCTGGGCTTATTTTGGATTTAATAATGAAAGTATTTCGCATCAAAGACTCGGTTTTTATCAAGGAGAACTTTTTACTGAAAATCCGGAAGTTAATCGCGATGTATTACCGATTTTAGATTTATTAAGAAAAGTTAAACCGACTATTATTACTGTAGCATTAGACCCTGAAGGAAGTGGTCCCGATACTCATTACAAAGTGCTCCAGACAATTACTGAGGCATTGCGATTATATGGTAAAGAGGCAGATATATCGAAGATTAAAATTTGGGGATATCGTAATGTCTGGTATCGATTCCATCCGGCTGAAGCAAATATCTATGTGCCGGTAAGTCTCAATTCATTTGCAATTCTTGAAAGTACATTTATGAATAGTTATGGCTCGCAAAAAGATGCCAGTTTCCCAAGTTATGAATATGACGGTCCGTTTTATCGACTTGCTCAAAGCATTCAAGTGGATCAATATAATACTATTCGCCTTTGTCTCGGGAAAGACTTTTTTATTAAGCACTCAAGTCCGAGAGTTAGAGCTACTCATGGTATAGTTTATCTAAAAGAACTTACATTGGAAGAGTTCTACTCTAAATCAATTGAACTAAAAAAATTAACTGAAAATGTGTAAGTAATGTTTGCTGAATTAATTAAAAAATTATTTTTAATGAGTATAAATGAATAAGACCGAAGTAACACTCGGAATTGAAATTGGTGGGACTCACACTTCTTTTGGGCTAGTGGATAGTTCAGGGAATTGCCATTTAGAAAGCAAGATTCTTACTAAGGCAAATGAATCTCCCGAAGCACTATTCGAACGTCTTTATACTAAATTCAAAAAGGTGTTTAAAAATCATTCCAAAGAATTAGAGATTCTGGGGGTAGGGATTGGTGCTCCTTCAGCTAATTATTATAAAGGCACGGTGGAATATTCCTCAAATTTAAACTGGAGTTACGTAAATATAATTGACCTTGCAAAAAAATATTTTGATTTTCCTGTGGTAATAACAAATGATGCTAATGCCGCAGCAATTGGTGAAATGAAATATGGCGTTGCAAAAAAAATGAAGAATTTTATTCAACTTACACTTAGCAGAGGATTCGGAAGCGGAATTGTTGTCGATGGCAATATTCTTTATGGTTCAGATGGTTTTGCAGGCGAAATAGGGCATACAATTGTAGAAAAAAATGGTCGTCAATGCGGCTGTGGAAGATATGGATGTTTAGAAACTTATGTCTCTACGGGTGGATTAATAAGAACATTTTTTGAACTTCTTTCAAAGACTAATGAGATAAGTGTATTAAAAGAATTTCCTCCAAATAAAATAACCGCAGACTTGATTTATAAAGCAGCACGAAACGGAGATAAATTAGCGATTACAGCGTTTGAATATACGGGTCAAATATTAGGGGAAGCATTAGCTAATGCAGTTGCTTTCTTAAGTCCCGAAGCTGTAATCTTATCTGAAGGATTAGCAATGGCAGGAGACTTGATTTTAGCACCGACTAAATATTACATGGAAAAAAATATGCTAAATTTATTCCAAGGCAAAGTGGAAATTCTTGTTTCAGGTCTTCCTAAAGGAAACGTAGCAATATTAGGAGCAAGTGCCCTAAGCTGGCACGAGATCCATAAAAATTCTAAAAAGTTATAAATTTCTTTAATTATAACGGCAGTTAAATTTTGCCGGTATTCTAAAAATATTATATTTTAAAAAAAAGAAGAGCTGTTTATTACACAGCCCTTCTAATAAGAATAACTGATATCTATTTAATTAAAATGCAGTTATAACGCCCGCAGTTAGTTGACTGAATTTCTTTTCTATATCATATCCAAATTCACCCATTAGACGAATATTACGTCTTAATAAATATCCTCCACTTATAGCAATAGAATTATAATCCAATGCTTTTATATCCGATTGAACGAAATTATAAATTCCGGCAAAATAATACTTACTTTCGTCTCCATCAGGTGTAATAATAAGTTCAGCGAATCCGCCCTTTGTTTTAATGTCATTTACTTTATAGAACGATTGCTTATCATTTCTCATTAAGTACTGAAAATTGAGTTCGATTTTATTATCATAAGAGAGAGTTAAATCAGGACCGAAATAAGTTACTTCATTCGTAAAATTGCGCGCAATATCATCTTCGAGTTTTTCTTTGCCGTAATAACCAAATACTCCAAGACGAATATTATCAGTAAAATCATGTGAGGCACGGAGTGCGAAATTTTTATAATTATCATTATCGAAATTTTTGAAATTATTTGCTGCACCGATGCCGCTGCCGTTTAGGACTTCAAAAATTAAGTCAGTCCCGAATGGAAACGTGTAGGTAAGCATTACACCTCTATCATAGGTCAAATCTACATTTGAATAACCGAGTCGCGGTTTATATATCTGATAGTCTTCAAAGGTAAGACGGAGTTCTCTTTTAAATAAAGGATCGGAAACCTGGAACTGACCGATATAAATATCAAATTCAGGAAGAACATCATTGAACATAATAAATGCATCTTCAATACCGGCGACTTCACCTCTTTCGCTGAAAAAGAAATAGAAATAGTAAGAAACATCTTTTGCGATTGAACCGCCCGACATTAGCTTTAAATTATAAGGAGCTGTAAAATCACCTTGATCCGAATTTTTATTATTATAAGTGGCATATCCTTCTAATTTTATAGCCAGGGGAAGGTCTCTAATTAAAGAAAGTTCAGGATCACCTGTTTCAACAAAATACCTAGGGGCATCCTTATCGGCTAGTACGAAACCATCACCGGCAAAAGTGTCGCCATAAGCTTTGAGTTTTGGGAATGGATTATGACATGTTTGGCAGCTCATATTATATTTTCTCGCAAATGCGGGAATTGCATCGATACTAATGGTCGTAGCTAAGAGTGTTACGGTTATTAATAAAAAAAAAATTTTAGTTTTCATTTTTTGCGCTCCTAATCAAGAATAGTTACTGTTGTAGAATGCTCATTTACCAATAAGGGGGTAAATTCTTCTTTTGGGACTTCTAAAAATTCACCTACGGACTTAACTAAAAGTTGGTAATTAAGTTTAGCTGTAATTTTCATTTCACCTGAGGGTAAAGTGCCTGGTAGATTAAATGTGAAAGTTTCCGTCTTTGTCTCACGTGGACCAATTCTATAATCTACTCCTAATTTTGAGGTGTTCCATTGCTGAATTGTCATTCTTCCTTGAGGATCAAAATATGGCATTCGGAAAATTCTATCTCCATAGGGTACAGCATCTCTTTGAACGCCTTTGAAATCGGGCAGATTCAATGCAATACCCATATCTTGATATGCTAAGACATCGGTAGAGATTGTAAATTCTTCTCCTTCAAATCCTTTTTTATCGACAGGTAAATGATAAACATTTCCTTTGCTGTCAGTGGCTTCAACATCAAGCCAGACAATTCGGTCTTCCACTGATCCTGTGGGGAATTTATGTCCGGTCTTTTGATTAAATAGTGCGACAGTAAATTTAATTATCTCTCCGGGTTCTGCTTCCTTGATATCAGGATTAATTCTTAATTCGATAGTCCCTCGTACTTTACCGGGATCGTGTGCACCATGGAAAAGGTGAAGTTTCGTATCTTTATAAACCGTCCCCATTGAGGCAGTACGAAATTCTGTTTTGGTCATGTGGCAATCCTGGCATTGAACACCTTCTTTGAAGTAAGGACCTTCTTTCCATTCGAGATGAGTTGATTTAACCCACATATCATAAGGACTTTTTTCGTTATGACATATACCACAAAAATCGCCTGAGGAATGTAATGCAGTTTTAACGATTTTATGAGCGGGGGATTCCATATCTCCAACTCGTGAACTGAATTTAGTTTTACCCGGTTCCATTATATAATTAAAATTATGAGGAATATCCCCGCTGAATCCGGTAATGCTATGACATACTTCGCATTGAACCGATTCATTAGCTCTTGAATTTTGGCTCGGAGGCGGAGGCGGAACATCTCCAACTACATAAGAAATAGGTGCATGACAACCATTACATCCTGCTTTAACTTCTGCTACTTTACCATCTTTTTCTGCATGTGGAATGGCAAGCTTGAAATACTCAATTTCATCCCATTCATGCGTATATGCTTGGGACATCATTGACTGTTTCCATTGCATATAAAAATCTGTATGGCACGATGTACCGCAATATTCAGGTTTATTAAAGTCTTCATATTTTAATGTACCTAAGGCGGTTTGTGATTTTAAGGTGGTAGAGACAGAAAAAACTACTAAAAATATTATAACAATCTGTTTCATAAATGATCCTTAGAATGTTTTTATAAACGTAATATTTTTTTAATAAAATAACAAGATACATATGTCCAAATAGTAAATATTTAAAAATATAACTTATATCAGCTAAAATCTAATTCACTAACGATTAGAAATAATTCTCAAAAAAATTATATATTTATCTCTTCATTTCAGGAAGAAGTATGAGAAAAATGTTTTTAATTATATCGTTCTCTCTATCGTCAATGGCATTGGGTCAAAACGGTATAATTAAAGGGAATTATTCGGATGGAACTCCAAGCTTCGCAATAAGTTATATAAATGATCTTTTAGATGGCACTTCATTTTGGTATTACCCAAATGGAAATTTAAGATATGAGAAAAATTATACTAAAGGGGTTTTGAACGGTTGGGTAAGGGAATATTATGAATCCGGTATTCTTAAAGAAGAATATTTCACAGAATCAGGTGTGATTGAAGGGACAAACAAACGATACTATGAAAATGGTGTACTCAAATCTATTATCTATTATTCTAATGGTATTCTTACAAAATCTGATTATTTTGAACCGGATAAAAATTTTATCCCACCCGCAGAATTATATCAAGGGGGTAACAGGCAATTAGAGATAGCAAAAAAGAAAAGTAAAGAATTAATTTGTGATGCTGAAATTTGTCCGATTCCAATCGGAGGGCTAAAAACAATTCAAGAAAAATTAATTTATCCTGAGCATGCACTATTATATGGATTGGAGGGGACAGTTACCTTAATTGCAGAAATTGATGAAAATGGAGATGTCGCTTCCACAAATGTAATAATTCCTTTAGGTCTCGGCTGCGATGAAGCTGCCAAAGAAGCTGTAATGAAAACAAAGTTTATTCCCGGTCAAACTAATGGTAAATCAGTAAAATCAAATTTAACTATTAATCTTTCCTTCCAAATCGAGCAAAGTAAAAAGACGAATAAGATTAACCGGAAATAGAAATTTTATTTAAGATTTTTTCTTTCCCGTTAGTAGTTCAAGAAATTCCACTTCAATAGCTTTGCCTCTATTTCTTCCATACCATAGGTGTAGAGTTTCTACAAATTCTTCTTTCGGCAGATTGTTTAGTTTTGCATTTTCCACAATCATTTGAGCTTCCATTGGTCGAGGTCCCCACTGGAAAATCTCATTTCCATCAGAATCGAAGGCAACTAATTTAGGTACAGAGCGGGAAATTCCATTTGTTAAATATTGATCCATAATTTCGAGATTGGAATCACGTTCCAAAATTCTTAAATCGATTTTATTAGATTGTGAGGCAATCATTGCAATATATGGAAGATTCTGAGCTGAATCGCCGCACCAGTTTTCTGTTAGAACCATCCAAAGCTGAGGTGTCTTAATATCGTTTAAAACATTTTTAAGTACTTCGCTTACTTTATATGTTTTATGAATTCTGATAGTTCTTTGCAAATTGAGTTTTGTGTAATTGTATTTCTCTAATTCTTCTCCTTTAAGAGAACTAAAATCACTATTTGCTTTTTCTTCAAATCTTTTTTGATATTCGCTATATGTAAATCCGTTATGGGGAATCCTATCATTAAAAAATTGTTTCATATTTCCTCTATTAATTTAGTCAGTAATGTATAAAAAAATGGACATTATTCATTATTTAGGTTCTAAATATACGAAAAAATGTAAGAATTCTTGGCATACGCTTTGATTATATATATGCAGAAATAAAAGTTAATGGAGGTGTAGGATGAAACGGTTATTAATAATAATGTTTGTAGTGGCAGCATTTAGTACTACAGAAAACAGAGCACAATATCGTGGTGGTGCTCATGAGTATTTTTATACAAGTTTAAGTCCTTATGGAAATTGGGTTCAAATAAGCTACGAAAATTGGGTATGGCAGCCATATCAATATTCAAATTCTTGGCGTCCTTATTCGGATGGAAGATGGATTTGGACAAGCGACGGATGGTATTGGGATTCTTATGAACCTTATGGATGGGCTACTTATCATTATGGCAGATGGGTAATGGATGATTATTATGGTTGGATTTGGATTCCTGATACACAGTGGGGTCCTGCATGGGTAAATTGGCATTATGATGATTACGTTATTGGATGGATTCCTATGCAGCCAATATACTCGATTCCGGGGCTAAGAATTTCTATCAATTTTAGAATCAATTATAATTATTGGAATATTGTTTCTTATAATCGTTTCTTAGATAGAGATGTTCATAGATACTATTATACAAAACAGAGAACTAATTCATATTTCAAAAGAAATTATGGTAAACATAGACAAATTGATATGAGAGATAATTTCGGAAGAGATAGAATTGAAAGAAAATTAAGAACCACTATTAAAGAAGTAAGAACAACTGAAACTGATAGACTAAGAGATGTGGAATCAAGAGACAGAAATTCCGCTCGTACAACTGATAGAGCTTATAAGATGGATATAACCAAGCTTCGTGATGATTATAAGCGTGATGATGTAAAAACTGAAAGAACTCGTACTGAGCGAATGGATAAAGATGCCGAAACTTCTGTTAGAAACAGCAGAACTAATGAACAGAATAGTGAAAGAGGAACTATTAATAATAGAACTTCCGGCAGCGATAATCCTACACGGAATGAAGGAAGAGAAAATATTGAAAAGAGGAGTTCTGATGCTACAAATAATGGAAGAACAACTTACGAGAGACCAAGTAGTGAGAGAACCGGCGAAAGGGCAAGAACTGAAAATCCTAGAGTAGAGAATAAAAGTAGCGAGAATAAGAGTACGGAAAGACCAACAGTAAATAGGACTGAAAGCAGTCGTAGCAGCAGTGAGAGACCAACAGTAGATAGAAGCAGTAGAAGCAGAAGTGAGAGTCCTAAGGCTGATCGTTCTTCGAGAGATAATGGAAGTTCGCAATCAAGAAGAAGATAAAACTATAATAAAATATGCTCCGATTTAAAAAGAAAAACCGTCCCCGAAATTCGAGGACGGTTTTATTTTGAAAAACTGATTTGCTTATCTAACCTTAATCTGACCGTCGTTAACCATTTTAGCAATAACAGAAGTACCGTTTTTAGCAATAGTGCGTAAAGTGCTTGCAGTAACTTTTACGGTAACGAATCTATTCAATTCTTTAACCCAAATTCTTTTCTTTTGAAGATTTGGAAGGAATCTTCTTTTAGTCTTATTATGTGCATGGGAAATACTATTTCCACTTATAGGACCAACTCCGGATATTTGACATCTTCTAGCCATTTTCAAACCCACTTATTTAAATATAGAAAGCAAATATAATAAATTTATACAAAAATCAAAAGATTTTATTAATGTGCTGCTCTTTGTCCTAATTCTTTATCTAATAGATATAACGATACTTTATTATCGCCAACCATTTTGAATTTTTCTACAATTGAAGTTGCAGTACTTACTTCTTCTACTTGTTCGGTAACGAAGTAATGTAAGAAAATATTAGTAGCATGATCTTTTTCTTCAAGAGCTAAATTCACTAAGTTATTGATTCTTTCGGTGATATAAAGTTCATGTTTCAATGCTTCTTCAAAAATCTCTTGAGGTGAATTCCAGCTTGTTTTTGGTTTTTCAATTCCGGCTAAATCTACTTTTTTCCCAACTTCGCCAAGATATTTATATAATTTCATTCCATGTCCCCATTCTTCAGAAGACTGAGCTCTCATCCAACCTGCAAAACCATTGTAATTTTCGCTCTCTAAATGAGCTGCCATTGCAAGATATAAATAAGATGAATACATTTCTGCTGTTATTTGGTCGTTCAAAGCTTTTGCCATTTTATCGGAAATCATTTTTAAACCTCGTTTTTTGTTTTTTAATCAATTAATTAGAAAAAATTTTATTTAATTACTTAATTTAACAAAAGTAATTCTAACTTTTGGTACTATATGAAAAAAATTCTATTAAATATCTTCTTTTCTGCTCTATTTCTAGCATCATTATCTGCTCAAGATAATAATTGGGATACATTTTTTGAATCCTCTAATTATAAACAAAGTCCGAACTATAATAATTCCATTAATTACTTAAAAAGATTAGAAAAATTTTCGGAATATGCAAAATTAGTTGCTTTCGGAACTTCACCTCAAGGAAGAACTTTATATACATTTATCATTTCTAAAGATAAAGTATTCGATTATGAAGCTCTAAAAAACTCGACTAAGGCAAAAACTCTTATAATGTGCGGTATCCATAGCGGTGAAATTGAGGGTAAAGATGCTTCGTTATTATTAGCTCGTGATATTCTTATTGAAAAAAAATACAATGATTTATTAGATAACGAGATTCTAATAATTATTCCGGTTTTCAATGTGGATGGGCACGAGAGAATAAGTAAATACAATCGGATAAACCAAAATGGTCCTGAAGAGATGGGGTGGAGAACGACAGCCCAAAACCTCAATCTAAATAGAGATTTTATGAAGGCAGATGCACCTGAAATGAAAGCTTTCTTAAAATTATGGAACGATATTAATCCCGATTTCTTTATCGATCTTCATACTACCGATGGCTTGGATATGCAATATGAATTAACGTATAGTATTGAGACAATATCGGTTTCGCCAATGCTGAGAAAATGGATTAACAAAACTTTTGAACCATCGTTTGAATTGTTGATGAAAGAAGATGGATATCCGTTATTCAAGTATTTCGGGTTCAAAGGGAGAAAATTAACCGATGGTGTAGTGGAATGGAATTCATCTCCAAGATTCTCTCATGGTTATTCTTCGATGCGTGGAGTGCCGGGAGTATTGATTGAAACTCATTCTCTAAAGCCGTTCAAAAATAGAGTCTATGCCACTTATTCGGCATTAGTTAATATGATGAAAATAGTTTCACAAAATCATACGCAATTAAAAAATCAGAAATTAGAAAACGATAAATGGTTTCTTGAGAATTATGTAACAGGTGATAAATGGCTGCCAATAAATCATGAACTTATAAATAAATTTAATAAAACAGATTTTCTC
>Ga0209643_1002768_pt1 | contig 10462 bp, 3 predicted proteins | sample AutmiccBRH37_all_FD_187383 | JGI IMG/M metagenome (GOLD analysis project Ga0209643, IMG submission 187383) | Deep subsurface microbial communities from Mt. Terri, Switzerland - Autotrophic microbial communities BRH/37_all (SPAdes) (version 2) | ecosystem: Environmental > Aquatic > Deep subsurface... | reverse complement strand
TACCTGACACTGATTCGGGTTTAACCCAAACTTCCAAACTAAAATCCCCATTTAAGTTATAATTATTATTAAAATCGACATAATCATCTACGCCATCGAAGTTAACTTCACTACAATCAGTGATTGTTACGGTTATATCACTTGAACATCCACTAACAGTCCAAGTCAAGGTATAGGTTCCTGCTCCTCCGGTAAAGGTTGCGTCAGGATCATTTCGATCAGAAAAAAATACGGGTTCGCAAGATGTTGTAGTCCCTTGTCTTACCCAGGACCATTCTCCAGGATCTTCAGTTCCGGGATCGTCACATGCGGTACAACCTGGCGGTGCAATATATGCTCCTTTAGCAGCATTGGCATTCGCCGAAATAAAATTGTCATAGGCATTTAACTGCACCGTGTTTTGACCACATACAGCACTTGTAAATTCAATGTTTTTACCAGCATAAGAATTGGACACAGAAATGTTAATTAAAACTGTACCCTCCGCACTGTACGTCCTGCAACCATTAATTAACGCCGTACCTCCATATTCATGAACCCCGGGAGTATCAGCTATAAAACTAAACGCCACATCTGTTTGTCCAACTATAATTGGAGGGACATCAGGATCTCCAATACCATTTGTCAACTCCAATTCAGTATTAACAAAAACCTCTTTATTAACAAAAATATTGTCCATTGCCCATACACTTTGAATGCTGGTTCCAGTAAATGACCATCTAATTCGAACATTGCTTTGGCCTAGGTAAGCCGCAAGAGAAATGGATGTGTTGTCTGTATCAAAATTATAATGAGTGGCATCTGAACCAACATATGATTCGGCTGTTCCGGCAGTAAACCAGTTTGTACTTGTACTTCCGGCAACATGCATTTCTCTTAATGGAGCATATGTTGCTCCACCATCAATTGATATTTCAATATTTGCATAATCATTGGTTGAAAAATAATACGCTTGATCAAAATCTAAGTTTGCTGATATCGCATTTGATAAATCCAAAATTGGACTTTCCAAAGTTGTTGGGATTTTTCCTTTGTATTGGCTAGAACTAAAATCTCCATAAGCAATACTAAACTTACCCTCTTGACTATCATAAGTAATACCTCCAAAAGGATGATTGTTTGTTGCAGACCAATTTCTAGGCTTTGTTGCATTTCCGCCAGCAGTAAAACCACCCGGACTGTCATCAACAAGCCAAGAATCGGGATCTTGCGTATTTAGTTGCCCTTGATTAAAATCTCCTGTCGAATTAGGTATTGTTTCTTGTGTAGCTATATAAGTACTTATTGCAACAAGATTTACAGATTCTCCTAAACAATATTTATCATCGGGATCCAAACTTTCAACTGTTGGTGCTGATCCGGAAGGAAGTGCTCTAATATAGAAAATTTTAGAATACTCGGTGCAAGTTCCCACTTGAACCAACACTCTATAATAGGTAGATACCAATGCGCTTACTCCAAATGATGCAATATAATTATCTTTGGTATTGGTATTTGGAATCACTTCCCAAACACTTTTATTAACTGCAAATTTCTCCCACTGAATAATAGTTCCTATTTCACCTGCCAAATTCAATGCTATAGAAATTGCGGTTTCACATGAAGAAATATCAATTTGATCTGAAAAAACGGTAGAATTAAAAGTCCCTGATATAGTTCCTCCATTAATATTAGGCGGAATAAGTGTAATATCTTGTGTTTGTGATGATTTATTACCTTTGCTATCAATAAATTCCCACTCAATAGTATTGGTTCCATAAAAAGAAAACGGAAATACGAAACCCGGACTTAATGTTCCAATAATTTCACCATCACATTGATCTGTAGATTTTGGAATTGTTAATTCTGAAATACTTAAAATTTGACAGCCAATAATGGTTTGAGTTGGTAATGTTGCAATAACCGGCACAGGAGCAACATCATTAATGATAACTTTTTGTTCAACTGGTGCAGTGGAATTTCCTGAAGCATCTTTAAAAGTCCAAAAAATTGACCCCGAGGCATCAAATCTTAAATCGGCAGTGCTTGTTGTAACCGTAACAATACCGCCACAATTATCGGTTGTTGCAGGCACTGGGACAGTAAAAGAACAGCTGCTAATTAAGTCTGGTAAAACAGGTATTGTTGGTGCTTGTGTGTCTTTTACCGTTACGGTAAAACTACAAACGCTACTTAAACCTGCTGTATCTGTAACTGTCCACTTAATTATTGTTCCATTTGGTATTTGTGCTCCTGCCAAAGTTGAACTTGCATTAAAGTCGTTGGTTACCGAGGCAACTCCACAATTGTCACCACTCACTGTTGGATTAAATTCTGTTCCAACTACCGTGTAATAGCATTTTCCTAAATCTGCTGACTTTATCTTATTTCCAACACAACTTATCGTTGGTACTTGGGTGTCATTTACCGTTACGGTAAAACTACAGGATCCTACAAAAACTCCACCAGGATTGGTGGTTTCCTCAAAAGTATTTATGGTTGTTCCTACAGGAAACGCCAAACCTGAGGCTAAACCTGCAGTTTGAGTAACCGTGTTGCCAGCACTTGGTGTTGGTTTAGCATAAGTTACAATAGCGTAACATTTACCTGAATCATTGTTTACGACTATAGGTGCAGGACAACCAATTGTAAACGCCACATCATTTTTAAAAGCCACTTCTGTTTCGCCCTCAACAATATTTTCTTTTAAAATAACTGCATTAACTTTTTCAAATACTTTTTTAAAACCAACTTCAGCAGTTTTAGTATCTTCCCATAAATAATTTAAAAAGGAAAGATTGTCGGAAAAATAAATTTTTTCTCCGTACAAGGTATAAGTGGCGCCGGAATTCTCGTCGGAATCTAAACTGCTAATTGACCAGCCTTGAATTCCAGATTCAAAATGATCATTTGCAGTTGGGGTTAAAGAAAACATCCAGGTTGGCAAACCACAGATAAACAGAAAGGTAATTATTTTTTTCATACACCGAGGGGATGTGATGTTCTATAAAAAATTCAGGAAAAATTGTTGGTGCTTCTTTTTGAAATTATTTGAATTTTAAAAAGAATTTATAGGGCGCAATGCAGAAATCAGAAACGCTTTCTAAAAAGTGGCTGAAAAAAAAGACGCGGTAAAATTAAGTGTAATAGTATTTTCATATGTTAGGGGTTTTGAACTTACGAAGTTAACACTAAAATGATTGCCTTCCTAATATTCAAGAATAATAATTCAAACAAACGGTACAATTTAACAAATGAATGGTTCAATTATTTAAACAAATGGTAAATTATAATGATTTAACCCCTGAACGATCTCGCAATTTTTTCAAGATAACCCGCAAGATGCTGACTGCTGAAATTGATATTGTTTTAATCTTTAACAAAAGCCTTCACCGAATCACAATCTTTTCAACAAAAGTTCGGTTTTTGGTCCTTATTTTTGTGACATAAACACCCGCTGCCATATTTATGGGCAATGAAATTATGCGTCTGTTAAAGTTGGTATTCCAAGTTTTAATGGTTTGCCCTAAATAATTGTGCAAGGCTATATCAATAATTTCATCATCGCTGTTATTTTTTATTTGAATTTCTCCAATGGCATTATTCATAACTACCTGAATGCCTTTTATTAAGGACTTCTTTTCTGCCTGTACCAACACTTCTGGAGAAACATCTTCGGCAACTAATTTTTGCATTTTGAAAGTCAAAGCAAACCTCTCTGAATAATTCCCTGCAACCAAATTAATTTCAAAGGGTTTATGGGAAATGTTGTGAGTTTCACCAGTTAATTTGTCAGTTATATGTACCGAAATGTTTTCATCCATATTTTCAATCGCATCAATTTTAATGCGTGCCATTCCAGTTTTGCTTACCAATAAGCCTAAATGCAATTCTTGGCCGGAATTAAAATTGTTTACACCCTGAATCACAAATTTTCCACCGTCAAAAATCCAGAACATATCTTCTTTGCCAATATCTGCGATGGGCGCGTCATAACCTAAATCGAAATGGTTGGAAGCATTTTCGTCAACACCCACCAAAAGCTGACGATGATAACCGTTTGGAGAATCGAATTGTAGCCAAATTTTTGATCTTTTATCTAAATTTTCATCGGGTTCTGAGTTGCTTTTTTTATTCCAGGAGGAAGTTCGGACAGGTTTTGCATTCAATCCTTTCATAAATACAGAATTTCCTATGGACTCAGGCATAAATATGCGCTGGCTATTTTTAAAAACAATATCGCCTCCATTAATTATGTATGGAGTTTTAATTGAATTTAACAAGGTATCCATCACGGCAATCACAAAAAATCCTTGTCCTACAGGAATAAATTGTCCCGGTCTTTTATTGCCGTGGCTTCCATTATTATTAATTCGACCATCTTTTGAATAGGCCTTTGCGCCGCCCATTTTTGTATAGGTAGCATAACCGCCCACATATTCTTTTAAATAGTGTGAGTTTTTTTCTCCAAAATGGTCCCAAAAATACAAGGCTCCATTGAAAACATTTGCTATAAAGTTGCTTCCACCATCTTTAATATTGTCATCAATAAATTTGTTGGCATCCATTGCTGATGGGTACGGATTTCCAATCAATCGATTGCCACCTTTTAGAATTGGCAGGGTAAAATCACCATTATTGGGCTTTCCTTTAAACACATAATTTTGCTGATTTATGATTGGAACGCTTCCGGATGTTCCCTTCATGGTGTAACCTTCGCCTGCCATTATATGTGTGTTTTGGTTGATGGATTTCCACGCTCCATAATTATTGTCTGCTCCGTTAAAAGTATATAACCAATAGGTACTGATAATAATTGGGGTTGTGACTCCGGCATCAGCCGCCCAATGTGCCGGCTGAAAATTAATGATGCCATTTTTGTTTGGATTGGCAGCTATTGTGCCGTCCATTAAAATATCCACCAATTTATGGCTTGCGTTTGTGTTTGGGATTCCTGTTCCTCTTTGGTTTAATCCTGAAGGCGTTGTGGAACCAACAGATGAAGCCCAATAATTGTAATTGAAACTGTTTGCCGTGCCTTGCTGGTCGCGTTCTATAAATCCGCCACTGTCTTGGTCTAAAATGCTGTTTTCATCCTGTAATAATTGAGATTCACCAGCCAAATCAATAGCGCCGTCTAAATCCAAATACCGAGTAATTCTTAGGCTTTGACCTATTCCGGTTCCCGATGAAATGTTAGTAGTACCGTCCATTGTTAATTTTCCGGATTCCGATATCATTCCCAATAAAGTAATGTTTCTGTTTCCTGAAGTAATCTCATTTTTGGTTTCAACAATATTCCAATCTATAGGCGTTGAACCATCAATTCCAAACGAGTTTGGTAAATGCAGTACGCCTCCATTTAACCACGTTACAGCGTTATCCCAAGCGCCGTCAGCAACGGAAATATATGGCAATGGTGCTGTTTTTGGCTGACTTGAAGTTATGTTTTTAGGTGAGCCAATTATTTTTATAACATTGCCTGATTCATCATTTGAGGTATCATCATTCATTGGATAATAACCCACCAAATTTTCCCACAACAATCCGTTAGAAATATCTAATGGAATTGCTTTTCCTTTAACCGCAGTTCCATTAATTTGTATTTCTTGATTCATCATTTCACGAATTTGTTGCGCCGTTAATGCAATATTCCAGATGCGAACTTCATCAATATACCCATAAAAATTATTTTTAGGAACTGTTGGCGTATCGCTGTCGTACACAGCGCCAATAAGAAATTTTTCTGTTCCGTTTGCCTGTAAACCCGAAAGTGTTCCGGAGGCAACTTCAAGTCCATCAATAAATAATTTCGCTATTAAACCATCATAAGTTGCTGCAATATGAACCCATTTGTCAATTGCTAATGCATAAGGTGATTCAAGGTTTATTAATGCAGCTCCAAAATTATTATACCATGTTAAATTTGGTTTTCCATTATTTAAAGCTAAATGATATCCTCTTTTGTTTGTTGTTTTAACATTTCCTTTTGAAATAATTGTTGCTGCAAAAACTATTGCTTTTTGCAATACCCAAGCTTCTAATGAAAATGAACTTGTTAAACTATGCTTATCCCCAAAATCCACATAATCATCAAGGCCATCAAAATCAATAGTACTTTTTGAGATGGTGCCATTAAATGTAAAATCATTTATGCTGAATGTTCCTAGTCCGTTTGTAGCTCCCCAAGCATAAATTCTGAATTCTATTGGTATTGAAATGTTTTGATAGGTGGGGTTTGTTAAGACTATCGCCATGTTTGTTCCAGGATCCGACGTTGCTGTTGGAGCCCCAATGTCGGCATTAAAATTATCAAGACTTGAACGAAAAGCAAAATTTACAGGGCCGGTTGAACTTACCTGTCCAGTGTAATTAAAATTAATCAGATTAATTTGATATCCAAGATTCGGAATTAAGACGAAACTGAAATAATCGGTTGGGTCAAGTAAAGTTGAACTCCACAATCTTGCATTATATCTATTATTAGCTATATTTCCATCAACCCCTGCGCCTCTAGCAATTCCGGAAACCGTGATTTCAACATCAAATGTTTCTCCTATTTTATAAGGATTATAAGAGCTAGGGGTTTCACCGGTAATTAGGTTTGTCCAAATACTTTGCCCAAAACCTTCATGAATGAATCCGAAAAACAGCATTGTGTGGATTAAATACAAAAATCCCTTGTTAGATAAACGTAAATTTCCTTTCATAGCAAGCATTTTTAAAAATAAAATTCAAAAAATCAAAAACATCAAAAAAATGATGCTTAATTCTTTATTTCCATATCATAATAAAATTTAAAAAAACGCATTATTATTAAGGTTTGCGAAGCAAAACAGTTCCTTTTTTCATAGCGTAGCATTTATTAGAATAATAAATGTAATAAATTTATATATAACTTTAACATTTATAGATAATTATAATAAAAACCGACTAAAGTAGGAGCCTAAAAATATGGTTGAAAAATGCTTATTTTTCACTGAAGAATAATTTTTTAGATGGAAAATAAAACAGGAAGAACTGATGTCTTTTTTACAACTTCAACAGTAAACTTCCCACGAAATTACGGCCCGGAGAACTGATGGAAGAGGCAAATTCTTTATAGTGAACATCAAAAATATTATCGATTCTAAATGATATGGAGACCTTTTCTGAAAACTGATAATTGGTATTTAAATTTAAAGCACTCCATTTTGGACTTCCATAATAATTAGCTGTTTCGGAAATAAAAGGCGTTTGTTCAATATTATCAATGCCTTCTTCCAAATTGTAATCGCTTAAATTTTTGGCTGCGTTAAATCGGTAATTTAAACTGGTTAAAAGTTTATTATGGGTATAGCTGACTTCCAAATTGCCAAATAACGGCGGAATGGATGATAGCGGCATTTTTGTGTCGTAACTTTTACCTTTTGTGTAAGTTAAAGATCCATTGGTTTTGAAATGATTGAATATTGTTCCTTGAAAACCAAAAGTTCCCCCTTTTATATAAGCGTTTTTATTGTTGATATTTGCCATTGTTGTGGCCGTTACGCCATCATACACCAAGGAATTTTGGCCGTTTATTTCAAAAGCACCACGTGAAATATAATTATGAAGCAACATATAATAAGCGTTGGCACTTACCAAAAACTTTTTATTGTTGAAATAGCGCAGTATTCCAACTTCAGAATTGTACACATATTCAGGTTTCAGGTAAATATTTGGCACCGTAACTTGTCCGTTTTTATATCGAATTTTGCCAATATCATCAATATTGGGAGAACGAAAACCCGAGGAAACAAGAGTGTTAAATTGCCAATTTACAGAAGGTTTGTAAACATAGCCTGCGGTGGCCGACACCGATTTATTATCGGTATAAATAGCCATATCAGGCAAAGTCATAAAGGTATCATCAACCCAAAGTGCTTTTAAAAAAGTAGAAGTAAGCCTAATTCCGGTATTAAGGGTTGATTTACTGCTTAGGTTTTGACGATAATTGGTGTATAAAGCGGCGCTTGAATATTGACTGCCGCCATCGGGATAGCGTGATTGGATGACAAAGCTGTTTTCAAATCCGGTAATTTCATTGCCATTAACCGCTATTTTTTTGCCAATTGCATTTGAGCTTACATCATTGTGCGTAAATTCAAATCCGTAGGTAAGATTTCTGTCTTTTGATTCATTTAACGGAACGGAGAAATCGCCGTTTAAGCTGTAAACATCCACATTTTCAGTGCGATAAAATCGGTCTAAACTATTCATTCTTCGCTCAATACGTGATTCTTCGATTTGTTGAAAAGCAAAAATAAGACTTCCTTTTTCCATCCAAGAATAATTTGGATTAAATTTTAAACTGGAAGAAGCTAAAAACCTGTTTTGCGGACCATAATACGCTTCTGCATAGCGAAGTTTTCCATTGGAAACCTCCACTAAATTGTCAAAATTCGGGATATCGGATGATGTTGAATATTGAATGTTGAAATTAATATCTGTATTTTTACTTAGCGGAACATAAAATTTTTGCAATAGGTCCAATTGATTGTATCCTGTGTTTTTTTGCAAATTTGGGTTTGGATTTACAACGCCCGCCGGATTGTAAAATGAATTGGTATTGTTGGAATATTGATACACCTTTCCCCAACTGTCAAATCCGTGATTTCTGGTTTTTCCCATTTTTAAATCGCCAAAATCTGAATAGGAAAACGCTGTAAATGAGGCCCATTTTTTAAAACTTGCCTCTGCATCAAAATGAATTGTTTTTTCGTTATTTACAGAACTGTACTTCGAAAAAATGGAAGTATTCAACGTGTTTTCTGTATTTATTTCGGGAGTTTTGGTGAAATAGTTGATGACACCGCCCAACGCATCAGATCCATAAATAACGGAAGATGGGCCGTAAATAATTTCGGTACGCTCTAAAACTGTTGGAGAAACGGTGATAGAACTTTGTAGATGTCCGCTTCTATAAATCGCATTGTTCATACGAACGCCGTCAACTACCAATAAAACCCGGTTAGCTTCCATTCCTCTAATAACCGGACTTCCGCCGCCCATTTGGGTTTTTTGAACTTTAATCCCCGGCAAATTTGCCAACAAATCGGCAGAAGTTTGTGGCGCCATTCTTCTAATTTCTTCCCTTGATGTAATTGCAATAGTTTCAGCAATTCTGCTTCTTGTTTCCTTTCCTCTGGAAGCGGATAAAACCACCTCTTCCAATTGCTCGGCCCTATTGGATAAATAAACAACAAAATCAATAACCGCCAACTCCCTTTTTAATATTTCATATTCAATAAATGATAAATGGTTGAATGAAAGGACATCGGATTCTTTAAAAATTGACAAATCTGCAATTCCGTTTTTATCGGTATAAACAACTAAATCCCTGTTGTCATTATAAATAGTCACATTATAAATTGGGAAATTGGTTTCGCGATCAAAAACTTTAACCTGTTGTGATTTTGCGGATAGCGTAATTAAAAAAAGTAACAATAGTAAAGAAAACCTCATAATTAGCTAAAAACAGCTTTTAAAACAGTTAATGATTTTGGCTTTTTAAAGCCACTTAAATGAAATTCAAAATATTGAATTAAAATTGTTAACACGGTTTGCCTGTTTGCGGCACTAAAATCAACCTTATGCAACACATCAAAATTTATGCCTAAGAGCTTCTTAAATTGCACTAAGTTTTCTCCGGAAACAGCATTTAATTTATGCTGATTTGTAAAACTTCCTTCCTGTAAATCAAAATAAGAAGTGTTAACATCTGTCATCTCAGGGTAAAATCCCAAAAACTTGGTAAGGTTCAACAAAAAAAGCAAATGAAAATTAGAACAATTATTATGAGTTTCCAGCCATAAAAAAGAAGTCTCCAGGTATTGGTATAACTGGCTGTTTTGTTCTTCCTCACGAATGGAAAAATGAATTATTTCCGACAAAAATAAAGCAATGGTCTGTTTTTTTATGGTTGCATAAATGGAGTGGTTAAAGTTAAGAACTTCAACATCTTTAATAAAATTTAAAGCCCCTTTGTTGTTGTGATTTGCCGTTAAATTCAGCACCATTAAAGGTTGAAAATAAGCCAGCTTTACAGTCGATTTTTTGGAGGTTAAAATGCCTTTGAGCATATATGTTTTAATGCCGTATTTTTCGGTGTAACAAGTTGCAATTAAACTTGTGTCGCCGTATTTGATGGTATTAATGACTATTGCTTTGGTGGTTTGAATCATTGCTAACTATTAAAGGATTTATTACGGCTTAATCCTGCGTAAATATATTGCTTTTAAACAATCAACAGTCATAAATTGGTTTTCTTTAATTTAAAAATGGTTTAGGGCAAGGAAATATTTCAGGAATTATTCTAAAATTTAGCGCAAAAAAAAACCTTAAACATTTTAATATATAAATATATTTAAAATGTTTAAGGAATAAATAAATCAACCCCAAAGACTTATTTAATATTTTTAGTGTAAAGTGCCAAAACCCCTCTTGACATTAATACAAATCA
>Ga0209643_1002767_pt1 | contig 10469 bp, 9 predicted proteins | sample AutmiccBRH37_all_FD_187383 | JGI IMG/M metagenome (GOLD analysis project Ga0209643, IMG submission 187383) | Deep subsurface microbial communities from Mt. Terri, Switzerland - Autotrophic microbial communities BRH/37_all (SPAdes) (version 2) | ecosystem: Environmental > Aquatic > Deep subsurface... | reverse complement strand
AGCGTGCCCCCGAACGAACCCGTCCCGGCAACTTCCAAACCCAGACTGAATGCGCCCAAGGCGCCACACGTCCGCGCGCCTGAAACGGGCTGCCCCGGACACCCTCATGAATGATCCGGGTTAGACGTTCCGCAAGATGTGTGCTGTATGACAGCACCAGGAAGAGCAGGGTCACTGGCGTGACCCTGGCAAGGGGGCCCGCTGCGCGCCCCCGTTGCATCCCCCCGGCCTATGGTTCCTTCAGGGCATCAAGCCCATGCCGGATCCATCAAGCCGTATCCGGGGCGACCACCTGCAAGGAGACTCCGCTCTCCCTGCACCATCGACCAAGGTGCGTATCGCCGTCCTTGGGACCCACTCGCAGACATGGGGACAGATGCTATTTCGTCCTACCCGGCTGTGTATCCAGTGGCTACACTACCAGAATGATTAAGGATTCGGGGCTACGCATCAGGATTCAACGCGATCTGCGCGATCGGTTCCTGCAAGCCTGTCGGGCTGAAGACAAACCCGCGGCGCAGGTACTCCGCGAGTTCATGCGCGCCTACGTGGACCGCCACGAGGGCGCGCTGGACGGCCCGGCCATAAACCAACAGCCCAGCGGGCGGGGCCACACCCATGAGCATTGAAACCGTGTCCAATATTCCGTTCGTCGCCGTGCATAAGTGGTTCGCGCGTCGGCCCGGTACGCTGTTCCGCGCCCTTTCCTTGTCGAAGTTCGGCGATGCTTCCCTGCGCGATATTTATTTCAGGGAAATCGACTTTCCAGGGCGCAAGATCGCCGATCCTTTCATGGGCGGCGGCACCACCTTGATCGAGGCGAACCGTATCAGTTGCGATGTTACGGGGAATGCCGGATGAGGTGGCGCGGAGCTCGACAAAGAATAGGTAGGTTGTAGATGCTAAAAGCGGCAAGTTTTCGTATTCAGAATTTCAGAAACATCAACGACAGCGGATGGATCCCTCTGGAGCGAGTGACGAACTTTGTCGGGCGGAATGAGTCCGGCAAGACAACGCTCCTGAAGGCATTTCACAAGTTCAACCCCGCTACGCCCGAGCCCTACGATCCGCAGCGTGAGTTCCCGCGCGACCGCTACACCCGCGACTATGTGGCGGGAGGCTCGAAGGGAGGCGACTGGCCCGTCTGTTCCGTGACCTTCGTCATTACCGACGACACGCAGCAGGAAATCACCGCCATACTCGGCAAGGGCCAAAAGCCTCCCGCCGAAGCCATCCTGACCCGCTACTATGACGGTTCCCTCTCGTTTGCCTATGAACCTGCACTAGAGGAACAGCCCGTCGCGCCGGACCCTGTCGTGAAGGCACTTGCCTCCTTCGCCAGTGCCGCCCGCCGCATTGCTGCCCCTGCGCCGGAGCAGGAGGATGCGACGGCTGCCCAGCGCACCGCGCTGGCGACATGGGCGACCGGTTGGCAGGACAAGCTCAAGGGCATCGCCGATCTTTCGGATGCGGACGGTGCAAAGCTTCTCGACACCCTGCGGACCGAAGCCGAAGGCAAGAGCAATCCACAGACAGCCGATATGGTCGAAGCCCTGCAGGAGGCGCTTGCGCCCATCCGGGACGCCGCCAAGGCCGGTCCCGCGCTCGACCGGGTGGATAAGCTGATCGAGGCTCGCCTTCCCGTCCTGATCTACTTCGAGAACTACGGCATTCTCGACAGCGCCATCTGGCTCCCACGATTCCTTGAAGACCAGAAGCGCACGCCGACCGACGCGCGGGTGCGAACGATCAATGCGATGTTCCGCCATGTCGGCCTCGATCCAAACAAGATCACCGCGCTCGGAGCCGAGGAGGCCCAGAACCAGCGTAGCCAAGGTAACCAACCGACGGCCCAAATGATCGCGGAGGATCAGCGGCGCAAGGAAGAACGTTCAATACAGCTCAATTCAGCGTCACTCGATATCAGCCGCAGGTTTGCCGAGTGGTGGTCCCAGCGCCGGCACAAAATCCGCTACCACGCTGACGGTGATTACTTCCGCATCTGGATCGCCGACGACCGCAGGCCCGATGTCGAAATCGAACTCGAAGCCCGCAGTAAGGGCTTCCAATGGTTCTTCTCCTTCTATCTTGTTTTTCTCGTCGAGTCGGGTGAAGGGCATAAGGACGCCATCCTGCTTCTGGACGAACCTGGCATGCACTTGCACCCTACGGCGCAGCAGGAGCTCATCGCCTTCTTTGAGAACCTTTCCGAAAAGAACCAGGTTCTCTATTCCACCCATTCACCGTTCCTGATCGACGGAGAGCATCTGCACCGCGTCCGCCCGGTGACAGAGGACGAGGCAGGTCATTCCCGCATCAGCGTTGAGACGTGGCCAAAGGATCGTGAAACGATCTTCCCGCTGCAAGCCGCCGCCGGATACGCGATGGTGCGCGGGCTGTTCCAACACCGCCAGAACGTCCTCGTCGAGGGGATGAGCGATTACTATTATCTTCATGCCCTTTCGCAGCAATGCACGGCGGCTAAGCGCGCTTCCCTGCCGTCAAATATCTATGTGACGGCATGCGGCGGCACCAAGCTCGTCGGCCAGTTCGCGTCGCTCTTCCTCGGCCAGGAGGTGCGGCCTGTCGTGTTGCTCGACGGTGACGACGCCGGACGCGTCCGCCGTGACGCACTGATGAAGGAGCTCTACGCGGGGCACGACAGCGCCATCGTCATGCTTGATGAAGTCCTCGGACGCGCCGGTCAGGAGGTCGAGGTCGAGGACATCATCGGCGAGGACATCCTCCTTCCCGCCTTCAAGGCGGTGGTCGGCAAAGCGATCAAGCTGACGGAGGCGGACCGTAAAGCGGGCAGCTTGCCGACTGCCATCAAAGCCGCAGCAAAGCGCCTTGGCGTTGAGCTTCCCGATGGCTGGAAAGCGTCGGTCGCCATTCATCTGGTTTCCGAATGGGCGGAAGCGGGAACAAAGCTTCCGGAAGCCGTGCTTGCTCCTGCCGAAGCTCTCTTCAAGGAAATTGCCAGGCGCTTCGACGCGGGCGTCTCGGCGGGAATCGAAGCGGCTCCCGCGAGGCTGCTTGCGAGCGCAGGCTAAGGAAAGGTTCGAAATTGCCTCTTCTCACGAACGACCCCCTAACCCAGCTTGCGTTCTCGGTTTACGAGAACAAAGGGGTTTTTGCCGTCCTCCTTGGCTCGGGTCTCTCGCGCGCTGCGGAAATTCCCACCGGCTGGGAAATCACCGTTGATCTTGTCCGTCGCGTAGCGCTCGCGCAGGGCGTTGAAGACCAGCCCGATTGGGTCGCATGGTATCGCGACAGGACGGGCGAGGAGCCGAACTACTCGACCCTCCTTGAGGAACTGGCTTCCTCGCCGGACGAACGCCGATCGATCTTGCACAGCTACATCGAACCGACCGAAGAGGACCGCGAAGAGGGGCGGAAAGTCCCCACAGCCGCCCATAATGCCATCGCAGATCTTGTACGCGGCGGGTACATCCGCGTGATCGTCACCACCAACTTCGACCGGCTCATGGAGAACGCGCTGCGCGAGCACGGCATCGAGCCGACGGTCGTGGCTTCCGTAGATGCGCTCGCCGGGGCGGAACCGATCACGCACAGCGCCTGCTACATCCTGAAGCTCCATGGCGACTACAAAGACGCGCGAATCCTCAACACCGAGGAGGAGCTGAGCGGCTATCCCGCACAGTACGACGGGCTGCTTGACCGCATTCTCGACGAGCACGGGTTGATCGTTTGCGGCTGGTCCGGTGAATGGGACCATGCGCTGCGGGCGGCATTCTTTCGCGCGCCGAACCGCCGTTATTCCATGTTCTGGGCCGGGCGCGGCGGTCTCGGCGCCGGTGCGCAGGAGCTGGTCGATCATCGCCGGGCTCGCATTATCACCATCGCCGATGCGGACAGCTTCTTTTCCTCGCTGCGCCAGCGTGTCGAAACTCTCGACCAGAGCCAGCGCCAGAACCCGCTCAGCATCGAACTGCTGGTCAACAGCGCAAAACGTTTCCTCGCAAAGCCGGAATTCCGAATTCAGCTTGATGAGCTAATCACCGCGGAAACCAACCGGCTCGTCGAGCAACTCGAAACAGCGGATTTCGCGGTGCCGGGCCAGCGGGATCAGGCCGTTTTCCGAACGCGCGTCCGCAAGTACGAAGCCGCAACCGAAGGACTAGCGAGCATGGCAGGCGTGCTCGGCAGGTGGGGCGACGATACCGAATTGCCGCTCGTGCTGGACGTCATGCGGACCCTCCATTCCCACGCAGAGAAGGTTCGCGGCGGCCTCACGGTCTTCCTAAACCTCCGGTCCTATCCCGCCGTTCTCGTTTTTACAGCCTATGGGCTCGGCTTGACGCGCGCCGGACGCTGGAGCGCGCTGCATCGCCTCTTCGATTTCGTCATTCATCGGGAGCACAGGGAGCCGGTGCGGGCTATTGAAGCGCTTTTCCTCTGGGCCTGGAAGGGAAATGAGAACGACGCGTTTAAGCAGATCGAGGGATTGGATAAGCGCAAGACGCCACTTAGCGATCACCTGTTCGCCGTGTTCACCGAGTGGAGCAGAAGCTTCATGGGTCTGACCCCGGATTTTGAGCTGATTTTCGAGCGTTTCGAGCTGCTCGGCTCTCTGGCGTACCTAGAGCAAAATGACAAAGCGACTGTCCAGCAGGCGCTCGCGGGCGAGCCCCGCAATAGTTGGGCATGGATGCCGGTCGGGCGAGTTGGCTGGCGCGAGGCGGATGCCGACCGGCTTGTCGCGGAGATACAGGCGGAGCCGACTAAGGACGCTTTGATCCGGGCAGGGTTCGCCAAGGGTGATCCAGAGTATATAGATTTGTTTGTTGAGAACTTTAGGCGCTTGGCGGGGCGCATGCGCTGGTTATGATGCGGGATGAATCATGGTCGCCTTGAAGCGTTCTGACATGCGCATCTTTGATGACGCCTTCGACATGCATCAGGGTTATGTGCTGAACTTCTCCGACCGCACGATGGCGGAGTTCTTCGAGGATGAGTTCGGCATCGAAATCTATCAGGAGAAATACCGCTTCAACGGCTCCTCGAAGGCGAAGCATCTGCGCGCCTTCATCGAGGTGGAAGACGCCTATGCCGTCGCCAAGGTTGCACGGGCGCTTTGGCAGTACCGGGAAAGCTTGCCCCACAACAGCGAGCCATCCGCCGGGACTGACGAGCTGAAAACTCGCTTCTTCGACCTGATTGCCCGGATCGAGGGCGGCGGGGCGGTTCCGCGCACCGACGCGCTCTACACCTTTAAGCGCGATGAGACGCTGGAGGAGCTGGTTGAGGCCATCGAGCGCGACATTGGTGCAAACAAGCCGGCGGCGGCGCTCGACCGCCTGCACACCTATTGCATGAAGAAATTCGCGCACCTGCTCTCCGAGCGTGGCATCCCCTGTGACCGCAACGATCCACTGCAAAGCCGCGTCGGAAAGTACGTGAAGGCGCTGGAGGGAGAGCGCGAGCTGCGCGAAATCTCGCGCCGCATCGTCAAGAGCGCGATCAGTGTGTTCGAGCAGTTCAACGACGTGCGCAACAACCGCTCATTCGCTCACGACAATGATCTGGTTGATAAGGCGGAGGCGCGGTTCATCTTCGACGCGATCAGTGCATTCCTGCGCTTTGTGAAGAGCATCGAGACTTCCCGGTTCGGAGCCTGACGTGTTCTAGTCATAGAGAGGCACACGTCCAAACGATCCACACGCGGAGATGCGGCGCAAACCGCTGATTGAAGCCGTTATGTGTATGTCACTCGGCATTATTATTTTTCGCTCGCAGGCACTGGATCATCACGCGCGCTTTTGCCAAGTAGGCCCGCGCTTCTTCTCGCGATATAGGCTTCTCAAAATGGCCATGCGCGGCCCGATTTCTCGTTTGCCGCATCTGCATCAATTCCGCTTCAAGGGTCTTATCCAGAAGCCCCGCATGCCGTAGGTGCTCCATCGTCTTTGGCGTGATGATGGCATATTGCCGCTCTGGCTTGATGCCGATGCGATCGAGGGCAGCCAGGAGCTCGCGCTCGATAGCCGTCCATACCACCATCACAGCAGGCTCGATGAACCTCTCTAATAGCTCTTCGGCGTCGTCGAGAACCTGGAGAGAATCTGCGCGGTCGCCAGCAACACGCGGTCTTTCCGGGAACAGGCCCGGCATCCAACGCGGCGCTAGTGCTGCAGGGAACGAGAGGCGCAGCGGTGCCCGGACGCTTTCGGATACGAGGATCTCTTCGTCCATAAGCGCCGATATCAGCCTTCTTGCGTGCCGAGGGGTAGCGCCGACGACTTCAGCGACCTCGCTGCGGGGGAGCTCGCCACGATAGAGAATCGCATCCAGTACGATCCCCGCCTTCTGCGGGAGCTTGCCGAGCCGGATCTCCTCCTCTGCCCAGAGGTTGATGCGCGTCCGCAGCCGTTCGGGCTGGACCAACTCCTCCATGAAGCGCACCTGATCGATGCAGGTTTCAAGGAAGAAGCGGGTGAAGCTGGCGAGTTCCTCCTCCGAGAGCGTGCCGCGGCCATCGAGGTCGTTTCGTCGTGGCAAGTCGCATGCGGCGAGGTGGCGCTTATAGTCGGAGACGTTGCGCGCCAGCCCGCGTGAAACCGACCACAGTCCGCCGGTGTCGAGGGAATCGCGCAACATCGCATGCGACATCAAGCGCGCAACGCGCCCGTTGCCATCAAGGAAGGGGTGTATCCATAGCAGGCGATGATGAGCGCCGGCCGCGGCCACGATCGAGTCGGAGCGGCCGAGCCTCGCATAGGCATTGCTGAAGTTGGTCAGGAACCGGGGAACGGCGCCGGGGCTCACTGCCACGAGACGCCCCACCTTCACATCCCGCTCCCTAAGAGCACCAGGTATGACGCGCACGCGCTCGCCTGTATCAGGCTCTTCCACCCAAAGCAGGTCGTCGGGCAGCAAGGAGCAGAAGCGGCGGTGTATCTCCCGGATCGCTTCCTCGCTCACCGGAGCAGGACGGAGACCACCGTTATCGATCCACTGCTGGACGGCGATATGTGCCTTGGCCTCCAACTGGAGATCGCGCTTCTTGGCGTCCGTGCTGTAGTCGTTCTTGAGGGCGCGCTCGATATCGATCGGATGGGTATCGTGGCCCTCGATCAGATTGCTGTAGTAGCAATTCATGGCGCGGACGAGATCAGCGAGGGCCGCGCGTATGCCCTCCGGCAGGCTGCGCCGAAAGCCAGACGAACGGGCGGCGAGATCGATCGCTAGATCGTTGAGCTCGCTGCGGTGACGCGAGCTTTCACCGATCAGCATCGGCAGCATGAGTCCAACGGATTCCCCCCTGTCCTCAGGGCGTCCGATGTCCGCTATTTTGTCCCCTTTATCATCTTCCATGTGTCAACAATATCATACAGTTAATGTGTTAGGCAAGCCTGCGGCGCGGCACTAAATGTCCGCTTCAATGTCCGCGCGCGGCGCGGTGGTTCTAAGGTATAGAGGCTAAGAGGGGGCCTGCGGCCCCCACGCGGTCAAGGCCAAGCCCTCCGCAATCGCTCCGGGCGTCTTCGGCGGTCTCCCCAACCTTCCTACGGCTTCGCCTTCGTGCAGGTTGGGTGATCCCCCTCCGCCGAAGCCGGCCTTGACCGCATCCCCCCGCTCATTGGCGCGGGCCTAGTCGGGTTGCAGCGCAACCCGAAAAACTAGGAGAAGACCAATGAAAGCAGACATCTACGAAAGAATCACCGCCGCTATTGTGGCCGAGCTGGAGAAGGGCGTTCGCCCCTGGATGAAGCCCTGGAGCGCCGAACATGCCGCCGGCAGGATCACAAGGCCTCTTCGTCACAACGGCACGCCCTACAACGGGATCAACGTCGTCATGCTTTGGTCGGCAGCCGCGGCGCAAGGCTTTGCGGCGCCGATCTGGATGACGTTCCGGCAGGCGCAGGAACTTGGCGCGCATGTCAGGAAAGGCGAGAAGGGCAACCTTGTGGTGTTCGCGTCGAAGATCACCCGCACCGAAACCGATGAGGGCACCGGCGCGGAGCAGGAACGGGATATCCCGTTCCTGAAAGGCTACACCGTGTTCAACGTCGAGCAGATCGAAGGTCTGCCGGCGCATTTCCATGCGATGGCGGAGCCGCAGCTTGATCCGGTGCAGCGCATCGCGCAGGCGGATGGGTTCTTTGCCGCAACCGGTGCCGACATCCGGCATGGCGGCGACCGAGCCTTCTACAGCGTGACCGATGACCGGGTGCAGATGCCGCCGTTCGAGGTGTTCCGGGACGCTGAATCCTACTATGCGACGCTCGCCCACGAATGCACGCACTGGACCCGCCATCCTTCGCGTCTGGCGCGCGAGTTTGGCCGCAAGCGCTGGGGCGATGAAGGCTATGCCATGGAGGAGCTTGTTGCCGAACTCGGATCCGCTTTCTTGTGTGCGGATCTTGGCCTCGCGCTGGAGCCGCGCCCCGATCATGCCGCCTACATCGAAAGCTGGCTGAAGGTGCTGAAGAACGATAAGCGGGCCGTGATCTCCGCGGCGAGCTACGCGCAGCGCGCGGTTGACCATCTGGCCAGCCTTCAACAGGCAAGGGCGGCGGCATGAGGTAGGCCAGGAGCGCGCAGCCTGCGCGCTCCTTCGCTGGCCGCCAGTGGTGCTATATATGGGTGCAAGCCCTTGGCGCGTACGCTATATTGTGCGTAAAGGATACGCACATGAAGGTCTTTGTTAGCTCGCTCATCACCGGCATGGAGCCGTTTCGCGCCGCGGCGCGCGACGCGATTACCAGCCTAGGCCATCAAGCGGTCATGGCCGAGGACTTCCCCGCGCAGCCGCGTTCGCCGCAGGTGGCGTGCCTTAGCGGCGTGCGGGAATCCGCGCTGGTTGTTCTCATTCTTGGCGGCGGTTATGGCGCGGTGCAGGCGTCCGGACTATCGGCAACGCATGAGGAGTATCGGGAAGCCCGCGATACGCGGCCCGTGATCGCGTTCGTTCAGGAAGGTGTCGAGCAAGAGCCCGCACAGGCGGAATTTGTACGAGAGGTGCAAGGCTGGCAGGGCTTGTTTCGCGGCGGCTTCAAGGATCCGGAGCAACTGCGCGGACTGATCACGCGCGCCGTCCACGAATGGGAGCTGGCCAACGCCGCCGGGCCGATCGATGTTCAGGAAATTCTCGGTCGCGCGCTTCGCGCGCTCCCCGAGACACAAAGGGGATACGGCGGCTTACAGACGGAGCTCGCCGTCTCGATCGCCTGCGGCCCAGCGCAAACCATCCTTCGCCCCAGCGAGATCGAGCGTCCTGCGCTTGCCGAAGAGGTGATGCAGGCCGCGCTCTTTGGTGCCGTCCGGATCTTCACCCCTGGAAAGGCAACGGAGCAAGAAATCCGCGATCACGCGCTCATCATCGAGCAGGAGCGGGGAGGCAGCGTTTCGCTGAGCGCCACAGGTGATCTGTTGCTCAAGATGCCGATCGAGCAGACGGGGTTCGGGCCGATCGTCATCGAAGAGAACGTCATCGCTCAGCTCAGGAGCCTCTTCGCCTTCGCCGACTGGATGTTGGAGAAGGTCGACCCGACCCACCGCATCACGCACGTGGCGATTGCGGCCTCCTTCGTGAATGCGGAGATGCTCGTTTGGCGGACTGAGGCGGAGCAGAAGGCTAGTCCCAACGCCTACAGCATGGGGAGCTACAACCAGGAGAAAGGGCCGGCGCATATGACGCCGCCCCACCGGCCGCGGGCAGCCCTTCGGCACGACGCCGATCGGCTCGTCCAGGACTTCGTGACCCTATTGCGGCGCATCTGGAAATAACTGGGGCGCGCAAGAAGGCCGCCTGAGCATAGTGCAGATAATTGCTTGTTTGATGTGCACTATGTTGCTTCGATCAAAGGCCGCTTGTTAAGGCGGTGACGTTTCGGTATTCTCCATATAATTGCAGCATTATGATATATGGGGAATGAATTGTAGTTGTACCGGGGCGTTCTCAGAAATTTAAGAGACTCTACACTTACAGGTATCGCTGCTGCGGCGCTGGCTTTGATCTGCTGCGTTTGCATGTTCATGTCTGTTTCAGCTCTCGCGCGCGATGCGGGAGAGTCTCAGATATCAGCCAGTTCACCGCTTACTAACGATCTGCTCTCGCTTAGCCCTGATGAACGAGCACTGGATCGAACATTTCGGATTTTGCAGGCGCTGGGCGAAGCTCAGAACGCGGGGGTGGGAGGTGAAGAGACGCTTCGGCAAGCCTGCGCGCTCCTGCAGGAAGGCGCCGGACGGTTTGTTGATCCTCAGCTCGGCCTGCTGTTCGACAGAGCCGGCGCAGAGCTTGATTTTCAAAGGGCATTTAGCGACAACCTTCTCGGAAGCGGCAGCTTCATGGGGCAGATACAACAGCGTCTAGCCTGGATTATTCACGAGCGGTGAGATCGTGCAGTGACGGGCGCGCCTTAACCGGCTGATTTCGTGTATGATTCTGGTGCTGACGCAGTCTCATCACGGATCGACGGAGTTCGCGCCCGCCATGGAGA
>Ga0209643_1002765_pt1 | contig 10478 bp, 14 predicted proteins | sample AutmiccBRH37_all_FD_187383 | JGI IMG/M metagenome (GOLD analysis project Ga0209643, IMG submission 187383) | Deep subsurface microbial communities from Mt. Terri, Switzerland - Autotrophic microbial communities BRH/37_all (SPAdes) (version 2) | ecosystem: Environmental > Aquatic > Deep... | reverse complement strand
CTTTAAAATCAGCAGTGCCTGAAGTCAGTCAGAAAAACTCGACTACTTCAGACCATCCCTAGCAGCCCCCAACTGCGCCAGGGCAGCGGCTGAACGATCCAGTTCATAGAACCCCCTTGCCACTGTGCCGGTCCCGTTGATTGCAGCAACGACAATTAGAGTATTCGCGGACTTCGGCTAACGCACCACGCCAGTCATGAGCGGAGAGCGGAAACGGCTGTGCCGACCAGGCGCGGTATTTGTTCAAGTCATTCATCATGTTTAACTCCGAAGCACGCAAATGTCGGCACAAGGGGAATGCATGGACCCGATTATGATCGAGCCTCGAATAGTTCGTAAATTATTGTTTGGCTTTATTGCAGATCAGACCTGTCGGTTATATAACCTAAACTTTACATTTATGTCAGTTACCTAAACTAAAATATTTTTCAGCGTACTACATGCAAACACCTGCTATCTCCGCCGCCGCAACCACCAATAACCCGCTAGCTCCTCTTCAAAATCAACACAACTACCTCACCAATAAACGTGCAAATGTAATGCACAAGTAAGGTTTACGACAGCTTCTCCTCTGTAGGCTATTAGTACTAGTCCGATGTGTAAGGTAGTTTTTTCTACGCCCACAGCCAAAGTCAGAAAAACAACCATTAGGAGGTTGTCATGAGACCGCACCGACGTACACCCCTCGCTCCAATTTGCTTCGTGGGCATACTCCTCGCTGGGACGGCGCTCGCTGATGACGACATGCACAACAAGAACGCCATGCCTGGCGCGATGGGGCAGCAGCCCGCCAGTACTCCAGCGGCGCACGCTACCGATCCGAAGTCCTCTGCTGCTCAGAATACGCTTGCAACGCCCGATGCCATGGCCACGCACATGGAGGAGATGGCGGCCATGATGCGCAAAAAGGGGCAAGCCATGGAGGCCATGGGCCGACAGATGCAGGAAGGCAGCATGCAGATGCATCAGCAGGCCATGGCGATGAAGACTGGCGACACCTCTGCGCATCAGAACATGGACATGCCTGCCACGCTGCAGCACATGCAGCAGATGAATGAGGACATGAAGCACTGCGAGATGCAGATGCAGAAGGTTGACGCCACCATGCAGAAGATGGATTCGAGCATGGGTGGCGGTATGGCCAAGAAGAAGATGGGCCACATGTAGCGGAGGCCGGCGCGGTGCTAACGGAAGACTTCGTACGGTGGAAGCGAGTCGCCGCTGCAGCTACGCTGGCGATACTGCTGGCTCCCGGAACTGCTGGTGCTCAGTCGGCTGCTGATCCACACGCAACTTATTTGCTAGGCAACGTTGGCAACACCACGGCTGCGCAGCCGGTCGCTGCCGGCACGGCATCGGCCCAGGGCAGCGGCTCGATGGGTGGTGTGCCGATGGGCACCACGCCGGCGGCTGGCGCGCCGATGGGCGACGACGACCACGCCGCGCATCACCCGGACGCGACTGACAGCATGCCGGCTTCGAGTGGTGCATCGATGGGCGGTTCCATGGGCGGCATGATGGACGACATGATGCGCGGCTGCCGTGGAGACGAGTGCGGTCGGGATCGGCGCCTCAACAAGCTGCTGTATCCGCAGCTGATGGCGCTACCGGATCTACCGCCGGAGCGGCGCGCGAGCGTTGAGCAGCTCGCCCACCACCGGATGCACGAAGGGATCCAGCTACTGGCGTCCCTGTCGTCGGAGGCGTCGCACGCGGTTCAGCGCAACGACTACGGCGGTCTGCAGGAAGCGTCCGACCGCATGCGCGTGGCCTGGGGCGAATTCGACAGCGGCCTGTCGGCCTACCGCGCACTGGCTGAAGGGCAGGCGCCGCGGGGTATCGCGCTGGCGTGGTTCCGGCGCGAGATGAACCTGACCGATCCACTGACCACGGCCCCCGCGCACGGCGTCTTCGGCCTGTCGGGCTTCCACTACTTCACGATGGCGTTACTGCTGGGCTTTGCGCTGCTGGCCGCTTGGATGTACGTGGCGCGAACCCGACGCACGAATGCGGTCCTCGCCACGTTGCGTACCGGGGCGCCGGCCCCCGCGGCGCCCGTGTCTCCGGGCGTGCCGGCCGAGGGCGGGCCACAGGCACGCGCACCTGTGTCCACCATGGGCGGCTGGGTGGGCAAGCTGCGGGTCGCACGCGTCTTCCAGGAGACGCCCAAGGTCAAGACGTTTCGGCTAGCGCCAGTGGAGGGCGTGGGTGCGCTGCCGTTCGAGTTCGAGCCCGGCCAGTTCCTCACGCTTTCGGTGCATTCAGGCGGGAACCAGGTCAAGCGCTCGTATTCGATCGCTTCATCGCCATGCTGCCACGGCTGGTGCGACCTGACGGTCAAGCACGAAAGCGGCGGCATCGTCTCGGGTTACCTGCACGAGCAGGTGAAGGAAGGCGATCTCCTCGATGCGTCCGGCCCCTACGGCCGCTTCACCTTCCGCGGCGTCGAGTCCGACAGTGTCGTGTTCCTGGGCGGCGGCGTCGGCATCACGCCGCTGATGAGTTCCATCCGCTACCTGACCGACCAGAGCTGGAACGGCCGGATCGACCTGGTCTACGCCTGCAAGGACCTGGAAAGCGTGATCTTCCGCGACGAGCTGAACCATCTCGCCCGCCGGCATCCGAACCTGCATGTGTCCATCGTGCTGAGCGACGAGTCATCGGCGGCATGGGCCGGCCCGCGTGGGTTCATCACCGCCGAACTGCTGGGGCAGATTCCGCAGATCCGTTCGCGCCGCATCCACTTGTGCGGTCCGCCGGTGATGATGGACGCGGTCCGCAACGAACTGGGCAAGCTGGGCATCGACCTGGCGTCGGTTCATTCCGAGCTGTTCCTGAGCCCCTCCAGGACAGTGCCTCCCGGCCCGGAGGTGTCGGCGGGCGACACGGCGACGGCCGTCACCTGCAGCTTCGAGCGGTCCGGAAAAAAGGCGCCGCTGGCGGCCGGCCAGACCGTTCTCGAGGCCGCCGAAGAGGTCGGCGTTCCGATCGAATATGCCTGCCGGCAGGGTTACTGCGGCCTCTGCAAGATCAAGCTGCTGTCGGGCGAGGTCACCATGGACGTGGACGACAGTCTGACGCCACTCGATCGTTCCTCGGGCGTGATCCTGGCCTGCCAGGCGAAAGCGTCGGCCGATATCTCGGTGGATGCGTAGATGCGCAACCAGGATCGCATCATCGCGACGATCATCTTCTCGATGCTGGTGGTCCTGTGGCTGGGTTTCCTGGTGCACCGCTCTTCCTTCTTCGCCGGAAGCCTCCTGGGTGGCGTGTTCGGCGTCGTAGGCGCGGCGTTCATGCTCGTCCCGCTCACCTACACCGTAATCAAGCGCAGCGCTACGCTGCGCCGCGCATTCACCAGGAAGCATGGCTTCGGCGCATTGCTGCAGGCGCACGTCTATTTCGGCTTGGTAGGCGCGCTGTTGGCCATCCTCCATAGCGGGCACAAGTTCCAGAGTGCGCTCGGCGTCGCGCTGACGGCATCGATGCTGCTGAGCGTGCTCACTGGGTTCATCGGCCAGCATTACCTGCGCTACGTCGCGGAGAACATCCGCGAGAAGAAGGCGCAGATCGACGGGCTGTGGCGCCTTCTGGATGGGCAGTACTGGGCCTACGCGCAAGGACCAACAGCGGGCGTTGCCGGTACGCCCAAGGCCAGCGCCGAACTGCTGCCACTGGCATCCGCCGCCGCCGATCTGCAGTACTCGATCCAGTTCCAGGAGCGGGTGTGCAGGCTGTTCAACGCCTGGCTGTCGGCACACATCGCGTTCTCGATCATCTTCTATCTTCTGCTGGCGTTGCATATCTGGGCTGGCATCTACTTCGGGTTGCGGTGGTTCAGATGAGTCGAAAGGGAAAGATCCTCGCCGCGCTGCTCGCGGTCCTGGCGCCGGTGTCGGCAGTCGCACTGTGGACATACCTTCCGCAAATGCAGCGCGCCGCGACGTGGCAGAACATGGCCTCTCCGGGCCCCCTGTCCAGCGCACATGCGTTTCTCAAAGAGGACTGTGCGGCGTGCCACACGCCGGTGAAGGGCGTGGAGGACGCGACTTGCGTGGCCTGCCATGCAAACGAGACCGTCCTGGTCCAGCGACAACCGACGGCATTCCATGCCGACATCGCCGGCTCGAACAACTGCGTGGCCTGCCACAAGGAACACGACGCCGGCCGCAGCCTGCGTGGTATGGACCATGCGGCTTTGACCGACATCATCGTGCGATGGCTCGATCGGGCCCCGGAGGGTCATGAGGGGGCGGTGCTGCTCGCGCACCTCAAGGCACACCGGCCCGAGGCGCTGCCGGGCACCCTCTCGCTTGCCAACGGCATGACTTACAAGGAGACGCTGCTGGACTGTGCGAGCTGCCACAAGACCACCGACCCGCACGTCCAGGTCTTCGGAAACGACTGCGCGACATGCCACGGCACGACCACATGGTCGATTGCCGAGTACCGGCATCCACCGCCGAGTTCCACCGAGTGCGGCCAGTGCCACCTCGCGCCGCTCAGCCACTACAAGGAGCACTTCGGAATGATGTCCAAGCCGATAGCGGGTGTCAGGAACACAAAACCTGAGCAGTGCTACCTTTGCCACCAGACCACCTCATGGAACGATATTCGGGGAATAGGCATCTATGACCACCATTGACGGGTGTTTCTATGAACCTTGAGGCACCTCATGCAGCGATTGAGATCGCGGTGATCGGGTTCGAGATTGCAGGGGTGCTCGCTATAACTTTCGGAAGTTTCATAGCGCTCTATCGCTTTTTTTTCAATTACAAAGGGGCCGCATTGACGGATCGCTCCCGGTCATTACGGCAAGATATTGGCGGCGCGATTGTGCTAGGACTAGAATTCCTCGTTGCTGCCGATGTCATACGAACGGTTGTAATTGAGCCCTCGCTACGAAACGTTGCAGTACTTGGTTTGATAGTACTTGTCCGAACATTTCTCAGCTACACGCTCCATATGGAAAATAAAAGCCGCGAGTCGTAGGCACCCCTCGCGGCTATGTATGTACTACTAAGCACATCGCTCAGCTGGGCAGTTTCCCCAGACGGCCCCATGCCAGTACCCGCACCGATTCGCCATAAAAACGGCAAGGCTAGTAACGATTGTATTGCTGAAATGCTTATGACCACCGCCGCACCAGGAGCATGTCTCGGGCTGCGACTACCGCCTCGGACTCTTACGTTTATGCAGGCTTCGATGGGTCGATAGGTGGTGTCTTATCTCCGACAGTTCGTTCCGGCGACCCGATACTCAACAATCGCCAAATCACCCTTAGAGTCCTCATAGGTAATTTGGGCCGGCATCACATCGTTGCAGGTCATATCGGTTCGCGTGGTACGAATTACCTTGGCGATGTCCAACTTCATCCCATAACGATAATGGACAACTTCGGGAGGCTTCTTTCCGACAGAAGTAGCGTACTCCCGCATAGTATTTTCGTTCGCGCGTATCATTTCGCCATACTCGCGATCTGAGCTACCCTCTGCCAAGGATAATGAGCTCACGCTCATAAAAAACACTGCTGCCGTAATCTTGAAAGCTTTCATAACCAGCTCCTAACTTAACGTGTGTGATGAAATTATAAGAGCGGCAAGCTGTTACTCATATGACACGGTAATTACACTGGTGTTATGAATCAAATTACCCAAGGATTAAGTGGGGCCGGTAGCATTCGAGCAAGCATAGCCATCCCGATTAATTGGCTCAGTTACCTAGCGGCCACACCATATGAAAATCATTCAGCCGTTGAGCTGGGGGTCGCAGGCGCTCAAGTTTTAAATTTGAGAGGCCCATCCACGCAGCGCTTCTGGCTAGGACGGGCCGACGGGTGACAGGCGCCCCTCGGCTCTTGATGAAGGGGCATAGAACTGGCACTGCCGGAGCAGAGAACAGCATCGGCATCGACCAGGGGCGTATTCTCGATATGCGCCGCATCAGACTTTCCCGGCTCAAAGCTGGGATACTGACCGCTGCGATCTCAGACCAAAAGATGGGTCTCGTCGATAACATGCATCGCTTTGCGTGACGTCCGCGTTTGCAAGCTACCCGCGGCAATTATCGGTGCCTTTTGGAAGACATCACGAGGAAGACCACATACTGCTCGACAATGACAGACTCAACTTAGTAATAGCCTATGTAGGAGGCGATAGCGGCGCGGCCATAAGGGGCGGCATTCAGAATGGCAATGGAGCTTCAAAACGCTGCGTATCGTCACACTTTTGGTCAGGGCCTCATATTCGCGGCAGAGAACGCGATCGCGATCGGCGGCATATCAGAGCGGACTGGTGGTTTTCCACAGCGACTGTAGTGATTTCGTAGCAGCACCACTGGGTCCCCCACAGACATTCGCTCAACTGGTGAAGTAGACGCCAACTGAATGTAAAAATTGTATGTGCTGTGGAAAAATTAAATCACTCGCTCATGTTGCTTTGAGCTGAGCCGAGAAGGCCGACTCAGCCCATTGTTGCATGACACGCTGTCAGGATCCTCCTCCCGTGTAAGGAGACGTTATGATCCGGCTTACCCCTGTGGCAGCTACTCAGAAATAACTTTCTTGTCATTTATTACCATGTGAGCGGTTGTTTATTTTGGCTGGCATTCCGCGGAACTCTACCGCGTGAAGTCGCCCGTCTGGAGTACGAATTTTTATTTCATATGGCCTAACATTTCCCTTAAGTGTGTTATTTATAGCTTTATTATCCGAACGCTCTTTATTCATAGGGGCCACACTCACCACCTCGCCGCGCTTCAGCAGATCCAGCATTACTTGGTGACCATCCCCAACAGTGTGATCGTGCCGCATAGCACTTTCTTGTTCCGTGCCGGCGACGGCTGCGAAAGCTGCCGAAATTAGCGAAATCGTCACCAGTGCTTTACTAATTTGGTTCATCATTTATCCCTCTTCCCCGATTTGCGTTTAAAAAACTATTGCTCGCTTTCTGTCTCAAACATCCCAAGTATAAACTGTACGTCTAGGGTTCCCTTAGCAAAGGGAAGCCTAAGCATCGATGATTGTTGCAGGGTAAGTGCTGATACCTGCAACAACCATAATCGTATTAATATCGCGGAGGTGTCCGTTAAAGTGGTATCAGCCGTTTTTAACGCCTACTGGGGCACCGAGAAATTCGACCGAATGGACGACTCCGTCAGGGGTTTTAATTTTAATCTCATACGTTCTTACATCACTTCCGGACACTGGTGAATTACCCATTGGGGTCACGCTTAGCACTTGCCCGGTTTTTAGCAGATTGACCATCACTTCATGACCATCGCCAACAGTATGGTCGTGTCTCATGGGTTGATCGCCTTTATTTGCAGCGATGAGAAAAGGAGATGTAGCGGTTAGAACAAGGGCGATAACGAGCTTTTGCATGCTTTTCATTGTGCTTTCCTCAGTGTTGGGGCCTGATTTGAGTGTGGCGGGTGAATACTTACGGGATGCTGTCCCTAAAATTACATTGGCGTAACCTCAGTGACAGCCAACAAACGTTCAGCTCCTGCGCTTTGGAAACTGGAAACAGGTCTGAACGACCTGATCTTCCACAAATCGCAATTACTGGTTACCGCAAGGATCTCGATGTCGCCCCTTACCCCTTAAAGGCTTACCTCTTCTACATTCGACAGCGAATATCGAGGAGACATCCACAGTTCGACAGGTCGTACAGCGTCACCAGGCGCGCCGTGTTCCTCACCAAATCACGGAAGCGCGTCACGCAGCCAGACTGGCGCATGGTCACTTCGACTTGGAGCAGCGCTGCGCAAACCCGAGAGCGAGTAAACTTGGTGCAGATTACATTTTTGTAAGCTTTTTAAAAAAATCGAAACCTCACAGCCTCCCGGCTTGTCCGTTCTTAGGTAACACCGAGGGCTGATTATCAAATCTGAGCTCTCACAGTATTAGTAACGCAACTGCCCGGCATGATCGAAAAATACGCAGACTTTAGTCAATGCAATACTGTGGCAGCACATCACCAAGAGGAGTTGATATGAAAATGTCTTATTGGCGTTTCGCTGCGATGGTGGCCACATCAACCGCCATCATGTACGGCGTTATGTATTTGAATACTTACACGTTCGAGCATGTTTTATGGAGTGAGACCCGTGCTTGGATGGCGATAGTGATGGGATCCGTCATGGCGATTATCATGCTCGCCTTCATGCTCAATATGTACAAGAAAAAGGCGCTGAACGTAGCGATATTCGCAGGCGGAGCAGCTTCCTTTGCTATTGCCTTGTGGCTTGTTCGTAGTCAGGCAACTGTCGACGATACCGACTATATGAAGGCCATGATTCCTCACCATTCTATAGCCATCATGACGAGTGAGCGCGCTCAGATCTCAGACCCGCGCGTTCGCAAGCTGGCGGATCAAATAATTGAGGCTCAGCGCCGAGAGATTTCTGAAATGATGTTTCTGATTGATGATTTAGACAGGGCTAACTGACGCAAGGTATCGCGCGACTTTCTCGCTCCGGTCCATTCTTCTTGCAAAAGTGATGCTGCGATTCCGACGAGGTCATACGCTTATTAAGCGCGCTGACCTGAGCGGCCAGCACACGAAATAACCATTTATGACGTCGGTGTAGCAAGACGCTTGTCGCGGGAAAGCTCAACTACTGCGCCATTTCCTAACGTGCCCATTGCTTTTAGCTGCCATGTACGTGCACTTTGCCATCCGTATGAGTGTGGGTATTGGAGGATGGCTCGGCATGGTCGTCGGTAGCGCTGCTGCCTTTCGAGCTGGAGTTACTTCCATCATGGTGATCATCGCCGTTACTGCTCGCAGAATGGTGATCGGACTCTGACGCTGAGCCGCCGTGGTGGTCTGCTGCCGCTATACCGCGACGTCCAGGCTCTCCTCCAGCGGCAACATTGCCATGATGGTCAGAATTGCTACCATCTAGGCCATCGTGATTTCGCGTCTGACTCTCACCGCCACCGTGCTGGTGACCGCCACTGGCTGCGACGAGCGCCTGGTATTGCGTAGCGTCGATCTTGGGCAACTGGCTGAGGAAGGCAACCATGCCCCAGATATATTCGTCGCCCATACTCTTGCCCCAGGCCGGCATGCCTGTTGCTTTAATTCCATGCTTGATGACCCAGAAGGCGGATGCAGGGCTAGCATCAATGCCAATCTTGGCCAGGTTCGGTGGGGCTGGATACAGCGCCTGACTCAGCTCCGTTTGTTCGACACCGGGCGCCAGATGGCACCCAACGCACATGGCGTTGTAATTCCCGGCGCCACCACGTATGAGATTCTCGTCATCTAGATCGGGAACCTCAATGTCCTTGGAACGCGCTTCAATAGAGCGATCACGCGCCATTGAAAGGAACGCATACACGGCAGGGTGATGAGGATCGTCAGCTCCTACGTTAATTACTCCGGAATAGGCTCCGGCTAGTATTGCAGCAGTACCAGCAGCGCCTGCTACCAAGAGGGTTGTAATTGTTTTTTTCATATTAACCTCTAAAACCACATTCGAATGCCGGCGACAAAGCGCGCCTCTTCAACATCTTCTCCTTGGTCGCGCAGCATGTCTGCGGTATTACCGTATGAGCGACTCCAGGAAATCCCGATGTAGGGCGCAAATTCGCGAACGATTTCGTAGCGCAGGCGCAAACCCAGTTCGGTATTTGCCAGGCCCGAGCCCACTACTCTTTCAAAATCATTCTTGCCGTAGAAATTGGCTTCCGCAGTTGGTTGGAGGATCAGCCGATTGGTCAGCAGGATGTCATAATCGCCTTCTAAGCGAACTGCAGTCTGGCCCCCTTCGCCAACGAACGCAGTGGCCTCGGCTTCAAAATCGTAAAGCGCCAGACCTTGCATACCGATGGCAGCCCAGGTCTGTGGAGACCCGGGCTTGAAGTCTTGGCGAACGCCAGCAACGACGTCCCACCAGGGGCCGACCGAGCGCCCATACAACAGCTGCAGCTCGGCATCCTCGGTTACGCCGTTGGTCCGCTCTCCCTCGGAACGAAACCAGACCCGATTGATATCGCCTCCCACCCAGCCTGAGGCATCCCAGGCCAGGGTGCTGCCCTCATCAGCGTCCTGATATTCAAGCTGATCGAGCAGGACGAAGCTGTTGATGCCGCTATCGTGCACTGTATGTCCAGGCAGAGGCGCGAAGGCCGCTTGCCGATCAGCATCCGTGAGGACGGGGATTGGTGTACGACTGGTGGTTCTTGGGGTATCAGCGGAGCCATGGTTCATTTGGGAGTGATCCATGTTGCTGTGATCCATCCCTTCCATTTGCTCTTGCATGGCGCCGTTACCCATCTTGCTATGGTCCATCGGCATGGAGCCGTGGTCCATAGTCGAGTGATCCATCTCTTCTGCGGCAAAGGTAACGCCGCTACTCAGTGCGCTCATTGACACCGCCAGCGCAATGAGCGATGGACGTGAAAGCTTAATGGTCATGGCTCGAATCTGCCTCGGCATGGTCGCTGCCATACTCACCGGTCATTTTTT
>Ga0209643_1002764_pt1 | contig 10480 bp, 10 predicted proteins | sample AutmiccBRH37_all_FD_187383 | JGI IMG/M metagenome (GOLD analysis project Ga0209643, IMG submission 187383) | Deep subsurface microbial communities from Mt. Terri, Switzerland - Autotrophic microbial communities BRH/37_all (SPAdes) (version 2) | ecosystem: Environmental > Aquatic > Deep... | reverse complement strand
ATTTTGAAAATAAATGGTTAAATAATCAACTTAATCCTAAACCAATTTTTACTATTTTTGATAACGAAAAATTAATAAAAACCGGTCAACACTAATCAGGGAAGTTCACCAAATCAAATTCCCCTCTGGAGAGGGGCCAGGGGTGAGTAAAAAATGAAGCTCAAAGCTTAAAGTCTAAAGTCAAAAGTGCAAGTTCGAAATATAATTTTAAAATAAATTAAAGAAGCCCGTCATATGATTTTTTTCGTGGTAGGACAGAGCGTTAAGAAAACAGCCAGTGGCTGTTTTTAGCGATAGGGCCAGGTGGCGCGTTGGCAATATTTTTAGCGTTGGCTGACGGAGCAACCCAAAGAGCCTCGTGGCTGGAGATGCAGGGCAAAGGCGGTCTGGGTGGGGCGGAGCGTAAAGAAAACAGCTGATAGCTGTTTTTAGCGATAGAGCCAGCCGGCGCGCGGGCAAAATGAACTAATTTTACAGAAAAAGATCATCAGACTAGATTTTTTGTTTACTCACCATTTTTATTGTTTTTTTGGAGTTCGTGAATCTCCTAAAGTCGATTTCTTTTTCAGCGATGGAAAAAGAAAAGAAATAATATTAGATGTCTAAATTACATTATTAGTTCATAAGTGGCTTGATTTGTAATCCGTGCTTTCTTTTTTACCATTTCCTATTCTCTTTTTCTGAAAACTACTGCCAAATACTTAGAATCTTGAATTTATTATAGGATATCATGAAATGAAGTTTAAATCATAAAGTCTTTATCGTAAGTATAATATTTTAAAAGCGTTAAAAATTTTTGAAGCCTTGGAGAAAATTTAGCTTTTAAAATATGGTTTTCAAAGAGCGATTGGAAAATCGCTCTTTGAAAAATACCTGACGAGAAAGTGCCTTTTCTTTTGGTTCGTTTTCTTTGGGCAAGCAAATCGACGCAGGAGATTCACGAATACCTTTAAAAAAATAATAAAAATGATGAGTAAAGAAAATGAACAGAAACATGAATAAAGTTTGCAATCCTGTTATTGCTTTCAATATGATTGAACAAATAAAATCAATTTATTTTGCAGAAAAAGATCATCAGACTAGATTTTTTGTTTACTCACCATTTTTATTGTTTTTTTGGAGTTCGTAAATCTCTAAAAATCGATTTAGCTCACTATTTTTATTGTTTTAAGTGTTCGTGAATCTCCTAAAGTCGATTTCTTTTTTTATCAATGAAAAAAAGTAAAAGAAATAATAAGAGGTCTAATTGAATTTTTAGTTCAAAAGTGTTCAGAATTCTATAGTAAGACTTTTTTAAAACAGCTAAAATTCAGTTTTTTAAACAAATTATTCATAAAGGGTAAATTGATCCAAATAAACCGTTATTTTTGTGCTGCAGATGAAAATAATAGAACAAATAAAGCAACCCATACTTGAAGAAATGGAACTCTTTGAAAGCAAGTTCAAAGAATCTATGGCTACAAAAGTGCCGTTGCTAAACAGAATCACCCAATACATCGTCAGGCGAAAAGGAAAACAAATGCGCCCGATGTTTGTGTTCTTGGTGGCTAAAATGGTTTCGGGCGGAAGGTTTGAAGAACGGACCTACCGTGGCGCCTCTGTGATAGAACTGATTCATACGGCCACGTTGGTGCACGATGACGTGGTGGATGAAAGCAACAAACGCCGAGGTTTTTTCTCTGTAAATGCCTTATGGAAAAATAAAATTGCAGTGCTTGTCGGCGACTTTCTATTGTCGAAAGGCCTGTTGCTCTCCATTGACAACAACGATTTTGATATTTTAAAACTGATTTCGGTGGCAGTTCGTGAAATGAGCGAAGGGGAATTGCTGCAAATTGAAAAAGCACGCCGACTCGATATTACCGAAGAAGTTTATTTTGAGATCATCCGCCAAAAAACAGCCACTTTAATTGCGGCCTGTTGCGGAATTGGGGCGGCTTCTGTGGGAAGTTCATCCGAAGAAATTGAGAATATGCGTTTGTTTGGGGAAAGGATTGGCATCGCTTTTCAAATTAAAGACGACTTGTTCGATTATACGGATGAGAAAATAGGGAAACCTACCGGCATCGACATAAAAGAACAAAAAATGACCTTGCCGTTGATTTATGTGTTAAATACCTGCACCAAAGAGGAACGCGACTGGCTGATTAAATCGGTTAAAAAATTCAACAAAGACAAACAACGCGTCAAAGAAATTATTGTTTTTGTAAAAGAAAAGGGCGGTATTGAATATGCCACCCAAAAAATGAAAGAATACCAATCCAAAGCATTGGAGCTTCTGGAAATTTACCCGGATTCTCCTTATAAAGATTCCCTTTTGACGATGGTTAATTATGTGATCGAACGTAAAATTTAAACGGCTTCAGCCAATTTTAACAACTCCTCTAAATTTTTTCTTGAATTGGACAATCGGGGCACTTTATGCTGTCCGCCCAACTTGCCATTCAGTTTCAGCCAATCGTAAAATAATCCTTTTCTTCCGCAGATAATGACAGGCATCGCCAAGGTCATATTTTTATAACGTTTGGCCTCATAATCGGAATTGATGGCTTTCAATGCATTGTCAAGCAATTCGGTGAAATAATTCAGGTTTTCCGGCGGCGTTCTAAATTCAATCAGCCATTCGTGTCCGCCGCTTTTATTATCAACCATAAAAATAGGGGCAACGGTGAATTCACATACTTCGGCACCTGTTTTTAAACAGGCTTGTTTTAAGGCGGTTTCTGCATTTTCAATAATCAATTCTTCGCCAAAAACGTTGATGAAATGTTTGGTTCTGCCTGTAATCCTGATTCGGAATGGTTTTAACGACATAAATTTTATGGTGTCTCCAATTAAATATCGCCACAAACCGGCATTGGTGGTGATGATCATAGCGTAGTTGGTATTGAGTTTTACTTCGGAGAGCGGGATGGCAATGGAGTTTTCGCCTTCAAAATGATCCATCGGAATGAACTCGTAAAAAATGCCATAATCAAGCATCAACAGCATATTAAAAGAATTGTTGACATCCTGGATGGCGAAAAATCCTTCGGATGCATTGTATGTTTCGTAATATTTAAATGCGTCTTTTGGGATCAGTTTTTTGAATTGTTCCCGGTACGGATTAAAATTTACCCCGCCGTGAAAATAGACTTCCAAGTTTGGCCAAACCTCCAGAATATTATTTTTCCCGGTCCTTTCCAACACGTAGTTCAACAGCACCAGCATCCAGGAAGGCACGCCAACCAAACTGGTGATGTCTTCATTAATGGTTTCATCAGCGATGGCTTTCATTTTGCTTTCCCATTCGCCCATTAAGGCAGTTTCCAGTTTTGGCGCACTGCTGTAATCGGCCCAAAAAGGCAGGTTTTCTATAATAATGGCCGATAAATCGCCAAAATAGGAGTTGCTGTCTCCATAAACGGCACTGCTTCCGCCCAACCGCAAACTTTTTCCCGTAAAAAGCTGGGCATCCTCATTATTGTTGAAATAGAGGCACAGCATATCTTTTCCGGCTTTAAAATGGCAATCCTCCAATGCTTCTTCACTCACAGGAATAAACTTGCTTTTTGAATTGGTGGTGCCGCTCGATTTAGCAAACCATTTGATGGGGGTAGGCCAAAACACATTCTGTTCCCCTTTTCGGGTGCGTTCAACAAGGTTTTCAATGGATTCATATTGCTGAATCGGGACATTTCTGGCAAATTCGGCATAAGTGCTTATTTCTGAGAATTGGTATTTTTTGCCAATTTCGGTATCCTGCGCTTTTTCCACCAATTTATGCAACAATTCCTCCTGAACATCAATGGGATATTTTAAAAATAATTCCATTTGGTGCTTTCGCTTTTTTAAAAACCAGGAAATTATTGAATTAACTATTGGATATGGCATTTTATATTAAGTATCTTTAGGCTTTAAATTTACTAAAAAATTACGATGCAATACCACACTGTTTTAAAAAAGATGATGACGGAGTTTAATGAACCCGTAAACTATTATTTAGAAGTTGAAAATGATTTCCTGAATCTGAACCAGCTGTTGGGACGCAATATAGAAATTCATTTTGAAGGCTATCAATGCTTGTGCTGCGGAAAAGAAAAGAAAATTTTCAGACAGGGATTTTGTTATGAATGTTTTTATGAAAGTGCCCACGTGGGCGACTGGGTTATGAAGCCCGAATTGAGCACTGCCCATTTGGGAATCAGCGATCGCGATTTGGATTACGAAGAAAAAGTGCAGCTGCAGCCACATATAGTTTATTTGGCATTATCGAGCAACGTAAAAGTGGGCGTCACCCGAAAAACGCAAGTTCCAACACGGTGGATAGACCAAGGCGCATCCAAAGCCATTGAAATTGTGGAAGTTCCCAACCGCTATTTGGCCGGAATTACGGAAGTTGCCCTAAAAGACCACGTGGCCGATAAAACCAGCTGGCAAAAAATGTTGAAAAATGAAATCGCCGAACTCAATTTAATTGAAGAAAGAGAAAAACTTAAACAGTACATTCCTGCGGAAGCCTGGTCTTATTTTTTGCATAACAATGGGAAAATCACCGACATTGAATATCCTGTAATCAAATATCCCGCAAAAATTAAAACCTTGAACTTGGAAAATAACCCAGATTTTTCAGGCAAGCTGATGGGCATCAAAGGACAATATTTGTTGTTTGAAGACGGCACGGTGTTCAATATCAGAAACAGCGAAGGCTATAAGGTGCAACTGACAATTAAATAGCCCCCAAATCCCTGCCTTGCCGGCGGGGCAGGGTTACGATTATTTTTACAACTTTCTGGCGCTCTTTTCCTTGCGGTTACATAAATTTCAGTTGCATTGATTTTTTTTAAACTTCCGTCTTCAAGTCCGTTTTTCAAGTTCAATAATCTCCAAATTGGTGATATTTTCTTCATTAATCTCAAACCGTAGCATCGTTCTCACCGTATGAAATCCGTATTTTCCGGCTGCACCCGGATTCATATGAAGCAAATTCAGTTTTTTGTCAAACATCACTTTTAAAATATGGGAATGGCCGGTGATAAATAATTTTGGCGTATCTGTGGCAATTTCTTCCTTTACTCTCGGATTGTAATTGTTTGGGTAACCGCCAATGTGTGTCATCCAAACCCTTACTTTTTCAATGGTAAATTTATTGTCCAACGGAAATTCGGCCCGCATCACAGCATCGTCTATATTTCCGTAAACTGCCCGTAAAGGTTTCAGTTTTTTTAGGGCATCAACCACATCAAAAGAGCCAATATCGCCCACGTGCCAAACTTCATCAGCTTTTTTTACAAACTTTAAAATTTGGTCATCAATATAGCCGTGGGTATCAGAAAGCAATAAAATCTTTTTCATTAGGTTGTTAAATTAGGAACTCACAAATATGGCGTATATTTGCATTTGCACAAAAATAACATTTCAATTGAGATATTTCATCAAATTAGCATATAAAGGAACCAATTATCACGGATGGCAAGTGCAGCCCAACGCGATAACGGTGCAGGAATTATTGAACAAAGCATTCTCAACCATATTCCGGACAACTCTAGAAATTATTGGCGCGGGAAGAACCGATACCGGTGTTCACGCCGAAGAATTTTTTGCGCACGTTGACATAGAAAATGAATTTAATCCGCAAGAAATTATTTATAAATTGAATGGATTATTGCCAGATGATATTGTGGTTTACGATATTTTTGAGACCAAAGAAAATGCCCACGCGCGTTTTGATGCCACCAGCAGAAGTTATGAATACCGAATATTTTTGGGTAAAAATCCGTTTTTAGCCGAAACCGCCTGGCAATTAATCAACACAAAATTGTCGACTAAAAAAATGAACGAAGCGGCTGAAATTTTAAAAACACACACCAATTTTAAATGTTTTTCACGCTCAAATTCCGATGTAAGAACCTATAATTGCAATGTGATGCAGGCCGAATGGAAACAAACCGGTCAATTGTTGGTATTCCACATTACAGCCGATCGCTTTTTAAGAAATATGGTACGTGCCATTGTGGGCACTTTAATAGAAATTGGAAAAGGAAAAATGACATTGGATGAATTTATACAAGTTTTAGAAAGTGAAAACAGGTGCAACGCCGGACCGTCAGCGCCAGCGCCAGGATTATTTTTAACGCAGGTAACTTATCCAAAAACAATCAGTAAAAATGAGTAAAAAAGTTACAGGGAACGCTTTTGACGCAAAAATATTTAACCGCTTATTGGGTTTTTCCAAAAAATACCGATGGGAATTTTTTATTGGCACTTTTTCGGCCATATTGCTTTCGCTGGCCACCGTGGCGCGGCCAATATTATTGCAGGAAATTGTGAATATCTATTTCAAAAATAAAGACAAAGAAGGAATTCTATACTTCTCAATGTTGATGGTTGTTTTTTTAATAGCCGAAGTTTTGTTGCAGTTTATTTTTATTTATAAAGTGAATTGGTTGGGGCAACATATTATTAAGGACATCAGGGTGCAGTTAAACAAGCATATGCTGCAATTTAAAATGTCGTATTTCGACAATTCTTCGGTGGGAAAATTGGTGACGCGTTTGGTTTCCGACACAGAAACAATCGCCCAATTTTTCGGACAGGGATTGTTTATGATCATCAGTGATTTGTTAAAAATGTTGGTGGTGGCCATTGTGATGCTTTGGATGAACTGGAAAATGGCACTCATCGCTTTTATTGTGCTTCCGGTGTTGATTTATGCCACAAAATTATTTCAGATTGCCATAAAATCGGCTTTTCAGGAAGTGCGGATTCAAGTGGCGAATTTAAATGGTTTTGTGCAGGAACGCGTTACGGGTATGAAAATTGTGCAATTGTTCAACCACGAAAAAGTGGAATACAATAAATTTTTTAAAATCAATGATTTGCACAAAAAAGCAAACATCAGAACAGTTTGGTATTATTCTATTTTCTTCCCGATTGCCGAAATCTTGGCTTCTATTTCTGTCGGATTGCTGGTTTGGTATGGCGGTTTGGATGTTGTAAATAACGGAACCACGGAAATCGGACAAATTATAGCCTTTATTATGATGGCCCAAATGTTGTTTAGGCCGTTGAACCAGATTGCCGATAAATTTAACACGCTGCAGTTGGGAATGGTCGCCGGAGACCGGGTTTTTGAAGTGTTGGACACCAAAGACCAAATTGCCCAAACCGGAGATTTGGAAGCCAAAAGTTTCGAAGGCGATATTGAATTTAAAGATGTTCTTTTCAGTTACAACAAAGGCGAAGCAGTTTTAAAAGGAATTTCATTCAAGGTAAATGCCGGAGAAACTGTGGCCATTGTTGGGGCAACGGGTGCCGGAAAATCGACCATCATCAATTTGGTCAATCGTTTTTATGAAATTGATTCCGGTGAAATTTGTATCGATGGCACAAGTATTTTGAAATACACATTGCCATCGTTAAGAAATCAGATTGCAGTGGTTTTGCAAGATGTTTTTCTGTTTTCCGATTCCATTTATAACAATATTGCGTTAAGCGACGAAACGATCACTTTAGATCTGGTGATTGATGCTGCCAAAGAAATTGGCATTCACGAGTTTATAATGAGTTTGCCAAACAATTATCATTATAACGTAAAAGAACGCGGCGGAATGCTGTCTACCGGTCAACGTCAGTTAATTGCGTTTTTACGCGCTTATGTCAGTAAACCCAGCATTTTAATTTTGGATGAAGCTACCTCATCCATCGATTCTTATTCAGAAAAATTGATACAGGAGGCCACAGATAAAATTACCCGACACCAAACCTCCATCATTATAGCGCATAGGTTAACAACGATAAAAAAAGCCAACAAAATTATTGTGATGGATAAAGGCCATATTGTGGAACAAGGCTCGCATTTGGAATTGCTTGAGAAAAATGGCTATTACAAAACGCTGTATGATATGCAATTTGCCGGTGAAGCTGTTTAGTTGCTGTTTAATCTTTGAATTGTTAATTATTAAGTTTTTCTAAAACATATAACTGTAAAACTGCCAACTGCGACTGATAACTAATCGGGGCTTTAATTCAAATCATACCTAATCATTTCAATAAGTTCCTGGGTATTTTTGAACAGCACAAACTCCCCGTCTTTTATATAAGATATTTTGCCTGTTTCTTCGGAAACAATCAAACAAATCGCATCAGTTTTCTCGGTAATTCCTATGGCGGCCCTGTGTCGTAATCCAAATCGTGCCGGGATGTTTTTTGAGGAAAGCGGCAAAACAACCCTGGTGGCGATGATAAAGTTATCTTTAATAATTACCGCACCATCGTGCAGCGGACTGTTTTTATAGAAAATACTTTCCAAGATGGGTTGGTTGACTTCAGTATACATTTTATCGCCGGTAGCTTTCACAAAATCTAAGTTGTGCGTTCTTTCCAAAACAAGTAAAGCGCCAGTTTTAACGGCCGACATCGATTCGCAGGCTTTTACAATGGTTTCTACATCCATCGTAATATAAATTTCACTTTTTAAAAAGTTGATTTGTTTTAAAAAACTTTTTCGGTTCGTGAAATTTGTGGATCCCAGCATCAGCAAAAATTTTCGAACTTCAGGCTGAAAAACAATAAGTATGGCGATAGCGCCCAAACTCACAAGTGTTCCCAGCAAACCGCTAAGCATTTCCATTTGAAGTGCCTGGGTTATTTTCCAAATAATGATGACAAGTCCAATCCCAATAAAAATATTGATGGCAACACTTCCTTTTAAAAGTTTATACACATAGTAAAGCAGCGTAGCCACCAAAACGATGTCTAAAACATCAAGATAAGAAAAATTCAGAAAATCAAGCATTCAATTTGTTTTTGTAAAAATAGGAAAAAAAGATGGCTTGTTAAACAGTTAATTGAGCCAATGGGCCTAATCTTTATTTTCGTTATAAATAAATTCTATCTGATTAATTAAAATTTTTTCACCAATGATATTTTCAATAATTGTTCTGTAAAATAAATAATCCCCATACAATAAGTTTCTGTTAAAGTTTAAATGAAGCATCGTTTGTTTGTCTTCATCATACAATTTTAAAAGTGCCGAGAGTTCATTTTTGAAATTTAATCGATCGGTTTTTGCCCCATTAATCCAAACGCTATTTTGATTAAAAACCAGATGTACGTTATGGTAATTTATATAATCTGCGTTGTTTTCTGTATATTTACTGGATAAAAAGCCATCAATTTTAAAAGTGACGCCATCAAATTCCAAAAACGAAAGTCGCTTTGAAATGGTGTCGGAATAGCTAAAATAATCAAGCATTCCTTTTTCTGAATGCATAGAGTTTGCGTGCTTGTCCTGCAGTTGTATAATGTCGGGAATAATCGTTTTTAAAGGCAATCGTTTGTCGATGTTATAAATCCAATGCGTGGTGCTGATGGTGTTTTTTCGGTTTACATTGGCTGTGGTGTCGTTATTTTTGACTTCAAAGAACATCCAAACCTGTGAATGATTTTGTATTTCCTGAACTCCTTTTTCAGCCAAAGTGGGTATTTTCACTTCTTTTTTTGCACAGCCAAACACTAAAAAAGGAAGAAATAGGAGCAATATTTTTTTCATAATTTATTGTTTGACAATGAAACAATTTTTACCGCTTCAACGGCTTCTTTTACGTCGTGAACCCGCAATATTGAAGCGCCATTTAACAATGCAACGGTATTTGCCGCAGTTGTTGCGTTTAAAGCGGCATTTGCGGTGATGTTTAATGGTTTGTAAAGCATTCCTTTTCTGGACAAACCTGCAAGCAAAGGCGTTTCCAGGTTTTTGAACAGTTCTAAATGCTTTAATAATTGATAATTGTGTGCTGTGGTTTTGCCAAAACCAAATCCTACATCAGTGATAATATCATTTACGCCAAGTTTGTGCAATTCGGCAATTTTTTTTGAAAAATAGTAAAGCAAATCGGTGACAACATTCTCATAAGTCGGATTTTGCTGCATATTTTGGGGCGTGCCTTGCATATGCATCATCACATAAGGAACCTGAAGTTTTGCGACCGTTGAAAACATAGTTGTGTCCATTTCCCCGGCTGAAATATCATTGACAATACACGCGCCGTGATGAATGCATTGCGCGGCAACTTCACTTCTGAAGGTATCCACAGAAATAAAAACGGAGGAAAATTCACTGATTAAAAGTTTTATGACGGGTAAAATTCGGTCTATTTCTTCTTCTTCTGAAATATGTTTTGCGCCAGGTCGGGAGGAATAAGCGCCAACATCGATAAATGTGGCACCTTCACACAGCATTTTTTCAACTTGATTAACAATAGCCGTTGAATTATGATATTTTCCGCCGTCAAAAAAAGAATCGGGTGTGCAATTTAAAATTCCCATAACTTTTGGCGTCGATAAATCTATTAAAGTGCCGTTGCAATTGATGCTTTTCATTATCTCACCACTTTGTTAATTATTTTGGTCATTTCCGGCGCTTGGTAATTGAACATTTTAGCAATTAAATCGTCAACATTTTCACTGATGATGAGCATTTCTTTATTGGATTGTTTCA
>Ga0209643_1002763_pt1 | contig 10482 bp, 13 predicted proteins | sample AutmiccBRH37_all_FD_187383 | JGI IMG/M metagenome (GOLD analysis project Ga0209643, IMG submission 187383) | Deep subsurface microbial communities from Mt. Terri, Switzerland - Autotrophic microbial communities BRH/37_all (SPAdes) (version 2) | ecosystem: Environmental > Aquatic > Deep... | reverse complement strand
CTTCATAAAGTGATGTGAGACTAAGGTATAACTTTGCTAATGAGTCATAGTTTCTTAAGCGATTCATCTAATTGGTATAATATTGAAAAATAATTGACTGCGAAAAATATCATGCTTCAGCTCTGGATCAATTAGAGTATCATTGCAATTAAATGGACGGATAGTCAGCATTCCTTTTTCATTGCTGGTTTTGCTTTCGGGCTTGATGATTTTCCTGGGGATTTGGGGAGTTACTACTGCAACTAATTTTATGAGTGATTCAACTCTATGGTTAATGATCAGAGTAATTTCATTTTTATCAATAGGTATAGGAGCAGGTTTATTCGAACTTTTGTTTCTTAGTATAATAGGTAGGATTAACTCCTGGGCAAACTCGAAGGTGGCTTTAGCAATTGGGCTTGTTTCTACAGGTGCTGCTGTTGCAATGTTTTTTATGCTGCAATGGAAGCTGTACCCTATAAATATGTTGGTTATCATTGTAGTGGGGGCTTCCTTAAGTATCCTTTTAATCGAGAAGGCTAAAGCTTATAAAGACAAATTATATTAGTCAGTGTTTGGGCGGTGGATAAAATTAGTAATCGATAGTAGAATGATAATTTTTCAATAGTTAAGTTAATCAAACAGGAGGGAAAATTAATGTCTTCAGCTAAAAAAGTAGTTTACTTTTTTTGTATGAACTCAAATATCGACCCGGTTGCAGGGCATGTTTTTAATGCACTATCAGAAATGTATAGTTTAAATGAGACAGATATTAATATTGATAATAATCCGGTGTTAAAACATTCGGATGATATAGGAAATGAATTCTATTTCGTTAAAACTCATAAAGTTGTTTGCCATGATTATAGACACTATCTGCCAATTATGAACCGGTATTTTTCTGATTTTGACATGGCGGGCCTTGTGACATGGCATGAGGGGCAAAATGCTCCGGATGGAATCCTATCGGTTCATACTACAGGAGATGTGGATAGCGGTTATTTTGGTAATGTTGATCCTGTTTACATGCACAATTTATTATGGTTCTTGGAGAAAAATCGAATTGATGCCGGATTAGAGGATTTTAGGATTACCACGGAAGCAACTCACTGGTCCGGTATGATCAATAATGGTGGTACTCCAGATATGATACCTCAGTTTCCAGTACCATTAGTTGATATTGAGATTGGGAGTACCCCACAAAGCTGGTCAAACTACTCTGCAGCAAAAGTTATTGCACAGGCTCTTACCAACGTTTTTAATAGTAATGGTAAAACACAGAAAAACCTGCTTTGCGTGGGCGGTGTGCATTTTGAGCCAGCTTTTGCAAGTGCCGTACTACAGACTTGGGAAGACAATGCTTTTGGTATATCTCATATAATACCCAACCACTGGTTGGTAACAGGACAATATGAAAGTGAAGATGGGCAAGGAAAACTGGAAAATTGCGTAAAGTCCATTAAAGGCGGTATTGCTGGTATTGCATTTCATGATAACTTAAAGGGTGCCTACAAAGAACAGCTAAGAATACTTGGGAAGAAATACAATATTCCTGTTTTTAAGCATCAGTTGCTACGTCGACCTTTGGATATTCTTTGGAATGAATGAAAAATAAAAAATATTTTAATACACCCCAGTATTGCGTATATCGGGAGGAAGCATACCTATTTACAAAAATGAAATAGCCAACATAATGGAGATGGCTCACAGGGTAGTGGCCGTGTTCATGTATTTGTGTGACCGTGCCAACAAGGACGGCAAATGCTATCCGGCGATCGGTACCATTGCCAGAGAACTGAGGCTGTCTCGCAGTACGGTAAAACGCGCCATAGCTGACCTTGAAAAACGCGGTCGCCTGCGTAAGGAGCAGAGTGGCGTGAGAACGCCGGCAAGAGCAGCAATATGTTCTTCCTAGCTCGGGATGATGCCAAATAAACTTGCAAAAGGTCAGAGTTTCCCGCCAGGGGGAAGGTCTGACCTTTTCATGAACTATGGATAGATCCATGGTGAACTATGAAGGTGAATCTCTCACTCTATGAAATTTATCGGCAGAAAAAGAATAATAATCTCTGCTGATCAGAGAGAACTCTTAGCTCTTTGACAGCCCAAGGCAAAAATATGTGGTACTATTACTGTCTCAATATGAGGAGTAACACTCTCCTGTTTTCTGTTTCCGGCACATATAATAGCTTCTTCTTTACAACTTACCAGGATGTACCGCTTAAAATCCATGCCTGCCTGATAGCTTCTTTCATATTCTGTGCATCCGCTTTACCGGTTCCGGCGATATTGAAGGCTGTGCCATGGTCAACACTGGTTCTGATAAAAGGGAGACCCACAGTAATATTTACACTTTTTTCGATTCCCATTACTTTGATTGGGCCCAGTCCCTGGTCGTGATACATTGCTACAACAATGTCATAGTCACCTCGCCGTGCAAGATAAAAAGCGGTATCAGCTGGCAGCGGGCCAACGACATCTATGCCCTTTTCTGACGCTAGTTTAACAGCCGGCAAGATTTTTTCCTCTTCCTCTCCGTATCCGAACAAACCGTGCTCGCCTGCATGGGGATTTATTCCACATACTGCAACACGAGGCCGTCTTTCCGTAATCTTTCGGCTCATTGCCTCGTTAGCCAATAGGATAGTATCATACACACTTTCTGATGTCACAAGCTTTATGGCATCAAGCAGGCCAACATGAATGGTTACCAGAATGACATTCAGTTGTTCGGAGCAGAACATCATGGCAAAACGCTCAGTGTGGGTCAGGTCGGCTAATATTTCGGTATGGCCGGGATATTTATGCCCTCCTTGATGTAATGCTTCTTTGTTGAGCGGTGCTGTGCAAATTGCAGCAGCCTCACCGGCTAATGCGAGGTTTACTGCCTTTTCCACATAACGAAAAGCGGCATGGCCTGCCCTGGGATCTACTTTCCCATAAGGCAGATCATCCGGTAAAAGGCCCATATCGAGACAATCTATCATTCCAAATTTATAGCAACCCTCTTTTGGGGTCTCCACCTTTTTCATGGAAAGACCGGTATGCACGATTCCTTCTGCCCGGTGAAGCATGTTGATGTCTCCCACAACCAGCGGTCTGCAATATCGATATATTTCCTTATAGGAAAGAGCTTTCACGATTATTTCAGGGCCGATGCCTGCGGCATCCCCCATTGTAATGGCAATGATCGGTCGTTTATAAGTATTCATGATCTACTCCTTTCAGAAAATTCCGGGAAACACAGAGCGCCTGAGGTGTACCAAACGCACCGGCTTTTGTAACAACAAGCAAGCGCCTGCCGCTGGTGAACCTGCCTGCCGGTATGCCAGGCTCCACTTCCCCCAGCAGTTCCATCCCATCGTTGCCCAATGCTCGGCAGACTGCCTTGGCTGCATCTCCCCCTGTCGCCACAATACCTCCCGGAATACCGCCGGAAGCAACAGCTCCGACAAGGTTACCCATAGCGCCGGCAATCTCAGCCGCTAAGCGGACTTTATCCCAACCATGCTGCATCGCTTTTTTATCAAGTATTGCTCTGCTCTCCGGTGTGGAATCCAGGTACAGCACAAGGTCCTTGCCTGTTCTCAGTGCCGCATTGGCCTCTTCCTCATATTGCTGCCAGCCTCCGTCAACAAGCTGCCAGCAGGGCATGCAGAGTGCATGAGTTCCCGGCTGCAATATCAATAGCTCCACCTGCTGCTTTGTGACAGGCGAAACACTAGCGGCCACTGTGATTACAGGGCCTTCAGCCTTTGGAAATGGAGCATATGCTTTGGACCTGGCTATACCCCAAGCGCTGGCTATGTATTGTGAGAGGCCGGTAGAACCTACAACCAGGCAATCAGGTAGATTTGCAGAATGCGCCGCAATAGTTTCAAGGTCTTGTTCCGATTCGACATCTAAAACTACCAGTCCAATCCCTTGGGCAGCCAATTGCCGAATCTTCGTCTGGAATATAACTGAAGGTTCACGTACCTGCACGAGAGGAATGTGGGCAACCTTGCGTTTCGATTGTCCGTCTAAAACCCTGACAAGATCTGATTTCAGAGCCGGGCAGGTGGGATCCAGTGAAACAGGGCTCTTCGACAGGGGTATGCCGTTCAGGTAGTGAACTCCGTCAACGGTTGTCCTGCCATAGTAGGGAAAAGCCGGAGCTACCAGGGCTATCGGATAACTGAACCCATCCATCACCCCGTCAATATCAGCTCCTAAATTCCCGCGCAGAGTAGAATCCACCGACTTGTAAATACGCTCACATCCGATCCTCTTCAAGTACAGTGAAGCGCCCATTGCCTTTTGGTAGGCAGCTTCCTTATGAAGTGGACGACTGTCCGTATCCACTGACAAGACCTCGCAGCAAGGGAATTTACCCTTAGGCATTTCCGCCATTGCTATTGTAGAGAGACCTCTTTTTGCAAACTGTACGCCACAGTCTGTTACACTGGAAAAGTCATCTGCAATAATCGCAGCTTTATACATGTATACATTCCCCCCTTTGGCTGTTGTCACAGCATTCCTTTTATAACCGATATTGCAGTGCCCTTTTGAGAGAGCCCGAAACAAACAGCTGATCAATCAAACCCGTACAATCTCTACACCGATTCTCTGCATATCGTTCATGATTGATAAATCCAATTCCGTTCCGGTGATAACCTTATCTACTTTATCAAACGGACATATTTGAAGAACGGCGGACGAAGTAAACTTGGTATGGTCGCACAACACCACGCACTCCTTTGCGCGTTCGATCATCAGCCTTTTACAGCTCATCTCCTCGATACGGTAATTCATCATTCCATATTTCAGGTCAACCGCATCCACACCTAAAAACAATTTGTCTGCATGCAGCTCTTTCCACAGGTTTTCTGCAAAGAAACCCATCGATGTATAGTAACCTTTGCGGATGTATCCGCCTACAGCAATCAATTCTATGATGGGGTGTGGGGCAAGTATATAAGCAATTTCGATATCATTTGTCATCACTGTGATATTCAGGTTGCTGTCGGCAAGCAGTTTAGCAAGTTCACAAACAGTAGTGGATGAATCCAGGATGATGCTGTCGCCGTCTTTGATTTCCGCCATCGCCCGTTCTGCGATGCGGCGTTTCTCATCAATATTCATATTGATACGTTCGGATAATGGAGGCTCATACTTCTGATCATCAATCTTAGACTTCACCGCACCATGCATGCGTTTAATCAAGCCTTTTTGAGCCAGCGTTTTCAGGTCCCTGCGCATTGTGGCGCTCGATACCTTGAACTCCTTGCAAAGCTCTGAAAATGAAGCATATTCGTGTTGATCAATATATGATAGAAGTGTTTGTAATCTGTCTGACCGCATAATGTACCTCTTTTTCGCTTTTTATTTATAAAATAACTCACATTCGCTCATTTGTCAATTATTATGTGCGTAATAATTGAGCGAACTGGTTTAAATTGAGGATTATAGTTGCCTCGATGTGACAAACTTTCAATCATTATCATGACCGAAATTGTAAATTTTGAGCGTTATGAGCGACAAATTATTGACATATAGCTCACTTTTTTATATATTGTTGTTGGATAGTTAAGTAAGGATAGTCAACGAAAGGGGGATAAGGCATGAAGCTTATTGTTATGCTCACACATAATGATGTTACTGTTGCAAATGCAAAGGAGGTGTTTGAATCCTGCACCGACCTGCCGGTCTGTCACTGGGGCTTTAAAAATATCGGGCTCCCGGTGGAGGAAATGAAGGACCTTGCAAAAGCAATCAAGGCTGCAGGAAAAGTCACGCACATGGAAATTGTAAGCTACACTGAGGAAGAATGTCTGGCCGGTGCCAAACTCGCAATAGAATGCGGAATCGATTACCTGTTGGGCACCAAATATTTTCCATCCGTAGCGCAGTTCCTCAAAAATTCCAGCACCAAATACTTTCCTTTCTGTGGTGACGTCTGGGGAAGTCCCTCTATCCTCGGAAACTCCATTGAGGAAATTATAGAGGATGCGAAAAGGCTTGAGGGGCTGGGGGTGGATGGTATTGATCTGCTGGCCTACCGCTTCTTTGGTAACTCTGCAGAACTAATTACACAATTCTCCCGCTCAGTAAAAATCCCTTTGGTGATCGCAGGCAGCATCAACAGTTTTGACAGATTGAATTTTGTAAATCAGATCCAGCCTTGGGGTTTCACAATCGGAAGTGCATTATTCACACATCAATTCATGAATGCAGCTTCTTTCCGGAAAAACTTGATATGTGTTTTGAGCTATCTCCAAGGGATTATGAGCAATAAGTCCTAGAGAAATAATGCAGTTTGTCCTCTATCTTATCAGTTTCGACCGGAGGTTAATAGATTCGGGAGTTGGAAGCGTTGATTTGATAAATGCAAATTGTATCTTGAAAAAACATGGTCGGCATACAACCAAAGGAGGTGTGGAATGTCTAAAGCGACGGCGGATTTTTTCGAAGGACTTCCTGACAATTGGGGGAGATGGGGAGACAACGATGAGGTAGGAGGCTTGAATTTTCTTAGTGACAGTGAGATTTTAAGAGGTGTCAAAGCAGTGGAATCCGGAAGAACATTCACTTTGATGATGGCGCTGAATTCCCCTGGTAAAGCGCCGAACTGGCCGGGCAGAGAGAAGGAATTGCATAGGATGTGCCGTGATAAAAGTCATTATCTTAGCGGTGCCGTCATAGCCGGGAAGGGTGGTGTTGAATATGCAGATGATATTATCACTGTAAACTGCCATGGAACAACTCATTGCGACGCTCTGGCGCATACCTGGCTTGCTGATAAAGCCTGGAACGGCTACAATGCAGCGGCCAATTCGATTGGAGGGATCAAAAAAGCCAGTATCCGGCCCATTGCAGAGAGAGGAATTGTCGGGCACGTAGTTCTATTGGATATAGCAAGATATAAAAAAGTACCTTACCTGAAAATGCATACGAGGATCACACTGGAAGATTTGATTGAAACAGCAGACTACCAGAAGCTAGAAATAAAAAAGTACGATATAGTCTTGATCAGAACGGGGATATTCAATCTATTCTTCAATGAAGGTCCGGAAAGCTTCTATAAGGACTTTGCCGAGCCGGGTATAAATTATGATGAAAACCTTATCAGATGGTTCTATGAAATGGAAATTTCCGTATTTGGAACAGATACATTAGGCAACGAAATGATCCCCTGCCCGGAGACTGGGATTTATAATGCAATGCACGCGGCTCTCAGCAGAAATCTTGGCATTGTTTTCATAGAGGCACATTGGTTGGAACAATGGGCTGAAGATTGTGAGAAAGACGGTAAGTATAACGGACTTTATGTGGCGTCACCTTTAATGATTCACTGGGCGACGGCAAGTCCCGTAAACCCCGTGGTGATTAAATGAAAAGCAGATTATAAACCGGCATGCGGAAGTTAAACTTCTATAAAAATAAAAATTTAAGGAGGATATTATGAGTGAACAAAACAAATATGCGATCAATATGGGTGCAAAATTCGATTTTCTTGATCTTATAAAAGTGCCTGAGCTTATTGATGCATGTAAAGAAAAGTGGTTCAATCAAACCTTAAGCAAGGTGAATGATAGTTTAGTGAGGCTAGGCGTTTTTAACGAAGGTGAATTCCACTGGCACAAACATGATAATGAGGATGAGTTTTTCTTTGTTGTGAAAGGTCAATTGCATATTGAACTTGAAGATAAAACCCTTACACTGCAAACACATGAGGGTATTACAATTCCTAAAGGCATTTTGCATCGGCCTTATGTAAAAGAACCTACAGCTGTTTTAATGGTGGAAGCAGATTCGGTTACGCCGACCGGTGACTGAACAATATATCAGCATTCTAAAATATAAAGTTAAGACAGAGTTGATCTATCTAGATGACTTGAATTATAAGGGTCGCAAATTACATGCACAAAGCCGATACTGCAATGGCTGATAATGAATTATCTTATAACAGCATAATAATCGTTTCAATTACACATTAATCTAGAATGATGTGTTTATGAAAAAATGAAATATTAGGCAAACTTACCGAAAGGTAAGGACGCAAAGTCATAGGGTCTACTATGCAAATGCATTATGACAGCCTGGCTGCCAAGCGGGTCTCTTTCTATGCCTAAATACCTGTCGAAGCCCTCCGAGCTTACGAGTTTGGAGGCTATTTTTATGCTTTCTCAGTATGTAATAAAAAATTATCAGTCGCTACCGAATAGTGGCCTGGCGTGATGACGCGGATATCTATGCTCTTTGCATCATGGCATACGATAAACTATTTGCGGTAAGCCCGATTCTGAACTGCCGGGCAGAGCTAAACGCGCGAAAAAATAAAATACACAGCATCCTTAACGCTCATTTGGCATGTTTCCAAATGGGCGTTTTTTTATATAAAACCGGCCGCTCCATTTTATGCCGCTCCCCTCCGCTTGTTCTTCATTTCCAGATTTTAAAAATCATGAAATGGAGGACAAGCTTCATGGACAACCATGATAAAAAATATACCCTATTGGTTAGAGGGACGCGCGTCACAGTGGCCAAGGAGGTCTACAAAGCCTATTACCACTGCCGGGACAGGGAGAAGTACCTGGACAAGCTGGCGGAGTATAACAATATCTCGCTTGAAGGCTGCAATGAGAAAGGCATCTCCGTGGGGTACATAATTTCTACTGCAGAGGATTCCATGGAGGATGAAATTGTTCAGCGCGATATGGTTACAAGGCTTGAACAATGTCTGCTGCAGCTAGATGAAGCTGAACGCCAGCTGATTATAGCGCTGTTTTACCTCGAAAAAAGCGAGCATCAATTGGCTGCGGAAACTGGTATTCCGCGCATGACGTTACATGACCGAAAGGTCAGGGCTCTTGGCAAGCTAAAAAAACTTTTAGAAATAAAAAAATTTTCCGTCCAACCCCTCACTTTTTTTCCTAAAGAAGTGAGGGGATTTTTTTTATTCCCCTATTGTTCTTTGAAAATTTCATATCCGGCAGCACAAATACATGAGCTGTCCAGCCGTGTGAAAAGCGGCAGCGACGTTGACGGGCGCGCCAAGACTGCCTGCGGATGAATTTCATCCGTCGAACCGATGGCATCGAAGGTGACGAGCGGAAACACCCGGTCATAAAACAGTCTGTGGTGGACTGTTTCGCAATGAAATGGACAGTGATAATGCTACTTCAGTCCAGCCAGAGACTCAAGCAATGGGGGCGGCTCGCAGAGATCCTGGGAGAGGTGAAATTCCTATGGTGTTTGCTTAACCGGCAAACCGTTTATGCTGCCGCCCTGAGAGCCGCAAGGCTTTTTCGCTTCGGGAAGTAGTGTCGAATAGAAGCGGCAATTCGTAATGAAGAACAAGCAGATCATTTTTTGATCTTAGAAACTATGCGGCAGGATGGACTTTTTCCGTCCTGCCGTATCCTTCTGAGATTAAATTCAAAATAATGAAATAGGCGGATTAGCAAAGTAACCCGCCCCTTCCCGAACCGTGCAGGCGGCTTTGACCGCACACGGCTCTCCATATTCCAAATGGGTTATCGTCGTTTCAGCTGATTAAGCTGGAACCTGCCAGCTTCGACATTAGCAAAGCAGTGTCCGCAAAGGGGTATCTGACGCCGGTTGATGTCCAGCATGACAGTGACAATCGGTGCGTAGGGCTTGTCGAGCTTCTTCTTCGTTTTCCGGTGATACATGTTGACATTTGAATGCGGATTGCCGCAGATGTAGCATACACGGGAAAGCTGGTCCATCAAGTTAAACTTTGGTAAGTCAAATGAATTAACTGCCGACTTGATTTTAGCGAAGAAGTCGTTTTTTCTCGCCAAAGATTTGTACAGTGCCAGACTGACAGAGCAGGCTTTACCTTTGGCATTTGTGTAATTGACCAAGAGAGCTTTGCCGTACCGGGCGAACACTTTCTTTAAGCTGATGTCAAATTTGCGCGCCAGAGTTTTAGCGATTGAGAACTGCACGATGTATTGGATGCGGGAGCCCAGGTAGAAGTTTGCACAGCCGCGTTGCTGAGTCAGGAGTCCACGGAGTACCTGGTTGCCATACTTGATGATTTCTTCCGGAGATTCTCTAAGGAGGCGAGTGATACCAATGGGATAACCGTTGCCTTTACACATACCGTTTTCACGTAGCTTTTTCAGGATGCCCTCCGTATTCATGTAGATACGGAGGGTTGGATCAAAAGGGTCGCTTTGAAACTTACTGTGTTTGACAGAGCCCTTGCGGATGATATATCCGAGAAAGGGCACGTCATCATCTGCGGCATGTGTGATTTTGGTTTTCTCGTCACTTAACCTCAGGCAGAGTTCGTTTTTCAGGAATTCCTTGATTTTCTGTTTCAAGTCGACTGCATAGGCTTTAGGAGCAATCAAGCCAATCAGAAGGTGAGTAGCCCGGGGGAATCACACCGCCCAGGCCCTCTCAGAACCGGACTTGAACCTCTCAGCTCATCACGGCTCCCATCATCCAGCCGTTGGCTTGATTCCCATCTTCCAATGGACGAAAAGT
>Ga0209643_1002762_pt1 | contig 10485 bp, 7 predicted proteins | sample AutmiccBRH37_all_FD_187383 | JGI IMG/M metagenome (GOLD analysis project Ga0209643, IMG submission 187383) | Deep subsurface microbial communities from Mt. Terri, Switzerland - Autotrophic microbial communities BRH/37_all (SPAdes) (version 2) | ecosystem: Environmental > Aquatic > Deep subsurface... | reverse complement strand
TTACTGATAAAGAAAAAATAAAAAAGGAATATGAAAAGAAACGTTGGAGTGTATTCATATCTTTGATTCTCGGTTATGGCTTTTTCTATACCTGCCGCTTAGGTTTATCTGTTGCCAAAAAACCGATTTTAGATGCCGGTGTGCTTACCGTTTCAGAAATGGGCATTATAGGTTCGGTGTTATTGTATGTCTATGCTATTGGTAAATTTGCTAATGGAATGCTTTCCGATAATGCTAATATTAAAAGATTCATGTCAATCTCTTTGGCTTTCTCTGCTTTAGTCAATATACTTTTTGGTCTAACTACACAATTTTATCTTTTTGTAATTCTATGGGGTGTAAATGGATGGTTTCAATCCATTGGCTCTGCTCCATCGGTAGTTTCTATATGTCAATGGTATAGTAATAAAGAAAGAGGAACTCGTTACGGAATTTGGGCAGGGGCTCATAATATAGGAGAAGGATTAACCTTTGTAGTAACGGCATTTTTGGTAAGCTATTTTGGCTGGCGTGCCGGTTTTATCGGTCCCGGCATTATATGTCTCTTTGTAGCTTTTGTACTTTATCATACACTCGCAGATCGCCCTCAGACTTATGGTCTGCCTCATGTAGCTGATTACAAACATGACTATTCTGCCGGTAAGCCGATAGAAGCAAGCGTAAGAACTTTACAAAAAATGGCTTTAAAAAATCGATACGTTTGGATACTTGGTCTCAGCAGTGCACTTATGTATATAGCTCGTTATGCAATAAATAATTGGGCTATTCTTTATCTTCAAGAAGCTAAAAGTTATGAATTAATGGATGCAAGCTTTGTTATGGGTGCTTATCCTATTATGGGTTTCATCGGTGCTTCTTTCTCCGGATTTTTATCCGATAAACTATTTAATTCCAGAAGAAATATCCCTACCTTAATTTATGGTATTTTGCAGACAGGCGGTATGTTAATGCTCTTTTTGGTAACTCCCGGAAATATGATTTGGGATACCGTTGCAATGGGATTATTTGGATTTGGAGTTGGTGGTTTGATAGTTTTTCTCGCCGGGCTAATAGCTGTGGATATTACTCCAAAAGCCACCGCCGGTACTGTCAAAGGATTAATCGGTATGTTTAGCTATATTGGTGCTGCTTCTCAAGATTGGATTAGCGGATTTTTAATTGATAGCAGCAAAATTATGGTTGCAGGAAATGCTGTTTATAATTTTCATAATGCTTTTTATTTTTGGATAGGGGCTTCTGTTTTATCGATGCTTCTTGCTCTAACAGTATGGAATGTCAAACCAAAGGAATAAATTTTAGTAAAAGGATATTTAAAAATGAAAAAAGTATTTATTATTTCTCTTTCTGTTATTACAATATTATTTGTTGCGGGGTTTGTGTTAAATGGCACCAGAGAATTTAAGGAAATTAAAATCTTTGATATGCCCGAGGCACGTCAAGGAGTGGCAGTAGATAAAAACTATATTTATGTAATCGGCTCACAAGAAATCGGTAAATATGAAAAAGCCTCCGGTAAATTAGTAAAGAAGTGGGAACAGGATAAAAATGGTAAAATTATTCATCTCGATAGTGGTTTAATATATAAAGGAAAACTTTATTGTGCTCATTCTAATTATCCCGGAATTCCGATGACAAGTTCAATTGAAATTTGGGATGCCAAGACTCTAACTCATCTCGATTCAAAAAGCTTAGGTATCAGCTGGGGCTCATGCACTTGGATTGACCGATATAATGGCACTTGGTGGGCTGCTTTTGCCCACTATGATAAATGGAAAGAGGAAGCTAAAACTGATGTAAGATGGACTACCGTAGTTCAGTTTAATGATAAATGGCAGATGCTCGAATCATGGGTTTTTCCTGAAGAAGTATTAAAAAGATTCGGAATCATGAGTAATTCAGGCGGTTCTTGGGGCCCTGATGGGTTGCTTTATTGCACGGGGCATGATAATCCTGAACTTTATGCTCTAAAACTCCCTCAAATGGGTTCTATTCTTGAACTTGTAGAAACAGTTCCTATAAATAATACAGGGCAGGGAATTGCTTGGGATAGGAGTGATCCAAATTCAATTTATACTATCAGGAAGAGCGATCGACAAGTTGTTCATTCAAAAATGATATTTCGTCCTTAATAGAATAAAAATATAATTTCATTAATTGCAGAGAAATAGGTATTTTTAGAATCGGTAATTAAGACATACTTATCCTAACTAAAAACTTATTAATTTTGGAGGGTTTCAATGAAACTCATTTTCAAATCTGCAATTATTTTTATTCTCTTTGTAACTATAACAAATGCACAGACAGGTACTCGTCTCGTTGATTTCAATTCTAAATCTATTGGTCGCGGCGGTACATCAATTGGTGTTTTCGATAGCAATAATCTTCTTATGACAAATCCGGCGGGAATCTCTTTTCTTAATAATTCCGCTATCGATGTAAACCTCTCTTTAATGTTTCCAAAAGTTCATTTCAAAAATTCTATTAATGATGTAGATGGAGACGATAACGTTTTTCCATTGCCTTCATTAAGCTACGTAAACAAATATGAAGATAGTAATTTCTCTTGGGGAATCGGATTTTTCACCTATGGTGGGATGGGAGCCGATTATAAACTAAATCATAATCTTTTCCGTGATATGGCAACAGGTAAATTTATACAGCAAGAATATCATTCACAGATCGCTCTTATGCAGGGTGGTCTTACGGCTGCATATAAAATATCGGAAAATTTATCGGTAGGTGCGTCTCTTCATCTAGTTTATTCCACACTTGAATTTGCAATGCCTTATTCATTAAAGCCATCGATTATGAAAGGAATAGCAATGCCGGGAATGACTTTCGGTCAAATGTTTGCTGCTCCTCCTCAAATGGGTGGTTTCGGTTATGATGAAGTTACAGCTTATGCTAAAATGAGTGATCTTACCGCTCTTGGTTTCAATGGTAAAATCGGCATCGCTTATAAAGTAAATGAAAATCTTTCAATCGGATTAAATTATTCATCACCAATTACACTTACCTATAAAGATGGTAAAGCTGATATGGATATGACTGCACAATTAATGGACGGGTTCGGGAAAGCAGTTATGGGTTATATGATGCAAAATCCGGGTTCAACTCAACAGCAGGCACAAGGGGCTATTATGAGCCAATTCGCTCAAATGGGTATCGATCTTTCAAAAGGTGCAGCTGCCACTTATGATATGGAAGCTGAACTTTCCTTCCCACAATCATTTGGTTTCGGTATCTCATATAAAATAAATAGTGATTTTATGATAGCTGCTGATTTTGAATATCTTAATTGGGCAGATGCTTTCGATAAAATGTCATTAAAATTATCGAATGGCAATAATCCTAATATCAATAGAATGATCGGTTCTTCTTCGATGAACATAGATTTCCCTATGAATTGGGAAAATTCCCTTTTGATAAAAGTTGGTGTTGAATATAATGCAACTCCTGATTTAGCATTACGAGTTGGATTTGCTAATGGTGCTAATCCTGTTCCTTCTTCTACAATATTCTCAATCTTCCCGGCAGTTGTTGAAAATCATATTACAGCAGGATTAAGCTATAAGGTTTCTGCACCACTTACAATTAATGCAGCGTTTGAAATGGGTTTAGAAAATTCAGTAGATGGTTCAAAACCTCATGTTTTAGCTCATGAATATGAGGGAAGTACAAGTTCACTTTCTACTTCTCTGCTTCATTTAGGAGTTTCGTATAATTTATAATTAGATAAAATATTGATTCTTTTGATAAAGTACCTTTCATATTTTTATAAACCGCCCTTGAAAAGGCGGTTTTATTTTATAAATCGGTAAAATAATTCTTCTGAAATTATTTGTTGTCAAAAATAATTTTGCTTTTCCATGGAAGTTTCTAAAAATATAATAATTACTTTAAAAAATTACAAATTTTTAACAGCCATATTAGTTACTGCCAGTTATTTCGCAGGTTTTGCTGCATCAATATTAAGAATTACATCTTAGGGCGATTTTATTTATCCTGCTCTTCAGGAGCTACTTCTTTTACCTTAGCTAATACTTTTAAATACTTATTCTTATCTCCTCTCTTATCTCTTCTATTTATATAATTCTTAGTTAGAAGTTCTCAAATCGTAATTATTCATATCTTAATAGATTTATGATTCGATACGTAAGAGCCAAAATTATATTTTTTACGCCATCTAATATTTTTAGCGCTCATAATATCTAAAACTAATATTGATTTCAATAAATAATTTTTCTTTTCACCTTGACTCAATAACATTTTATCGATATATTTATATCGATAAAAAATTATCGATAGGTGAATTGATGGAAATGGTATTAGAAAAACAGGTAAAAGCTCTCTCGGAAAGAACTTTAAGACGTCTTCCAAGATATATAGAAATATTAAAACGTCTGAAAAGTGAAAAAATTGAGTTCGCTTCCAGTAATATGATAGCCGATGAACTTGGATTAGATTCCATTCAAGTGCGTAAAGACCTAGCCGCAACCGGTGTAATTGGGAAACCAAAACTCGGTTTTGCCATCGATGAATTGATTTTCGGAATCAAGCACACTCTAAATTGGGATAACCAAACCGATGCCTTCTTAGTAGGTGCCGGAAGTCTTGGAAGCGCTATCCTTGGATATAAAACTTTTTCTGATCATGGATTAAATATAATAGCTGCCTTCGAGAATGAACCTTCCAAAGTTGGCGAGATCATTAATCATATCACTGTTCTCCCGATAGAAAAGCTCTCTGATATGGCATATAGAATGAAAGTTCATATAGGAGTAATCACAGTACCCGCTGATGAAGCACAAAAAGTAGCCGATATGATGATAGAAGGAGGAATAAAAGCAATATGGAATTTCGCTCCCGTTCATCTAAAGGTGCCTGATTTTGTAATTGTAGAAAATGCACAGCTTTCTCATTCACTCGGAGTGCTCACCCACAAGCTTGCAGAGTCTTTGAAATGAAAAAAGAGAAGAAACATTAAAAGGATCATATAGATGAGTAACCAAAACGAAGCTGTAATGGCTCGAAAATTTGAAAAGGTTTGCGAAATCCTAGAACGCAACCATTATGATGCAAACTGTTTGATACCGGTTCTTCAGGCAATTCAAGAAGAGTATAGATATCTGCCGGAGAAAATTTTGACTTTTGTGGCAACCTCATTAGGCATTTCCCCTGCCAAGGTTTATGGGGTTGCTACTTTCTATTCCCATTTCGCTCTGGAACCAAAAGGGAAATATGTTATTAAAGTTTGCGATGGCACTGCATGCCACGTAAGAAATTCTTTACCTATAGTAGATGCAATTCACAAAAAATTAGCTCTTTCAGAAACCAAACATACAACTGACGATATGATGTTTACATTAGAAATGGTTTCCTGTCTCGGTGCTTGCGGACTTGCACCTGTTGTAGTAATAAATGAAGAAGTCTATTCCCTGATGACACCCGAAAAAACTATTGCTGCCATCGATGCGATTATTAAGGAGGATGTTTATGAAACCGCAATTAATTAATCTCGATAAAATAAAATCAGAATATCTTGAGCAGTATAGTCTTATTAAAAGGCGAATAATAATTTGTGCAGGAACAGGATGCGTGGCAAATGGTTCGCTTAAAGTATTCACCCAATTTGAAAAGCTATTAGCCGAAAACGGAATTGATCATTTAATTTCTCTCGAACTAAAAGAAGAGAAAGAAGAAAAGAAAGATAATGTATTGCTATCCGGAAGCGGATGTCAAGGTTTCTGCCAAATGGGTCCACTCGTTACAATTGAACCAGATGCTATAATGTACGTTAAAGTAAAGCAAGATGACGTAGAAAGAATAATTAAAGAAACATTAATCGAGAATAAAGTAGTTACAGATTTAGTATATACAGATCCTCGTAACGGCAATAAATGCAAGGGTATTAAAGAGATTCCCTTCTATAATCAACAGAGTAGATTCGTATTAAAGAAATGCGGTAAGATTAATCCCGAAGACGTAAATGAATATATCTCTTTAGGCGGATATGAAGGAGCACAGAAAGCATATCTTGAAATGTCTCCGAAAGATGTGTGTGATGAGGTGTTTTTTAGCGGACTAAGAGGAAGGGGCGGCGGAGGTTTCCCAACAGGTAAAAAATGGGAATTGGCTCTTAAAGAAGCATCAGAAAAAAAATATATAATCTGTAATGGTGACGAAGGCGATCCCGGTGCGTTTATGGATAGAAGTATAATGGAAGGAAATCCTCATTCTGTGATTGAAGGGATGATGATTGCCGCTCGAGCAATCGGAGCCGATGAAGGTTATATCTATGTAAGAATGGAATATCCATTGGCTGTCCGAAGACTATTTTCGGCAGTTAAAAAAGCTGGAGATATGGGTTTACTCGGCGATAATATTTTTGGTTCAGGTCTAAGTTTTAGAATCACAATTATGGAAGGAGCCGGAGCTTTTGTATGCGGAGAAGAAACCGCTTTAATGTCCTCCATTCAGGGACAAAGAGGAATGCCAAATCCTAAACCTCCTTTCCCGTCTCAATGCGGATTGTTTGATAAGCCGACTGTAATTAATAACGTAGAGACACTTAGTACAGTCCCATTAATATTGCGTCTTGGAGCAGTTGAGTTTGCAAATAGGGGAACAAAAAAATCACCCGGCACAAAAACTTTTGCTCTTACCGGACACGTTGCCAATACCGGTCTTATCGAAGTCCCATTCGGTACAACCCTCCGAGAAATTGTTTATAATATCGGCGGTGGTGTGATTAATGAAGATGGCACCTTATCGAATGAAGGTTTCAAAGCAGTTCAAATCGGCGGACCTTCCGGCGGATGTCTTACCGAAGAACATCTCGATCTCCCATTGGATTTCGATAATGTAATCGGTATCGGAGCAATGATCGGTTCAGGTGGATTAGTCGTAATGAATAAGCAGACTTGTATGGTTTCGATTGCACGATATTTTATGCAGTTCACTCAAAATGAATCATGCGGTAAATGCGTTCTATGCCGCGAAGGCACAAAGCAGATGCTTTCATTACTCGATGATATAATTGAAGGAAGAGCAGACGAAACAACTCTTCCATTATTAGAAGACCTTGCAAGAGCGGTAAAACTTGGTTCACTTTGTGGTCTTGGTAAAACTGCACCAAATCCTGTAATCTCAACATTGGCTTCTTTTAGAGAAGAATATCTTGCACATATTCAACATAAACGCTGCCCCACAAGAAGATGTAAAGCATTACTCACTCCCGTGATTGATGAAGAAAAATGCAAAGGGTGTGGAGTATGTATAAAAAAATGTCCTACAGGTGCTATATCGGGCATAAGGAAAGAGCCACACGTTATCAATGAATCCTTATGTATTAAGTGCATGGCTTGTTATGATGCGTGCAGATTAAATGCAGTTATTATCGGAGCTTAATTATGAAAAAGAATACAATTAATATAAATGGAAGAGAAGTAGAATCTAATGACCAAAGAAATCTTCTCGAAGTAATCCGAAGTGCTAATATCGAAATTCCCACTTTCTGTTATCATTCGGAATTAAGTACTTACGGTGCATGCAGAATGTGCGTTGTGGATATCGAAGGAAGAGGAATTGTTACTTCGTGTACTATCAAACCGGAGGCGGGACTAAAAGTAAAAACTCATACTAAAGAAGTGCGGGATATCAGAAAAATTGCTCTCGAGCTCCTACTTGCTAATCATGATAAGAGCTGCACTACATGCGTAAAAAGCGCAAGCTGTAAACTTCAAGATCTAGCACATAAATTAGGCGTGGATAAAGTTCGTTTCAAAATGACAGAGGAAGTAAAACCGATCGATTTTTCTTCCGATGCATTAGTAAGAGATAATAATAAATGTATCCTATGCGGCGATTGCGTTAGAGCGTGCTATGAAATTCAAGGAATCGGCGCTATCGATTTTATTCATCGCGGTTCTAAAGTTTCCGTTAGTCCGGCATTTGGTAAAGACCTTGCAAAAGTTGAATGCGTCGATTGTGGGCAATGTGCAAGAGTATGCCCGACAGGTGCCATCACTCCAAAATTCCAAATCAATGAGGTATGGAAAGAGATTGATAATCAGAATAAGACAGTAGTAGCCCAGATTGCTCCTGCTGTCAGAGTGGCAATCGGTGAGCTTTTCGGAATGAAACCGGGTACTTTATTAATCGGGCAGATTGCAGCAGCTCTTAAAATGATCGGTTTCGATAAAGTATTCGATACTTCATTTGCTGCGGACCTGACAGTAATTGAAGAAACAAATGAATTTATAAATAGAAAATCGACGGGAGAGAAACTCCCTCTCTTTACATCATGCTGTCCTGGTTGGGTGAAATTTGCAGAGCAATATTTCCCTGAATTTCTTCCTAATCTATCTTCTTGCAAATCGCCTCAGCAGATGTTTGGTTCTGTGGCAAAAGAAATTCTACCTGAGCAGTTGAATGTCAAGAGGGAAGACATCGTAGTTGTTTCTATCATGCCGTGCACGGCAAAGAAGGTGGAAGCAAATAGAGATGAATTTATTAAAGGTAAAGAAAAAGAAGTCGATTACGTAATCACTACTCAAGAATTAGCTGCAATGATTAAACAGGCGGGAATCGATTTTGAAAACTTAACTCCCGAATCGCTCGATCTTCCAATGGGATTCAAGACCGGTGCCGGTATAATTTTCGGAAATAGCGGCGGCGTTTCCGAAGCAGTTCTTAGATATGCTTATGAGAAAATCAATGGTGTCCGACTTAACCATGTAGAGTTTTCGGAAATCAGAGGAACAGAAGCAATTCGTGAAGCAAGCATCCAATTAAATGGTGCCAAGGTTAATATGGCAATTGTAAGCGGTCTTAAAAATGCAAAAGAATTAATGACGAAAATAAAAAGTGGTGAAGTAAGCTATGATCTCGTTGAAGTGATGGCATGTCCGGGAGGATGTATCGGCGGAGCAGGACAACCATATATCTTTGATGAAAGAGCAAAGAATGAACGTACAAAAGGTCTTTTCGATAATGATAAAACCTTACAGCTTCATAAATCGCAAGATAATCCTTATATCCAAGAATTGTATAAAAACCTGCTTTTAGAGCCGGGAAGCAGTAAGGCACATAATTTGCTACATACTACATATCACAACCGAAAACGCATTTTTGATTCGGAATTAAGCTTAATTGATGGAATTGATTCCCAAAAGATAGAAATCAAGGTTTGTGTAGGTACTAATTGTTATTTGAAAAAGTCGCAAAAATTAATGGCTGGTCTTCTTAAATATCTCGAAGAGAAGAATCTTAAGCACTGTGTGGATCTCAATGCCACATTCTGTATGGAAAAATGCAGTGAGGGACCTAACGTTATGATTGCAGGTGAACATATTTCCGAATGTACTTTGGAGAAAGCAATTAATACTCTAAATGCTAGATTGGAAACCGCTAAACTAGAAGTGAAGAGAGCATAAAAAGAAATTAAATGAAACAGGGTCAAATTTTATATACAAATAAGGCACGATGTAAGGATTGTTATCGTTGCCTCAGAAACTGTCCGGTGGATGCTATAAGCATGAGAGACGGGCAGGCTTATGTCGAGATCGAAAAATGTATTCTTTGCGGAACTTGCATTAAAGAGTGTCCGCAGAATGCTAAACAGTTCAGACGAGATATTGATAAAGTAAAGTTTTATATAAGAGAAGGGGAAAAAGTTGCCGTATCTCTTGCTCCGTCTTTTCCTGCTATTTTCGAAGAGTGGGAAACAGAAAGAATCCCCACCTTATTAAGAAAACTAGGCTTTTCTTATATTGCCGAAACTGCCGAAGCGGCGTATTTCGTTGCAAAGGAATCATCTAAAATATTTGCTGAAAATAAAAGTGGTCTTTGTATCGGCACCGCATGTCCATCATTTGTTCAGTATATAGAAAAATACAATCCTGAATTAATCAAAGATTTATTACCCATCGCCTCACCAATGGTAGCACATGCCAAAAGATTAAAATCAAAGCTCGGCAAAGATACTAAAGTAGTTTTCGTTGGTCCCTGCCTTGCAAAAAAGCATGAAGCCGAAAGAGAAGAATATGCCGGTTTTATTGATACCGTCCTTACTTTTACAGAACTGCTCGAATGGATTGATGAAGAGAAGATCGATTTTCGCCTTTTAGAACCGGGAGATTTTGATGAAGCCGCTTCTAAAGATGCACGTCTTTATGCTCTATCGGGTGGTATGGCTAAGACTGCCGAACTTCAAACCGATAATCTTAATTCATCGGTTTATTCGGTGAGTGGATTTGAAAGAATTGATGATGCTATTCGTTCATTTAAAGATACTAAAGAAAAAATTTTTGTTGAGCCCCTTGTTTGTTCGTCGGGATGTATTAATGGTCCCGGACTTCCCAATACTAAATTAACGTTCGCACGCAAAGAGAGTGTAATTAATTATGCTAAGAATAAGTTAGATACTTCCGAGTTTATACCCGAACAAATTGTTAATCTCAAGACATCATTTAATAATAATTT
>Ga0209643_1002760_pt1 | contig 10490 bp, 6 predicted proteins | sample AutmiccBRH37_all_FD_187383 | JGI IMG/M metagenome (GOLD analysis project Ga0209643, IMG submission 187383) | Deep subsurface microbial communities from Mt. Terri, Switzerland - Autotrophic microbial communities BRH/37_all (SPAdes) (version 2) | ecosystem: Environmental > Aquatic > Deep subsurface... | reverse complement strand
TTGCCACAGCACTGACTGAAACAGGTTCAAAAATGGATGAAGTGATCTTTGAAGAATTTAAAGGTACGGGTAACATGGAACTTCAACTGGAAAGAAACATCGCCAACCGCAGAATTTATCCGGCTATTGACCTTGTTAAATCGAGCACGCGAAGAGATGATTTATTGTTAGATCCAAAAACGGTAAAACGTATGTGGATCCTAAGAAAATATTTGGCCGATATGAACCCTGTAGAAGCCATGGAATTCATTAAAAGCAAAATTCAATACACCACTTCAAACGAAGAGTTTCTAATCTCTATGAACGGGTAACAGTTAAAAGTTAAAAGTTAAAAGTTAAAAGTTAAAAGTGTTAAAAAAGCGAGCATCAGCTCGCTTTTTTTTATTATCATATATTCGGTACCATTACTAAAAAAGCAATATTCAATGCATCAAATAAACGGCTGAACTTTTAGCATTTAGCATGAATTAAAAACAAAAAAAGCGGACTATAAGTCCGCTTTTTTTGTTTTTAAGGCTCTATCATATTAATAGAATTCGCCTCTATTATCCTTAATGTCAGCTGTTTCTTCTAATACTTGAAACAGCATAAAAGATCTTCCTTTTAAATTATCTATTATTTTATTGCGGAAAGTTTCATAATTATCCAATTTTATTGGCGTATCTCGTTTATCAACTTTAACCACAAACACACCCATATTGCCATCTATTGGCTTAGAGACTTCATTTAATTTTATGGTAGACATGGCGCCAACAACAGCTGGCTCATTTCCAACACCTGTTAACAAAGGACTTGCCAAAGTTACACTTAAAGCCGGACTAACCGTTGTATTGGTGTTTTTTGCAATTTCTTCTAAGGTAGCTCCTTTTATTTTTGCATTGATCAATGCTGATTTTTTCTTGTTGATTAGCTCAGGCTGAATTTTCGACAAGATTTCTGAATTCACAACCAATCCGTCTTTGTCTGACTTGCCTTTAAGCACAACCACAACATAGCTTCTTTTACCGTCAACATCAATATCAAAACGTTTAGAATCGCCCAATTTTCTTTCTTTGGCAAAAGCCCAGATCACAATTTGTCGTTGGCCATTTAAACCTGGAACATTTTCTTCCAAAACTTTAAGATTTAATGCAGGTTGAACAGCGTAATTTTCTTTCTTAGCAATGTCTTCTAATTTTTCACCATTTGCCAAATTGGCCGTAAGGGTTTCTGCTTTTTCAAAAATTGAATTTTCAGTAGCATCAGAAGGATCGATCAAACGGGCATAAGTAACCAATTTCACAGCTTTTTCAGCTTGTTTTTGTTCATCAACCCTAATTATATGAAAACCAAAAGCGGTTTCAACAACTGCGATGCTTCCTGTTGGATTTTTATAAATAAAATCGGCAAAATCTTTATCAAAAGAAGCTGAAAAAGCCTGGTCTTTTCTGATCCAACCAATATCGCCTCCTTTGCCTTTTGTGCCATCAGTATTGACTTCATCAGCAATTTCAGTATATTTTACTTTGTCAGTTTTAACCAATGTAAAAATACTGTCGGCCGTTTTTTTGGCTTCCTCTTTAGTTTTTATTGAAGCAGATCTAACAGCACCTGCATAAGGAATCAAAATATGGCTTGACTTCACAGAATCCGGCAATTGTTTAAAGTCTACAATTTTTGAAATTTTGTAGAAGCCATTGTCTTTATATGGTCCAACAATATCGCCAACAGAAGCGTTAAAAATGGTATCTGCAATTGCAGGCGGAAATTGATTTTTATAGTAATAACCATTGTCAATACCTAAATCTGATTTGTTATCATTTAAGAATGCTTCATAATTTGTGGCATTTTTCAATCCTGGAATTTGAACATTGGCATTTGCAGCATTGCTATATTCTTCTCTGTCATTAACAAAGTTCAATACATCCAATTTAGCACTTTCATCGTCAGATTCAGACGGAACAATGTCAAATTTTACATATTCTAATGAGCGAGTGGCTTCAGATTTAAATCTTTTGGAATTTTTTTCCAAATATTTTTGAATCTCTTCCTTTGATACTTTCGCCAATTCATCAGAAATGGACGAATAAGGAACATACACAAAATGCCCGTCCATTTTTGTGTTTTGGTACAAATAATCGCGTTCACCCTCTTTTAAAGAAGCGCCTAAACCTGCAGAAACCAAAGTGGTATAAGCCATACGTTCAAGATTTTGCTTGATGCTTCTTTCAGTTTCTAACCAATTTAACCATGCTTGGCTGTTTCCGGCTTCCGCATCAACTTTCATATTGGCAATATATTCCTTTAATTTTTCTTCATTAAAAAGACCTGCTTCATTTTGAAAAAGCGGAGAATTTTGAATTTCCGGCAAAGAAACCATGGCATCCCAAATGTCTTTTTCGCCAACAACAATTCCAGCTTGTTCTAATTGAGATTGGAATATTTTTTCGCCAACCAAATTATTCCACACAGCATTCACTGCTTGCATTTGAGTAACCCTTCCGCCACTTTGTGATTTATAATTTTCTACTAGCTTCGCAAATTCCTCTCTGTCAATGTTTTCACCATTCACTTCGCCAATTGAGTTTGTTTTGGTTGCGCTGAAAAATTGCTGAATTGAACTTGGATCTAATACAAATGCGAAAAGCGCTAAACCCACAATGAGGATTAGGAACATTGAACGATCTCTAATTTTTGATAAAATTGCCATTTCTATAGTTATTTTCTTTTATTACAGTGTGCGAAAATACGATTAAGTATTTAATTATGAAAGTGAAATAATTAATATTAATTACAAAAAAAGTAAATTAATGATGTAAGAATTCCTTAATCTTCATTCTCTAAAATTTTTAGGTAAACTTCCATTATTTTGGAGGAATCTACCTTTAACATTTTAAAATATAAATTATTTATTTCAATGATTTCATTTTCTTTTGGAATGTCTTCATTATGGTAAACAATAAATCCGCCTAAGGTTTCATAGGCCTCATTTTCTTCAATATTTAAATTGTATGTTTCATTTAAATAATCCACTTCCAATCGCGCCGAAAACTCAAATTCATTGTCGGTAATTTTATTTTCAAGTAAATCCACGGTGTCGTGTTCATCAATAATATCACCAAACAATTCTTCCACAATATCTTCAATGGAAATAATTCCAGAAGTTCCTCCAAATTCATCCAACACCACAGATATACTTCTTTTCTTTCTTATTAAAAGATTTAACACATTGTTAATCAGCATACTTTCAGGAACGAATTCTACAGGCAATAAAATAGACTTGATGTCTTTTGGTTTTTTAAATAATTCAAATGCGATTGCATAGCCCAAAACATCATCCAAAGAATTGTTGTACACCAAAATTTTAGAATATCCGGTGTCTATAAATAACTGTTTCAAATGAGCAATATCATCATTAATGTCCACTGCCACAATTTCGGTTCTGGGAATCATAATTTCACGCGCTTTTACGGTATCGAATTCAAGCGCATTTTGAAAAATCTGGATTTCAGAATCCACTTCTTCAAAATCATCGCTGTTTTCCAATTGTTTAGTGATATAATTTCCCAGTTCCTCTTTGCTAAATTCAGTAAGTTTCACATCGCCTGTTGTATTAAAAAATGTTTTCAACAAATAATCGGAAATTGCGGTAATAAAATCTGAAACAAAATGAAATATAATCAATACTGTCCTAAATAAAATTTAGGTTAATCAAAAATAGCTTTTTCATTGGTTTAAAGACCAAAAAGGGATGTTTTTTCAAAACAAAACCCCCTGTATAGATTTGTGTTGATTTTTTGGAGGCGGTTCAAAGGGGCAGTTTAACCATTCTTGAAGGTTAATTTTCACAAAAATATTAAGTCTTATAAAGGCTACTAAATTGGATAAATGCCAATTATATTTTGCCATCGCTTTTAGTGCTTTTAGGACTAATATTGTTATTAAAGCAGTCCATATTTGTATCATTACTGCATTTTCACTAGTCCCAATAAATGATTTTATGTGTAGCAATTGTTTTATTTCTCTAAAAAATATTTCAATCTGCCAACGGCTCTTATAAAGTTCGCTAATCGTGTTTGGACTCCATTTTGTATGATTGGTAATGAGTTCTATCGTTTGTTTGTTTACATCGTCCCAGATTACAACTCTTCTTAATTTTTTGGGATATTTATTAAATGATACTTGATTTTTAAGCTCAATAATTTCATCTTTTAAAATATGCTGAAGTCTATCTTGTGGTAGTTCATTTTCTTTGATGGTGGTGAATTGCAAGTTTTCTTTATGTCTAATAACAAAAAACACGCCTTTGCTGTCCCAGATATTTAAAAGAGAAAAGTCGTTGTAAAATCGGTCTGCTACAATTACGCTACCCTTTAGTAATGGGATGTCGTAAGCGCCTTTATTATCAGCGGTTTTTCCGTTTGTGATATTTACATAAGCGGGCAAATTACCGTCATAGTCAAGCAACGTGTGCATTTTTACGGCACCTTTTGCGGTTTTATATTTTGCCCAATCAAATAAACTTAAACATAAGCTTATGGTTGTAGCATCTAAAAGAAAAATTTTACTCTTTATTTTGAATTTGACTTGTTTAAACTTTGCTTGCTGTCCTAAACTATCGAGCAATTGAAAATAATAATCTTTGAAAAGTTTCCAATCACGATTCTTATTTTGATAACTTATTGTTGATTTTGAAGGCGCTTTCTGCACTCCTAAATGATTTAAATTTCCTGTTGCTGAACGAAGCCCATTACTTATATCTCGAACGGATTGACTTTTGGCAAAATGACAAAAAAGCATCGCCACAAGATGCGTCCAGCTATTAAATCCTTTGTTATGTTTGTCTGTTTGCTTTTTTGAAACTAATCTATTGAATTTTGAACGTTCTAATTTTCCAATAATTTGCGAAAACAATGTTACATTTGTCATGAGAATGGTTTTTGTTTTTTGGTCACCTCAAAGGTAAACTTTGAGTTAAAAACTAACCATTCTTTTTTTATCGTTTAGGACGCTATTGAAGGGAAACCAGAGATTGTGGTTAAACAAGCCAGACAGATTGCGGTGGTGGATTAAATTATTTAAAATATAGCACGTAAATTATACATTGATAATTATTGTTTTTATTAATTAAAAGGCAAAAGATATTTGAAGGAATTTTAATGTTGCAACTAACTGAGTCCGTATTTAAAAAATTGTATATTTGATAGTAATAAATTCTAAATATAACAACGCACATAAGCTATTTAAACGGTTCATGACTGAAACCATTGTATGAAAAATGAAGAAAAAAATTGAGAAAATTGAAAAAGTATGTCAAAGATAATTGATTTAGGGGTAGAAAAAGACCATATTGAATCTCTAACAAAAGCTAGTGGAATTTCTGCCATTTCAGAATTAATTTGGAATTCATTAGATGCTGATTCTAGTGAGATAAATATTGAATCATCAAAAAATAAACTCGGTAGATATGAAAATCTTAGAGTTATTGATAATGGGCTAGGAATAAACTATCTCAAAGCTCAAGAAGTATTTGGTAGATTAGGTGGTTCCGAAAAAAAAATTTCAAACACAAGTCCAAGTGGCAGACCATATCACGGGAAAGAAGGAAAAGGCAGATACAAATCTCTAGCATTAGGTGATTTAGTTACATTTACAAGCATTTATAAGAATGGGGAATCTTTAAAAGAATTCACTATAACTTTAGATAGAAATAATCTCTCGCACTCGAATTTTAGTGACCTAAAAACTCTATCAAAGGAAAGGACAAAAACAGGATTTACAGTAGAGATACAAAATATAAATCAAGAAAACGCTATCCAAGCTTTAGACTTCAAATTCAGGAAAGAGATTGAACAAAAGTTTGCATCATATTGGATTAATTATCCGGATTTTTTTATTTCATTTAATGGTAATAAATTAGAATTTGAATCTTTAATAAAGAATACTGATGAAACGGAATTCCTTGTTGAAAATGGTGAAGTATCTCACCGCTTTATTATCAAGGTAATTGAATGGAATTTTGATATAAAAAAGAAAACATACTTATGCAATACAAAAGGAGTTCCATTTAGAGAATTAAACCTTGGAATTCGTTCCACTATACCAATATCAATTTTTATACAATCGGTTTATATAGAAAAATTACATCGAGAAAATTTAATTGATCTTGAAAGTTTTGATGAAATATTGCAAGGTGCTCACAGCGAAGCCAAAAAATTTGCTCGAGATTATATTAGAAAAAGACTTCACCTTTATTCAGGGGAATTCATTAATGAATTAAAATCAAAAGGCTTATATCCATATAAAGATAAAGCAGATAGTTTGATAGAGGAAAGTAAAAGACAAGTCTTTGATATTGTTGCATTACAAGTAAATGAATATTTACCTGATTTTGAAAATCAAGACGATAAAAGTAAAAAATTTACTCTATCACTAATCAAGGAAGCTTTAGAAAAAGATTCAACCTCACTACAAAGAATCTTAACAGAAGTAATTGAACTACCTCTTGAAAAAAGAGAAGAACTTGTTGAAATCTTAGAAGAAACTTCACTTTCAAGTATAATTGATACAATGACTGAAATAAAAAATAGGTTAAAATTTATCAGTGGTCTTGAAGAATTAATTTATAATAAAAATTTAAATACTAATGTTCTTGAAAGAAAACATTTGCATAAAATTTTAATAAATGAAACTTGGCTTTTTGGGGATGAATATACTTATGGAGTTGACGATGTGAGTTTAAAAAATGTGCTAAAAGAATATTTGAAATATCTAGGTAGAGAAGATTTTGAAGAAGTTATAAGCAGTGAATCAAATTCAGATTTACAAATTATTCCTGATGTTTGTCTATGGAGACAATTCCCTCAAGGACAACCAGGACATAAAACAAACCTGATAATAGAACTCAAAAAACCCAAAGTTGATGCAGGAGTTGAAGAACTTATGCAAATTAAACTTTATGCCTCAAGAATATCCCAAGATAGACGATTTCCAAAAGAAAAAACTAAATGGAAATTTCTATTAATTACAAAAGATATTAAACCCGATATAGAACCAGAACTGGAACAAACTGATAGAAAATATGGACACGTCATAGCCACAGATTTATATGACGTTTACGTTTTGACTTGGGGACATATTTTGACAGAAGCAAAAACTAGATATGAATTCATAAAGGAAAAGCTTAATTTAAATCTCTTAGACAATGAACAGAATTTAGATTACTTGAAGACAAAGTATAATGAATATTTACCAAAAGACTTTATGCAATAAGCCAGCACATAATAATGGTCAAAAAATTGCTTAATTCAATAAAATAGAATGTTTCTAAAACTTAATAACACTAAATTTAAACATCGGAAAATTACGGTTTAAAAATCACAACTTTTCATATTCAAACTCGGTAGATAATTTGACATGGAACTAACAATACAGAAAATTTTAGAAGATTATTGGAGTCAGATTCTATTACTGTTAACAGGTCTTGGAATAGTAATGCGTTTGATTTTTGATTTCTTGCTTAAAAAGAAAGAAATAAATCATGGAATATTTCAAAAAAATAGAATGGACGCTTTAATTAGATTTTACAGTGTTTATGCAGAAGTAAAAAGTATGTGGGTCAAACTACCTATTTTTCAGATTTATAGAGATGAATTAACTAGTGATGAGATAGATAAACGGATCCAACCGCCTTTAAACAAACTTGAAGCTTCAATTATCGAACTGCAAATTTATTTTAAAGAAGCCCTTTACGATAAATTCAAAGAAATTGAAAAGAATATGTTTAAAATGAACAGGCATTTCTTGGATCGTGCATTTGAAATTGATAGTAAAATTAGTTTGACTCAAAGAACGAATAACTATATAATATTTCGAGAAAAAATTGAAAAAGAAAATTCGAGGTTGCTCGCTGTGATAAACAAAGAAATTTCAAAAAAGTATTAATGAAACTACCTACAACACCGGTAATCGTTGCACAAGCCAATAAAAAAACTTAAATAACACATCAAAAAGCTCCTTTTACAGGAGCTTTTGTATTTATTACAACATTATTATATCAAAATTAGAAGGTTGCCAATACCCTTATTTCTAGACTAAAAAAGGATTTTAGATTCGACAATAAATGACGCTTTGCTTTTGCATCGTTTTTTGCTGTTTTAGAGATAAATTTTAGGTATTTTTTCAGGTTATAGGCCATTGCAGAGGTGCATTACTTTATTGGCTTGCTGTATGCCGATGGTATTGATTTTCCGCAGCCCCATAAATTGTGTAAGCGTTCTTTTGCCGTAGATTACCATATAGAGGAAAGTATAGTTCGCAAAATTAAGAGTACAGCACAAAAAAGAGATGTCGTATTATAAGCAAGGGTTTCTATTTTATTTAAATGATTGGAATGGAGATGCTTGATTTTCAATTAAATAATTATTACATTTGATACACATAAGTACAGAATAAAAAAATTGCATTTTCTGAATTACTTTAAATACTTAGTTTAAAATTTGCTTTTATTATAGAAGTAAATTTTAATTTGAAATTGATAAACGTAATGAAAATTTATGGACACCGAAAGAATATTAATAAGAATCAACTAATTTTGAGATGATATAACAAGTTATGCGCAATCCGCTGACAACAATATCGTAAATACAAAAGAAAGGCAAGAAATAAAATTGCAATAATGGAAAAAGCATCAATTGAACCTAAAGCATCCGACAAATATGAATTAGCTGAAGCAGAAAGAACTAAATATGTTAATGATATTCTTGATTCAAAAGCGGACAAAAAAGTTGTTGTTGCAGGACCAGGAACAGGAAAAACATTTCTGTTCAAAAAAATCTTGAATGGTAAAACTAAAACACTGACACTTTCTTTTGTAAATTCATTAGTTGACGATTTGTCACTTGAACTTTATGGAATATCAGAAGTAAGAACTTTACATAGTTTCGGACGAAGTGAACTTTCAAAAGTTCTGAAAAAGGAAGTAAATATTTATTCCAAGTTGTCCTTAATTATCCGTCAGGACTTTAAAATTTTAGCTAATTCAGACATTGATTTTGATGTTCTGTTTCATGAAAAAAAAGATGATGATGCGAATCTTGTTTTTTATGAAACAAGACGACATTATTACGATTACTATGGTTTTACAGATGTAATTTACGCTGCAGTAAAAATATTTGAAGCAAACAAGAATAATGTTCCTAGTTACCAACAAATTTTGATTGATGAGTTTCAGGACTTCAACAAACTTGAAGTATCAATGATTGATTTGCTTGCTGAAAAAAGTCCTATACTTCTTGCTGGCGATGACGACCAAGCTCTTTACGAATTTCTTAAAAATGCGAGTGCTTATCACATTCGTTTGCGACATGGAAATGAAACGCCCGATTATGTAGCTTTTAATTTACCATTTTGCTCAAGATGTCCTGAAGTTATTGTTGAAGCAACAAATGACTTAATTAAAACTTCAAAGGAGAAAGGACTACTTAAAGAAAGAATAAGCAAACCCTATATATATTTTCCAAATAAAGACAAGGATAGAATCAGCAGTCAATTTCCAACCATCAGTTATGCAAACAAATATTCAAAACAAGTTCCTTGGTTTATTGAAAAGTGCATTGGAGAAACTGCCAAGGCAATCAAAAATAGATTTGACGTTCTTATAATAACTTCTAATAATAATCAAGTTAGGGCAATTGCTAAAGCTTTAACTGAAAAAGGATTTAGAAATCTTGACTTTCCTGAAAAAAGAAAGGACAGAGAAATAAATTTCCTTGATGCTTTTGATATGTTGATTGAAAACAAAGAGGATAATCTTGGATGGAGGATTATTGCTTCACTTTTACTTTCCCCAGATGAATTAGATACACTAATTAAAACGTCATCAGAGAATTTAACAAAAAAACTTATAGAGTTGCTTCCTGCTGATTTCACAAAAGGAGTTCTTAAAACTGCTAAAGCAATAAAATATATATTGAATGAAAAAGCTGTAAATCCTGAGTTACTTGCTGCAACATTTGAACAATTTGGAATTAACCCTGATAAAATTTCATCTGATTATTTGTGCGAAGAGTTTTACGCATTAAATCCACCAAGCGGAAAACCAGCATTAAGAAACATACCAATCAAAATAACGACTATTCAGAGTTCAAAGGGACTTGCTGCTGATGTCGTTTTCATTGCGAACTTTGACGATAGATATTTTCTAAAAGACGGAAGCACAATTACTGACCAAGACATTTGTAATTTCTTGGTAGCATTGACGAGAACAAAAAAGAAAGCATTTTTAATTTCAACAATACCGAAGAAAGCTCCTTCCTTATTAAAATGGATTAATAGAAATAAAATTGAAGTAATTAGATAAAATAAAGAAATGGCAGCGCATAACTGGAAAAAACGGTCAAATTGACCACCTATTTTCGGAGCAAATTGACCACCAGTTTCGGAGCAAACTGACCACCACTTTCCAATTCAAATTGACCACCAGTTTCGGAGCAAACTGACCACCAAAAAAC
>Ga0209643_1002758_pt1 | contig 10502 bp, 8 predicted proteins | sample AutmiccBRH37_all_FD_187383 | JGI IMG/M metagenome (GOLD analysis project Ga0209643, IMG submission 187383) | Deep subsurface microbial communities from Mt. Terri, Switzerland - Autotrophic microbial communities BRH/37_all (SPAdes) (version 2) | ecosystem: Environmental > Aquatic > Deep subsurface... | reverse complement strand
GTCAAGATGCACGTAAAGTGTGGTCAGGAGGGTGTTGAGGTCGGTTTTCACACACAGGGTTTAACACCCTCCGCCTCCGACTAACAGCGTCCACGCGGTCAACGCCTAATAGGACTCACTCATCTAGTTGCTCAGGTCGTCGTAGATGGGTGGCCTGAGGGGATGCGAACGGGTCTCCCGAAGCGACGGACGGACACCGACGACGAGCACACGGCCCGGATTGAAGCCCATCAGCTTGAAGCCATCGAACGGCGCGTGAAGATCGTGACGCGCTAGCGACTGAAAGTCCATCCTTCAGCGCGTGCGAGTCCAACGAGGTTCGTCGTGGGTACTCCAAACTCTGCGGCGACGTTGGGGATTTTCTGGTTCTTGTCAGTCACGTTCGGTCCAGCAAGGCTCTCCTGGGTCACCACTGTGGCACTCTCGTGATCGGCGTGCGCGATAACCCAAGGGTCCGCTTCATTCTTCGTGTCCTGGACCCAGTCAGGGTGAGCGTCAGAAATCTCCTGGACGAGCGGCACTTCCGACGCGTCGTGCGGGCATACGAGACCGGTGGTCTTCTTTGCCCAGGCAGCTAAGCCGTCCGTGCCACGATCGACCTCGTCGACAACGCTTTGACATACGCAGGCGGCGAGATCGGCGGCCAAGTCCTCAAGCGCCTCCCACAGTCCAGGAAACACGTCACGCGGAAGTTCGCGTTGCATGAAGATAAGAATGTTCGAGTCGATGGTGTAGACGCTCATCGTGTCCCCCCGGACATGCGCGCTGCCTCGCGCATCCTGTCAATCGTCGGCACCTTCGCGTTGAGCATGTACGTGGCGTCCATGTAGTCGATGCGCCGAGTGTCAATTGCGTCGAGCACTGCGTTGAGATACGTCGCACTCAAGTCACGCTTGCGCAAAAGCCAGTGGGGCGGGAACCCGTCCTTCGCACGCTGCTTTCGGCGCACCTCTTCCCAGCCAATCCGAGATTCCTCACGGACACGCTCGAGTTCGTCGTCGTCGAGGTGCCCGAGTGTCCTTAGCCGAATCGCGGACGCGAGGTGGCTCGTGCCGAAGGCGGTGCGCACGGCATCGACCTTGCGCGCGGCGTCATCAGCTACGCCAGCAAGCGCCTGAGCGACCAGTCTCTGCGGCATGAGAAACTCGGCCGCGAACCTGTTTGCCAACACCTCTTCTTCGCTGGTATCGACGTTCAGGCACAAACCGGAAGATCGGTTTGCCAAGTGGGCGAGCTCGTGGAACAACGTGAAGGTGCGCCCGGGCTCAGAGTCGGCACCATTGAGGAGCACGATCGGTGCGGTCTTGTGGAATACAGATACGCCACGAAACTCCTCCAAGTCGATGCTCGTGGCCTGGAACACCAGGACTCCGGTGGCCTCGACGGCCGCAATCCAGTCGCCGAGGCCGAGCCTCAGGTGCAGCGCAGCCTCCGTGCCGAGGAGTTCGCGCAGGTCGTCCGCCCTGTGCTCCACCGTGTCCCAGTTGAAGTTGGTGAGCGGAAAGTGGTCAGCGGACTCATGCGGCAAATCGAGGAAGTAGTCGCGGTACTGCGCTATGCGCCGCATCTCGCGAATCGCCGCGCGGCTCAGTTCGTGTCCGTTCTGGCCGCGGAAGTCAGGGGTGTCCGGCACGCCGGTGTGGTCCGGCGGGGAAATGAGGAAGGATGCGGAAGTCCGTCCAAGCGCGCGTGCCGCTATCTGCAGTTGTCGGAGGGTCGGCTGGGCCTCGGATCGCTCCCACGCAGCAACAACTTCAGGGCGCACGTTCACACGAGTCGCGAGTTCGTCCACACTCCAGCCCGCCGCCTCGCGCGCCCAGCCGAGGGTCGTCGGGTTGATAGACGCTCGTACGGACATCTCTACCTCCTCACCTCTGTCGACAAATTAGCAGGGACAGACGAGCGTAACCCTGAGGACTGACGTGGTGAATCGACATTGCCATTGTCGTCTCCTGTACTTCGACCTCGTGAAGCAAGGCCGACGTGCGTCGTATCCGTGAGCGCTGCGCCATGGCGACGCGGGTCCAACTGTCCAGCCAGCCGGAAGCAGAGACTCTGGAACGACTACGACACGACTTAGGGGGTGTGGACGCCGGACGCTAATCTGTGGAACATGGCATCACGGCGTGACGAAGCACTCGAACTCGCACAGGAACTCGTAACCGACATCGAGCTAGAGCGCGTAGCCCCAATGAGCATCCTGCTCAAGGCAATCCGTCTCGCAACACTCGTGGACGACAAGTGGGCCATCTTCTGGCTCGGACAAGAGCGAAACGGCTTCAATGCCCCTGACGAGTTTCACGCGAAGGAAGCAGCGGAGCACACGGGCCGTCTTAGGGACCCTGGTGACCACTGGGACGACGTCAACTCGAAGACGCTCACCGAACTCATTTACCTGAGCACCGAAGCTTGGGAAGACGAAACCCAACGCAGGGCGGCGCGGCTTGTTCAAGGAGTAATGGGCGCGGTTCACGCGTTCGCAGTTGCGACCTACGTCAAACTCCGATTTGGTAGCGTGATCGAGTCCGCCTTCGAGCGCGTCCGAGAGACCGTAGATGCGAAAGTCGCCGCCCTCGTTCCGGGAGCAGCGGACATGTTCGCATCGGCGTTTGAGAACGTAGAGTCAGACAATCCCGAAGACTGGGCAAACGCTGCGGCGACGTGCCGGCGGTTGCTGAAGGAAGTCGCGGACGCGCTCCAACCTCCGGGCCCGGACGTGGACGGCCGGAAGATGGGAAACGACCATTACACCAATCGCCTCATTGCGTGGATTCAGACGCACCAGCCGAGCGAGACGCTCGGAGACCTGGCTACCTCGGATCTTGAACATTTCGGCAACCGACTCGACGCCGCTGATAGCGCCGGGCACAAAGGTGCGCACTCGACCGTGACACAGGACGATGCAGCGCGCTTCATTACTGGCACCTACCTGCTGATTGGAGACATCCTTGCGTTGGCCCCTGGCGCCGTTGACAGCGCGGTCGAGCGCGTACTCGGCGATGCCTCGACGCACGTCGACGTCCAGGCCGTCGTGAACACCGTGAAATACGACGTCAACGTGAAGACTGAGAGCGAGTAGTCGTCACCCCGACACCTTCCCCAGGTTCACTTCGGCCCAGACCGCCGTGTAAAGACGTGGTAAAATGGGGTGTTTCTTGCCCCTGGAGAGCATCCGACTTTGGACACTCTCTCGCCAGGACGCTCCTGCTTTGCATCGCATCATTCGCTACGACACTGTTGCCACTGATTCGCGACAACTGGAAGGAGGTACTGACTATGACAGGTTCCCTGATCACGATCATCACCTTCATCGGAGCACCACACCTGGGAGAGATGTTGTCCAGGGGCAAGGAACACCTCAGCTCATGACCTTGGCGACGTTCGCCTTCGTCCACGCTCTCGCCTTCCGGGGGCTAAGTCCACGCCGGTTGAGGTCGTCCGCAACCGACTGCCAGTCGTGACCGGCTGCGCGCAACGCGTGAACCTAAGCCAGGACGCGCTGCTCATTCGGCACGGGTCCTTGCTTGGAGAACCCAAACGGGCACGAGCCGGATGGGTGTCCGCCCTTGGCTGCCTTGGCCTTGCGGCCGTCTCTCAGCCGCTTGACGGTCAGCCCGGTCCAACTCGGCAAACACGCCAGCCATCTGCCGCATGGCCGTTCGCATCGGATCGTCCGGGTCATCCTTGGGCACGCGGCCCGTATCGGCTGGATGAACCTCGGAGCCGTACTTCCACGCCTCCGCGAGAATGACCTCCTGCGTCGTCAAGGCTCGGGCCAGGCGGTCTAGCCTGGCAATCACTAGAACAACTGCCAGATCGTCTCTCAGCATCGTGAGGCAGTCCATCAAGGCTGGCCTCTCAGGTACAGGCAGGGTTCCGGAAAGCCCTTCGTCGCGCAACGCGGAAACGACCTCGAGGCCGGCACGGGTCGCGTACTCCCTGCACTGTCGCTCCTGTACGTCGAGGCCGTGGCCGTCGAATGCTTGGCCGTTTGTCGACACTAGTAGGTAGATGACGGTATCCATGTCAGACCACCACGTGCAGCAGGAACTCGGTGGCCTCGCGTTGCGTGCGGAACAGTCCAGCACGCGGCATCCGTTCGCCTCGGATGTAGCAGGCCCACCGAACCTGCCTCGTGGTCACTATCGAGTAGGCCCCGTGCATCACGTGCTCGGAGACTCCCACCTTCACGACTCCCCCAAGTTTTTCCTCGACTACCTGCCTTGGTCCGATCTCTCGAAGCTTCTTCGCGCCTTCCGCCTCACTATTTGGACACTTGTCCGACAGTTGAGATTCGACTAGGCGATGATGGAGATGTCAACCAAACCCATGGGTCGGTAGGCTCTCGGCAGGAGGTGGGATCATGCTGAGGAAGGCAAGCTTCTGGGTGCCGCTCGGGATCGCGGTGGGCTTGGCAGCCTGGCTGTGGTTCAGGATCGACGATCCACTTGGCAAATCCTTCGCCACATATGTCCAGGCGGTCACGACACTGTTGCTCGTCGCGGTCACGACCACCTACGTGGTTCTCACCGGTGAAATCGCCGCAGCGACGAAGGCGCAACTCACCTACTCGAAGGCGCAACGTGAGATTGACGCGGTGACGCAACTTTGGGAAGCGTTCGCGGCACTTCCGGCCGTCGCTCATCAAGTCGCTGGCGACATACGCCGGTTGAAGGCCACCATCGATCACGCGCCCACCGACTACTACCTTCTCGAAAAGTCGCGATCTGCACGCGTCCTGCAACTCTCGTCGTTCCGCACGGAGATTGCGCGCAACATGATCCACGTGAGCGATGACGTCAAAGAGCAAGCCCTCAAGGTCGCGCAGGACTACGACTGGCTTGCGGGACTCGCTCACATACTCGACGAACAAGTCTCCGGGGAGTTCGCACGATCGACAAAAGGAGACGGCACAGGTTTCGACGCCACGGACTTCAAGAAGCGCTGGAACGACCTGCAGGAGTATGTCTACCTGGACTTTGATTTCCCCGACTGGCACGGGCTAGGGGAGGCAAGTTTGGGCAACACCGCCAAAGCCTCTGGCGAAGAGTTCCAGAAGTTGGTCAAGACCAAGATCGTCGCATCGAGGGCTTAGGAGGAAACCTTGTCTCTAGAAGCGGTTACTCGGCGCTAGAACGTCCCCGGAGCACACGGGATCTTCGTCTGACCCAACTAGCACCCTTTGCTGTCCTGGCGTTCCAGAGCAGGACGTTAGGTATGGCAAACAGTGCGTGCCTCACTGAGCAAGGTGCGTCACGGAGCGGAAGTCGTCCTGCGCACAGAATGGTTGTCGAACCATGTCCAGGCACTATCGCGTCGAGGAGGGGAGATCGGCTGTTGCGGCTGATAGGAGGCGACGCCTAGCGGCGCTCAGCATGCTCGATCGCACGGTCGACTCCGTAAACGCCCAATTCGACCAGACGATCAAGGATGTCGAGCAATGCCGAGACCCGCCTGTCGTCGCGTGCCTGAGCCAAACCTCGGACGACCAGGCTCGCTATGTGATGCGCGTCGCCAGCCGCACCCGTTCGGATATCTGCTACCTCGCTGCCGTATATGTCGAGAAAGCGGTGCGCGGCGAGATCAGCCAGGTCGTCAACCTTGTCGGGGGCTTCTTCCAAGGCGATCAACAGTTGGGGGGTGGCGTGGATGTAGCTCGGAGACGCGATCAGGTCCGCGAGGAAACCGGCAAGCGGACGCAGGCTCTGCCCCCTAAGGTGGCTGACGAGCCCACCCACTGCCTTACGGACCACGTCGTCATCATCGTGCATGAGTCGGCGCAACGTGGCCAAAACGAGTTCTGAGTTTGCGGCACGATCGACCCTGGCGCTGCAAACGCTAGCCGCGCCAGTGCGGATCTCGAGATCACCGGCGAGTGCTCGCTCCATGAGTCGCGGACGATCCCACTGAAGAGCCGCGAACGCCGCCATGCTGCCGCCCGCATGCCTTACCTCCCCGTGTGTCGACTCAAGCATTCGATCGATCACCGGGTCGATTCGGTCCGGGTCGACGTTGCCGATGTACATCATCAGATTGCCGACAAGGTCGGAGGCGAGCAGGATGTCGTCAGCATCGATGAGGCACTCAAACGCCTCGTATGCCGTTGGCCGTGCATGTCGTAGGCAGGCCGCGATGGTGTGGGCAACACAGGACCGCACACTGAGGACCTGGTCAGTGGCGAGCGCGACAAGGTGCGGACTGACCACTGCCGTCCGCTCTCCGTGTACGTCATGAACTAGGAGGTCGCCGAGTACCTCGGCGAGGTTCCCTCGCGTCGTGTTGATGCCGTGCTGATGCAGGTCGCGGCCCCGGCGTTCTTCACCTGGACTTGTGAATACCGGCGAATTGTCCTTGGGATCTCGCGCGTGCTGGGCACGCTCCAAGATGAGTTTGACGATGTCGAGTGGCGTCTCGTCCAGCACGCGCCGCACCGACCACCCGAGCCAACGATCACAGTCAGGCAGCCCGAGACTTGCGATATGCCGGATCGCATCAAACACCGCTGGCTGAGCCTCGGATGAGATCGCCGTCTCACCAAAGCCCCAAAGAACTGCACTGGGATACGCAGCGTTCGTCGTCGCAGTCATCTGCATGGCAAGGCCCGCAAACCGGAGTGGGTCCTCAATCGTGCGGCTCTTGAGCGTGTGCGACAGTTCGCGCGCACCACCGACTGGACCCACCCAATCGCGGTCGTCGCCGTCATGCTTGACCATGGCGCGGAGCCATTGCTGGTCAGACATCTTTGAAGTCGCAGCGTCGGCAACAGGAGAGCCCACCGTGTAACTAGTGATACCCGTCGGTGGCGGAGGCGTCTCCAGACCGAACTTCCGCTGGTACTCAGCAAGTCGACGCGCACCCACCGGGCTAAGCCGGTGGCGGTCAAGCGCCGACAAGAACGTGAACGCGGTGTAGCCAAACGAACTGAAACGTTCGTACGGATTGCGGAGGTCTCGCAGCGCGTCTTCGAGGCGACCGTGGACGTCGTCGTCGACGAGCGGCGCGATGGCTTCGACAACCTCCCTCGAGAGCCAGTGACCGTCTGACGTGTACCCGCTTTCAAGGCGACTGCCGCCTTCCAGGATCAGTTCGGCTGCCCAATCTTGGAAATGCGCAGCACCACCTATGAGCGCGCGGAACAGCAAAGCCTGAGCAGAATCGTGTCCGTCCGCGGCAAGGATCCGTAACAGCGGCGCGACCGACAACGGGGCTGTTGACGCACGGATCGCGAGTGCATTTGCCGCGCCGGAGTAGAGGGCGAGACCAACGTTCTCAGACGAATCCTCCGATGGCATACGGAAGCTGAAGTGGCGGTCGCAGACTAGTTCGCCACTCTGCCGCTCATACGACGTCGCTTTCATAACAGCGAGAAGATACGGGACTACGGTCTCGGCAAAGGCCCGAGGTTCCGACTCGCTTGACGCCCCGATGAGGTCTGTGGCGCCGTACTCTCGCGAGCCGAGAACGGCGATCTTGCCGTCTTCGCCGGGAACCAGTGCCGACGCGTTCTCCACGTAGAAGATGCGAAGTAAATCGATCGCCCATTGCGGTTCGTGCTGCGCAAGATCATGAACCGACAGCCACAGGTCTTGGTCGTCGAGCTCAAAGCCCCCCGATCGAACCGCTGTGAGGAATAGGTCGAACATAGGCCTGCTCTTGTGAAGGTCAACGCGCACCGTAATCCACTTGAGCCACTTCAGATACTCGGGTGCTTCTTGCCTAGCTGCGAGAAGTTCCGAAACCACTTCGTCGCGAAAAGCTCCGGCGTTTGCCAGCCACGTGATGCCTCGATCGCGCAGGGCCTGATCGGCGCTGTCGAGCCACGTTTCTACAAGCCCGCGATCGTGGACCACGGTGAACCAGGCCGGGCGGGCTATCTGCTGCCACAAGCGCCTAGTCAGGAGCGAGTCGGTCGCACCGATTCGCAGAACGAGATCGAGGTCCTCCTCGGTCGGCGTGCCCACGTTGGCGAACACGGTCAAGACCGTTTCTTTGAGGTGGAAACGGATGGCCGGTTCGGCCAGCAACTGCTCGACTTCTGCTCGGAAACGCGCTGCATCACGCTCACGCAGCAGTTCAAGAATCTGACGCACCTGAGCCCGTCGGAACAACTCTTGCTCCTGCGCACAGAGGAAATCGACCATCGACTGCTGTCGCGACAACCACTGCCGCGCGAAGGTGTAGTCAAAGAACGTCTCATGGAAAAAGGAGACGCGGTCGCCATCGATCGCCAGGACTTGCTCAGACGCCAGCACCTCGGCGTCGCGAATGTAGTCCTCGGGGTCGAGAATCTCGATGGCGACCGAGAGCGCCTGCTGATCGCTCGCGGCGTTAGCGATGCGCGCCAACACCTCGTTGAAGCGCACGTCAGGGCGATGGAGCTTGATGGTTTGGAGCTTGCGGTGCCAAAAAGCATCGAATAGCGATCCACGCGACGTGAAGTTGAGCGCGCCAGGTTGGCTCGCAACCGTTTCGAGCAGCACGAGGTTCAGCGGCGACTTCAGCAACTCCCGTTGCGACGACGTGAGCGCTGTGGCGTCGAGGCCCATCGCCTCAACGGCACCGGTGACGACCTCATCGCGCAGCGGCTCGACGGTGAGGCGCTCAACCTCTGTCCGGGCATCGAACCTCCGAATGCGATCATCGTTCTCGACGTCGAAAAGGCGGCACGCAAGAATGACCCGCACACCGTCGACCGACGTAGCCTCATGGATCAGATCCTCGATAACGTCGTAGCGTTCGGAAAGCCGTCCCGACGCGCGTGACACCGCGTCCAGCTGGTCGATGATGAGGAATGCGTCGCGGCCATCAGCGGCCATCCGCAGCGAGGCGACCGGCGAGCTCGTCAAGCCCAACTGCACCCCAAGTTCGGCTGTCGAACTGAACGCCCCGCAACGGTCGAGTCGGAACGCTAGCACCTCGGCGCCCTTCGACTCAAGGCCACTCGCGGCCTGGTAGAGGACCGAGCTCTTGCCTCCCCCGCCAGTGCCGACCACCAGCGCCAGACGCGTCTTGTCCATGAGTTCGATGAGATCAGCAGATTCCGTGCGCGGGATACTCGGCTTCAGCAGCTCCCGCTCCACCGTGTGACGCCAACTCCTCGTTGTGGCGTCTACCTCATCATGTGCTGTCCGTTTCGCCGTTGCATGGCGGACGTTGATGCCGTAGCGGTTCAGACCTGCAAGCAGTTCACGCCTGGTGAGTGGCTCGCGGAGATGCTCCAGCAGCACTGTGCCGACAGCGACGGGGAGCAACGACTCTGCCGCACCCTCCAGCAGTGTGGCGGCAACCATCGCGTTGGTTTTGTCGAGCAGCCTTTCGTCACCAAGCTCGAACCACATGCCGCGAAGCACTCGCCAAGCTCCCTCGGCGCTGCCAAAGAGGTCGCGAGCCGCGAGCTCACTAAAGACTGGGCTCAACTCTTGGGTGAGCTGACGCGCTACGAATTGCTCGACATCCGGGGAATGCCGAGCCCTATCGCTGAGCACGCGCAGCTCAGCGCACGGCGTCATGGAGATGAAGTGATACTCCCGGCCGGCCGTGACGTGCCTCGCTGCGGCCGCGAAGATGCCGCGACTACCCAACGCCCGGATGGTCCAACGGTCAGCGAAGTTCTGCTGCCGCTTCACCTGCGTGACGGAGACCGCGCCCCACTCATCGACGAAGGTGAACTCAGAGCCGTCGGCCAGGTCCGGATCGAGATCCTCGACGGTAATTGCGCGCCGCTCGTCTTGAATGCACTGCAATGCGACGTGCACGGCCCATGACAACTCGTACTTGTTGCCCATCTTGTCGGCAACTCCGCCGCCAGCGCCCGTCTTGCGTGCCTGGCCTTCAACCGTCATGGGAACCATTCTGGGACGTATTGCACCGGTATGCGGGAACCTGGTCCGCCAGTCCCGCCAAACGGTCAACAGCCATCCGCAATCTGCCGGACCTCGCACCTGCGATTCTCACATTGCGCGGCGAAACAGGGAATGGAGAACATGCCCCGGCTTGCGAACACGAGCCTCCTTCTTGGCCCCACCGAAACAGCGCGAACTTACCTCTTCGCCGACCCAGTGCTGATCACGGCCTGGCAAAGGATGGGCGTCCAGCCACCCGACTTGTAGCTTCCACCGAGGAACGACATGGCGTTCAGCGGCCTCAGAATCGCTTCAAGAGATCGCACCCTCATGTCAGGGAGAACATAACCCGAGAGCGGACGCCCTACTGTTGCGACGTCGATGCGCAGCTCCTCGAAGGTCCGCGGTTGCGACGCGAGCCACGCGGCCAGCAGCTTGCGGATCCGGGCGACCTTCACGGGGGTGACCGCCTCGAGGGGCGAGCCGAACGTCGTGGTGCGGCGCGTCTTGACCTCGACCGCGACGACGCACCCGTGGTCGATAGCGACGATGTCGAGTTCTCCGAGGGCGCATCGCCAGTTGCGCTCGAGCACCTCCCAGCCGAGCGCGGCGAGCCGCTCCGCGACCACTCGCTCCCCGTACCGTCCCACCGCGTCCTTC
>Ga0209643_1002751_pt1 | contig 10538 bp, 12 predicted proteins | sample AutmiccBRH37_all_FD_187383 | JGI IMG/M metagenome (GOLD analysis project Ga0209643, IMG submission 187383) | Deep subsurface microbial communities from Mt. Terri, Switzerland - Autotrophic microbial communities BRH/37_all (SPAdes) (version 2) | ecosystem: Environmental > Aquatic > Deep... | reverse complement strand
GATATCAGGTCCAACTCCATGATAATCATTTTTTGAAAAGGGTATTCTCCCTACAAACAAATTATCAATTAATATTTTTTTTCTATAAATCCCTGCACATGGCGATGTTAAACTTTTTAAATTAAAATCAACAAGGTTTTTTACGGGATATATTCCGGTAACCTTATTTAAATTAAATATATTTTCGGAATATTTTTGCTCATTTTCAAAGTATATATTGGCTTCTGCTATTACACAACCTACCTCTTCATTAAATAATTCAAGACATTTTTCTATAAATAATGGTTTGATCCAATCGTCGTCAAAATTTATATGAATTAAATCATTAGAGGTATGTAAAATGCCATCGAGCCAACAGAAATGAACCCCAGAATCCAATTCTCTTCTTACATATTTAATTTTACCTTCATAACGTTTAATAATTTCAGGAGTGTTATCTGTACTTCCGTGATCACAAACAATTATTTCGCAAGGATGAGTCTGCGCTAAACAAGAATCGATACATTCTATTAAGTAATCCGCTCTATTAAAAGTAGGTATTACAATGGAAACTTTCTTATTAAACATTTTGTAATATTTTTTTTAATAAAGAAACATCTGCATTTAAATGCGTTACATTTTCATTATCCATCAGTTCAAAATCTAATTCACAAGGAGCAATATTTTTAACAAAATCTATAATTCGTGTTGCTTTTCCTGATGCAATATTTACCACTCCATCATACCTTACTTTCACTAATTGAATAACATAATCACAAACCTCCTCTGCATTTAAAAAGTCTCTAGTAGAATTTGCTCCATATAATTTAAATGGTTTCTTTAAATCTTCATTTTTAAATCTTTCCATTAGATTAGGATACAAAAATGGTGGTTTTTGCGAAAAATGATAAAAACTAAATATTCTACCTATGCATATATTTATATCACGATTTTTCCTTTTAAAGTCCAATAATAATAACTCGGATATATACTTAGTTAAACCATACGAATTAATAGGTTCAAGTGTATCAGTTTCTTTTATGAAATTTGAAGAACTTTTGTATACGTGACTGCTACTTGCAAAAAATAAATCAAAGCGTTTTGGACTATTTTTTAACACTTTAATAATATTAATTGTTCCAGCAACATTAACATCATATGCCGTATCAATATTCTCCTCCACATCTTTAACAGCAACTTTTGAAGCTAAATGAATTATATAGGAAATGTTGTTTTTGCAAACCCAATCATTTAAATCGCTATAATCTCTAATATCTTTGTTAAAAGCTGAATATTGTATGTTTTGATTTTTTAGTTTTTCACAAAGTATTTTTCCCAATACTCCCGATACTCCAGTAACTCCTATCATAAATACTTAAATTTTAGACCAAATTAATGGGCTGGTAATTATTCCACAATTTACATCATTATACATCATATATTTTTTAGGTAAATCATCTATTAAAACAACTATCTCATCTATTTTACTATCATAAAACTCCACATTCTGAGTATACAAATGGACATCAACATAGTACAACCCCTTTAAAAAGGAATTTTTTGGAATTTTAATTTGAACTTCTCCTGACTCACTTACTCCAAACTCATCAATGAAAATTACATTAAAATCGGAATCCTTTAGATTTAAAGCCAACATAACTTTAGAATTATAAACTGAAAATTTCACCTCAATAATTATGTCATCATTAAATGAGAATATATTTGTTAATTTATGGTTATTTTTTAAAATCACTTTGGATATATGGGTTTTATTCTCTTTGATTTTAAATTCAAATTTAGATTTCTGTATTGAAGAATTTGTATATTCATTAACCACCGAAATAATATCCGAATGCATTTTAATTTTTCCGTTTTCCAACAAAACTCCCTTAGTACACAAACTCTTCACAGCTGACATATTGTGGCTCACAAATAACACGGTACGTCCGCCGCCTGATGAGATTTCCTGCATTTTGCCTATTGCTTTCTTTTGGAATTCGGCATCGCCCACGGCCAATACTTCGTCAATAATGAGAATGTCGGGTTCCAAAAATGCGGCTACGGCAAAGGCCAGGCGCACGGTCATTCCGCTGCTGTAGCGTTTTACCGGGGTATCTATATAGCGTTCGCAACCTGAGAATTCAATAATTTCATCCAGTTTGGCGTTAATTTCTTTTTTGGTCATCCCCAAAATGGCGCCGTTGAGAAAGATGTTTTCGCGGCCGGTCATTTCTCCGTGAAAGCCCGTGCCCACTTCCAATAAAGAAGCTACACGGCCTCTAGATTTTATACTTCCTGTTGTTGGGCTGGTGATTTTAGAAAGTATTTTTAGCAACGTAGATTTGCCTGCGCCGTTTTTGCCGATGATGCCCAGGACTTCTCCCTGTTGTACTTCAAAATTGATGTCTTTTAGCGCCCAGACGTAGTCGGAAGTGCCTTTGGTAGCGCGGTTGTTGATGTCGCCTATTTTTAGAAAGGGGTCTTCTTTGCCTCGAATGTTGGCCCACCAGCGTTTTAGGTCGTCGCCCATTGTGCCGGTGCCTACGAGGCCGAGGCGGTATTGTTTGCTTAAGTTTTCAACTTTTAGAATGATGTTGCTCATTATTGGTGTCAAGTAATTTTTTGGTCTTGCAGTCTTGCAGTCGTGCGGTCTTGCAGTCAAGGGAATTTTGAATGTTGAATTGTCTTGTGGTCAAATTTAATTCAAAATTTAGACATATAATAATATAACTATTTTAAATTCCCTGATTGGAATTGATGGAATATGATAGATAATTATATGAAATCAATTTTCTCCCTTTAGGGCTGGGGTAAAAAATTGATTTTTTATTAAACAGTTTATTAAGAACTCCATCCATTTTGTTCTTTTACTTTTTTGCATCGCCCAAAAAAGAAATCGACATTAGGAGATTCACGAACTCAAAAAAGAACAATAAAAATAGTGAGCTAAACAAAAAAGTCTAGTCTGATGATTTTTTTCTGTAAAATTAGCCCATTTTTGCCAACGCGCCGGCTGACCCTATCGCTAAAAACAGCCACTGGCTGTTTTTTTTAACGCTCTGTCCCCCTTCGGGGGTTAGGGGGCTTTTTTGGGTTGCTCCATCAGCCAACGCTAAAATATCGCCAACGCGCCGGCTGGCCCTATCGCTAAAAATGTTCACTGAACATTTTTTTAACGCTCTGTCCTGACGAAAAAACTCATATGACGGTTCTTCTTTGATTTGGGTTCAAATTATGAATGAACTTATTTTCTACTTTGAGCTTTTAACTTTTAACTTTTTTATTCCCCCTTTGGGGGCTAGGGGGCCTGTAATGGCGTTTAAAATATCAAATAGCCAGACTTTGATTTCAATATCCATACACAAGCTGTTTTTTTTGATTAACTGCCTTTCTGAAATAAGGATTTTTTATGGATTGTTCTTCAAGTAAATCAATTGGTCTTTTAAGAATATCCTGCAAAGAAAACTTGAAATCGAAATAATTGTCTGCATAATCTTCTACTTCCATATTTACAAAATCCACGATTAAATCAATATCACTTTCATCATTAAATTTATCGGTCAACACAGAGCCAAAAGCGTACAAACTTTTTACTTTGTGTTCTTTACAAAGTTGAATTATTTCGGGTGCTAATGCTTGAAGTTGGTTCATTTTTCAAATATTTAATTATTCAAATTTACACAAATAAATTCAATCATTTTATTTGTTTGTTGTTTACGTGAAGTTCTTTGATTTTTATAATGTTGAACAGCCTGCAAGAGGGATAGACTTAGTTATTTATATACCGTTGAAATTTTAACTTTAAGCTTTGAACTTTAAACAATTTTTGTCTTGCAGTCGTGCGGTCTTGCTGTCAAGGGAATTTTGAATGTTGAATTATCTGGTGGTCAAATTTAATTCAAAATTTAGACATATAATAATTTAACTATTTTAAATTCCCCCTTCGGGGGTTAGGGGGCTTATTTACTTTTTTGCATCGCCCAAAAAAGAAATCGACATTAGGAGATTCACGAACTCAAAAAAGAACAATAAAAATAGTGAGCTAAACAAAAAAGTCTAGTCTGATGATTTTTTTCTGTAAAATTAGTCTATTTTTTTTACTACATCAGCCAACGCTAAAAATTTCAATATTTTAAAACGAACCTGCCAGCAGGCAGGCAGGAAACCTCATAGGAGGTTCTTTTTGATTCGGGGTTATTGGTAGTCGGTTGTCAAAACTATATTATTTACCCGAAACAGTTTTTATCTTTTTCATATGTAGATCATTATTTGTTTTTTAAAGATCATATGGAATCGCTTATCTTCATTGGTGTTTGCAAGCAAATTTTTTTATGGCGATTTCATCTAAATCATTATGATTTTTTTCTCTCCCTTGTCACCCTGAGCTTGCCTACACAGCTTTGTTGATGGGATTTCTCCAATCATTGGAAGGGCTAAACCATATTGGGCTTAATTGAAAAAAAATCATTTTTACATTAATAATTAAAGTTTAAATTGCTATTTTTGAGCATAAATGATTTGATATGAATATTCAAGCGGATAAAATACAATTGGCTAAAATGCTTTTGGATACAGAAAATCCGAAAATAATTGAATCCATTAAAAAGATTTTCAAAAAAGAGAAAACTTCTGATTTTTGGGACGAACTATCATTGCAGCATAGAAAAGAAATTGAAAATGCTTCTTTAGAAATAGAAAATGGAGAAGTGACAGATTATGAATCTTTTATGCAAAAACATAGATAATTGCGCAGAAAAGTCATTATTTCAAAAACGGCTGAAAAGAAATTAGCGTTGCTTTTCAGTTATCTAACAGAAAATTGGTCTGTTACTGTTAAAAAAGAATTTATTAAAAAATTAGATTCATCGATTTCCACTATCCAAATTCACCCAAATATATTTCCGGAATCTAAAAAAGGAAAGGGACTGAGAAAATGTGTCATTACAAAACAAACAACTTTATATTACAGATTCAATTCAGAACGAATTAATGTTGTGACCATATTTGATACAAGGCAAAATCCGAAAAAACTAAAAAAAGAAATATAAAAAAACGAGAGCCTATTCGAGTTGACAACTCCGCCCCTATTCTTGAACGAGGTTCGGCTGAGAAGCTTACCTCCTGACAAGCAGGAAACTCATATGACGCTTCTTCTTTGATTTGGGTTCAAATTGTTATTGAACTTATTTCAACTTTTAACTTTCACCTTTGAGCTTTAAACTTTAAACTTTTTTATTCCCCCTTCGGGGGCTAGGGGGCTTTCCTACGCGCCGGCTGGCCCTATCGCTAAAAACAGCCACTGGCTGTTTTTTTTAACGCTCTGTCCCCCATTCGGGGGTTAGGGGGCGTCTTCTTTGATTTGGGTTCTAATTGTTATTGAACTTATTTCAACTTTTAACTTTCACCTTTGAGCTTTGGACTTCTCAATCCACAAATGTTTCTTTAATGACTTCTTTGCATTTGCTTATTTCCGAATCGTCCAGTTTTTCAAACATTTTTATGATCCTTATTTTATCAACCGTCCTAATTTGGTCTATGGCTATCATTCCTTTTTTTCCGTTGTGCCTGACCAAAACCCTTGTCGGATATTTTTTTAAACTTGTTGTCAACGGAGCAAGGACAATCGTGTTCAGGTGTTTGTTCATTTCATTTGGAGAAATGATGACGCAAGGTCTGGTTTTTTGTATTTCGCTGCCTATGGTCGGATCAAGATTTACCAGAACAACTAAGTATTGTTTTAATTCCATTCATCAAAATTTTCATCATCAAACACATCATTCATCAGCAATTTATCATCGTTGTTGTGCCGCATATTCTTAAAGGCATTTTCCCAATTTTTACGAGGTTCGTCGATTGCTTTAATGATGATTTGGTCTTTTTCAAGGATGAGTTCCACTTTGTCCTTGATGTTGTATTTCTCCATAATGGTTTTGCTTAAACGAAGTCCTTTTGAATTTCCGATTTTGATTACAGCTATTTCCATAATTTTCTAATTTGTTATTACAAAGTTATTACAATTAATTTAAATAACAAAATTTGATATCAATGAATTCATTTGAATTTTTGTTGGATGGATTTTGATTTATGGTTTATGAATGTTGCTGTCTTCCGTGTCGATAGCTATCGGTATCGGTCTTCTACCTTTTAATCTTAAAATTCATTTACCAATTTTAAAAAGTTTTCGGGATTCATAATACCAAATTTACTTTTTTTATAATCTTTGGTATTTCTTGTGATGATGATATCAATTTCTCCGTTTAATTCAGCCGAATAATTTTGCAGCGCATCTTCAAAGTCTTTAAATTCTGAATTTAATGCCACAATGATTGCATTTTTGTCTATTACAAGGACTTCCAGTATCGACATTAATATTTTTAATTTTTCTATTACTTTTTCTTGTTTTGCTTTTTGGCTTAACAAATAATAGACATTGCTTATAATGACGGGTGTTACAAACCCAATGATGTCTTTTTTTTCACATAAAGACAGCACTTTTGCGGCATTTTCAGAAAATGGCTCTCTATCAAAAAAGAGATCAAGAATGACATCAGTATCTATTAAAATTCGCTTCATTCGGTTATAAATATTTTTCAGCTAACTTTTTGGCCAATTCTTGTTTATAATCAAAATCCTGGTCTGAATGAAAAGTACTTTTTAAAGATTTAACAATGGGTGTCAATTCAATGTTGTTTTCACTTTGCTCTTTTACCAATACCTTTAAATAATTTTCTATAATGCTTGATAAGCTTTTTTCCTTATTTTTAGCATATTTTTTTGCTTTTTCAATAACCGAATCATCAATTGTCAAAGTTAATTTAGTGTTCATTTTTTTTATTTTTATGATACAAATATAAATAAAAAAACAATTACACGTGTTAATTTATTAACAAAACTACGTGTATTTTGTTGTTGGTTTTATTTAGTTGCTGTTTGTTGGTTGCTTGTAGTTAATTTTTTTCTCGCCCATTTCACCCTGAGCACTTCGACTGGCGCTCAGTGCAGGAATTTTGTCGAAGGGAGGGTTGGGGGAAAAGAAAAAAATTAGTTGTTCATTTTTTTTTTGATTCCAGTCTTACACACCCCTAACCCCTCTCTAGAGGGGAATTAATCTGGTAAACTTTGAGCTTTAGCCTTTAGCTTTTTTATTCCCCCTTCGGGGGCTAGGGGGCTTTCCTACGCGCCGGCTGGCCCTATCGCTAAAAACAGCCACCAGCTGTTTTTTTAACGCTCTGTCCCCCATTCGGGGGCTAGGGGGCTTTCCTACGCGCCGGCTGGCCCTATCGCTAAAAACAGCCACTGGCTGTTTTCTTTACGCTCTGTCCCCCTTCGGGGGTTAGGGGGCCTTCATCGCACCGGCAGGCAAGCGTCGGTCATAAACTTACGAAAGTAAAAAACTTCTCAAGTCAATATTGGAAATTCCTTCATAGGTATTACCTGAAAATGCATCCATTGTAATGACAGTTTTGGGATAATTGTCGGAAATATTTTTTAGATTGCCAAACTCCCTTTCCATTGTTTTTGAATCATTGACGGTTAATGCCACTTGAATGTATTGCTTTTCTCCTTCTTTTTCACAGATAAAATCGATTTCTGAGGTGCCCATAATGCCCACATTAACTTTATAGCCTTGATACAGCAAATGATTGTACACTGCATTTTCCATTATTTTGCCGAGATCTTCCAAACGAAAACCCCAAAGTCCGTGTCGGATGCCGAGATTTTCAAAATAATATTTTTCACCTATTTCAAAAAGGCGTTTACCGATAAGGTCATATCGTGAGACTTTGTGCACTAAAAAAGCATTTACCAAGTGCTGTATATAGGTTTGCACTTGATTGGGAGCCATATTGATGCGCTGTGATTTTAAAAAATCGCTTATTTTTTTTGCAGAAAATATACTTCCTGTATTCCCTGCCAAAAACAAAACCAATTGCTCCAAAAATGGCACATTGCGCACAGCATATCTATTGATAATGTCACGGTATACGATGGTGCTGTAAATATTTTTTAAATATTCAAAAACAATGGCATCTTCTAAGGGCAAGTGTTTTAAATAAGGAAGTCCCCCGTATTTAAGGTATTTATCTAAACTTTTGGGGCTATTGATTAACGAATGAAAATCCAAAAATTCTTTATAGGATAGGCTATACACCACAATTTCAATGTACCTGCCACTTAAATGACCGGCAATATCACCCGACAACAAGTTTGCGTTACTGCCTGTGCAGTATAAATCGAGGTCTTCTTGCAATAATAGAGACCGCAAAGCGGTTTCAAAATGAAGTATGTCCTGGATCTCATCAATAAAAACATACGTTTTGCCGATTGTTGATTTGTTTGCCAACACATAATCCTGCAAATCTATGGCTGTTTTTATAAAGGAAAATGCCAAATCTTCTTTATTAATGTATAATATGGCCACATTTTCATCTTGTTCAAGCAAGCGCGCCATCAGTTGAAAGAGCAAATAACTTTTACCTACCCTACGTTGGCCCGTAAATACTTTTATGAGGTTTTTACCCATAAAAGGGCTTACCCGCTCTATATACTGGGTTCTTCTTTGAAGATCTTTTGGTAATTTAATAGTCATTTATTATAATTACGTTTATAACTTTTGTCAAATATAGCAATTATTATAAATATAATTATAACTTTTCGCGCATTTTTTAAGAATGCGCTTTACCGTTTGGTGACTTGACAAGTAGGCGATTTTTACTATAAACTGATAGCTAAAATTTGGTTATAGGTTGTCAAAACTATATTATTTACCCGAAACAGTTTTTATCTTTTTCATATGCAGATCATTATTTGTTTTTTAAAGGTCATATGGAATCGCTTATCTTCATTGGTGTTTGCAAGCAAATTTTTTTATGGCGATTTCATCTAAATGATTATGATTTTTTTCTCTCCCTTGTCACCCTGAGCACTTCGACTGGCGCTCAGTGCAGGCATTTTGTCGAAGGGAGGGTTGGGGTAAAAGAAAAAAATTAGTTGTTCATTTTTTTTTGATTCCAGTCTTACACACCCCTAGCCCCTCTCTAGAGGGGAATTAATCTGGTACACTTTGACCTTTTAACTTTTAACTTTGAACTTTCACCTTTTAACTTTGAACTTTTAACTTTTTTACGGTATCCACTTTTTCTCAAAATTGGGCTTTCTTTTTTCCAGAAAAGCATTTCTGCCTTCTGTAGCCTCTGCTGTCATATACGCCAAACGGGTTGCTTCACCGGCAAAAACCTGCTGTCCAACCATTCCGTCATCGGTTAAATTCATCGCGAATTTCAACATTCTGATGGAGGTTGGCGACTTGGCCAATATTTCCTGCGCCCATTCATAAGCGGTTTCTTCCAATTTTATATGGGGAATTACGGCATTTACCATACCCATTTCATAAGCTTCCTGCGCAGAATAACTTCTTCCGAGGAAAAATATTTCACGGGCTTTCTTTTGGCCGACCATCTTGGCCAAATAAGCTGAGCCATACCCGCCGTCGAAACTGGTGACATCGGCATCGGTCTGTTTAAAAATAGCGTGTTCAGCACTTGCCAAAGTCAGGTCGCAAACCACGTGCAAACTATGTCCGCCCCCAACAGCCCAGCCCGGAACCACTGCAATCACCACTTTGGGCATAAAGCGTATCAACCGTTGCACTTCCAATATATTCAATCGGTGATAACCGTCTTCACCCACGTAACCCTGATGACCGCGCGCTTTTTGGTCGCCGCCGCTGCAAAATGAATAAACACCGTCTTTGGTTGATGGCCCTTCCGCAGAAAGCAACACCACCCCAATGGAAGTGTCTTCCTGGGCATCGTAAAATGCCTCATACAATTCCTTTGTTGTTTTAGGCCTGAACGCATTTCTGACATCGGGCCTGTTAAATGCTATTCGCGCAACGCCATTGCATTTTTTATAGGTGATGTCTTCAAAATCCCTGACGGTTTTCCAATTAATTTCTTTCATATGTGACTAGTTATTACTATAATTATGTCATTCCTTAATTTGCATAATTTTATCCTCAATTTATCAAAGGTATTTCCGTTATGCTCATTTCATTATCTTTTCAATGAAGAAGTAAAAATAAATCATTTAAATGATTTAAAAAATTATAACCTTAAAAATGGGTTCACTTATTTACAACCCATATCATATGATCTAAAATACAATGATTTGGTTAATTTATATTTTCAAAAGTATTTGCCGATACAATCATAAAAGCTAATTAAAAAATTTATAAAAAATCAAATGAATCAAAATATATTTAACCGCAAAAAACGCAAAGAAAATACGCAACGGGCGCAAATCAATTTTCTATATTTATTTTCATTTTTAAGATGATTTACCATAGGGATTAATCACTTATTTATTATTTTTTATTGGAGTTCAGTGAACAATGTTTGTAGCGAAAAGCCCGACCTGCCTGCCGGCAGGTAGGCCTGCCAGCTGGCGGGTAACGCCAAAATAGAAATTACTGTATTATTAAAATTAAACCAATGATTTTAATTTTATAACTGTTTATGGTCTTGGCTTTTAAAAAAATTATTTAACTTTAAAAAATT
>Ga0209643_1002749_pt1 | contig 10544 bp, 7 predicted proteins | sample AutmiccBRH37_all_FD_187383 | JGI IMG/M metagenome (GOLD analysis project Ga0209643, IMG submission 187383) | Deep subsurface microbial communities from Mt. Terri, Switzerland - Autotrophic microbial communities BRH/37_all (SPAdes) (version 2) | ecosystem: Environmental > Aquatic > Deep subsurface... | reverse complement strand
GTAGAAGACGGCGCCCTTGGCGGACAGGGCGGTCAGGTTCAGGCCGGTGATCGATTTCAGCGGTCGCAGATCGACGCCGTCGAACACCGACGGCTGGCCTTCGCCGCCGCCGGTCTCGCACCAGCGCGCGTGTTCGCGCAGCATTTCAGCGGCCGGCATCCGGTCGACGGATTCGCCCGCCGAGCGCTTGTCCGTCAGCGCGCCTTCCATATTGGCGCCGTCGGCGCACCACATGGTCATGGTGCATCCGACCAGGATGGCGTCGCGCATGTCCGCGCCGGACAGGTTGGCCCCGGACAGATCGGCCCCGGCCAGGTCTGCGCCGCGGAAATCGGCCTGTTTCAGATTGGCGCGGACCATCTTGCAGTCCTTCATCACGGCGCCAGAGAAGTCGGCCTTGACGGCGATGACGCCGGACATCCGGGATCGCTGCAGATTGGCGCCGGCGAGACAGGCGCCCGTGGCCTCGGTCTCCTCGCGCGCACGGGGTGCGATGACCTTGAAGCCCAGCTTGGAGTCAGCCGCCGCGATGGTGCCCTCGCGCAGATCGGCCTCGAACAGGTCGGCGCCCGACAGGTCCGCGCCGCGCAGACAGGCGCCGCGAAGATCGGCGCGACGCAGGCTGGCCTCGGCGAGGGTCGCGTCCTGCATGTCCGCGCCGAAGAAGTTGGCGTTGTCCAGCCTGGCGCCGGTCAGATCGCAGCCCTCCAGACAGGCGGCGGCGAAGTCGGCGTCGGCGAGGTTCCGCCCCTTGAGGCTGAGGCCCGAGATGTCCATCCAGGCGAAGACCGCGCGGGCGCCGCCGGGGCGCGCCTGAAACAGCCGGTCGTGCCGGGCGCAGACTACGTCCAGTTCCGCCTGGGTCAGGCGCTTGCGTACAATGGGTTCAGCGGCCTGGGCCATTGAACCAGAATAAACCCTGCCGGCTTAAGAAAGCCTTGAGCAACAGGGGGTTGTCAGTCCGTCAACAGACCCTGCTCCCGCAGGGCCTCCGCGAGATCGCCGGGCGAGGTCCAAAGACGGGTGTAGCCCGCCTCTCCGAGCCGCTTCAGTTCGGTCACCAGGTCGGCCTTGGGCGAGGCAGCGAACCGGCCGTCGAAACCGGCGCCGTCCTTGCTGATCCGCACCATAGGTCGCCCAGTCTCGAGCCGGTGCAGGAAGCCTTCGCACAGAGCCGAGCCCTCGTCGCACATCAGGCCTGTCTCGACCACAAGTCCCTTGCCGCGCAGGCGTTCGGTGCCGCGGCCGGCGGCGAAGGGCGAGGGGTCGAGGCAGGCGATGACGACCCGGGCCACCTGGGCCTCGGTCAGGAAATGGGCGCAGGACTGCCGACCCGACGACCGGGCGCCGCAGGGTTCCAGCGTGACATAGACGGTCGCGCCCTCGATCTGGTCGCCGGCGGCGGGCACGGCCTGTTCCTCGGCGTGGGGACGTCCGCCGGGCGCCGTGGCGGCCTGGGCGATGATCCGACCGTCCTTGACGATGACGCAGCCCACGGCCGGATTGGGCCAGGTCTCGCCCATGCGGCCGGTCGCCAGTTCGATGGCCTGGGCCATGAAGGCGCGATCGGCGTCGGTCCAGCTCATGCGATCGTCGGCAGCTCTTCGGCGCGGCTGGCGTCGAGATAGCGGGCGGCGGTCGGCTTCAGCGCCTCGTCCAGGTCGATTTCCAGCGGATTGCCGGTGGGAATCTCCACGCCCACGATCTTGTCGTCGGGCACGGCGAACAGCAGTTTGACGATGGCGCGCAGCGAATTGCCATGGGCGGCGATCAGCACGTCCTCGCCGGCCTTCAGCCGCGGCGCGATCTCGGCGTCCCAATAGGGTTTGACGCGGTCCAGGGTGGTCTTCAGGCTTTCGGTGTCCGGGATGGACTGCCCCGCATAGCGGGGGTCGGCGTTGAAATCGAACTCGCCGCCCGGCGCCAGCGGCGGAGGCGGCACATCATAGCTGCGACGCCAGATCTTGACCTGATCCTCGCCATGCTTCTCGGCCGTCTCGGCCTTGTTGAGCCCCGTCAGGCCGCCATAGTGGCGCTCGTTCAGACGCCAGTCCTCGATCACCGGCACATCGGTCAGTCCGGCCGCCTGCAGGGCCAGGGCGCCGGTGCGTTTGGCGCGCGTCAGGACCGAGGTGAACATGACCGCGGGCTTGAACCCCGCCTCGGCGATCAGCGCGCCGCCGTGGCGCGCCTGGGCCTCGCCCTCCGCCGTCAGATCGACGTCGACCCAGCCGGTGAAGCGGTTCTCGAGGTTCCATTGGCTCTGGCCATGGCGGAGCAGGATCAGGCGCGGCATTCGGTCGGTCCTCTTCAAGGTGCTTAGTCCGGGTAGGCCGCCGTCATGAAGGGGTCAAGGTTTGGGCCGCAACGCAATATTGCGCCGCACCCCCTCCGACCGACCGGCTTGTCGTGGTCCGGACGGCCGGTTAGGCTTTCGCCATGTCCGACCGTCTCTTCTATCCTCTGGCCCTGGCCGCCATCGCCGCCCTGATCGCCCTGGCCGTCGTCTGGCCCTGAGCGGGATTGGGCGTCAGTACAGGATCTTGCGCAGATTGATGCGGAACACCCGGCCCTGGGGATCCAGATAGTCTCGCTGGTAGTTGACCGGGGTCGCGCCGTCGCTGCTGGTCACTGAAATCCGGTCGTCGAACATGTTCTGCACCCCGATGCCGACGCGCGCGCCCTTCAGGAAGGGCATGCGTTCGACCAGGGACGTGCGTTGGGTCAGGTCGGCGAAGGCGAACAGGTTCACCGTCATCCGATCCGAGAAATCAAGATCGGCCGAACCCGCGCCATTGCCTTCGACGGTCGTGCCCGACTTCCAGTTGGCGTTGACGAAGGTCCCGAAGCCGTTCTTGAACACCCCGGTCTGCACCTGGACCTCATGGCGCGACTGACCGCCCGAACCGGAGATCGAATCTCCGTCCAGCAGGTCCAAGGGCGCCAGACCGTCGCGGATCACCACCTCGTCCTGAACACGCCATGTGTGGGTCAGCGAGAAGTTGAACATCCCCTGTCCCGGCTGCATGCCGGGGCCGCTGGCCCCGCGCATGCGCCCGCCGCCGCCCGGACCGCCAGGCCCGCCGCCGGAACGACCGCCGCCGGGCGGCGGACCGCCCATCATCATGCCGCCGCCGGGTCGCTGTCCCATCAGGGCCGGGTTCGGCTTGCCGAACGGTTTGGAGAAGTTGAGGCCCCACTGCACGTCCTGCTGTTCCCGGCTGGCGAAATTCAGCGGGCGCGCGTCGATCGACAGCAGGTTTCCGTCGGCGTCGCGGACGAACCGCTCCGGCAGGGCGGCCTCGAGGTCCGGAGTGATGGCGGGGAAGCTGGAGAGCTCGTTCTCGGCCTCGGTGCGGGTATAGGCCAGGTTCAGGCGCAGATCGGTTGCAGAAAGGGGCTGCCAGTTGACGCCCAGCTTCAGGATCCGACGGTTCTCGGCCTTCAGATTGGGATCGCCGCCGGTGATCCGGGTGATCTCGACCGTCTGGTTGGTGTTGAAATCGAAGACGGCGGTGTTCGGCGTCGCCACGGTCGGATCATTCAATTGCTGGATCGTGGGGGCCTTGTCCTCGTCGGAATAGTTGGCGGTCAGGGACAGGCGTTCAACCGGCGACCAGTTCAGTCCGGCGCCCAGGCTCGCCACGCCGCCGAAGTCGGACAGTTCCTGATAGGCCAGGTTCATATTGGCCGACAGATCGCCGATCTTTGGCAGGACGCCCCGATCCACGTTGGAGATCGGCAGGTCGAAGTTGGCCTGCAGGCTACCCAGATCCCGCGATTGCGACCGGTCGGTCGCCACGCCCGAGCGCACGCTCTCGGAATCCAGGGACTGGTGTTCGCCCCCGACCTTGAAGGTCGTGGTGACGCCGCCGGCGGGCAGTTCCCAGGCCGTGCCGTTCAATACGAACTCGGCCTCGGCGGATTGGGAAACCGAATTGGCGGTGTCGCGGGCGGCCACGGTGACCGCGCCGCTGATGTCGCCGTACGGGTCCACGGTCGTATCCCCGGCGTCGATCGCCGCCTGCAGGGCGCCGGCGTCGACGCCGCGCCCGGTGGTGGTGTCCGTCTCGGTACGGCTGTATTCGCCCGTGGCCGTCCAGCGCCAGTCGCCCAGATAGCCGTCCAGGACCGAGCCCAGTTCGGCGGCGCGGGTGTTGGTCTGGCGCGTCAGGGCGCCGGGCAGATCGACATAGCGGTACAGATCCGCCGCGTCGCCGCCTGGCGACCAGGGATTGTTCTCCGGCAAGTTCAGGGTCACCCCGGGCAGGCCCAGATAGCTGCGGCTGCTGCTGTCCTCCAGGCTGCCGCTCAGGGTCATGCCGACCTTGTCGTTCAGGTCGTGCTTGTAGGTTCCCGCAACCGACGCCTCGGCCGCACGCGGCTGAAGGGTGCGATAGGCGTTCAGGTCCGTGTCGCCGGTCGAATCGAGCGGGACGCCCGTATCGCTGCGGTCGATACTCCGCTCGGACTCGTACAAGGCGTTGCTGCTGTTCCCGTTGACGTCCAGCGACCAGCGGTCGGCGCCGGCGATCTTCAGAAGATTGTTTTCGCTCTGGGTCGTCGTGCGGCCGCCCTGGTCCGAGCGGCTGACGTTGACCGAGGAGGTCAGGGAGCGGAAGTCGGCCTTCAGCACGATGTTCACGACGCGCTGGTTGGCGCTGTAGCCGTAGGACAGGGCGGTTTCTTCCGGCAGAACGTCGAAACGCTCGATCGCCTCGGGCGGAATGCCCCGGATCTCGCGGAAGCCGGAGATACGGCGCCCGTTCACCAGGAAGATCGGCGATCCTCCGCGTGCGCTTCGGGTCTGGGCCTCAAGAAGGGTGACGAGTTCGCCGATATTGGTCGCGCCGAACGCCTGGATCTGGGCCGAGTCGTACGAGACGATCGGCTCCTGCCCGCCCAGGGCGACCCCTCGCTTGACCCCGGTCACATTGACGTCCGGCAGGACCACGGACGGTTCCGCTTCTTGCGATTGTTGGACGGCGGCGGGCTCGGCGGTCGAGGCCAGCGCAATCAGCATGAGCGCGGTCGGGGTCATGAAACAGCGTTCCGGAGAGGAGAGATCAGCCTCCTTGGGACGTGACAATCATGGCTGGAAAGCGGCTAAATCCATGACATTTCAGACAGCGTTGCGGCGATTACACAATCGGCGAAAAGTTGCGACGGAAGTCAACTTTCGCCGCGTTCAACTCTGTTGGCGCGCATTCAGATGTTGGCCGAGAAGCGAGGTCGAGGCGGGCTTCAGCTCCAGCTCGACCTCGCCTTGATCAGAACTCTTCCCAGCCGTCGGCGTCGGAGGTCAGAACGACATCGCGGCCACCGGCGACCTTGACCACCCGCTGCGCGGCGCGCGGCGCTGGACGGGAAGCCGGGCGAGGCGTCGGATGGGCCGAGACGCGGGCGGGCGCCGAGCGGGGCGCGCGACCGCCCGAAACCTGGAAGAAGGACACCTGGGACGACAGCTCGGCCGTCTCCTGGCGCAGGGCGTTGCTGGCTGCGGTGGCCTGCTCGACCATGGCGGCGTTCTGCTGGGTCAGCCGAGCGATCTGCACATAGCGACGGTCGCCCTGTCGGCGCGCGCCCTCCATCAGGCGGTCATTCCAGGTCTTGGCCGTTTCGAACTCGCCCTGGTTCAGGAATATCCAGGCGACGTGATAGAGGCGCTGGAGACCCTCGCGGTCGTTGCGCCGCATCGCCTCCCAGCCAAAGACCTCGAGGGCCTTGAAGTCGGTCGCGCCCGCACGCCGCTCGACGGCCTGGGCCAGATCGAGGGGCGAGCGCGCCACGCCGGGCGTCTCCGCGGCCGTCGCCCGGGCGAAGACGCCCGAGCAGACGACGGCGAGGATGAGAAGGATGACGGGTCTGAGCATGCGGCTTCCGATTTGGCCGGAGACTGACACGCGGTTCGTTGAATAAGCCTTATCGACGTATCGATGGCGATCCTTCTGCGGTCTGCGGCAGACTCCGCGTTGACCGCCCCCGGGCTTTCGGCTATAGGCCCGCCCTCTTGAGATTTCCGCGCCGTGGACGTGTGCTCCGCGGCGTTTTCCGTTCGAAGGTTTGAAATGGCTAACAACCCCGGCGCCCGCAAGGCGATCCGCAAGATCGAAGCGCGGACCGAAGTTAACAAGGCGCGCCGCTCGCGGGTCCGCACCTATCTGCGCAAGTTCCAGGAAGCTCTGGCCGGTGGCGACGCCGCCGTCGCCAAGACCGCATTCGTGGAAGCCCAGTCCGAGCTGATGCGCGCCGTCTCCAAGGGCGTCGTCCACAAGAACACCGGCTCTCGCAAGGTGTCGCGTCTGGCCGCCCAGCTGAAGAAGCTTTCGGCCGCCTAAGCCCTTTAGGGATTTCCCGACCACGGAACGGCTGTCGTCGTTTCGTTACGGGGTTTTATCGTGTTTTCAACGGCGAAGGGGCAAGTGCTCCTTCGCCGTTTTGTGTTTTCCCGTTAACTCTCCTTAAGCACGAATACGGACTCCACGCAGGGGAAACCGCGAAATTCCCAAGCAGGATTAGCGTTTGACGGAGTCAAACAATTTAACTGCGAATCGACCAACGAATCAGCGTTGACCGGACCGGCTCTGAGCGTAAGTTTTGGCCTCTAACGCACTTCCATCCCAACACGGATGAAGACGGCGCGGGACGATAGTTTCGCGTCGGCGGGAGATGTCTGTCCAGGAGCTCGGCCCCGTCCGAAAAGCATCGCTTTTCGGCGCAGGAGAAGTCGTCCCTGAACCATCGCCCTGAAGCGCCGAAGGTCGGAATGGTTTTTAGTGGGTGGCGGAACGATGGTTGGAGGTGCGACGGCGATGGTGGGCGGCGCCAACGGATCGAACATGACAGATCCGGACCGCATCTGGACTGAGGCCTCAGGGCGGTTGCGGGCGGAGATCGGCGACGGTCCCTTTTCGTCCTATATCGCGCCTTCCGCCGTGCGGGTGGATTCGGCCGGCCAGCTGATCCTGGTCACCCCCACCGCCTATGCACGTGACTGGGTCCGCAAGAACGCCCTGCGCCGGATGAACGAGCTGTGGCTGGGGCTGGACGGCCTGAACCGCCGCCTGGACGTCCGCTGCCGCGCCGAAGTCGGCTCCGCCCCGCCCGCCTCGGCCATACGCGCCGGCAATATCGTGGACGCCACCCCCCGGCTCGCCGCCCTGTCGTCTTCCAGCCTGACCGCCGCTCCCACGATCGCCCCGGTCGCCGACGGCGCCCGCGCCGTGCGCGCCGCCGGCCTGCAGGAACGCCTGACCTTCGACAGTTTCGTCGAGGGCCAGGGCAACGCCTTCGCCCTGGCCATCGCCAAACAGGTGGCCAGCTGGGCCGACGGCCATTTTAATCCGGTCTTCTTCTGCGGCCCTTACGGCTACGGCAAGACCCACCTGCTGAACGCCATTGCGTGGGAAGCCCAGCGCCTGCGGCCCGAGGCCAAGGTGGTCTATCTGACCGCCGAGCGCTTCCTGTCGACTTTCGTCAAGGCGATGCAGGACCGTTCGACCGCCGCCTTCAAGGAAAGCCTGCGTTCGGCCGACATGCTGCTGCTGGACGACGTCCAGTTCGTCGGGGGCAAGACGAGCACCCAGGAAGAACTTCTGTCGACCCTGACCGCCCTGATCGAGGACGGCAAACGGATCGTCTTCTCGGCCGACCGCGCGCCGATGGCCCTGACCGAGGTCGAGCCCCGCCTGCGCAGCCACTTAGCCGCCGGCCTGACCTGCCCCGTCGAGGCGGGCGACCGCGAGCTGAAGATCGCCGTGGCCCAGAACCGTCTGAAGGCCCTGTCGGCCCTGGGCGTGGTCCAGGGCGAGGCGGCGCCGGAGGTCCTGGCCCAGCTGGTCGATCGCACCCCCGGCTCGATGCGCGAGCTGGAGGGCGCCGTGAACACCCTGGCCGCCGCCGCCGGATCGCGCCTGTCCACCGTCTCGGTCGACGAGGCCTCGGTCCTGCTGGGCGCCGCCCTGCGCGGCGGTCCCGAGCGCCGCATCACGGTGGACGAGATCCAGAAAACGGTCGCGGACCACTTCAACCTGAAGCAGGCCGACCTGCTCAGCGAGCGCCGCACACGTTCGGTCGCCCGTCCGCGCCAGATCGCCATGTATCTGTGCAAGCAGCACACGACCCGTTCCTATCCTGACATCGGCCGTCGCTTCGGCGGACGCGACCACACCACGGTCCTGCACGGCGTGCGCAAGATCGAGGAACTGATGGCTCAGGACGACCAGATCGCCCGCGACGTCGAGGCCCTGACCCGCAAGCTGCGGGGCTGAAATCCTCCCTCCCCTGCGGGGGAGGGAGAAATCTGTGAACGGCTCGAACCGCCTTCCTTGCCCCGCCCGCCTAATCCGCTAGTGTCCTAGGCCACTTAACCGCGACCCTTCGAGTCGGGCCGCGCCGGGCGAGACGACATGCAACTGACCATCGAACGATCCGCGCTCCTGAAGGCCCTGGGCCATGTGCAGAGCGTGGTCGAACGTCGAAACACCATTCCCATCCTGTCCAATGTCCTGCTGAGCGCGGGGCGCGACCGGCTGGCCTTCGCCGCCACCGACCTGGACATGGAGATGGTGGACGAGGCCGAGGCGACGGTGAACGTCGAGGGCCAGATCACCGCCCCCGCCCATACCCTGTACGAGATCGTCCGCAAGCTGCCGGAAGGCGCCGAGGTCTCGCTGCTCTATTCGGGCGACGATCCCCGCCTGGTGGTCTCGGCCGGCCGATCGCGCTTCAACCTGCCGGTCCTGCCGGCCGGCGACTTCCCCGTCATGTCCACCGACAGCGCTGGGGCCTCCTACGTCATGCCCAAGGAAGACCTGGCGCGACTGATCGACAAGACCCGGTTCGCCGTCTCGACCGAAGAGACCCGCTATTATCTGAACGGCCTGTATCTGCACACGGTCGCCGAGGCCGGCGTGCCCCTGCTGCGCGCCGTGGCCACCGACGGCCACCGTCTGGCCCTGGCCGAGACCCCGGCGCCCGAGGGCGCGGCCGGCGGCCCCGGCGTCATCGTGCCGCGCAAGACCGTCGATCAGGTCCGCCGCCTGCTGGACGACGCCGGCGGCCCGGTCGAGGTCACGGTCTCGGCCCAGAAGATCCGCTTCCAGATGGGCGAGGCGTCCCTGACCTCCAAGGTCATCGACGGCGCCTTCCCCGACTATCTGCGCGTCATTCCCAAGGGCAATGACAAACAGGCCGACATCGACAACGCCCTGTTCGCCAAGGCCGTGGACCGGGTCGCCACCATCTCGGCGGAAAAGAGCCGGTCGGTTAAACTGGCCTTCGACAATGACCGGGTGAAGTTGACCGTCCGCAACATGGAGGCCGGCCAGGCCGAGGAAGAGGTCGAGATCGGCTATTCCGACGAACCGTTCGAGATCGGCTTCAACGCCCGCTATCTGCTGGACGTCGCCGGCCAGATCACCGGCGAAAACGCCGCCTTCCGCTTCGCCGACCCGGCCTCGCCGACGCTGGTGCTCGATCCGGGCGATCCGGGCGTCCAGTACGTACTGATGCCGCTGCGGGTGTGATCGAGTGGCGAGTGGCGAGTGATGAGTGGCGAGCACACCTCGCCCCGCTTTCCTCGCCACTCGCTACTCGCCACTCGTCACTTCCTTGATCACCTCCCTCACCCTCACCGACTTCCGCTCCTATGCAGGCGCTCGGCTGGAGCTCGCCTCCGGCGCCGTGGTGCTTCACGGCCCGAACGGGGCGGGAAAGACCAATCTGCTGGAGGCCGTCAGCCTGCTGACGCCTGGCAAGGGGCTGCGCGGCGCGACCGCCGCCGAGATGGGGCGGCGTGAGCCGGGCGAGGCGGTCGGCCGGGCTTGGGCCGTCATGGTCGAGCTGGACGACGAGACGCGGCTGGGCACCGGCGTCCAGACGGCGGGGGCGGCGCGGCGGATCGTGCGGATCGACGGCGAGACGGCCCAGCCGGGGCGGCTGCTGGACTATCTGCGGCCGGTCTGGGCGACGCCCGAGCAGGATCGGCTGTTCTCCGACGCCCGGGCCGAACGGCTGAAATTCTTCGACCGGCTGGTCTTCGCCGCCGATCCCGATCACGCCGCCGCGGTCTCCGCCTATGAAAAGGCTCTGCGTGAACGGCTGCGACTGCTGAATGATGCACAGGATGGACGCGAGGCCGACCCCGTCTGGCTGGACGCCCTGGAGGCCCGGCTGGGCGAGGCCGGCGCCCGCGCAGCCCTGGCCCGCGTCGCCGCCCTGCACGCGCTCCAGGCCGCCATCGACGTCCGGGGCGACCGCCCCTTCCCCCAGGCCGACCTGGGTCTGGACGGTCCCGCCGAACAGATGGTCGAGGCGGGCGCGGAAGAGGACGAGATCGCCGCCGCGATCCGCGACGGCCTGGCCAGGGCGCGCGCTCGCGACGGCGCCGCCGGCCGGTCCCTGTTCGGCCCCCACCGGACCGACCTGACCGCCCTGCACCGCGAGAAGAACCGCCCCGCCGCCGAGGGGTCTTCCGGCGAACAGAAGGCTCTGGTGTTGAACCTGATCCTGGCCCAGATCGCCCGGCTTGCAGCCCCGGGCGG
>Ga0209643_1002745_pt1 | contig 10552 bp, 10 predicted proteins | sample AutmiccBRH37_all_FD_187383 | JGI IMG/M metagenome (GOLD analysis project Ga0209643, IMG submission 187383) | Deep subsurface microbial communities from Mt. Terri, Switzerland - Autotrophic microbial communities BRH/37_all (SPAdes) (version 2) | ecosystem: Environmental > Aquatic > Deep... | reverse complement strand
GCGGCCTCGTCGTCGCGTGGATCGTCAAACGCGGGCAGTACGAGACCGCCATTGGCGACGTGAAAATTGATGTAGCTGCGCGTCATCCGCCGCCCTTCCGCCGTCAGACGCACCGCCGGTAGCGGCACCTCGATGATCTCGTAGGGGGCGCCCGCCATGTCGCGCGCGGCGCGCAACCGGCTCAGGTTGTCCTGCATGCGCGACCAGTTGGGATCGCCGCGCCCGGTCGGCATCGCGAGCAGCACGCGCCCGCCGGGTGCAAAGCAGGCGATATTGTCGACGTGGCCGTCGGTCTCGTCGTCGAGCAAGCCCTGCCCGAACCACAGTATCTGATCCATCCCCAGGCGTACCTTGAGCTCGTCCTCGATCTGGCTGCGGGTGAGCGAGGGATTGCGGTTGGGATGAAGGAGACACTCCTCCGTCGTCATCAGCGTGCCCGCCCCGTCGCCGCAGATCGACCCGCCCTCCAGGACCATCGGGGCCTCGATCCGCGCGATGCCGAGCCGTTCGCACAGCCTGGCGCCGAACGCGGCATCGTCCGTATAGACCTCAAATTTGCTGCCCCAGGCGTTGAACCGCCAGTCGACCGCATGCGTGCCGTCGCTCAGAAAGTGAGGCGCAATGTCGCGGGCCCATGAATCGTCGAGCGCGACCGGCCATATTTCAACGGATGGACCGCACAACCGCGAGGCGTCGGCAGCATCCTCTGGCCGCGCTGCCATGACCACCGGCTCAAAGCGCGAGATCGCCTGCGCGACAGCCGCATATGCGCCGCGCGCCGAATTGATTTGGGTGCCCCATAATTCGGCCCGGCACGGCCACGCCATCCAGGTGCGCTTATGGGGGCCCCAGGCGGCGGGAAGCGTCAATTTTGCATCGCTCATGGAATTCCCTAGCGTTAACGATGCCATGACGAAAAAGCGTCACGGAATCGTGAGACTTTGCGCCGTGGGGTGATAGTTTCCAAGCTCGCGGGACGAACCGCAAGCAAGGAGATGGGGTAATGGCCGGCAGTATCGAAGCAACACTATCACAACTCGGCCTGGCCCTGCCGCCGGCGGCCAAGCCCGTAGCCAATTACGTTCCCTATGTCATTACCGGGAACCTCGTCTTCATCTCCGGACAGATCACCGCCGGCCCGAACGGCTTCGAATACATCGGAAAGATCGGCGAAGACTTCGATGTTGAAACCGGGAAAAAGGCCGCGCGGCTGTGCGTGCTCAATGTGCTGGCCCAGCTCAAGGCGGCGTGCGACGGCGATCTCGATCGCGTGACGCGCTGCGTGCGGCTGGGTGGATTTATTAACGCGGTTCCGCAGTTCAAGGATCACGCATCGATCGTGAACGGCGCGTCCGATCTCATCGCCGACGTGTTCGGCGAGCGGGGGCGGCACGCGCGCACGTCGATCGGCGTCGCGTCCCTGCCCTTCGGCGTCGCCGTCGAAATCGAAGCCCTGTTTGAGATCAGATGAGAGCGCCCGGCAAAACCATTCGCGATACGACCTGGCTGAGAGGGCGCCCGATTGCCCATCGCGGCCTTCACGATCTCGCGGCCGGCGTTGCCGAAAACTCGCTCACCGCCTTCAAGCGGGCGATCGCCGCCGGGATGCCCTTCGAAATCGACGTGCGTCTCTCCAAGGATGGCGAGGCCATCGTGTTTCACGACGAAACGCTCGATCGCCTGACACTGGAGTGCGGTCCTCTGCGCCATCGCACCGCCGAAGAGCTGCGCGAGATCAAGATCTGCGGCACCGACGATCATATTTCAACCTTGAGCGAAGTGCTTGCCATGACGGCGGGGCGCGTTCCCGTACTCATCGAGATCAAGGCGCCCACCCGCAAGGTCGGACGCCTTGAAGCGCGCGTCGCCGAAATTCTGCGCGGATACGAGGGCGCCTTCGCGATCCAGTCCTTCAATCCCCTCGTGGTGGATTGGTTCAAGCGCCACGAACCAGACATGATCCGCGGTCTTCTGGCCAGCGCCTACAAACAGACAGGCCCCTTCAAGGTGCGCCGGCGCGTAAGATTTACGTTGCGTCACCTGCTGTGTGCCCCGATGATTAGGCCGCACTTCATTGCGTATGATGTGGATGCGCTGCCGGCGGTCGCGCCCCGCATTGCGCGGTGGTTCGGCCTCCCCCTCCTCGCCTGGACGGTCGCGAGCGAGCAACAGCGGAAAATCGGCGCCAAGCATGCCGACAACATCATCTTCGAAGGGTTCCGCCCCGGCGCCGTGTGACGCGCATGACACGCTCGTGCGCGTGGTGACGTCGATCGAGACGATCGCCGCGGCCGATTGGGACCGATGTGCCAATCCGCAGGGGCTTCCCTTCAATCCATTTGTCTCTCACGCCTTCCTGAGCGCTCTGGAAAAGAGCGGATCGGCGGTACCCAAGACTGGTTGGGGGGCCCAGCACCTGATCGCCGAGGACAAAAACGGCACGCTGCTCGGCGTGATGCCGCTTTATCTCAAAGGGCATTCCTACGGCGAATATATTTTCGACCACAGCTGGGCCGATGCGTATGAGCGCGCCGGCGGGCGCTATTATCCCAAGCTCCTGAGTGCCGTGCCCTTTACACCGGCCACGGGCCGCCGCTTTCTTGCGATGGACCAGACGCGCGCGGAAGCGATCGAAGGCCTGCTCACGGCCGGCCTTGTCGCGCTCGCCGAGCGCCATCATGTTTCCTCCGCACACGTCAATTTTCTCACGCGCGGCGAGTGGGAGCGTCTTGAGCTGCGCGGCTTTCTGCGGCGCGAAGACCAGCAGTTCCACTGGTTCAACGAAGGCTTCTCGACTTACGACGACTTTCTCGCGACGCTGGCCTCGCGCAAACGCAAGCAACTGAAGAAGGAGCGTGCCGAAGCACTGAGCGACGGCATTTCGATCCGTTGGCTGACGGGTTCGCAGATCACCGAACGCGACTGGGACACCTTCTTCGAATTCTACATGGACACGGGTTCGCGCAAATGGGGAACGCCCTATCTCAAGCGCACGTTCTTTTCCCTCGTCGGCGAGACGATGCGCGACAACATTCTTCTGGTGATGTGCGCGCGCGATGGACGCGATATCGCAGGCGCACTCAACTTTATCGGCGGCGACACGCTTTACGGGCGCTATTGGGGCGCGATCGAGGAGCATCCCTCGCTTCATTTCGAGGCCTGCTATCATCAGGCGATCGACTTTGCGATTGCCTGCAAGCTGCGGTGTGTGGAAGCCGGCGCACAAGGCGAACACAAACTCGCGCGCGGCTATCGCCCGGTGCCGGTCTATAGCGCGCACTGGATCGCCGACGAATCCTTTCGCGATGCGGTCGCGCGCTATCTTGTCTCCGAGCGGCGGCACATCGAAAATGCGATCGACGTTCTGAGCGATCACACGCCCTATCGCAAAGATCTCGAATTCAAATACGACAGGAGCTAGTCATGGCTTACGATTCCAACAACATCTTCGCCAAAATTCTGCGCGGCGAGCTGCCTTGCACCAGCGTTTTCGAGGACGACACGACGCTTGCGTTCCTCGACCTCTTTCCCCAATCGAAGGGGCACACCCTCGTCATTCCCAAGACGCCGGCCGTCGGCTTTTTCGATCTGCCCGCGGGCGCGCTCGCCGACCTCATCGTGAAAACCCAGACCGTCGCCACGGCAGTCCGAAAGGCGCTGGAGCCGGAAGGCATGGTGGTGATGCAGTTCAATGGCGCAGTGGCGGGACAGACCGTGTTCCACATCCATTTTCACATCATCCCGCGCTGGGAGCTGATGCCGCTCAAAGGGCACGGCGCCGCACCCAAGGCCGACCCGGCCGAACTTGCGGCGCTTGCCGAAAAGATCAAAGCCGCCTTCTAGACCTACTCGACGAGTTCGGGCTCCCGCACTTCGCCGTCGTCGTCGGTCGTGTCCTCCGGCGGCGGACGGTCGGCTTCGAAGATCTCGAAGGCGAGCTTGTCGTCCTTGCCGAGCGATACCCGCACGATGCCGCCCTTCTTCAGGCGGCCGAACAGCAGTTCGTCGGCGAGCGGCTTCTTGATGTGCTCCTGGATGATGCGCCCCATCGGCCGCGCGCCCATCTGCTCGTCGTAACCGTTTTTGACCAGCCAGGCGTTGGCCTGCGGCGTGATCTCGAAGGTCACGTGGCGGTCTTCGAGCTGAGCCTCAAGCTGCAGGATGAACTTCTCGACGACGCGCGTGACGACCTCCGCCGGCAGCGGCGCGAACGGGATCACGGCGTCGAGACGGTTGCGGAACTCGGGCGTGAACATGCGATTGACCGCCTCGGTATCCTCGCCCTCGCGCTTCGAACGGCCGAAGCCCAGCGCGTGCTTCGCCTGATCGGCGGCGCCTGCATTGGTGGTCATGATCAGCATGACGTTACGGAAATCGATCTGCTTGCCGTTGTGGTCGGTCAGCTTGCCGTGATCCATGATCTGCAGAAGGATGTTGAAAAGGTCGGGATGCGCCTTTTCGATTTCATCCAGCAGCAGAACCAGGTGCGGATTCTTGTCGACGCCATCGGTGAGCAGGCCGCCCTGGTCAAACCCGACATAGCCCGGAGGGGCGCCGATCAGCCGCGAGACCGAGTGGCGTTCCATGTATTCGGACATGTCGAAGCGCAGCAGCTCCATGCCCATGATCTTGGAAAGCTGGCGCGCGACCTCCGTCTTGCCGACGCCGGTGGGGCCGGAAAAGAGGTAGCAGCCGATCGGCTTTTCGGGCTCGCGCAGGCCCGCCCGTGACAGTTTGACCGCGCTTGCGAGCTGTTCGATGGCCTTGTCCTGTCCGAACACGACGCGCTTGAGGTTCATTTCAAGATCGCGCAATTGCTCCGTGTCCGACTGATTCACGGTCTTGGGCGGAATGCGCGCGATCTTGGAAATCACCGCCTCGATGTCCTTGACGCCCAGCGTCTTCTTGCGGCGGCTGTCGGGAAGCAACATCTGCGAGGCGCCCGCCTCGTCGATCACGTCGATCGCCTTGTCGGGCAGCTTGCGGTCGTGAATGTATTTTGCGCTCAGGTCCACCGCCGCCTTGATCGCGTCGTTGGTGTAGCGCACACGGTGATGCTGCTCGAAGCAGGGCTTGAGGCCCTTGAGGATCTTGATCGCGTCAGGGATCGAAGGCTCCATGATGTCGATCTTCTGGAACCGGCGCACCAGCGCGCGATCTTTTTCGAAATACTGGCGGTATTCCTTATAGGTGGTCGAACCGATACAGCGCAGATTGCCCGAGGCCAGTGCGGGCTTAAGCAAGTTGGACGCGTCCATTGCGCCGCCGGAAGTCGCGCCCGCACCGATGACCGTGTGGATTTCGTCGATGAACAGGATCGCGCCGTCGTACTCTTCAAGCTCCTTGACGACCGCCTTGATGCGCTCCTCGAAATCGCCGCGATAGCGCGTGCCGGCCAGCAGAGAGCCCATGTCGAGCGAGAAAATCGTCGCGCCCTCCAAGATCTCCGGCACCTCGCTGTTGACGATCATGCGCGCCAGACCTTCCGCGATCGCGGTTTTGCCGACGCCGGGATCGCCCACCAGCAAGGGGTTGTTCTTTTGACGGCGGCACAGAATCTGGATCGTGCGTTCGATTTCGCTGTCGCGGCCGATCAGCGGGTCGATCCGGCCCTTGCGCGCCTTTTCATTGAGATTGACGCAATAGGCCTCGAGTGCCTCGCCGCCGCCTTTGACCGGCGTCTCGCTCTCTTCCTCGTCCGATCCGCGCACCGGGCGCGACTGGGAGTGGCCGGGGCGCTTGGCGACACCGTGGCTGATGTAATTGAGCGCGTCGTAGCGCGTCATCTCCAGTTCCTGGAGGAAATACGCGGCATGGCTTTCGCGCTCGGCAAAGATCGCGACCAGCACGTTGGCGCCGGTCACCTCGTCGCGGCCGGAAGACTGGACGTGAATTACCGCGCGCTGAATCACGCGCTGGAACCCGGCCGTCGGCTTGGCGTCCTCGCCCGGCGCGACGAGGATGCTCTTGAGATCGTTATCAATGTAGCGCGTGACGTTCTGGCGCAGCACCTCGATGTCGACGTTGCACGCGCGAATCACCGCGGCAGCGTCCTTGTCGTCGATCAGTGCCAGCAGAAGATGCTCCAGCGTCGCCAGCTCGTGATTGCGATCGGTCGCATACGAGAGCGCACGGTGAAGTGCTTCTTCCAGACTGCGGGAAAATGTGGCCACGCGGTGCCCCCTATTCCTTTTCCATCGTACATTGAAGCGGATGCTGGTGACGGCGCGCGAAGTCCATCACATTGGCGACTTTGGTCTCGGCAACTTCGAACGTAAACACTCCGCACATTCCAACCCCATTCCGGTGAACGTGCAACATAATCGTGGTCGCTTCCTCGCGGGTCTTGTTGAAAAAGCGCTCAAGCACGTGCACCACGAACTCCATCGGGGTGTAGTCATCGTTAAGCAAGAAAACCTTGTAGAGGGACGGTCGCTTGGTTTTCGGCTTCGTTCTCGTAATCAGACCGGTCGACGGACCGTTGCCGCCCTGCCCATTTTTGGTGCTCATCGCAAAAAGCCTGCTTCCCGTCCCTGCACTCAGATAACCCGTCACACGGACCTGCTCCCGGTGAGCGCGCCGAATCCATGATGCGAATACGCCATCAATTAAATATGAACTGAATGCGGCGAGCAAAGGGGGAGTGCCAAACTCAATGCGCCTCGCCCGTTCACGAGCGCGTGTTGAGCGCCCCGTTTCGCGCGCGCGGCACGACGCAAGGAAAAGGCCCGGCACAGGTGCCGGGCCTTCTACACGACTATAACCCAGAGGACGGTAGGGTCTTAGGCGACCCGGGAACTCTGAATGATTTCCATGAACGCGGCGGTGCGTCCGTTGATGGGCTCTGCCGTTTCCTTGGCGAGCGAGGTGAACATCTCACCCATCTTCGTGGCCTGACCGACGAACGACTCAAACGAGGACTTCGCGAAATCCGACTGGATTTCCATCAGTTCCTGAATGCTCTTCGAGGTCATCGCGGCCTTCGCGGCGGCAACCGAATCTTCGATCGCCTGCTTGGAGAACGCGAGCGCCTCCGCATTGATCGCTTCCATACCCTTGCTGGTCAGGCTCGCCGACTGCATGAGGGCGTCGACGGTTTCCTTGTTGAACGACGCGAGGCTGTCGTAGCTCTTCGTCGCGCGATCAAAGCTCTGCTTCATCGCGTCGCTGCTTGACTTAACCATGGTTTCAATCGTCTCCGTTGCGCCGTTGCTGACTTTTGCCTTCGTGGCCATGTTCTAGATCCTCCAGATCGCTCAAAACGTTACACTGCTGCACGTGCCCTGCGAGCCATGAGAAACATGAAATTGCTGCATTGCACAAATCACATGCTTTATATGCGCGTGTGTGCCCCCGGTGTCAATAGTATTTTTGCATTGCAGCATACTCGTTTTACGCGTATCGGCCCTCGTCAGACGATCGTGCGCCGCATCGCATTTGTGAGCGCCGTTAACCTTTTGTAAACTCTATCCGGGCTCCCTAGGAAAGGCCGCCGCGCCCCTGAAACAGGGGCTGCATCCTCACTGCGACACCTCCCTGTTAGGACGATGCAAACGATGATCGGGCACACTTTCGCACGGAGCGCACCCCATTATTCGAGCTGCGTGTGCGCGGGTCCTTTGAAATGGGCGCAGGTCCGGCATAAGGTTTGCCTGTCCTTCATTCGACCCTCACAGTCGAGCGTCTGGGAGTTGTATGCGTGACGCGGATCGTTAGGCTAGCATGGCTGTCGAATAGAGTGCGTTCCGCGATGAAGGGTCGGGGGGCTATGTTTTACGCGAATTCGGGCCGGGTTGGGCCTGGCAAGGGCGGACCGGCGCGCTGCCTCTTAACGAGGCTGGTTTCGCTCGTCGTTGCCGTTGCCATAGGCATCTCCCCGCTCGGCGCGGGAGCCGCACGGGCCAACGAGGGGACCTCCAACCCCAAATATGCTGCGATTGTGGTCGAAGCGGACACCGGGCGGGTGCTTTTCGCGTCACGAGCGGACAGCGAGCGTTATCCGGCGTCGCTGACCAAAATGATGACGCTCTATCTTCTCTTCAGCGCTCTCAAATCGGGCAAGGTCGCGCTGACCGACAAGTTCACCGTGTCCACCTACGCGACCCAGCAGGCCCCCTCCAAGCTCGGGGTCGGCGCGGGGACCAAGATCCGGGTCGAGGACGCGCTTGAATCTCTTGTCATCCAGTCGGCGAATGACATCGCGGTCGTGGTCGCCGAGAATTTGGGCGGTTCGGAGAAAAATTTCGCGAAGATGATGACGGACCAGGCGCGCGCCCTGGGGATGAACAGGACGACGTACCGGAACGCCTCGGGTCTGCCCAACCCCGGCCAGATCACCACCGCGCGCGATCTCTACGTGCTTGCCGACCGGCTGATGACCGACTTTCCGGAGTACTATCACTATTTCCGCCGCACCACGTTCAGCTATGGACCGCGCACCTACAAGACACACAACCATCTGGTGGGAAAGGTCGAGGGCGTGGACGGAATCAAGACCGGCTACACGCGGGCCTCCGGCTTCAACCTCGTGACATCCGCCTCGCGCAACGGCCATCGTCTGATCGCGGTCGTGATGGGCGGGCGATCGGTCAAAAGCCGCGACGATCACATGAAAGCCCTGATCGCCCAGCAATTTGCCGCGCTCGACAGAAAATACTCCAACGCGGTCGCAGGGTTTACTCCCGCTCCGCGTGGCAAACCCGAAGGGATCGCGGACACCGCGCTCATGCCAGGGCCGCGGCCCAAGCCGGGCTCCGGCATTGCCGCCGTCGACGTCGCGTCACAGACCGGCACGCCCTCGGATCGCGCGCCGGAGACCAAGATTGCGTCGCGCTTCGAGGTTCCGGTGCTGGCGCCGGCGGCCTATTCCAGCGATCCGGGTCCGGCCGCATCGGTTCCTGCCGACGGCTCCCTCGTCGTCAGTGCGCCGAGACCCAATCCATTGCGCCCGCTTGAGAGCGAGGGCCAGGGCGATATTTCGGAGAGTGCGGACCAGGATACACCGGACGTCGCCGATCCCGAGGCGAAATGGGGCATCCAGATCGGTGCCTATGTCTCCCAGGATACCGCCACCAGCCGTCTGCAGGCGGCCCGCACGGCAATGCCCGAGGTGCTGGCGAGCCGGCCCCAGCTGATCCTGCGCGTCGACATCGACGGCACGACCTTCTATCGCGCCCGCTTTGGTCCTTTCACCAAGAAGCAGGCCGACGAGACCTGTGCTGCGCTGGCGCCGCGTGGCTTCCGCTGCTTTGCGGTGGTTCAGGAAGCCGGCGCGGAGTTCCGCACCGCCGGCAGCCCGGGCGCGCCCGCCAGCCCCTAACGCGCCCTTCCCCGCCTGGTTGTCCCGATCCCTCGCCTGTGCGCTGGCGCCGCCGTGACCAGTGGACGCGCTGTGCGCGAAGGATCATCCTGCGGCGGCGTTGCCGAACGAGGGGGCCCCCATCAGGCCCCCCCGCACACAACATCAATGCCCGGGCCTTGCGCGCGCCGCAGACACCGGGCTTTACCCCGGGAGATCGAGATATGACGGACATGTACAAGGGCCAGTGCTTCTGCGGCACCGTGCAGATTGAGGTGAGCGGTCAGCCGGAGGGCATGGGATATTGCCATTGCCGCTCCTGCCGCTCGTGGTCGGCGGGGCCGGTCAATGCATTCAGCCTGTGGAAGCCGGCCTCTGTTCGCGTCGTGAAGGGTGCCGAACAGCTCAAGTCCTACGCCCAGACGCCGGGCAGCGAGCGTCAATACTGCATCGCATGTGGCGGTCACGTCATGACCAACCACCCGACCCTCGGCGTGATCGACGTCTATGCCGCGACGATCCCCTCGCTCGCCTTCGCGCCGGGTCTGCACGTGAACTACGCCGAGACGGTCCTGCCGATGAAGGACGGTCTGCCCAAATTTCGCGATTTTCCGGCGGAGTTCGGTGGGTCCGGGGAGCAGATGGCGGACTGACGGGCCCGCGTCCCTAGGCTGGTGGCAGCAGAACGTCACGCGCCTGATTGAGCCTCGCGGCAAGATCGGCGCTGCCGCCATGATCGGGGTGGACCTTCACGATCAGCCGCCGGTAGGCCTCCTGGATCTGGGCAGGGGTCGCATCCTCGCCCAGCCCGAGGACCTTCAGCGCCTCCGCGCGCGCCATCCGCCCGGGTGACAGCGGCGGAGCGTTGGCGGTCGCGCCGCGCATCCGGTCGCCAGCCTGAAATCCGATCAGCGCAAAACCGAGGAGCATCAATGCGCCGGCAGGAACGAACCGGCCCGTGAGCGCGCCGAGCATGGCAATGAGCAGCAGGGCCGGTCCGCTCCAGCGCCGCACCAGCCGGCCGAGGGCTGCACCCGAGAACCGCTTGAGCTTCCCCGAGAGCAGATAATAACAAAGGAATGCCACCGCGAGCGCTGCAAGCCCGGCCATTCGCTCTCGCCTCCCACTCTCTAAAGCGCGGCGACCTGGTCCCCGAGCCCGGGCAGGTTCAACATCGTGATCAGCGACCGCATCTCCTGACGTGCCGCGACGTGCGACATCGTCATGCGGTAATCCTGCGCCACGTCGGCCAGG
>Ga0209643_1002743_pt1 | contig 10567 bp, 7 predicted proteins | sample AutmiccBRH37_all_FD_187383 | JGI IMG/M metagenome (GOLD analysis project Ga0209643, IMG submission 187383) | Deep subsurface microbial communities from Mt. Terri, Switzerland - Autotrophic microbial communities BRH/37_all (SPAdes) (version 2) | ecosystem: Environmental > Aquatic > Deep subsurface... | reverse complement strand
AAAATCAATGTTTTTAAAACACTTACTCCCGATTCTTCATCGTCGGCAACAACTTTTCTGTTGGTCGTAGCCGCTACTATTAAAGATAATAATAATAAGGCACCAATTGCGATTGCAAGGGTTGGCAAAACGCCAATTCCTGGTTTGTTAAAAATTTCCTGATCTGCGGCTGCAGTTGTTGCCGCAACAGGTGCAACATCGCCAACGGCCATATATTTCAACAAATCATCTAAATTCTGATCCGTTAGTTGCGGAAATGGCGTCATGGCAATAGGAGAATATTCTGAAGCAATTTTTGCCAATTTATCACCCGATGCAACTAAAGCTGCATTGTCTTTAATCCATAATTTTAACCACTCATCCTCATACTTGTCTCCAATTTTTAAAAGTGGCGGGCCAATTAAATTGCCTTCCATTTTGTGACAAGCAGCACAATTTGTTTTGAAAATTTGCTTACCGCGCTCAACGCCTGGATCAGCTTCTGTTGCCACTGCAGCAACAGCCTCAACCGGTTTGCCTTTGGTATATTCTAAAATATCTTTAATATCTTGATCCGACAATTGCGGATTCGCTGTCATTGGCAATTTATTGTTCTCTTCGAAAACCTGAATTGCTAATTTATCTCCCGACTTAATCATTCCCGGACTGTCTTTAATCCAGGCAATTAACCAATCTTGGTCTCTTTTTTCCGTAATTCCTAATAAAGCAGGACCAACTAATTTTCCGTCTAATTTATGACAGGCAGCGCATACAGATTTGAAGAGTTTCTCTCCATTGGCCGGGTCACCTTGTGCCGATAAATTAAGCGAGAAAAAGAATAGGAAAGCAAGACTATTAATGACTAATCTTGATAATGGACTGTGTTGTTTCACACTTTTCATATTTAAAAAAGATATTTTCTTTCTAGTTTGGTACAATATTTTCATATACAAATATATGACTTAAATCATTTTTTAAGGATTGGACAAAAGTAACATATATTAATAATACTTAAAATCTAAAAATTGTGTTAAATGTAATTTATATTCATTCTAAATAACTAATTTATACACATACATTTCCCGGAAAATTATAAATTTGAAAAATATTTAAAATATTATGAATAAACTATCAATAAAAGCAATAATTTTTATTTTTTTCGTCACTTTTTTAAGTACAAACATATTATTTGCACAAAGTGAAAATGAAAAGATTAATACCTTAATCGAGCAAAAAAGGGCTTTTAATAAAACCAATAAAAATATTATGGTCTTTAAAATTCAAATTTATAACGGCAATGAAACGCAAGCTTATGCCGTTAAGAGAAATTTTGAAGCCGATTTTCCTGAATATCGCACAAAAATTATTTATAAAACTCCAGAGTGGAAAACACACGCCGGAAATTTCAGGACGCGTTTGGAGGCCGACAGGGCGCTAAATGCCGTTAAACTAAAATACGCCGGAGCCATTGTTTTGGAAGAAAAGATTTAAAGTTTAGACCACAACTCTGTTTAAACGATCGAAAAGTAATTTTCTAAGATAAATATAGTTTGCATGTAATTCAAACTCCTGTTGACGTTTTTCTTCATTTTCAAAATTAATAAATGACAAAGAATTTATTTTTTCTTGTATCAAAATCCTCCTTAAATTGTATATAACATCTTGTACATCTTTCATAAGAATACTATCACTTTCTTTACTTTTAGAAAAAATATTTTTACGCGCCCAATTGCTTAACACATGCCTTTCATCATCCATTAAAATAGTGGTCACCAAATTAGCCACTTCGCTATTTTCATGATTAACCAATTTATCTACTGAAATAATTTCTTCCTGATTTAATTGGTAAATTATTTCGTAATAAATATTTTTGAAGGCTTCATTGGTAAATTCAACTTCATCATCCTGCAAATTCAAATAGATTTCCTTTGAGACCACATTAATGAATTTTACTTTTTTTATGGGCTGAAAATCATGTTCTTCCCCTGCAACATAATCAACAAACTCAACTTCATTATTGCCATACAGCAACAAAATTCTAATAATTTCCCGTTCATACCATTGAAGTTCGTTAACTTTTTCAAATTGCGGCGTTTTTTGCAAAACGGGTTCTAAAGGTCTTTCGGGAATCGGCCTGTTTGAAGCTTCTCTTTCTTCCTTTTTATCGATTTGGGCCAATTCACTAAAAAGCACATTTTCTGAAATATCCATAATTCTGGAACATTCCTGAATGTAAACTTCACGTTGAATTCTGTCAGGGATTTTAGAAATACTGACAACAATATCCCGAATTAAACCTGCTTTTTTAACGGGATCGTGTTGTGCTTCTTCCATCAATAAAGCCACTTTAAAATTGATGAAATCTTTGGAGTTTTGCTTTAAATATTCTTTAAGCTCCTGACTGCTTACTTTTTTGGAAAAACTGTCGGGATCGTCCCCATCAGGAAACATCACCACTTTTACATTCAATCCCTGCTCTAAAATAAGATCAATTCCTCGAATTGAAGCTCTGATTCCTGCGGCATCGCCATCAAAAAGAATGGTAATATTTTTTGTGAGGCGATTGATTAGTCGAATTTGATTTTCAGAAAGTGCTGTTCCTGAAGAGGAAACCACATTTTCAATACCTGCCTGGTTAAAAGAAATTACATCGGTATAGCCTTCAACCAAATAGCAATTGTCTTCTTTGGCAATGCTTTGTTTTGCATAATAAATGCCATATAAAACATTTCCTTTGTGGTAAATTTCACTTTCTGGTGAATTTAAATATTTTGCCGCTTTTTTGTCGTTTCCTAAAATTCTGCCTCCAAAACCAAGAACCCTGCCGCTCATACTGTGAATTGGAAACATCACGCGGCCTTTAAAACGGTCGAATTGTTTGGTGCCTGTGGATGAAAGCAAATCGTCCTTAACAATAGTAAGGCCGGTAGATTCCAAATATTTTAGGTTGTATCCTTTATTTAATGCTTCGGATGAGAATGCATCCCACTCATTCAAGGAATATCCCAATTGGAATTTTTGAATGGTTGCATCAGTAAAACCGCGCTCTTTAAAATAACTTAAGCCAATGGCTTTTCCCTGTTCGGTTTTTAACAAGGTTTCGTGAAAATAATCACGTGCATATTCCGAAACAATAAACATACTTTCACGTTCATCGGCCTGGTGCTTTTGTTCGTTGCTTTGTTCGGTTTCCTCAATTTCAATATTGTATTTTTTCGCCAAGAACCGAATGGCTTCCGGATAGGAATAATGTTCCTGTTCCATTAAAAAAGTAACCACGTTGCCGCCTTTTCCCGAACTGAAATCTTTCCAAATCTGCTTCACAGGAGAAACCATAAACGACGGACTTCTTTCCCCGGAAAACGGACTCAATCCTTTGTAATTGCTGCCTGATTTTTTTAACTGGACAAACTCACCAATCACCTCCTCAACGCGGGCAGTTTCAAAAACTTTATCGATGGTACTTCTGGAAATCAATGGTGTTTGTCTTTTGAATTTTATTTTTCTAAATTACAATTATTACCGACAAAAAAAAACTGCCCAAGGAATTTTTACCTTTAAAACAGTTTTTTTAGATTTTATTTATTTTAGACTTATGAAACAGCCTTTAACTTTTTTATGGTTGATCTGTCTATTTTATCTTCAGCATAATCTTTTGTAATTTTAAGCGTTTTTTCGCCAGTTCCAGGCAAATCAAACATCGCATCGGTTAAAATGGCTTCACACAAAGACCGAAGTCCGCGAGCGCCCAATTTGTATTCGACAGCTTTATCAACAATAAACATCAACGCATTTTCATTGATGGTAAAATCAATTCCATCCATTTTAAACAATTTTTCGTATTGTTTGATGATGGAGTTTTTAGGTTCTGTCAAAATCATACGTAAGGTTGTTTCATCTAAAGGATCCATATGCGTCAATACCGGCAAACGCCCAATAATTTCGGGAATTAAACCGAAATCCCTTAAATCCTTCGGGATAATGTATTTCAACATATTTGCTTTGTCAACAACATCACCTTTTATGGAAGCGCCATAACCAACTTCTTGTCGGTTAAGCCTTTTTCCGATTACTTTATCGATCCCGGAAAATGCGCCACCGGCCATAAATAAAATATTTTTGGTATTGACTTCAATAAATTTTTGGTCGGGATGTTTTCTTCCTCCTTTTGGCGGAACATTCACTACAGAACCTTCCAGCAATTTTAACAAAGCCTGTTGAACGCCTTCTCCGGAAACATCTCGGGTAATTGACGGATTGTCGCCTTTGCGGGCAATTTTATCAATTTCATCAATAAAAACAATTCCGCGCTCCGCTTTGCTTACATCATAATCTGCCGCCTGCAATAAACGCGTTAAAATGGTTTCCACATCTTCTCCAACATAACCGGCTTCGGTTAAAACAGTGGCATCAACAATGCAAAACGGCACATTTAACATTCTTGCGATGGTACGTGCAATTAAGGTTTTGCCAGTTCCTGTTTCTCCAACAATGATGATATTGCTTTTTTCAATTTCAACCTCTTCTTCATCTTTTGAATCTGGCTGCAGCAATCGTTTGTAATGGTTATAAACCGCAACAGCCATCACGCGTTTTGCCTGATCCTGACCAATCATATATTGGTCAATAAATGCTTTAATTTCTTTTGGTTTCTTAACAATCAAATCATAAGTAAGGGCAGAAGAATTACTTCCAGCAATTTCTTCCATCACAATTCCATGAGCTTGCTCAATACATTTGTCGCAAATATGTGCGTCTAAACCTGCAATAAGTAAATCTGTTTCCGGCTTTTTACGGCCGCAAAACGAACATTGCAATACTTCATCCTTTTTTGCCATCAACTTGATTTTTTTAGTTTTTAGTTCTCTCTTTTATAACTAATACCGATTTATTTTCTGATCAATACTTCATCAATCATTCCATATGCTTTTGCTTCATCGGCTTTCATCCAGTAATCACGATCTGAATCGTGATGCACTTTTTTCAATGTTTGGCCTGAATGTTTTGAAATTATTTGATACAATTCATCTTTCAATTTCAATATTTCCCGAGTGGTAATTTCAATATCACTTGCCTGCCCTTGCGCACCGCCTAAAGGCTGGTGAATCATTACGCGCGAATGCGGCAATGCCGAACGTTTTCCTTTTGTTCCTGCGCACATTAAAACAGCACCCATTGATGCGGCTATTCCTGTACAAATTGTGGCAACATCAGGTTTTATAAACTGCATCGTGTCGTAAATTCCCAAACCTGCATAAACGCCTCCGCCTGGCGAATTGATATAAATGCTAATGTCTTTTGAACTGTCCACACTTTCCAAAAATAACAATTGCGCCTGAATAATATTGGCCACATAATCGTCAATTCCTGTTCCCAAAAAAATAATTCTATCCATCATCAAACGTGAAAAAACGTCCATTTGCGCAACGTTTAACTGGCGTTCTTCAATAATATAAGGAGTAAGACTGCTCACCAATTTATCGTAATACATACTGTTGATTCCTTGGTGCTGCGTCGCGTATTTTTTAAATTCTTTTCCGTAATCCATTTTTCAGGTTTTAAAATATTAAGAGTACAAAGATATGAAGTATTTATTTATTTTAATCTGTATTTAAAATTTGTGTGTATTTATCTAAATTTCAATCATTTTTTATTCATTTTTATTATGCGTGCATAATATTATTCCCTATCTTTGATAGCAAATTTATTGATATAAAACTTTAAATAAAATCACAAGCAATGAAAAACACTTTATTAACAATTTCCTTATTTATTTTTACAATAATCAGTTACTCACAAGAATTTGTAAACGGGATGATCATCACACAACGTTATGACACCATTAAAAATGTAAAAATCGAAAAATTAAATGATGCAAAAAGTTTGTTGCATTTATCCTATGTTGATGCCGACGGCATCCTACAAAAACCGGATATTGAATCCATTAAAAGTTACACCCGAGGCGATGAAAATTTTACGCGCATTTATAACAATGGCGATATGGTTTTGGTAAAACAAATTACCGCCGGTAAAAAATTAAACCTTTACGAAAGAAATTATAACGGATTAACCGTTTATTATGTGCAAAAAGTTTTTGATGAAATCATAAAAGTTCCTTCGTCAGGATCAAAATACCACAAAGTTTTGGGCGATTTTTTAAGTGACGCTCCTGAAATTTCTCAAAAAATTAAATCGAAAGAATTGCAGGATATAAAAGAAATTGTAACACTTTACAACAATGGTTAATTTTCGCTTAAAATTAAAAAAGTCCGCTGATGTTTTTTCATTAGCGGACTTTTTTTGTTCAATTTAGTTATATTTGAAATTTATAACACCAATTTATAATGATTAAATTTTACACGTTTATATTATTCCTGCTGGTATTTCAGTCGACCATTACCGCTCAAAACTACCAACAACGATTTAATGAAATTGATGTAAAACATTATAATTTAGTGATAGCTTTCAACGATTCAACCAACAGTATTCAGGCAAAAATGACTGTTTCATTGGCCTTTAAACAATTGGTGAATGAATTTCATTTGGATTTGGTTCAAAAGGATTCCACCGGAAAAGGAATGCACATTACATCAGTTTTTCAAAATAATGATTCAGTACAATTTATTCACGCAGACAATAAAATCACCATTCAGCCAAATGCCATCAAAATTGACAGCATTTTTAACATTGACATAACATACAGCGGTGTTCCAAAAGACGGTTTGATTATTGGCGAAAACCTTCACGGCGACAGATCTTTTTTTGCCGATAACTGGCCAAACAGGGCGCATAATTGGTTTCCTTGCGTAGACCATCCTTCTGACAAAGCAACGGTTGAATTCACCATAAAAGTACCCAACCATTATCAGGCTATTGCGAATGGCTTCTTGTTTGAAGAAACCAATTTAACAGATAATCTTAAATTATATCATTATAAAACTGCCGAACCGTTGCCTACAAAAGTGATGGTGATTGGCATTGCGCGATTTGCGGTGCAGCATCTTGGCGAAACGCACAACATTCCTGTTTCCACTTGGGTATATCCGCAAACTAAAAATCAAGGGTTTTACGATTTTGCCAACACAAAAAAAATTCTCGATTTTTTTATTGAAAAATTTGGTGAATATCCGTATCAAAAATTGGCAAACGTACAGTCCAAAACACAATTTGGCGGTATGGAAAATGCCGGCGCTATTTTTTATGCTGAAAAATATGTAAAAGGTGAACGAGATTTTGAAGATACCATTGCCCACGAAATTGCGCATCAGTGGTTTGGAAATTCCGCCTCAGAAACGGACTGGCCACATTTGTGGCTAAGTGAAGGTTTTGCAACCTATTTCACCAATTTATATATCCAGAAAACCGAAGGTGAAGAAGCTTTTCAACAAAGATTAAAAGAAGAACGCGAAAAAGTGCTGAATTTTTATAAAAGAAAACAAACGCCGGTTATTGATATCGAAAACAAAGATTTAATGAGTTTGTTAAACGCCAATTCCTATGAAAAAGGTGCTTGGGTGTTGCATATGATTCGGAAAAAATTAGGCGACGAAACTTTTTGGAAAGGAATCAGAAGCTATTATGAAAAATTTAAATTAAGTAATGCTTCAACCAACGATTTTAAAAACGTGATGGCCGAAATTTCCGGCCAAAATTTGGATTCCTTTTTTGCGCAATGGCTTCATAAAGCAGGTCATCCCGTTTTAAAAACATCCTGGCTTTACTATCAAAATAAACTTAGGCTGCTCATTGATCAAACACAGGAAAATGCTTTTAATTTTCCGCTTGATATTGAAATTATTTATACTGATGGCACTTCAGAAATAAAAACCATTGAAATTTCGAAAATCCCAATTCCTTATGAATTTGAAACCAAAGGAGAAGTTAAAGATGTAAAATTTGATCCAAATACGTGGTTGTTGTTTGAAATGGCCCCCTAACACCCAAAGGGGGAACTATTAAACTAAAATTAATATTTATAAATTCTTGAAAAAATTTCATCAACTTTCAGACGTTTTAGCTTCCGTCTTCACACTTTATAACTTGTTAACTTATTAAGTATTACATTTGCAAAAAATAGAAGAATGACCTTTTCCGATTTAAATTTAAACCGATTTTTACTGAACGCTTTAGCCGACTTAGGCTTTACAATTCCTACGCCCATTCAGGAAAAAGCATTTTCGGTAATAATGAGCAGTAAAGATGTTGTTGGTATTGCCCAAACAGGAACAGGTAAAACTTTCGCTTATTTATTGCCAATATTAAGACAACATACTTATTCTGATCAAAAACATCCGCGGGTATTAATTATTGTTCCAACCCGGGAATTGGTGGTGCAGGTGGTTAAAGACATTAAAAGTTTGACGCCTTATATTAATGTTCGTTTTGCCGGAATTTATGGCGGAACCAATATAAATACCGATAAACAGCTTGTTCACTCAGGCTTGGATATTTTAGTTGCCACGCCTGGACGTCTGTTGGATTTGGCTTTGGATGGTGTTTTAAAACTGAAATTTATCCAAAAATTTGTGATTGATGAAGTTGATGAAATGATGAACTTGGGTTTTAGGCCACAAATAATTACCTTGATGGATTTGCTGCCTAAAAAACGCCAGAGCATTTTATTTTCTGCAACTTTAACCAAAGAAGTGGATAATTTGTTAGATACTTTTTTTAAATCACCCGTTAAAATTGAAGTTGCAACCAGCGGAAGTCCGTTAGATACCATTCAGCAACAAGCCTATCCGGTTCCAAATTTTTACACGAAAGTCAACTTTTTAAAAAATATTTTACAAGACAAAAAGACTTTTAACAAGGTTTTGGTATTTGTGAAAAACAAAAAACAAGCTACTATTTTGTTTGATGAAATGGATTTGGCACTTCCAAAACAAGTGGCGGTCATTCATTCAAACAAAACGCAAAATTATCGTTTGCGTTCTGTTGAAAAATTTGAAAAAGGAAGTACTTCTGTTTTAATTGCCACCGATATTATAGCGCGCGGACTGGATTTAACCAATGTAAGTCACGTCATAAATTTTGACATCCCAAAAGAGCCCGAAAATTATATGCACCGAATTGGAAGAACCGGCCGTGCCGAACAATTGGGGACTTCCATTTCATTATTTACGGAAGCAGAAGCCGATTATTTGGGTGAAATTGAATTGTTGATGAACCGGGAAATCAATGTTTTTGACCTTCCGGAATCGATTGAAATTGCAACGCAACTGATTGATGAGGAAATTCCGAGATCGGAACTCGAAGACTCCTCAAGTGAAAAGAAAAAGGAAACAGTTGAAGGCGGAACAGCATTTCACGAGAAAAAAGAGAAAAACAGGAAAGTAAATTTAGGCGGTTCATACCGTCGTGAAATTGTAAAAAAATATAAAAAACCGCTCACGCGCGGACAAAAAAAGAAATAGTTTTCTAAAAATTATAAGCATAAAAAAACGCCTTAAAGAAATTCTTCAATGCGTTTTTTGATTTTATAGAAATGCGAATTTTTATTTGTAAACTTCTTTTACAAATTCTTCGTAGTTCACTTCTTTCGTTTTAAAAGTCATTTTTTCTTTATAGAAATTCAATAATTTTTGACTTACCAATTGTTCTTGCAAACGTTTGGCTTCATCTTGGTTGCTTAAAACACGTTGAACAATATCATCCAATTCTTTTTCTTCCGGATTTAATTGCCCGTATTGGGCCATTTGAATTTTCACAAAACCTTTTGTAAAGTCTTTCAATTCTTCGTAAGTAACCTGAAGTTTATTGTCTTTTAAAATTTTCCCTTCAATTAATTGATAACGCAATCCTTTTTCCGATTTTTCATATTCTTCTGAAGCATCTTCTGGAGTCATTGGTTTTTCACCGGCAACAACCATCCATTTTTTTAGAAACGCTGCAGGCAAATCAAATTTTGTGTTTTCTACCAAGTATTCAGTCACGGCATTCAATAATTGTTGATCGGCTTGTGTTTGGAATTGCTTTTCGGCATCTTCTTTAATTTTTGCTTTTAATTCGGCTTCCGATTTCACCACGTCAGCGCCAAATATTTTATCGAACAATTCTTGGTTAATTTCAGCAAGTTCATTGGCGTTAATTTCTTCGATGGTAAAAGTTACCGGAATTTCAATTCCGTGAATTTCATCGTGACTCAATCCCAAAGCGCCCATTAATTTATGGTCGTCATCAAACAAACCTTTGGTATTTAATTCAACAACATCGCCCACTTTTTTTCCAAGTAATTTTTGCTGATTTGCTTTTCCCTTGATGGATTCTAAAGAAATAGTCGATTTTTTGTTGATTTCTTTTTCTTCGTTTACAAAAATTCCGGCAATATTTACGCCTTCTTCAACAACATCTTTAGGTACTAATTTCCCAAAACGTTTTCTGATATTTTCAACTTCTTTTTTCAACAATTCTTTATCAGCAACAATATTGTATTGTGTCACTTTATTTTTTGCATCAAGGTTTACCTCAAATTCAGGAGCCAGACCCAATTCAAATTCAAAAACATAATCATCTTTATCCCAAGAAAATTCTTCTTCCATTTTTGGCAATGGATTTCCAAGAATATCTAATTTCTCTTCAATTAAAA
>Ga0209643_1002742_pt1 | contig 10568 bp, 10 predicted proteins | sample AutmiccBRH37_all_FD_187383 | JGI IMG/M metagenome (GOLD analysis project Ga0209643, IMG submission 187383) | Deep subsurface microbial communities from Mt. Terri, Switzerland - Autotrophic microbial communities BRH/37_all (SPAdes) (version 2) | ecosystem: Environmental > Aquatic > Deep... | reverse complement strand
CCTTCCCGGGCTTCGCCGTCCGCCTCGGTGGCGGCCAGCGCGGCCTGTTCGGCATTGCGCGCGACTTCCTGAACGGTCGCCGACATCTCGTGCATGGCGGTGGCGACCTGATCGGTTTCTTCCTTCTGGCTGTTCACGCCGGCGCTGGTCTGCTGGGTGACGGCCGAGAGCTCCTCGGCGGCGGCGCTGATCTGACTGACACCATCGCGGATGCCGCCGATCAGCTCGCGCAGGGTCGAGCCCATCTGCTGGATGCCGCGCTGCAGCACGCCCAGCTCGTCGCGGCGCTGAACCTGTGCGGTGGCGCTGAGGTCGCCGGAGGCGATGCGCTCGACGTCAGCCAGGGTGGCACGCAGCGGCAGGATGATCTGCCGGGTGATCAGCCAAGCGGCCAGCATGCCCAGCACCAGGGCCAGCAGCGCGCTGACGATCAGGCGCGTGCGTGCTGCGGCGCTTTCCACGTCGAGCTGGTCGAGCTGGAACTGGTAGAGCGAGTCGCTGATACGGACGATTTCCTTCTGCTGGTCGGTCATCTCCTGGCGCGCCTTGGCGATTGCCTGGGTGGCCTTCTCCAGCGCCTCGATGGCGCTGCGGTACTCGCCGAGCACCGTGCGCATCTGCTGCAGCGCCGCGCCGCTGTCGGCGTCCAGTGCGCCGGCATGACGGCCGAGGGTGGCCTGCGCGGCGTCGAGCTGGGCGTAGATCGCCTTCGCCGCCTCGGCACCCGGGCTGCTCATGTAGACGCGCAGCAGGTACTGCGCACGCTGCACGTCGTCTTCGATCTGGGTGATCGCCTGGAATTGTGCGAAACGGCCCTCGTCATAGTCCGAGAGCTGCAGCACCTGACGGTTCACGCCAGCCATCAGCTCGCTCAGACGGCCTGCGGCCTGGTCGATGATCTGCCGCGAGGCGTTGGCCTGGGCATAGGCCTTGCGCATGTCGTTCAGCGAATTCTGATACTGCGCGTTGTAGCCGGCCTGCTCCTTGAGCTGGGCGACGTTGACCGGGTTCTTGAAGGTCTCCAGCAGCTTGGTCTGCTGGGCGAGGTAGATGCCCAGGTTCTTGTCCAGGCGCTCGGTGGATTCGTTGTCACCATTGGCCAGCATGAATTGCAGGCGGGCGATACGCAGGTCGGTCAGCGTCTTGTTCAGCAATGAGATCTCGGTCATCCAGCCGCTGCGCTGGATGACACTGCCGAGGCTGCCCCAGCCGTTCCAGGCGAGGATTAGGGTCAAGACCAGCACGGCACCGAAGCCCAGTGCGAGCTTCCTGCTGACGCCGATGTTTGCAAACCAGTTGTTCATGTCATTCCAATCAGATGAATAGTTCGATCCGAGCGGGTGCCTTGCCGGCGGCCCGCGGGTGTCTTCGGGCCCTCTTTCGGCCGCGAGCATACGAACTTGAATGTAAATCGAGGAATGGTCGCAGCGAATACTGGAGCAGGGGGCGCGGGCCGGGGCTGCCCGCGTTGGCATCAGCCTTTGCCAGGCGCAGTGATTGGGGAGGGGCGGGATGACGGGGCGCTGCAGCAGCCGCTTTCGATGCCCTGCAGGATCGGGCAGTCCGGGCGATCATCGCCCTGGCAGTGGTCGACCAGCTCCTGCAGGGTGTCGCGCAGGCCGACCAGCTCGGCGATCTTGCGGTTCAGCTCGTCGATGTGCGCGCCGGCCAGGGCTTTCACGTCGGCGCTGGCGCGCTGACGGTCCTGCCACAGCGCCAGCAGCTTGCCGACCTCCTCCAGCGAGAAACCCAGGTCACGGGCGCGGCGGATGAAGGCCAGCTGATGCAGGTCGCGCTCGTTGTAGTGGCGATAGCCATTGGCGCCACGCCCGGCCGGCGTGAGCAGGCCGATGGATTCGTAGTAGCGGATCATCTTCGCCGTGAGGCCACTGTGCTTGGCTGCCTGACCAATGTTCATGGCGTGCTCCCGATCATTCTTCCGGCTTCCAGGAACGCAGCAGCAGGGCGTTGCTCACCACGCTGACGCTCGACAGGGCCATCGCCGCGCCAGCCACCACCGGGCTGAGAAAGCCGAAGGCGGCGAGCGGAATGCCCACCAGGTTGTAGATGAAGGCCCAGAACAGGTTCTGCTGGATCTTGCGGTAGGTGCGCCGGCTGATTTCCAGTGCCGCCGGTACCAGCCGTGGATCGCCGCGCATCAGGGTGATGCCGGCGGCGTGCATGGCCACATCGGTACCGCCACCCATGGCGATGCCGACATCCGCTGCGGCCAGGGCCGGGGCATCGTTGATGCCGTCGCCGACCATCGCCACCACCGCGCCGCCCTTCTTCAGCTCCGCCACGGTGGCGGCCTTGTCCGCTGGCAGCACCTCGGCATGCACGTCATCGATGTGCAGCGCTTCGGCCACCACCCGCGCGCTGCCACGGTTGTCGCCGGTGATCAGGTGGCTGCGGATATGCCGCGCCGCGAGCCCGGCAATCGCTGCTGCGGCGCCGTCCTTGAGGCTGTCACCAAAAGCGAACAGGCCGAGGATACGCGGCTCGGGCGCATGCTCCACCAGCCAGGAGAGGGTGCGACCCTCGGCTTCCCAGCGCTGGGCGGTTTCCAGCAGCTTGCCCGGCTGCAGGCCGTACTCTTCGAGCATGCGCCGGTTGCCCAGCGCCAGCTGCTGACCATCCAGCGTTCCGGCGATGCCGCGGCCGCTCAGGGCCTGGCTCTTCTGTACATCCGGCACGGCGATGCCGTCGGCTTCGCAGCGCTCCAGCACGGCGCGCGCCAGCGGGTGTTCGCTGCCCCGCTGCAGGGCGCCGGCCAGGCGCAGTATCCGCGCTTCGTCGCCGTCCACGGCATGCAGGTGGATGATCTGCGGCTTGCCCGAGGTGAGCGTGCCGGTCTTGTCGAAGGCCACGGCTGTGACCGCATGGGCGACTTCCAGCGCCTCGGCGTCCTTGATCAGGATGCCGTGGCGCGCGGCCACGCCGGTGCCGGCCATGATCGCCGCCGGCGTGGCCAGACCCAGGGCGCAGGGGCAGGCGATGACCAGCACGGCCACGGCGTTGATCAGCGCGACCTCGACCGGGGCGCCAGTCAGCAGCCAGCCGATCAGGGTGAACACGGCGATCACCAGTACCGCCGGGACGAACACCTGGCTGACCTTGTCCACCAGCTTCTGGATCGGCGCCTTGGCTGCCTGGGCGTCTTCCACCAGGCGGATGATCCGCGCCAGCACGGTCTCGCCACCGAGCGCAGTAGTGCGCACCAGCAGCCTGCCCTCGCCATTGATCGCGCCGCCGGTGATGCGGTCGCCTGGCGCCTTGTTCACTGGCAGGCTCTCGCCACTGATCAGCGCTTCGTCGGCCTGGCTTTCGCCCTCGACCACTTCACCGTCCACCGGGAAACGCTCGCCTGGCTTGACCATCACCAGGTCGTCCAGGCGCAGCGCGGCGATTGCGACGTCTTCCTCGCGGCCGTCGACTACCCGTGTCGCGCGGTCTGGGCGCAAGGCTTCGAGCGCACGAATGGCGGCGCTGGTCTGGCGCTTGGCGCGGCTTTCCAAGTATTTGCCCAGCAGCACCAGGGCGATCACCACCGCTGAGGCCTCGAAATACAGGTGCGGCATCTGCCCGGCCGGCGTCGCCCACCATTGATAGAGGCTCAGGCCATAACCGGCGCTGGTGCCGATGGCGACCAGCAGGTCCATGTTGCCGGCGCCAGCACGCACCGCCTTCCAGCCGGCCACGTAGAAGCGTGCGCCGAGGATGAACTGCACTGGGGTGGCGAGCAGGAACTGGATCCACGCTGGCAGCATCCAGTGCTGCCCGAACAGTTCGCCGAACATCGGCAGCACCAGCGGTGCGGCCAGCAACAGGGCGGCGATCACCGCCCAGCGTTCACGCTGCAGGCGTCGCGCGGCATCCTGTTCGGGGCGCTGCTGGTCGCCGGCGCTCGCCTTGTAGCCGGCGGCCTCGATCGCCTGGATCAGCACGGCGGGGTCTGGCGTGCCGATCACCTCGACATGCGCGCGCTCGCTGGCCAGGTTCACCGCGGCGCTGCGCACGCCGGGCACCTTGAGCAGGGCGCGTTCGACCCGGCCGACGCAGCTGGCGCAGGTCATGCCCTCGATGTTCAGCTCGATGCTCTGCAGCGGTACGCCGTAGCCGGCCTTTTCCACGGCCTCGATCAGCGTCGCCACACCCAGGTCATCGCCTTCGACGCGCACCTGTTCATTGGCCAGATTGACGTTGGCCGCGGCGACGCCCGGCACCTTGAGCAGGGCGCGTTCGACGCGGCCGGCGCAGCTGGCGCAGGTCATACCGCTGACCGGCAGCGTATGGGTGGCGCTGGACATGGCAGTGACTCCTCGGATTGCGATGGCTGCAGGATCGACCTTAACCCTATGGCAAGGTCAACACCATGATCTGCGACAGCAGGTGCCTTGACCTTGCCCGGGTGGCAAGGTCGAGAATCGGCGCCTTCAGCAGACGAGGAGAGCGACGATGCAAGTATTCAACGTGAGCGGAATGACCTGCAGCCACTGCGAGCGTGCGGTAACCCAGGCCATCCAGGCGCTGGACCCGCAGGCGCAGGTGCAGGTGGACCTGGCGGCCGGAACGGTGCAGGTCCAGAGCAGCGCCAGCGAGCAGGCGATTCGCCAGGCGATCAGCGAAGAGGGTTACCAGGTGAGCTGATCGCTCACGCGGCAGGCTGGTCGGGATCGTCCGGCCAGTCGCGGACCAGGCCGCGGAACAGCGGGTCGATCAGCGCCCTGGTATCGACCTCTGGCGCGAACAGTTCGGTGTCGCGCGTCCAGTCGGTGAACAGTCCGACCACCAGGGCGTGCAGCGACAGCGCGGCGAGCCGCGGCGTGACGCCGGGGCGCAGGCAGGTCGAGGCGTTGCGCAGCAGGTTTTCGCACAGATCGATGAACTGGTTGATGAAGGCGTGGTGACGTTCCTCGGCTTCACGCAGTTCATCGGTGAATTCGCACTTGTGCAGCAGGATGGTGAAGATCCGGCGCTTCTGCTCGTTGCTGGCCAGGGTGCTGATGGCCTCGACCGTCAGGTTGCGCAGGGCGATCAGTGCCTGTAGCGGCTGCTGCTGATCGCAGCTGCACAGGCGCTCGGTCATCTGCTCCGGTGGCAGGCGAATCTGGTTGAGCATTTCGTGGAACAGGTGCGCCTTGTTCTGAAAATGCCAGTACACCGCGCCGCGCGTCACACCGGCGTCACGGGCGATCTGGTCGAGGCTGGTGTGGGCCACCCCCTTGTCCAGAAACAGCCGCTCGGCAGACGCGAGGATGGCGATACGAGTTTTTTCGGCTTCTTCTTTGGTTCGGCGCATGGGCAGATTCAGGCAGATGACGGCTGCTTCGGGCGTCCAGCAGCGATGGAGGGCGGCCAGTGTAACGGCGCATCTCGTCGTGATGCATGTTTACAATCGGCGGTGTATGTAACAGCATCTTGCACGCCGGTGCAAATTCCCGGGCACGGTCGAGGTCCCAACAACTCACCCGGCCACGTCTTCTTTCCAGCTTGCGAGCCTCTGATGTCCCTGCGGATTCTTCTCATACTGGGCGCGCTCAGCGCGTTCGGTCCCCTGGCGATCGACATGTACCTGCCGGCGTTCCCCTTGCTGGCGGAGTCGTTCGGCACCAGTGTCGATCACGTGCAGCTTTCGCTGGCGGCCTATTTCATCGGCCTGGCCATCGGTCAGCTGGTCTACGGGCCGTTGGCCGATCGCTATGGGCGGCGCGGGCCGCTGCTGGTCGGCGTGACGCTGTTCACCCTGGCATCGCTGGCCAGCGCCTTTGCGCCGTCCATGGACTGGCTGATCGGCGTGCGTTTCGTCCAGGCTCTCGGTGGCTGTGCCGGCATGGTGGTAGCGCGTGCCGTGGTGCGTGACCTGTGCGACCCGATGACCAGCGCCAAGGTGTTCTCGCAGCTGATGCTGGTGATGGGCCTGGCGCCTATCCTCGCGCCGGTGGCGGGCGGCGCGTTGCTGGCGTCGTTCGGCTGGCCGTCGATCTTCATCCTGCTGACGCTGTTCAGCGCGATGTGCCTGGTGGCGGTCACGCTCTGGCTGCCGGAAACCTATCCGGCCGGGCTGCCGCGTCAGCCGATGTCCGGAGCGCTCGGGCAGTATCTGCGGCTGTTCCGTGATCGCTTCTTCATCGGCCACGTGCTGACCGGTGCGCTGTGCATGGCCGGCATGTTCGCCTACATCACCGGCTCGCCGTTCGTCTTCATCGAACTGTATGGCGTCAAACCCGAGCATTTCGGCTGGCTGTTCGGCGTCAATGCGGCGGGTTTCATCCTGATGGCGCAGGTCAACGTGCGGCTGGTGCGCTGGCGCGGGCCGGAGTTCTGGGTGCGGCGCTGGGTGTGGTTCTTCTTCGGCAGTGCGTTGGCGTTGTTGGCAGTGGCGGCCGCACAGCCCGAATCGCTCTGGCCGTTGCTGATTCCGCTGTTCTGCTGCGTGTCCTGCCTCGGTTGCCTGCTGCCGAACGCCACGGCCTGCGCCATGGCCGACCAGCGCGCCAATGCCGGCAGCGCCTCGGCCTTGCTCGGCAGCATGCAGTTCACCATTGCCGCCATCGCCGCTTCCGCGGTGGGGGCTTTGCACAACGGCACCGCAGTGCCCTTGGCGGCGATCATCAGCCTGTGCGGCCTGCTGGCAACGATCGTCGCCTACACCACGGCGCGCGCCAGTACGGAATGACGTCAGGCGCTGAGTGGCAGGGGATGCGGCGCCTGCAGGCGACGGTGCAGGGTTTCGACGAAGGCGCGTGCCTCGGCTTCGCTGCGAAAGGTGACTTTCTGCCGGTCGAGGCTCACCTGCCAGGCGCTGTCGGGGTAGGGCGTCAGGGGACGGACGAGAATGTGCATGGCGATCTCCTCGTGAAGTAGACGCGGCACAGTCTAGGCGCAGCCATGGCTCGCGCGGCGAGCCATGGTGTCGCAGGTCGGCCGGGCGCCGACGAATGGCTCAATAGGCCAGCCGTGCGTCCAGACTGTTTTGCGCCAGGCGGCGGGCCTGTTCCTCGGTCATGCCCAGGCTTTCGTGCAGCGCGACGAAGTTCTCCGTCACATAGCCGCCGAAGTAGGCCGGATCATCGGAATTCACCGTGACCTTCACGCCCTGCTCCAGCAGGTCGAGGATGTTGTGCTGGCGCATGTCGTCGAACACCTTGAGCTTGGTGTTGGACAGCGGGCAGACGGTCAGCGGAATCTGCTCCTCGATCAGCCGGGCGATCAGCTTCGGATCTTCGGCCGCACGCACGCCGTGGTCGATACGGCTGACCTTGAGCAGATCCAGTGCCTGCCAGATGTACTCGGGCGGGCCTTCCTCGCCGGCATGGGCAACGGTGAGGAAGCCTTCGGCGCGCGCCTTGTCGAACACGCGCTGGAACTTGCTTGGCGGGTGGCCGACTTCGGAGCTGTCGAGGCCGACGGCGAAGAAAGCGTTGCGATAGGGCAGCGCCTGTTCCAGCGTCCTGAAGGCTTCCTCTTCCGGCAGGTGGCGCAGGAAGCTGAGGATCAGCCCGCTGCTGATGCCCAGCAGCTCACGGCCGTCGGCCAGCGCCGCGCTGATGCCGTTGAGCGCGGCCTCGAATGGCACGCCGCGGTCGGTGTGGGTCTGCGGGTCGAAGAAGGGCTCGGTATGCACCACGTTCTGCTCTTCGCACTTCTGCAGGTAGGCCCAAGTCAGGTCGTAGAAATCCTGCTCGGTGCGCAGCACGTCGGCGCCGGCATAGTAGAGGTCGAGGAATTCCTGCAGGTTGCCGAAATTGTAGGCGCTGCGCAGTGCCTCCACGTCGTTCCAGGGCAGGGCGATTTTGTTGCGCTCGGCAAGGCGGAACATCAGTTCGGGTTCCAGCGAGCCCTCCAGGTGCAGGTGGAGTTCGGCCTTGGGCAGATTGTTGAGCCAGTCGTGCATCGCGAAATTCTCGTCTTTCGGGTGTGCGGGCATTCTATCGGTGGGTTGGAGCAACTGATATGCCAGCTGACCAGTTTGTCCCGCCTAGCAATTCTGGATGACAGCCGAATGACTGATTCATTGCGGTTAGCGCGATTTGGCGATTAATTGACCAGCGGTCTGCAGCCCAGTTCTGACGGGCGCTGGCGCGGTTGTTCCCAATGTTATCCACAAAGTTCTCCACCCAATTCGGGCATAACCTCGAGCTGGCAGAACGCGACTGATAGCAAAACGTCAGTAGCCGACTGGCCAGTCAAAAAACACAGTAATTCAAGCGCTTAACGCACCCCGTTGGGGCGCGTAAGGCTGATTGATCAAAAATTGTACAGTTTTCCCGAGCGCCCGCCGCGAGCGCTTTCCAGGCGGCCATACAATTGTTATCCACAATTGCGTCCACAGTATTTGTGGGCAACGACGCGTCTAGTCCATGGCTTCCAGCTGGCTGCGCCCGCGGGTGATATCAGCGAGCAATCTCTCCAGCGGCTGCAGCTGAGCGGCGGGAAGGGCAATCTCCAGGGTCGCGCCTTCGGCATCGAAATGTTCGGCTTCCAGCAGCGCCTCGAATTCCGCCAGGCGTGCCTTGAACAGCGCCAGCTCGGCGAAGCGGCAATGACAGCGACAGCGCGAGCGCGACACCAGCTCGCTGCGTTCGCCGGCCTGCAGGCACTTTGCCGTGGTGCCGCCATAGGCACGGGCCAGGCCGCCAGTGCCGAGCTTGATGCCGCCGAACCAGCGGATCACCACCACCGCGACCCGGTCGAAATCCTGCCCTTCGATGGCGGTGAGCATCGGCCGACCCGCCGTGCCGCCGGGCTCGCCGTCGTCGCTGAAACGGTACTGGTTGCCGATCTTCCACGCCCAGCAGCTGTGGGTCGCCGTGGGATCGCTGACCGCCTGGACGAACGCCTGCGCTTCCTCCGGGCTTTGCACCGGTGCGGCCTTGGCCAGGAAGCGGCTTTTGCTGATGACTTCCAGCAATTCGCAGGGCGCGGACAGGGTGAAGGGCATGGCAGTTACGGCGTCGGTGATGGTTTGCGGGGCGGCCATTGTAGCGGCGCCGCCGCGGCTGCGCTGCGTCGTCCTGCAAGAGGCCATCCGGCGAACGGATTGAACTTCGCCAGACCGTCCAACCCCTATCTAGTAGGGCGCGGTTGCGCGCATGGCCTGGAGAGGCCCCGCCGTACCGCATTTCGCTGGCACATCGGATGGAGGACATTCCATGCTCAATTCCAGTTACCAGTCATGTATCCAGGCCTGTTCCAATTGCGCACTGGTCTGCGAGACCTGCGCGGCATCCTGCTTGCGCGAGGACGACGTGAAGATGATGGCGCGCTGCATCGAACTCGATCGTGACTGCGCCGACATGTGTGCGATCGCAGCAGTGCTGATGACCCGCGACAGTGCCTATGCCAAAGCCTTCTGCAAGCTCTGCGCGCAGGTCTGTCGCGATTGCGCCGAGGAGTGCGGCAAGCACAAGCACGACCATTGCCAGGCCTGCGCCGAGGCCTGTCGCAAGTGCGCTGAAGAGTGCGAAAAGATGGCAGCCTGATCGGTTGCCGATTCGGAGGGCCGCAGCTGCGGCCCTTTTGCTTCAGCTCAGCCAGTCCAGCGTCAGGATCAGACGGCGCTCAGCCGTTGTCGCCTGCGGCGAGCAATGAATGATCCCGGCGCCTTCGTTACCCAGCCATTTCTCCCCCTTGAACAACGCCACGTCGCCAACCCCGAGCTGCTGGATGGCCGCCGGATCAGTCGGTTCGGCTGTCGGATCGCCCAGGCGCCGACGCTGCATGCCGCCCTCCTGAAGCCATTCGCTACCTGCGCCGGCGTAGGTGGTGATCAGCCGCAGCGGTACGTGATCGACGTGAAAGCGCGGGCACATGGGTTTGTCCAGCACGCGCAGGCGCAGGCCGATACGCCGCGCGTCGACCAGGCAGCTGAACGCCCGCACCAGCCAGGCCACGTCGGCGACGAAACCGGCATGGCCGGCAATGTCCCGATAGGCCGCCGCCAGGGTTGGCAGCTGCAGCTCACCGTCGCCGGTCGGTTCGAGGGTCAGCGATTCCGCCAGCGGCTCGCCCAGGGCCAGGAGTGTCTCGGCGAACCCGGCAATATGCAGCGGCAGCCGGCGCTGCCATACGCTGAGGTTGACGCCATCGTTCAGCGCTTCGCCGAGTACTGCCGGGGAGCCGCCCAGCAACTGGCGCGGCTGTGGGCGGATGATCTGCTGCGCCTGCATCAGGCGACCTGCTCGTGCCAGGGGCCGAACGGGTCCGGCAGGCGCAGCCAGCCGGTGACGCCCACGGCCCACTCGCTGTCGTTCAGCAGGCAGGCGTCGAGTTCGCGGCGCAGCTGGTCGAAGTTGATGTTCTGCCCGATGAAGACCAGCTCCTGGCGGCAATCGCCGAACTCGCCACGGGATTTGGCCAGGATTGCCGTGCGGCTTTCGCTGTCGCTCGGCCAGGCCGATTCAGGGGTGAAGTGCCACCAGCGGCCGGCATAGTCGTAGCGCATCAGCCCACCGGCCTGGGACCAGCTGCCTGCTTCCTCTGGTCGGGTGGCCAGCCAGAAAAAGCCTTTGGAGCGCAGCAGGCGGCCGTTGCTCCACTCGCGGTTGAGGAAGTTGTAGAAGCGT
>Ga0209643_1002741_pt1 | contig 10572 bp, 12 predicted proteins | sample AutmiccBRH37_all_FD_187383 | JGI IMG/M metagenome (GOLD analysis project Ga0209643, IMG submission 187383) | Deep subsurface microbial communities from Mt. Terri, Switzerland - Autotrophic microbial communities BRH/37_all (SPAdes) (version 2) | ecosystem: Environmental > Aquatic > Deep... | reverse complement strand
GAAAACACTGTAGTAATTGATGGAAATCATGTGAAAACAATCTTATATCGTCGGTGGCCTATAATTGATATACTTTTTATGATGCTGAGTATTGTTTATGTGATTATTGAATATATATTACCTTATGCATTTGGAGGAGTGGGTCTATGAATATTGTAGTATGCGTAAAACAAGTGCCCGATACCACAGAGGTAAGGATTGACCCTGAAACCAACACCCTGGACCGTTCCAATGCGCCGGCCATTATAAATCCTTATGACAGCCATGCGGTGGAAGAGGCAGTCCGTATCAGGGAACAATATGGCGGAAAGGTCACTGTTGTTTCAATGGGACCCAGGAGTGCGCTTGAGGTTATAAAAGAATGTATAGCTCTGGGCGCCGATGAAGGATACCTATTGAGCGACAGGGTTTTTGCCGGGTCCGATACCCTGGCAACAAGTTATATATTGGCCCAGGGAATTAAAAAAATATTTCGGGATGAGCCTGCCGACATTATTTTCTGCGGTAAGCAGGCAATTGACGGAGACACTGCCCAGGTGGGACCGGGAATTGCCGGAAGAATGGATATTCCACAGTTGACCTATGTAGATAAGGTGGTGGCCCTTGATCCGGATAAGGGTGAGATAACGGTTCGGCGCAGGCTGGATGACGGTTACGAGATGATAATGTGTAAAATGCCCTGCCTCATTACGGTGGAGAAGGAAATAAACCAATTGAGATACTCGTCTCTGCCCTATATGCTGCGAGCAGCCCGCTATCAGCCCGGAGTTCTTCAGGCTGCTGACCTGGATGTGGAATCATCCATGATGGGCCTTAAAGGCTCTCCCACGGCGGTGGTTAAGATATTTTCTCCCTCCCGGCGAAATCAGGGAGTTATTCTCAGAGGGGATGATGACAGCAATGTAAGCCAGCTGATAGAAATGCTGGCTATAAAGACAGAAATAGCTGATGGGAGGGGAGACTAGATTGACGGTAAAAGTATCGCCTGGCTGCATTGGTTGCCAGGCTTGCATAGAGACCTGCCCCTTTGGGGCTCTTTATATAAACGATGCCGGTATGTGCGGGGTTATCCAGGAAAAATGTACCCAGTGCGGACAATGTGTGGATGTCTGCCCGGTAAGTGTCCTGATGCTTCCGGCGGCCGCCGTGACGGACCCAGTGGAGAGCCATCCTCTTGTTATAAAAATGGACAGTCCCGGAGGACAAAGGGATGATACACCAGGCCTCCCAGGCGGTTACCAGGGAGTATGGGTATTTATAGAACAGAGGGAAGGGCAAATTGCCGCGGTTTCTCTTGAACTGCTGGGTGCTGGAACGCAGCTGGCGGACAAGCTGGGCGTGGAGCTGGCCTGCGTAATCCCGGGGGACGGAATCTGCCAATTGATCGGTAAGGTTTATGAATACGGGGCAGATAGGGCTTATGTTGTGGATGATCCGGTTTTACGGCATTATAGGTCGGAAACCTACACCCGGACCCTTGTAAATCTGGTTAGGAAGTATCAGCCTGAGATATTATTGATCGGTGCCACCAACACCGGCCGTGATTTGGCCGGGGCGGTAGCTACCAAACTGAAAACGGGATTGACGGCGGACTGCACCGGCCTTGACATTGAACCGCGGGAGAGGTTGCTGCTGGCTACCCGGCCAGCCTTTGGCGGCAACATAATGGCAACTATTGTCTGCAAACAGCATAGGCCGCAAATGGCCACCGTACGCCCTGGAGTAATGCGTGCGTCCAGGCCGGTGGCCGGTCGGCAGGGCATGCTGGTAAGGCCGGAAATTAAAATTTTTGAATCCGATATGTTAACCAGGGTTTTGGAAATAATCAGTAATCAGGGAGACCAGGTTAACCTTCAGGATGCGGAAATTATTGTGTCCGGTGGCCGTGGGCTGGGTGACAGGGCCGGCTTCGAAAAAATCTGCTTCGGTCTGGCAGAGGCCATTGGCGCCCGGGTGGGAGGCACCCGGGCAGCCGTTGAGGCCGGCTGGATAGAGCAAAGATACCAGGTGGGGCAGACCGGCATAGCGGTGGCGCCTAAAATATATTTTGCCCTGGGAATTTCGGGAGCTATACAGCATCTTGTGGGAATAAAGGGATCGGACATCATTATTGCTGTCAACAGTGATCCCGAAGCTCAAATCTTCAATGAATGTACCTTTGGTATAGTGGGGGACGTCTTTAAAATTGTGCCTCTTTTGATAAATCCTTTAAGTAAATTGCTGACAAAGAAAAAAGGTCCCCATACGGGAGCCGAAGGACGGGAGGGGATCAACTGTGCCTGAAAAATTTGATGCCATAGTGGTGGGAGCGGGGGTAGGAGGTTTGTCCGCCGCTTATAAAATGGCCAGAGAAGGCCTGTCTGTTGTAGTTATTGAGAGGGGGGACCATCCCGGGGCCAAAAATGTCATGGGAGGGGTACTATACAGCGCCATGACCGAGGAGTTAATTCCTGAATTCTGGAAGGAGGCCCCTTTGCAAAGGCCTGTTGTAGAGCAGAGATTATGGCTTTTAGACGAACACTCGGGGGTTACTCTGGGATATAAGGACCAGCAGTGGGCCGATGAGAATTATAATTGCTTTACCGTCTTCAGGGGACAGTTTGATCAGTGGTTTGCTGGCAAGTGTACTGGGGCCGGGGCGGTGATCATAAACCAGACTGTGGTTGAGTCCTGCATAGTGGAAAATGGCCGGGTGGTTGGAGTTCGTACCGGCAGGCCCGATGGGGACCTCTACGCCAATGTGGTGGTGCTGGCCGATGGGGTAAATTCACTTTTAGCAAGAGATCTTGGCTTTCACAGGGAATGGGAAACCCGGGAGGTGGCCCTGGCGGTGATGGAGGAGCTGAAGCTTCCCTCCGGAGTGATAGAAGACAGGTTTAATCTCGAACCGGGCATGGGTGCCACCATAGAGATTTTCGGGGAAGGTACCCTGGGCATGGTGGGCACAGCCTTTATTTATACCAACAAAGAGCATATTTCCATCGGCGTGGGGGCGCTGCTGTCCCAGATTTCCCAGGCGGGGATACGCCCTTATGAACTGTTGGAATATCTGAAAAATCACCCTCTGGTGCGACCTTTAATCAGGAATGGGGAGCCGGTGGAATACTATGCCCATTTAATTCCCGAGGGAGGCTATAACTCCATTCCCAAACTTGCGGGCGACGGAGTTATGGTGGTGGGGGACGCGGCCCAATTGGTTAATGGCTTTCACCGGGAAGGCAGCAATCTTGCCACGACCTCCGGCTGTCTTGCGGCAACGGCAATTGTCCGTGCCCACGACACCGGCGATTTTTCCGCCAGGGGGCTCTCCTATTACCCGGAAAGTTTACAAAAAAGCTATGTTATTGAGGATTTAAAACAATACAAAGACGCCGCCCACCTCTTTGAAACGGAGTCTGTGTACTTCAACCGGTATATACCGGCTGCAAACCAGGTTATGCGTGAAATGCTGACGGTGGACGGAAACAGTAAAAGAATTAAAGAGAAATTAGCTATTAAAGAGATAATGGGAGGCAAATCCCTTATTTCCTTTGGCCTGGATATATACAAAGCCTGGAAAGCGGTGAAATAGTGAATAGTAAATTGGAAAAAAGATTAAAGCATATTAATCTCAGGGTAAATATTGATGACAAATTATACCTCAACCGCTGGAAGCCCGACGAAGAATCCCACCTGGTTATTGCTGACCAGTCCATCTGCCTTGAAAAGTGCCCTGGAAAGGATTGTACGGTATTTTGCCCGGCAGGGGTTTACCAGTTTAGAGACCAGCGGGTTGCCGTGGGCTTTGAGGGATGCCTGGAGTGCGGGGCCTGCAGGATTGCCTGCCCAAATGGAAACATTCTATGGAGTTACCCCCGGGGAGGATATGGCGTTCAGTTCAGGCTGGCATAATTGTTAATCGGGAGGGAGCGGGGCTAGGTGCCCGACCCCGTTCCCGTTAAGCCTTCTGCAATATATTCGAAAATCAGGTCCATAATCCTGGGGAACAGATTGTTGCCCAGCTCTTCTTTGTGCAGGCGAAGCAGTAAAATGGCATGAAGGACTCCATTAATCACTTCCGGATCTTGTTCTTTCAGTATGCCGCGCTGAATTAAGGTCTGGACGAAAACTAACCCCTTTTTTTCGTTATCCTGAGAAAAGTCTTTTTTGAGATGCTCTGGTATTTTGCGGGTAATACGTTCATATTCCCCATTCTGAAACCACTGTTGCAAAAGGGGGTTGTCATCGGCCAATTGAAAGGCCATATGAAAGAAGGAGGAGATCAGTTCCTTGGGAGGGAGATTCTCCCGCAGGTGTTCTCCGATTAGCCGGTTTCTAATCTCTTCCTGGTTATTCAAAATGACATAAAAAAGTTCTTCTTTGGAGGAGTAAAATTTATAAAAGGAGCCCTTGCTAATCCCGCATGCCTGGACGAGGTCATCAATACTGGTTTTGGCCAGGCCATATTGTATAAAAAGCTCCTTACCTTTGGTTAAGAGGCATTGACGTATTTGTTCCTTCTCGCTTTCAGTAAATTTAGACATACGCTCTCCTTCATGTTTATTTGGTGAATACTTATTGACATTTAGTCACCAAGTTTTTATAATTATCATATCAGCCAGGTAAAGAAATGTAAATGTCAGGCTGCTTTGGCGAGCAGCCTTTTCTCCAGCCTGCTTGGTGACTATAAATACATAAGTGGTCATGCAGTTAATTTGCCGGAATAATAATGTGAAAGGAGCTTAATCAGCCATTTATAATTCTCTGGCCATGAAATCAATAATAGAGAAAAGAGGTTTGCTATGAGTAAAGATAAGCTTATTTCAAGAAGCTATTTTATAAAACGTTTAATTGATCTTTGTTTGCGCAGTGGATTATCTGGATTTCCAAAAAATAACAGAGATCAGTATATTCTTTTTAAAAGTGCTGTTTTAATCATAGGTAAAGCAGGTATTTATACTGAGACCATATTACCCTGCGGCGCAGTTTGATTGACACAGGATATTTGACAAGGAATTCAAACGGTTCCAGTTATCAAATATCTCCTACAGAACCTGGCCCGCTGTTTTTTGAGGATTCAATCGACCAGATGAATATCATTGAATTAATCGAAGAGGGGCGGGAAGAGATTAACCGCAGAAAAAGAGAGTATATGGAAAAATCCGGTGTGCAGGCAGGAGGATAAGAATAATGCCAAGTTTGCAAAGTCATCTTTTTCGTTTCGTATTAAAACACAGTCATTTATTGCGTTTTCAGTTAAAAAGGAAGGCCATTATTGACTGGAACACATCAATACCCCTTTTTCGTCAGGAATGCGAAAAAACTGCCGGATTGTTAGGCAGGTTACCAGACGGAATTGAAGTGTCTCCTGTCACCATAGATAACCTTCCGGCCGAATGGATTATTCCTTCCTCGGCGGGGAAAGACAAGGTGATGCTTTATATGCATGGCGGCGGGTATGTTTCCGGCTCATGCCTGGATCACCGGGCAATTGTGGCCAGGCTTGTTAAAGGCAGTGAAATGGGAGCGCTGCTGTTTGAGTATCGCCTGGCCCCCGAACATCCTTTCCCTGCGGCCATCGAGGACTCGGTGAAAACTTATGGCTGGCTGCTGGACCAGGGTGTTCCACCTTCAAATATTGTGTTTGTTGGTGAGTCCGCTGGCGGGGGGTTATGTTTAGCCACTTTAATCGCCCTCCGGGATCAAGGCCTTCCCCTTCCAGCGGCAGCGGTGGCTATCTCTCCCTGGACCGATCTCCAGTGTACCGGGGAGTCCTATCGCACCAAGTCAAAGGTATCTTTAGCACCTGGGGAGTCATGGACTATTTTCAGCAAGTATTACGTGGGAGATAATGACCCCCGCCTGCCGTGGATATCTCCTCTTTATGGAGATCTGCACAGGCTTCCGCCCATATTCATAAATGCCGGCGAAGATGATGAGCTTATCGATGACTCTATACGATTTGCCGAAAAAGCTAAAGCTGCTGGTGTTGCTGTTACGTTAAGGGTCGGGGAGAGGATGGTTCATTGCTATCCTTTTCTACCTGCTTTCATTCCGGAGGCCCGGCAGGCAATGGAAGAAATTTGCGCATTTATAAAACGCATATAGACCGGTGCCAGAGTATTAAATCGTTTTATTAAACCCACGCAAAGTATAAGATAAAAAATGGGATGGGGACGCAGAAATGGGATCGCTCCTGTTTCATTCCTGTCTAACACTACCTGTATAATCTCATAGCCGACGAAAGTTGATTAAGGGGATGTTATTACTCATGTGCTCCCTCTGGATCAAGCCCAAAACAGCGAAATATCTTGAAACATGTTAAATTTGATATTATAACCTGACTTTTACAGCAAATTCATAAAAAAAGGCCGCAACCCCCTGATATAAGCGGGATGACGGTCTTTCTGTTTTGTCATAAACATGTAGAGTAAAACCTCATTTTTTGGCTTGTGCCAAAATTTTTTTTATATCCCTAAGGCTGAGTCTTTTATTAGTAAAATCAATTCCCAGCGCTTTCCCAATAGCATCGGAAATCTCACTTCTATAATCGAACAAATAGATATTTTCATGTTCATTGGAACAGGAAATTTTATTGAGACATTCAACAATCTTTTCGGCAGAGTAAAGTTTGCCGGTTTTCCTTTGAATGATCCGCATAATAGTAAGAGCGATGAAACAAGTCAGAAAGTGGGCATTAATATGATCCTGAAGTGACACATATACTGGTCGTGTTTCCAGTACCCCCTTAGTAACGCGAAATGTCTCCTCAATCTCCCACAGACCACGGTAAGTCTCAATCACTTCCGTATCAGACATATCCAATTCACTTGTGACAATAGCGTAGTATCCGTCATACCTTTCTTCTTCAGCGACTTTTGCGGAATCGAAGACAGGATGCTCTTTAACTTCAAGGATTTCACCTGTCTTTTCATCAAACTTGAGATTTTTCACATACTTGGCCGCACCGTAAGATGTGGCCTTTGTGTATTTTTGGGGATTAGCGGCCAGCTCATGCGCCTTTTTTAAGACTTCTTCGCGCTCTGCCCTAGCCTTTAAAGCATATTTTCTTGCCCAGAAAACCACCTGCTTTTCATACACCGTTTTCTTAACTTTTTTTCCGCTTGGCAGCGTTACATTTATATCACGGGCAATTCTTCTGCTTTTGACCTTAAATTCTGTGTTTTTATCAGTAGGTTTGCCATCACTGCCTACATATCCTTCATCGGAGAGGACAAACTCCTTAAAAGCCTTAGTACCACCCCTGACCGAAAAACTAAAAACATAACCGTTAAAATTTTTCCCTTTCTCCTTGCCTTGAAGATAAAAAATATTATCTCCCGTAATAATCCCCATATCAGCAACAACAATAACCCTGCCGGTATCATAGTTTCGCCTGACTTCACCTATGACCGGGCGGAACGTCTCTTTATCCACTGTGTTGCCCGGAAACAGTTCATAATGCAGCGGAATACCATCCGCATCCATAGCCAGCCCCATCTGCACAATGGGATCGCGGCGTTTTTCCTTTGACAATCCGAGTTTACGGAACTCATCGGTATCATCAGTCTCAAAATAGAAATTCGTTACATCGTAATAGATAGTCTTCGTGTTACGCCCATATTTGGTAGCAATCTGAGAATTCAAATACCTTTGGAATTCAGTGGCAACCTTAGAAAAGTGTGAAAGAGAACGATAAACATCCGCCAGAGAGAAGTTGAAGCGTTCAAAATACCGATCTTTTTTCTCAAAAGACTTCTTCTTGGAGCCAGGAGAGAGCAATCTGGATACGATAAGCATGATCATGATGGAATTCGTATTGTACTCAAAATTCTCATGTCTTGACTTATTCTTAAAAAAAACGTCGAGACCGAGTTCGTGGTAAATCTTCAAGATTGCGGCATACCCGAAGTTTTTTCTGTTGTCGGTAATGGGGGGAAGTTTTTCATTCATATAGATTGACAAGGTTAATTTTCTCTCGGTATTTTCCTCCTTGGTCATTTTGCGGGCAATTTCTTTGAAATGAGCGATAGGGTCATCGTATTCTTTTTTTAGGACATCTAAGTAACCAAGGGATTGAATAGTTTTGGCTCTGGGTTGGCCTGTATCCTTGTCGCGATAACCTTTTTCAATAGAAAGATAAACCCTGCCATTTTTTCTGGGGGATTGTTTAAGGTTCAAATTAGGCGCCTCCTTAAAATTAGAAAACCCCGAATACCAAAACCCTACAGGGGATTTTCAAAATATTCTACAAGAAGCCCAGCGGTTTGATGATTGAGCCTTTTATAATTGTTCGGCCATGTGTGAAGCTTTATCTGTCCCGAAAACCTGTTCCAGAAAAGAGACCTTTGCCCATGGTGTCCCCCGGCATTCCATGGCTAATGCATATACCAGGATATTTTGAGAGCCAACGGGTTTTTCACGGTATTTAATTTGGGCTACTTCCCCCACGGTGATTTTCCCTTCTTGCAGCATTTGCAGGAGTTTTTCAAAAGGTTTCTTCCCCAAGTAAACAACTGCTTTGGATTTTACCTTGCCTTTGTCCCAAACCCTTTGTTCTAACTGGGCGTAAAGTTCGTTTCGCACAGCTTTCCAACGGATAAACATTTTAACTGCCCCCAAACTAAGCTTGGCCATAGCCAATAGTGTTGGTCACTAGGTTTTCCCTTCCAATTCAGGCCTTTAGGAAAAAGCGTAAAGATTAAAATATTTAGGCTCATTCTTAGGGTTTTTTTATTTTTTAAACTTTAATCTAAATAATGGATTGTGTAGTTATATTATAACATAATACCCTATACATTCCTATACTTATAGAGGAAGAAAAACAGAAAAAATATACCCCTGAAGCATTCTGCCACAAGGGTTTCAGGATTTTTATTTTCAGTTAGGGTGTAAAACTCCCGAGGATTTTTATGTGTAACGTATTTTTAGGAATTTTATTAAGTCAAAATATTGAGATTTATAATAACCTATGGTAACATACAAATTAGGCGGGTATCCAATTAATATGGAACCTTACCTGGAAATCTGTTCAACATATATACCGCAGCTAAATATGGATCCGCTTGGAGCCGGTAAGGACCGAGACGGGAAGGAAAATGGATATGTAAGCCTTTCGTTATCGGTATTGATGTCGAAAGGCTTTTTTGCTTGCTGTCTAAGTATTTCGGCTTATGACTCTTCTAAATTCCAAAAGGAGATGTTGCGAAGTGTCCATGCCTAAAATAGCCGTGATCGGGGCTGGTAAGGTTGGCGGCGCCCTGGCCCTACTGCTGAAGGAGAGGGGTTATATCATCTTTGGGGTGTCCAGCAGAAGTATTGAGTCTGCCCGATCCCTGGCATCACTGGTGGGGGCTGCGGCCTTCAGTAAACCAGAGGATGCGGCGGCAGGGGCTGATTTTATATTCATCACCACCCCGGACAGAGAAATAAAGAATGTCAGTCGGTATATTTCAGACCGTGGGGCGGTGGGCCCCGGTCAGGTGGTGGCACACACCAGCGGAGCACATTCCTCACACCATCTTGACGGGGTGCGGGAACGGGGAGCCAGGGCTGTTTCCATTCACCCTCTGCAGTCCTTTGCCGATATAAAGACCGCCATGGAAAACCTGCCAGGGTCCTATTTTGCCCTGGAGGGGGATAAGGGATCGATTCCGGTGGCCGAACAAATTGTGGCCGATCTTAAAGGGCGGTCCTTTTATATAAACGCCGCCGATAAAGAACTTTATCACGCGGCAGCCTGCATTGCCTCCAACTACCTTGTTTCTCTGATACACCTGAGTACGGGGCTTTATGAAAAATTTGGGCTTTCCCGGAAGGAGGCGTTTCAGGCTTTACTTCCGCTGATTCAGGGCACCATAAATAATATTGAAAAGGTTGGCCCGGTGCAAGCTTTGACGGGACCGGTGGCCCGGGGAGATGTTTCGACTGTGGAGGGGCATCTGCCGGCCCTGGCCGAAGTGGGAAAGGAAGAGGAAAATATTTACCGTCTGCTGGGTAAATACACCGTTGGGATTGCACTGGAAAAAGGCAGCATTGACCGGCGGCAGGCCGGGGATCTTTTAAAACATCTGGAGGAGGAGTAAATATTATGAACGATAGAATAACTGTAAGCTATTTCAGGCAGGCCAAAGCGGAAAAAAAACCGGTAACCATGCTCACTGCCTACGATTTTCCCATGGGAAAACTGGTGGATGCAGCCGGAATTGATTCTATTCTGGTGGGAGATTCCCTGGGTAACGTGGTTCTCGGTTATGGTTCCACCATACCGGTAACCATGGATGATATGGTCCATCACATCAAGGCCGTCACCCGTGGTGTCAGCAGAGCTATGGTGGTTGGGGACATGCCTTTTTTATCATACCATTTGTCCAGGGAGGAAAGCATCCGTAATGCAGGCAGAATGCTCCAGGAGGGGGGAGCGCAGGCCATCAAACTGGAGGGCGGGCAGGAAATTGCTGAGACCATCAGGGCCATTGTAACGGCGGGTATACCCGTTATAGGTCACCTGGGGCTTACCCCTCAATCGGTTCTTACCATGGGAGGCTACAAGGTTCAGGGTAAGGACGAGGCAGCCGCCCGGAAGCTTTTGGA
>Ga0209643_1002738_pt1 | contig 10591 bp, 9 predicted proteins | sample AutmiccBRH37_all_FD_187383 | JGI IMG/M metagenome (GOLD analysis project Ga0209643, IMG submission 187383) | Deep subsurface microbial communities from Mt. Terri, Switzerland - Autotrophic microbial communities BRH/37_all (SPAdes) (version 2) | ecosystem: Environmental > Aquatic > Deep subsurface... | reverse complement strand
ACATGATCCGCAAAGGGCAGATCACCGCCGACGGGGCCACCGGCTTTCAGCAATTTGCGGCGCTTGCAGCATAATTGCGTCCAGCAATCGCCCGTTCTCGGGTCAATAGATTTCTTGCGACAGAACCGGATAAGGGTGCCTACCATCTCTACCTGCTGGAAACCGAAGCCCCGATCGGCCGATTGAAGCCGACCGGGAGCGGCGACGAGGTCCGCCTCGGATACTGGTCACACCGACGCAGATGGGAGGACGTCGATGACATGGGCGGTGTTGTCTTGCCCCTCGATGAGGCGCTCGAGTTTATAGCGAACGAGGGCGTTTTATGGACATGGGCCTGACCCAAAAACGTACAAAGTCAAGCTCAGATATATGTCCAAATTTTTCCATCTTGGACCACTCTCGATTCCGAGAGAAGCTTCTCGAGATGTGCCGTAACATTTCGTTCGGCGGCCATTTTAATATGCGGATCGGACTTCTTGTAGACCGAAGCGGCAATATTTTTGACTGTGTCCGGGGTGTTCCTCAGGTGCGCAAGAATCTCCGCTTCCCGACGCATCCGGTTGGCGAGCAGCCGTTCGGCATAGGGTTGCGGATCCCGGAGAACCGGACCGTGACCCGGCAGGCAAATCTTGTCGTCACGCTCGATCAGCCGCTGAAGCTGAGCGCAGTAATCGTGCATGTTGCCGTCGGGCGGGCTCACGATCGAGCTGTTCCAACTCATTATATGGTCGCCGGTAAATAGAAACCCGCCCTGACGCGCAAAGCAGAGGTGATCGCTCGCATGGCCCGGTGTGTGCAGGACAGTAAGACCAGCGATTACCTCTCCGTCCTCCAGGAACCCGTCAGGTTGAAACGCGTCGTCCGGAAATGCCCGCGAGACATAAACGGGCAGACCTGTCTTATCGCGCAATACCGGGGCGGCGCCGAAGTGATCGGAATGGTGATGGGTGACGAGAATCCCGATTGGGTTGGCTCCCAGATTCCCGATAATCGCGTCGAGATGATGGCTGTCTTCTACAGGACCGGGGTCGATAACGAACCGACCCTCGGATGTATCGACGATATAGGTATTCGTACCATAATAGGTCATCTTTCCGGGATTGTTCGCGACAATCCTCTGGATGCCCTCGGCGACCTGTATGCATTGCGCGCGGGGAGGTTCCGGCTCTGTGAAAAACATGCTGCTCTTCGTCATCGACTATCACCACTTTTTTGACAGCGACCGATCCGCTGCCTGCCGAAAGGACATCGCCCCTGTCGCAGCAAGATTCGGAACAAGTTCCGCTGAACGGAGACGTATCCGGCGAAACAAGAAGATATGTTTTTCCGCTTTTGGATTTCGCATCGATCTGACCACCTCAAGACAGGATCCAGTGCCGGTCAAGCCCGCAACTCGGAAATTGAAGCCAAGCGCCCGGTCGTCACATGGCGCAGCGATTGTGGAAACGTGTGAACAGCACCACTGCGATAGCCGCCTTCGCAAGGTCACCGAGCAGGAACGGAAAGAGCCCCGCGACCATACCCGACAAAACCACCCAACCAGAGGAGCCCGGTGCCATACATGAGTATCGACCCGAGACATACCGCGACAGTGGCTCTAACTACTGGCTGAACCCCGCCCAGATTTTGAACCACCCAGCCTGCCGCGACCGCTGCGAGCGCGAACCCAATCAGGAAACCGCCGGTAGGGCCCATGATATAGGCCAGTCCTGCCGGTGTGGGCGGCGCGCCCGCGAAAACCGGAAGGCCAAGCAGGCCTTCCAGAAGGTAAGCAGTGACGACAAGACCACTGCGTATTGGCCCCAGAAACAGCCCGAGGCTCAGAACCACCAGCGACTGGGTCGACATCGGGACCGGGTAGAAAGGCACCGCGACTTTCGCCGAGAGTGTCAGAAGAAGTGTGCCGATGAGTATTATAGAGACCTCTCGGGGCAATCTTGCGATTGGCCGGCGTTGGGTGGTTTCCATATTCATGTAGTTGGTCCTCGTGTCAGCAGATTTTCGACTTTCCTGGAGTTCTGGCTCACATGCGCTTGGCAACTTCTTCCAGCATGACCTCGCTCGCCCCGCCGCCAATGGCCTGCACGCGGGCATCGCGCGACATGCGTTCCACGGGCGTCTCGCGCACATAGCCCATACCGCCGTGGAACTGCACACAATCGTAGAGCACAGAGTTCACAAGCTCGCCGCAATAGGCCTTGACCATCGAGACCTCTTTCACGCAGTCGCGGCCTGCGGCGTCCAGCCTGGCCGCATGATAGACAAGCTGGCGGCCGGCCTCGATCCGGGTCTGACAGTCGGCCAGCCGCTGGCGGATGGCTTGCTTGTCCCAGAGCACACCGCCGAAAGCCTTGCGTTGTCTGACGTAATCCACCGTTATGTCAAGTGCAGTTTGTGCTTCGGCGCAGGCCATCGCGCCCAGAACGATGCGTTCGTTCTGGAAATTCTTCATCACCGAATAAAAGCCCTTGTTGACCTCGCCCAGCACGTTTTCGGCCGGAACGCGGACATCCTCAAAGATCAGCTCGGCCGTGTCCGAACACAGCCAGCCGGTCTTGTTGAGCGCGCGTCCGACCGAGAAACCCGGCGTGCCCTTTTCGACCACGAACATGGTGATCCCGCGCGAGCCCTTGGCATCGGGGTCGGTCTTGGTTCCGACAAAGTAGATATCACCATGCACGCCATTGGTGATGAACATCTTGGTGCCGCTCAGCACCCAATCGGACCCGTCCTGCACCGCACGGGTGCGCATGCCGGCCACGTCCGAACCGGCACCGGGTTCGGTCACCGCGACGGCTGCGATCTTTTCGCCCGAGGTGATCGAAGGCATCCAGCGGGCCTTTTGTTCCGGGGCACCGGCATTTTCAAGATGCGGCGAGGCCATGTCGGTATGCACCAGCACCGTGGCGGAAAACCCTCCGAAAGTGGAGCGCCCGACCTCTTCGGCCAGAACCACGCTCGACATCACACCCAGCCCTGCGCCGCCGTGTTGCTCGTCATAGCGCATACCCAGAACGCCCAGATCGCCCATCCGGCGCAACACGTCGCGGGGCACCATGCCGGAGTTTTCCCAGGCGTCGGCCTTGGCCGTCACTTCGGTTTCGATGAACCGGCGCAACTGCGCGCGGATCATCTCGAGGTCTTCGTTGAAGGGGCCGGTGGCCGCGGCGATGGTGTCTTGTTTGGTCATGTTGTTTGCTCCGCGTCGAGTTGGACGAGTGGGGCGCCTCCGGCGACGGTATCGCCTGGCGCACAATGAATTTCGGTCACCACGCCCGCGACCGGCGCGGACAGGCTTTGCAGCAGTTTCATGGCTTCGAGCACCACGAGCGTGTCACCGGCGGCGACGCAGTCGCCGGGCGCGACGCGCACCTCGGCAACGGCACCCGGCATCGGAGCCGTCAGCAGATCAGCGCCGCTTGCACCGAGGCTGCCGCGGGCAAGGTGTTGATCTTCCAGAGTGCGCAGGTCCGTCGTGGTCATTCCCGCAGGGGTTTGAAGATGCACGCGCCAGTGATCGCGGACGCGTTCGACATGGGCAATGCGCGTGAAGGGAACCCCGTCGATGCGCCCGCTCAAGCGATCGGCGGTCAGGGCGATGGCCTCGGTTGTGATGCTCTGGCCATCCGGCAGCAAGGCGGCAAGCGCGTCCGGGGGGCTGGATATGCGGATCGGCTCTTCCCCGGATGAGGTCCAATAGGACGCAACACCAGACCGTCCCGCAGGGGCCGTGAGCCGCCATGATCCGAGGCTTTCCCACGGCGACCAGCCCGCCGGGGCGAGACGCAAATGCAGCGCCATGGCGGCGAGGCCTAGGTCTCGGGCATCGGGTGCGGGTTGCGTCCAGCCATCCGGGAACAGCTCGACAAGTCCCGAGGTGTGATGCCGAAACGCTTGAAATTCGGGATGGTTGAGAAGCGCGCGCTGATAGGACAGGTTCAGGCCGACGCCGCCAACGGCGAAGGCATCAATCGCTGCGATGACCTGCCGGATCGCCCCTGCCCGATCCGGCGCATGGACGATCAGCTTGGCCAACATGGAATCGTAATGGTGGCTGACAACCGACCCTTCAACGACTCCGCTGTCCACCCGTACCCCGGCAGGCGGCACCCAGAGGGTGATTTGACCTGTTTCGGGGCGGAAATTCTCGGCCGGGTTCTCGGCCGCGATACGGACCTCGATGGCGTGGCCGTGAAACCGTATATCCGATTGCCCCAACAAAAGCACCTCGCCCCGCGCGATCCGCAACTGCCATTCGACTAGGTCAAGCCCGGTGATAGCCTCGGTCACGGGGTGTTCCACCTGCAGGCGGGTGTTCATTTCCAGAAAGTAGTATTTCCCCCCCGCAGGGTCATAAAGGTATTCCACCGTTCCCACCGAGCGATAGCCGATGGATTGCGCCAGCCGCACCGCCGCAGCGCGCATGTCATCGCGCAGGGCGTCGGGCAGATCGGCGGCGGGGGCCTCTTCGATCAGCTTTTGGTGATTGCGTTGAAGCGAGCAGTCGCGGTCGCCCAGATGCAGCACGGTGCCGTGGCTGTCGCCCAGCACCTGCACCTCAATGTGGCGGGCGTGGGGTGCATAGCGTTCGAGGAACACCGCCGCATCGCCAAAGGCCCCCATCGCCTCGGACCGGGCAGAGGCGATGGCCTCGGGGGCCTCTGCCAGATCAGTGACAAGGCGCATCCCGCGCCCGCCTCCCCCCGCACTGGCCTTGACCAGAAACGGCGTGCCAAGCGCCCGCGCCTCTTCGAGCAATCGCGCATCGGATTGGTCCGCGCCGCGATAACCGGGCAGCACAGCCACGCCTGCCTTCTCAGCGGCGGCCTTGGCCTCGATTTTCGATCCCATCATCGCAATCGCGTCTGCCTCTGGACCTATGAACACAAGGCCAGCCGATTCGACCGCAGCGGCAAAACCTGCGTTTTCGGACAGAAAGCCATAGCCGGGATGCACCGCGCCCGCACCGGTTGCGCTGGCGGCGTCCAGAATGGCGTCGATGTTCAGATAGCTGTCCGAGGGGGCCGCCCCGCCGATGCAGACAGCGTGATCGGCCTCGGCCACGAAAGGCGCATCGCGGTCGGCCTCGGAAAAGACCGCGACCGTTTCCAGCCCCAGTGCGCGGCAGCCGCGCTGGATTCGCCGCGCGATCTCGCCCCTGTTGGCGATCAGGACGCGGGTGAAGCTCATTTTACCCGCCATGAAGGAGTGCTTTTTTCAAGGAAGCTGTTGATACCCTCGATGCCTTCCTCGGTTTCCCAGGCGTCGGCCAGACGGTCGGCAGTGTAGATCATGTTGGTCTCCAGCTCGTGGGACGCGACATAGGCGATCAGCGCCTTGGTGTCAGCAACAGCGCCCGGCGCGGCCTGCAGATGATTGCGCACGACGCGCTCAACGGCCGCGTCCAGCTCATCGGCGGAAACGGCCTCGGTCAAAAGACCGATCCGTTCGGCGCGCGTGCAGTCCAACAAAGCCCCCGACAGCATGGTTTCGCGCGAATGCACCTTGCCGATGCGGGCCACGACATAGGGCGAGATATTGGCGGGCAGAAGGCCCAGCTTCACCTCGGTAAGGCCAAAACGCGTCCCTTCGGTGCCAATCGTGTAGTCGCAGACCGAAATCATGCCGACGCCACCGCCATAGGCTGGCCCGTTGATCCGCCCGATCAGCGGTTTGGGCAGCGTGTCGAGACGGCGCAGCAGATGCGCAAGCGTGGCGCTTTGGTTGACCCGTTCGGCGCGGGATTTGTCGATGTTCGACGAGAACCAGTTGAAATCCCCCCCGGCGCAGAAGCTCTTTCCGGTGCCGGTCAGAACCACGATGCGCACCTTGTCGTCGTCGGCCAGTTTTTCGGCGGCGTCCGTCAACTCGGCGATCAAACGGCCGTTCAAGGCATTGTGTTTGTCCGGCCGGTTCAGGATAACGGTGGCGACACCGCGGGCATCGGTCTCAAGCAGGATGGTTTCGTAGGTCGTCGTCATGGTATTGGCCTCACATTCTGAATATGGGCGTGTGGCGCCCTGTTTCGGGCACCGAACAGACTATGGCCAGACACAGCCCAAGGATATCGCGGGTTTGTCCCGGCTCGATCAACCCGTCATCCCAGAGCCGCGAGGTGGCGTAATAGGGATCGGACTGTTCGCCATATTGGGCGCGCACCTGCGCCTCGATCTGCGCCATGTCGGCTTGCATCTTTTCAGGCTCGCCGCCCTTTTGGCGGCGCAGTTCGAGCATCACGTTACTGGCGATGTCGGCGGACATGGTGGCCAGTTCCGCTGTCGGCCATGCAAACAGAAAATTTGGCGCGAACCCGCGCCCGCACATGCCGTAATTGCCCGCACCGTAAGAGCCGCCCAGAAGGACCGACAGGCGCGGCACCTTGGCTACGGACATCGCATAGACCAGCTTGGCGCTGTCCTTGGCGATGCCGCCCCGTTCGGCCTCTGTTCCGACCATGAAGCCCGAAATATTATGCAGGAACAAAAGCGGGATGTTCCTCTGATCGCACATCGAGACGAACTGCGCTCCCTTCAACGAGCTGTCGGAAAGAAGCGCGCCGTTGTTGGCCAGGACACCCACGCGATAGCCATGGATGCGTGCCGTGCCGCAGACCAGCGTTTCGCCCCAGCCGGGCTTGAATTCGCGGAATTCGCCCGCATCGATCATGCGCAGCAGAACCTCGCGCATATCATAGGGTTCCTTGCGGTCGGCGCTGATGACACCGAGCAATTCGGACGAGTCATGGGCGGGCGCTTCGGGGGGCGCCTCGGGCCGCATCGGGCGCGATTGACCAAGCTCGGCCACGATGTCGCGCATCAGCGCGAGGGCATGGTATTCGTCCTCGGCCAAGTGGTCGCATACACCGGAGACGCGCGCGTGCATTTCGGCGCCGCCCAGCGTTTCGCCATCGACCTCTTCGTTGATCGCCACCTTGACGATCGATGGCCCGCCCAGATGGATGCGCGCGTTACCGCGCACCATTATGACCTCGTCCGACAGCGCGGGAATATAAGCCCCGCCCGCCGTGCAGCCGCCAAACACGGCAGAGATCTGCGGCAAGCCGCTGGCCGACATGTTGGTTTGACGATAGAAAGAATTTCCGAAATGGCGGGCGTCGGGAAAGACCCGGTCCTGTTCCGGCAAGTAGGCCCCGCCGCAATCCACCAGATAGAGGCATGGCAGACGGCTTTCCGCCGCGATTTCCTGGGCGCGGATGTGTTTCTGCACCGTCTCGTGATAGAAGGAGCCGCCCTTTACGGTGGCGTCGTTGGCAATTACCATACAGGGCAGCCGATGGACCACACCGATGCCGGTCACGATCCCCGATCCGGGAACCTCGCCGCCGTATTGGCCATAGGCGGCCAGCGAGGACAGTTCCAGAAACGCGGTGCCCGGGTCCACCAGCAGGTCGATCCGGTCGCGGACCATAAGCTTGCCACGCTTGCGGTGACGGTCGACCATGTCGGGTCGTCCGCCCGAAGTGGCCCCGGCGATCCGCGCGCGCAATGTCTCGACACGTTCGCTTTGCGCCGCGTGGTTGCGTGCGTAGGTTTTGGAGGCGGTCATCACCGCAGATTCAAGACGAGCCACGTATCAGGTATCCTGTCTTTCAAGTATTCCGTTGAGAAACACATCGGCATAGGTGCGCGACAGCGCCTCGGCGCTACCTCGTTCCGGGTCGAACCAATCAAGCGTGGCGTTCAGTGCGCCGATCAACATCAGGCGCAGGCGGCGGATGTTCACATCGCCCCTCAATGCGCCGTTGTCCTGAAGCCGGGACAGCAGGGCGTCCCATTCGGCCTCATAGGCGCGGCGCGTGGGCAGGTTGGCATCTTTGACGGACTGCGGCACCTGGCCGAAAATGCGAACATTGGCTGAGGTATAATCGCTGAGGTCGATAAGTGCGCGCAGATGCGCCCCTATCGCGGACCGCAGCGTCGCTTCGGCACCGGTGCCCGCGGGCAAGGCGGACACGGCTTGGCGCATGCTTTCATGAACGACCTGAACCCCGACATCCAGAACCGCCAGGACGATCTCGTCCTTGGAGCCGAAATGATAGTATATGCTGCCCGCCTTGATCCCTGCGGTCGCGGCGATCGTTCTCAGCGACACGGCCCCATAGCCCTGTTCGCGGAAAAGCCGCGCCGCGACGTCCAGGACACCTTCTCGCCCAACCGGGTTGCGGGTGCTTTGGGGCGGTTGCTTCACTGCGGCTTCGGGCATAAACGATTAACTGCTTCCTCCATAACTAACAACCGTTAGGTATCATTGTCTGTGTCAACCGACAAGGGTTCCGTCGTAACCCTTGTCCGCCCCGAGCGTCAGGCGCCGGGTCGAACCCGGAGAGTGGCGATTGATCATCTCTAGCGCCGCCTTCCGCTCGCCACGGCCATCGGCGTAGGTCAGGTCGGCCTGCACCACGAGGCCGTTGCGGTTCTCCATCAGCGTATGCCCCATGAAACAGAGCATCGCCGCGGCGCCCGGCGCCTTCTTGTAAAGGCGCGCATCCGGGTCTGTGACTGAAGCATGGGTGGCGTTCGAGCGCTTCTCTCCCCGGAAGTTCACCTCGGCGTTGCGGGGCTGGCGGGGCGTATCCGTCATCGGCTGGGTCTCGGTCTGCTGGGGCTGGTCGGTGTCCGCGGAGGTCTCATCGGCTGGTGGTGATGGCGGCCCGCCGGGATCATCATTCTGCGGCGGCGCTGTGCCATCCTTCGGCTGAAATCTCTTCATCGAGGCCCAAGCCTTGATCAGTGTGCCATCCACCGAGAAGTGCTCGTCCGACAGCAACGGCTTGACCGAAGGGTGCGCCAAGATCGCGGCCATCACCTTACGCGACATGTCGGAGGTCAACAGCCGGTCGCGGTTCTTGCTGAACACGGTCGGGACCCAAACGGGATCGTCGATGCCGAGCCCTACGAACCACCGGAACAGCAGGTTGTAGTCCATCTGCTCCATCAGCTGCCGCTCCGAGCGGATCGAGAACAGGATCTGGAGAAGGCTCGCCCGGATCAGGCGCTCCGGCGCGATGGAGGGGCGACCGAAGTCGGTGTAGAGCGCACCGAACTCGGCATCGAGGCTCGCCAGCGAGTCGTTCACGATCTGCCGGATCTTGCGAAGTGGATGACCAGCTGGGACCCGCTCCTCCAGGTCCACATAGCTGAACAGCGATCCGCTCGCCTCGTCCGTCCCGCGCATCATCAACTCCGCCGCCGCTGCCGTGCCGGAAGTGAATCATGTTCTCGAAACCGCGTCGAGCCCGGTGTTTTTCAGCAGCCTGTTAGATGTCTCCATGTAAACAGGCATGCCAAATTCTCGCATTAGCTGGTTCGTTCAATCCTGATTTTCCAGAGGCCCTAACTTGAGCTGACATTCGCTCTCATCGCAACTCCCAATAGTCAGCCAAACGAACCGTAACACTGATGATAGAGCTGGCAAATGGCAGAATGATGAATATGCGAACAACGTGGAAAGCCGTCACAACCGCCAGCCCATCCTCAAGGATCTTCGCGGTCAGGGCCATTTCGGTCACGCTCCCAGGAGCAGTGGCCAACAGCATCACCTGCCATGTTTGATCCGTGACCCATGTCAGGACTACGCCCATCCCAATGCAGAGTGCGATGAGCAGCAGGGATGCGGCAATAGCGCCCGGTATAAAGCCGCGTGCGCGGCGCAAAAGATCGCGATCGAAAACTGCGCCAAGCCAAACGCCCAGAAACACCTGAGCCACGACCAGCAAAGGATAGGGATAAGCAGTGATCGGCAGGCTTAACGCGGCGGCTACCGCAGCCCCACCCAGTGATCCGACAAAAAATGGATTGGCCAAACTCACAGATCGTGCAATCAAGGCACCAACGCAGCCAGTCACAGCCAGAAGGATGGCGCCCGACACAGTCCAGTCCATGCGGCTGAGGGCCGCGACCGGGTCTTTCACGGTCCCGTCGAACGCGACGATCGCGGGGGGAATCAGGATGACGAGCAACATGATTCTGAGCGTTTGTGCGAAGACGACCGGACCGGGAAGCACGTTGTGCTTGACCGCAAGGTTTGCGCTTTCGACTGGTCCCATCGGGATGGAAGCCAGGACTGCCGTGATGACATCAACCCGGGTGGCGCGCATGAGAAACGCGGCTACCACGAAACCGAGACCAATCGTCAGAATCGCGGCACCCACCATTGGGATCAACAACGAGACCATGGCACCAACCGCCTCTGGAGTGAAGGAAAGCCCAACAGATGTGGCGACAAGGACTTGGCCGATCTGTCTTGTTTCCCCAGGCACGTGCAGAGGCCGTTCCGCCATGCGAACGGTAGACGCGAACACCATGGCCCCGATCATCCACGGGAGTGGAAACTGCATCCAATAGGCGACTAGCCCAAAAGCAACCGCTCCGGAATAGATAAGAACAAGACGGGCAAGGGACTGGCAAGATTTCATTTATATTATCGTTCTACAGCGTCGCATGAGGTTCCGTCGCAAACTTTGCCCAATGTCGGCATAGCCTGATCTGCGGACAGAATTATGCTGCAAGCTCCGCAAAGGTCTGGAATGCGGTTGCGCCGTTGGCCGCGATTTGACCTTTGCGGATCATGT
>Ga0209643_1002737_pt1 | contig 10592 bp, 8 predicted proteins | sample AutmiccBRH37_all_FD_187383 | JGI IMG/M metagenome (GOLD analysis project Ga0209643, IMG submission 187383) | Deep subsurface microbial communities from Mt. Terri, Switzerland - Autotrophic microbial communities BRH/37_all (SPAdes) (version 2) | ecosystem: Environmental > Aquatic > Deep subsurface... | reverse complement strand
AAGCATCATCCGGACAAGCAGGCGGGGGCTGGTGCGAATGCCGCCCAGGTGCGCGACGCCACCGAGCGCACTCGTGAGCTGCACAGCGCCTACGCATTGATTCGCGAGCGCCGCGGCTTTCGCTGAGCGGGCGTCACTGTGCCGGCTTGCGCTCCAGCCAGCCCCGCACGCGACGCACCAGTTGTTCCTGGTCGGTATTGCGGTCACCGGTCAGGCCTGGCAGTGCGACCAGGCGGTAGTCCGGGTGCCCGGCACGGCGCGCTGCATTGCGCCGTTGCAGTGCCTGCTGATTTGCGGCTGCTCGGGTGCCCGTATAGAAGTCGCCGATGGCGGCGGGTAGCGTTGCGAGATGGCTCTCCAGCGGCTGTTCCGCCTGCAACGGTGCGCGTGGATCGATCACCACCAGTTGCCCGACATCCTTTGGCTGAAGCTGTGCCAGGTACTGGCTCGCCCAGTAGGCGCCGGTGCCATGGCCGATCAGAACAATCGTCGACGCCTGCAGTGAGCGCGCATGCTCGATGGCAGCATCCAGGCGCGCCAGCATGCGCTCGGCATGAGTTGGTGGCGGCGTGCCCTGCTCGGCTTGTGTCGGCGTCGATTCGTCGTTGTCCGTGGCTGCCGTCTGCTCAGGCAGGTAGCCCGCCGAAGTGGTTTGCGCCGCGGCCGACTGGGTATCGGTGGCGTCAGGCTCAGCGTTTTCTTCCGTTTCGGGCTTCTCTTCCGCAGCCGGGGCTTCTGGCGTTGGCGGGCGCGGGCCAGGGCTAAGCGCCGGATCAGCAGGTGTCAGGCTGAGGGTATGCCAGCCATGTTCGGGAAGGCCGCGCCGTAGCGGGCCGATTGCGCGTGGCCAATCGGCGGTTTCGCCTTCGCTCGGCATAATGACGAGCACGCCGCGGGCCTTCGCAGTATTGGCCGGGTGCCAGAGCGCGAGGAATTTGTCCTCGTCGCCGAGCTGCAGCTGGGCGGCGGCCTCGAGCTGTCGTTGCAGCCCTGCGGCCAGCGCCTCGCTACGAGTTTGTGGCGATGGTCGTGGCGTTGCTGCTGGCTCCTCCGCCGGTGCTTCCTGAGGCGCCTCCGGTTCCTGCGCCGCTGCGATGTACGGCACGCCGCCGCCAAGCGCGACGCCGAACAAAAGCACGAAAGCAGACAAGCGACGCATGGATTGTCTCCGCTATGGATGCCGGTACCACGCTGGCGCCGGCAGGGGTTATGCATTACAACAGCGTGTCGGCACGCCCATCAATTGCGTGAATATATGCTCGCCTTATACCTGCGTTTCCTTCTCCTCCTTGGCCTGACGCTGTCTTTCGCGGCTGGTGCCGTGTCGCTTGACGACGATAGCCGCGCCTGGCTGGAGCAGCATCCGGAGTGGCGGGTCGGGGTGGTGATGGGCGCGCCCTATGCCGAGTATGACCAGCGCCAGCGGCGCCTGTCAGGGTTTCATGTGCGGCTGATGGAGCAGCTGGCGACCGACCTCGGCGTGCGCCTGCAGTGGCGCCGCTTCAATGACGAGGCCGCGCTGGAGAAGGCCGCTCGGGAGGGCTTGATCGATGTGGCCCCCGGCTTACGGCAGACGCCGGCAGGCTTGCGGCTGTGGCGATACAGCGATCCCTTTCTGCGTATCCCGCGTCTGCTCGTCGGTGATCGTGGCGGCCCGCGTGCAATCGATCTTGAGTATCTGCACCCGAGCGAACTGGTCTCCGCCGTCGGGCCGGGGCCGATCACCGAGTTCCTCGCCAGCAACTATCCCAATATCACCGTGCTGACCGCGACCAGCCAGGGCGATGCGCTGCGTCAGGTGCTGGAAGCCAAGGCAAGCTATGCGGTCATGGACGAGCCGGTGTTCGGCCGCCTTTCGCAGCAGGTGGAGTACGACTCGCTGGCGGTGGTGGGTGATCTGGGCAACCCGCAGCTTCTGCGTATCGCCTCGCGGCGTGACAGCCCCGAACTCGCTGCGGTGCTCGAGGCGGCGATACGGCAGTTTCCGGCGCGGGAATTCAGTCAGCTGCAGGAACAGTGGCTCAAGACCCGCAGCATCGACCTCGGTCGCGAGGTCAGCTACTGGCGCAGTCTCAGTCTTTTGCTCGGCGTGTTGTTGCTGGCCTGCCTGCTGATGCTGGCCTGGCAGCGCCATCAGCATGGCCTGCTGGAAAGCCGGCTGAAGACCGCCCGGCGCGATATCGAGCTGCGCGAGGCGGCCGAAGAAGCGCAGCGTTTGACGCAGTTTTGTCTGGATCACAGCACCGTCGGCATCCTCTGGCTCAACTGGGACAGCCGCGTGCGTTACGCCAACCAGGCCGCCGAGGTGCTGCTCGGGCATTCCTCCGGCGGACTGCTGGATCACCCGCTGGAAACATTCGACCCGGCGCTGGGCATGGATGCCTGGCTGGCGCGCTGGCGCGCTGCCCGCACGGGCGAGGATGATCGCCAGGTACACGAATGCGAATGGCTGCGCGCTGACGGCCAGCGCTTTCCGGCGGCCGTCACCTACAGTTTTCTGCGCTTCGGCAGCCGTGAATATCTGGTGGTGTTTCTCGCCGACATTACCGAGCGCCGTCGCGCCAGCGCCCAGCTGCAGGAGAGCGAGGCACGTCTCAAGGCAATGGCCGGCAACGTGCCCGGGCTGGTGTTCCGCCTGGAGCGGGACGGGCCGCAGGAACCGGTGCGAGTGGCCTATATCAGCGAAGCCAGTCAGCGCCTGGTGGGCTATTCCGCCGAGCGCCTGTTGCAGCCGGGACTTGGCATCCGCAGCCTGGTGCACGCCGATGACGAGGCAGGCTACTGGGCCAGCCAGCAGCTGGCATTGGAGAAAAGCCAGGACTGGCGCTGGCAGGGGCGCATTCTCAATCGCGACGGCGAAGTGCGTTGGGCGGATATCCGCGCCTCCGTGCGCGGCCAGCCGGATGGCCGCCAGGTATGGGACGGCATCGTCTGGGATATCACCGACAACAAGCGCATCGAGCTGGAGCTGGATGCCTCGCGTGTGCAGTTGCGCGAGCTGGCCGCGCACCTAGAGACCGTACGCGAGGAAGAGAAGGCGCATATCGCCCGCGAAGTGCACGACGAGCTGGGCCAGGTGCTGACCGTACTCAAGCTGGAAACCTCGATGTGCGAGCTGGGCTTCGCCGATCTCGACCCGGCCCTGGCGCAGCGGCTGGAAAGCATGAAGCGGCTGATCGCCCAGCTGTTCCAGCGGGTGCGTGATGTCGCTACCGCGCTGCGCCCGCCGATTCTCGATGCCGGCATCGCCTCGGCCGTGGAATGGCAGGCGCGGCGCTTCGAGGAGCGCAGCGGCGTGGCTTGTCTGGTCGAAGTGCCGGAATGCCCGCCGTTGCTGGGTAACGCGAAAGCCATCGGCCTGTTCCGCATTCTTCAGGAGTCGCTGACCAACGTGATGCGTCACGCCCAGGCGCAGACGGTCAGCGTGCAGCTACTGCTCGAAGGCAACATGCTCTGTCTGCGCGTCAGCGACGATGGTTGCGGTTTTCCTGTGGCCGCGCGCGGCGCCGGCAGTTCGTTCGGCCTGGTCGGTATGCGCGAGCGGGTGCAGATGCTCGGCGGGCAACTGATAATCGACAGCCAGCCCGGCGAGGGCACCACCATCACGGCGCGGGTTCCACTGGACCCGGTGCCGCTTCCATCAGCCGCAAGCACTGGAGCATTGCCGACATGATCAGGGTCATGGTCGCCGAAGATCACACCATCGTCCGCGAGGGCATCAAGCAGCTGATCGGCATGGCGCGTGACATGCAGGTGGTTGGCGAGGCTGCCAATGGCCAGCAGTTGCTCGACCAGTTGCGCCAGATCAGTTGCGATGTGGTCCTGCTGGACATCTCCATGCCCGGCGTCAACGGCCTCGAGGCGATTCCACGGATTCGCGCGCTGAACCAGCCGCCGGCGGTACTGGTGCTGTCGATGCACGACGAAGCGCAGATGGCGGCGCGGGCGCTGAAGATCGGCGCTGCCGGCTACGCGACCAAGGATAGCGAGCCAGCGCTACTGCTGACCGCCCTGCGCAAGGTGGCCGGTGGCGGGCGCTACATCGACCCGGCGCTGGCCGATCGCATGGTCTTCGAGGTTGGCCTGACCGATTCGCGGCCGCCCCACGCGCTGCTTTCCGAACGCGAATACTCGGTGTTCGAACGGCTGGTGCAGGGCGATTCGGTAAACGACATTGCCGGCAAGCTGGCGCTGAGCAGCAAGACCATCAGCACCCACAAGGCCCGCCTGATGCAGAAGCTGGCGGCGCATTCGGTGGCCGATCTGGTGCGCTATGCCATGGAACACAAGCTGGTCTGAACGCCAGCCGCCGACCCGCCGTGTAGGGCGTTCCCTACACGCGACTCTCCCTCACGCCTAGGCCAATCGCTCCGCTGTACCGATTTTTCCGCCGCCGCTGCGCTTCTACGCTGTGGCCACGGTTCAACGGTTACGCAGGTGCAGCAGCATGGTCGAGTCAACGGCGAACGATATCCTGGTGAGCTTTCGCGGCATCCAGAAGAGCTATGACGGTGAGTCGCTGATCGTCAGGGATCTGAATCTGGACATCCGCCGCGGCGAATTCCTCACCCTGCTCGGGCCGTCCGGCTCGGGCAAAACCACCAGCCTGATGATGCTGGCTGGCTTCGAGACGCCCACGGCGGGGGAAATCCTCCTCGATGGCCGGGCGATCAACAACGTGCCACCGCACAAGCGCGACATGGGCATGGTGTTCCAGAACTACGCGCTGTTTCCGCACATGACCGTGTCGGAGAACCTGGCGTTTCCGCTCAGCGTCCGCGGCATGGCCAAGCCTGATATCAAGGAGCGGGTCAAGCGCGCCCTGGCAATGGTCCAGCTGGAGGGCTTCCGCAACCGCTATCCGGCGCAGCTCTCCGGCGGCCAGCAGCAGCGCGTGGCGCTGGCCCGCGCGCTGGTGTTCGAACCGCAGCTGGTGCTGATGGACGAACCCCTGGGCGCGCTGGACAAGCAGTTGCGCGAGCAGATGCAGATGGAGATCAAGCACCTGCACGAACGCCTCGGCGTCACCGTGGTGTACGTCACCCACGATCAGGGCGAGGCGCTGACCATGTCTGATCGGGTGGCGGTGTTCCATCAGGGCCAGATCCAGCAGATCGAAGACCCGCGCACGCTCTACGAAAAGCCGGTGAACACGTTCGTCGCCAACTTCCTAGGCGAGAACAACCGCCTGCCGGCGCATCTGCTCGACCGTCGTGGCGATAGCTGCACGGTCAAGCTCGGCCGCGGCGAAACCGTCGAGGCGCTGGCCGTCAACGTCGGCGCGACGGGGTCGCCGGTCAGCCTGTCGATCCGCCCGGAGCGGGTGCTGCTCAACGGCGCCAGTGCCAACTGCCCGAACCGCTTCACCGGGCGCGTTGCCGAGTTCATCTACCTGGGCGACCACATCCGTATCCGTCTCGAGGTATGCGGGGTCAACGACTTCTTCGTCAAACAGCCGATCGCCGAGTTCGACAGCGCCCTGCGTGTCGGTGACGTGGTGCCGATCGGCTGGCATGTCGAGCACGTTCGTGCGCTCGACCCGCTGCAGGCGGCCTGAGGCGATGCCTGGAAAAACCCACACAACTGCATCAAGGAGCGAACTGGTATGAGCAACTACCTGAAACTGTCCGCGCTGGCGCTCGGACTCGTCTGTGCCGGGCAAGCGGCTGCCGAGAATCTCACCGCGGTGAGCTTCGGCGGCGCCAACAAGCAGGCCCAGGTCAAGGCCTTCTACGAGCCGTGGGACGCGGCGGGGCACGGGCGCATCATCGCCGGCGAGTACAACGGCGAAATGGCCAAGGTCAAGGCAATGGTCGACACCAACAGCGTGTCGTGGAACCTGGTGGAAGTGGAGTCGCCGGAACTGTCCCGCGGCTGTGACGAGGGGCTGTTCGAGGAACTTGACCCAAGCTTCGTCGGCAATCCGGACGATTTCGTCGAAGGCGCAATCCAGCCCTGCGGCGTTGGTTTCTTCGTCTGGTCGACGGTGCTGGCCTACAACGCCGACAAGCTGAAAAGCGCGCCGGCCAGCTGGGCGGATTTCTGGGATACCGAGAAATTCCCCGGCAAGCGCGGCCTTCGCAAGGGCGCCAAGTACACCCTCGAATTCGCGCTGATGGCCGACGGCGTGCCGGTCAAGGACGTCTACAAGGTGCTGGCCACCAAGGACGGCCAGAACCGCGCCTTCAGAAAGCTCGATCAGCTCAAGCCGCACATTCAGTGGTGGGAAGCCGGCGCGCAGCCGCCACAGTTCCTCGCCTCCGGCGACGTGGTAATGAGCAGCGCCTACAACGGCCGCATCGCTGCCGTGCAGAACGAGAGCAACCTGCAGATCGTCTGGAGCGGCGGCATCTATGACTTCGATTCCTGGGCTATCCCCAAGGGCGCGAAGAGCCAGGAGCAGGCACGCAAGTTCATCGCCTTCACCGTCGAGCCGCAGCAGCAGAAGGCCTATGCCGAGAACATCGCCTACGGCCCGGCGAACACCCAGGCCGTTTCGTTGCTGGATGAAAAGCGCCTGGCGCAGATGCCCACCGCGCCGGAGAACATCGCCGACCAGGTGGCGATGGACGTGACCTTCTGGGCCGACTACGGCGAGCAGCTCGAACAGCGTTTCAACGCCTGGGCAGCACGCTGACCTGAGCGCCCCGCCGCATTGGCGGGGCCGGTCCCAGCTATCGGAACGAATCGCGGAGTCTTCATGGCCACAGCAATATCCCTGCCGGCGAACGAGATCGCCGAGCCCAATCTGAAACAGCGTCTGGCACGGGCCGAATGGGTGAACAAGCTCAAGTCGCAGGCGCTGATCCTGCCGCTGCTGCTGTTCGTGCTGCTGACCTTTTTGGTGCCCATCGCCTCGCTGCTCTGGCGCAGCGTCGAAAACCCCGAGGTGGTGAACACGCTGCCACGCACGCTGGCGGCGCTGGCCGAATGGGATGGTCGTGGGCTGCCAGCGGATCCCGCCTATCAGGCGCTGGCCGAGGATCTGTATCAGGCGCGCCGTGAACAGAGCCTGGGCGATCTGTCCAAGCGGTTGAACATGGAGCTCGCGGGCTATCGCAGCCTGCTGACCAAGACTGCGCGGGCGATGCCGTTTCGCGAGACGCCGGCGTCCTATCAGGAGGCGCTGGAGGCGCTCGACGAGCGTTGGGGCGATCCGGCGTTCTGGCAGGTGATCCAGCGCAACGACAGTGCGGTGACCGGCTACTACCTGCTGGCGGCGCTCGATCACCGCATCGACGAGCTGGGCGAGCTGGCCAAGGTCTCGCCGGACCAGGCGGTATATCTGGACATCTTCGCCCGCACCTTCTGGATGGGCCTGGTGATCACCTCGATCTGCCTGCTGCTGGCCTACCCGCTGGCGTATCTCCTGGCCAACCTGCCGGCGAGGCAGAGCAACCTGCTGATGATCCTGGTGCTGCTGCCGTTCTGGACTTCGATTCTGGTGCGCGTGGCGGCGTGGATCGTGCTGCTGCAGTCCGGCGGCCTCATTAATGGTGCGTTGCTGAAGATGGGTCTGATCGACGAGCCGCTGCAGCTGGTGTTCAACCGCACCGGCGTCTACATCGCCATGGTGCACATCCTGCTGCCGTTCATGATCCTGCCGATTTACAGCGTGATGAAGAACATCTCGCCGAGCTACATGCGCGCCGCGGTGTCCTTGGGCTGTCATCCGTTCGCCAGCTTCTGGCGGGTGTACTTCCCGCAGACCCTTGCCGGCGTCGGTGCCGGTTGCCTGTTGGTGTTCATCATCTCCATCGGCTACTACATCACCCCGGCGCTGCTCGGCAGCCCGAACGATCAGATGGTCAGCTACTTCGTAGCCTTCTACACCAACACCACCATCAACTGGGGCATGGCCACGGCGCTGGGCGGCCTGCTGCTGCTCGCCACCATGCTGCTGTACGTCATCTACAGCTGGCTGGTCGGTGCCAGCCGCCTGCGGCTGGGTTGAGATGACGCACGTCGCGGCGCGGCCGCCTTTTCAGAGTCTTCATGCCGGGCAGGAGAACCTTTCATGCTGAGCCCCTATATGTCGCCTGTCGAACGGGCCTGGTACTACGCGCTGCGCATCCTCTGCGCGCTGGTGCTGCTGTTTCTGATCGTGCCGGTACTGGTCATCGTGCCGCTGTCGTTCAATTCCGGCTCGTTCCTCGTCTATCCCTTGCAGGGCTTTTCCATGCGTTGGTACGAGGCGCTGTTCAGCTCGGCCGACTGGATGCGCTCGCTGAAGAACAGCATGCTCATCGCGCCCGCCGCGACCTTTCTCGCTGTGGTGCTCGGCACCCTGGCGGCGGTCGGCCTGACCCGCGCGGAATTTCGCGGCAAGGCGCTGCTGATGACCATACTGATCTCGCCGATGGTGGTGCCGGTGGTGATCATTGGTGTGGCCAGCTACCTGTTCTTCGCACCGCTGGGCATGGGCAACAGCTACCTGTCGCTGATCTTGGTGCACGCGGTGCTCGGTGTGCCCTTCGTGATCATCACGGTCTCCGCGACGCTGCAGGGCTTCAACTACAACCTGGTGCGTGCTGCGGCCAGCCTCGGCGCATCACCGCTGACCGCGTTCTTCCGCGTGACACTGCCGCTGATCGCGCCGGGGGTAATTTCCGGCGCGCTGTTCGCCTTCGCCACCTCGTTCGATGAAGTGGTGGTGACGTTGTTCCTCGCCGGCCCGGAGCAGATAACCCTGCCAAGGCAGATGTTCAGCGGTATACGGGAAAACCTCAGCCCGACCATCGCCGCCGCGGCGACTCTGCTGATCGGCTTCTCCATCGCCCTTCTGCTGACTCTGGAGTGGCTGCGTGGCCGCGCCGAGAAGCTGCGCACTCAACAACCTGCCTGACGGAATACGCACATGACTCTGCAACTTGGGCAACCCGATCTGTTGCGCCAAACCGCCTATCTCAACGGTGAGTGGTGCGAGGCCGACAGTGGCGCGCGCACCGAAATTTTCAATCCGGCCACCGGCGAGCTGATTGGCGCCGTGCCGAACATGGGCCGCGGCGAAACCCGCCGCGCCATCGAAGCCGCGCAGGCAGCCCAACCGGCCTGGCGCGCGCTGACTGCCAAGGAGCGCGCTGCGCGCCTGCGGCGCTGGTACGAGCTGATGCTGGAGAATCAGGAAGACCTGGCGCGGATCATGACCGCCGAACAGGGCAAGCCGTTGGCCGAGGCGCGGGGCGAGGTGGCCTACGCCGCATCCTTTCTCGAGTGGTTCGCCGAGGAGGGCAAGCGCCTCTACGGCGATGTGATTCCCGCCCACGCCGGCGACAAGCGCATCCTGGTGCAGAAGGAGCCAGTCGGCGTCACCGCGGCGATCACGCCGTGGAATTTCCCCAGCGCAATGATCACCCGCAAGGCCGGGCCGGCGTTGGCCGCGGGCTGTGCCATGGTGCTCAAGCCGGCACCGCAGACACCGTTCTCGGCGCTGGCCCTGGCTGCGCTGGCCGAGCGTGCGGGAATTCCGGCTGGGCTATTTAGTGTGATTACCGCCGATGCGGCAACGTCCCGCGAAGTGGGCGCCGAACTCTGCGAAAACCCAATCGTACGCAAGCTGTCCTTCACCGGCTCGACGGCGGTGGGCATCAAGCTGATGCAGCAGTGCGCGCCGACGCTGAAGAAGCTCTCGCTGGAGCTGGGCGGCAACGCACCCTTCATCGTCTTCGACGACGCCGATCTGGATGCGGCGGTGGAAGGCGCGATGATCTCCAAATACCGCAACGCGGGGCAGACCTGCGTCTGTGCCAACCGCATCTACGTACAGGACGGCATCTACGACGCCTTCGTCGACAAACTCTCCGCGGCGGTTGCGCGGCTGAAGGTCGGCAATGGTGCGGAGGAGGGCGTGACCACCGGTCCGCTGATCGATGCCGCGGCGGTGGCTAAGGTGCAGCGCCATTTGCAGGACGCCCTCGCCAAGGGCGCCACCCTGCTGACCGGCGGCAAACCCCATGCGCTGGGCGGCAACTTCTTCGAGCCGACGCTGGTGGGTGGCGTCACGTCCGAGATGGCCGTGGCGCGAGAAGAAACCTTCGGTCCGCTGGCGCCGCTGTTCCGCTTCCGCGACGAGGACGAGGTGATCCGCCAGGCCAACGACACCGAGTTCGGCCTCGCCGCCTATTTCTACGCCCGCGACCTGAGTCGGGTGTTCCGTGTCGCCGAGGCGCTGGAGTACGGCATGGTGGGTATCAACACCGGGGTGATCTCCACCGAGGTGGCGCCGTTCGGCGGCATGAAGGCATCCGGCCTGGGCCGCGAAGGCTCGAAGTACGGCCTGGATGAATACGTGGAAATCAAATACCTGTGCCTGGGCGGTATCTGACGCCAGCGGCCTAAAACAGGCGTGCAAAATAATGCACGGAGTTATACTGTAATCCGAACGCTCCGGATGGCGCGGCAGTCGATCATCGTATGCTGCCGCGCCTGCTTCCTGGCGTTCTTTCCGACCCGTGCCGACGATGAACGGCTACCGAGGAGCTTATGAGCAAGACCAACGAATCCCTTATGCAACGCCGTGTCGCCGCCGTTCCCCGTGGCGTCGGCCAGATCCATCCGATATTTGCCGATCACGCGAAGAACAGCAGCGTGGT
>Ga0209643_1002732_pt1 | contig 10613 bp, 4 predicted proteins | sample AutmiccBRH37_all_FD_187383 | JGI IMG/M metagenome (GOLD analysis project Ga0209643, IMG submission 187383) | Deep subsurface microbial communities from Mt. Terri, Switzerland - Autotrophic microbial communities BRH/37_all (SPAdes) (version 2) | ecosystem: Environmental > Aquatic > Deep subsurface... | reverse complement strand
AATTTTCGTATCATTTTTGAAAGCAGTTTAGGAAAGAAGCGCTTTACGTAAACTGCCAATTTTTCTTTAAATCCGCCAATATAAACTTCCTGTTTTTCCTGGCGAACCGCTTTCAGCAATTTTTGTACAAACACTTCGGGCGTTAATCCGTTCTTGGTGGCGCTGTCCATTTTATTTTGAGGAGTTCCATCAGCTGTCAAAGCATTTAAGGAAACATTGGTTTGCACAAATCCCGGACAAGCAAGCGTTACTTTAATATTGTTTTGATAAACTTCGGCACGCAAACTGTCGAAAAATCCGTGCAATGCGTGTTTTGAAGCGGCATAAGACGAACGCAACGGCGTGCCAATTTTCCCCACAATACTGGTAATCACCACAAAATGACCGTTATTTTTTTCAATAAAATGAGGCAATAATACTTTTGAAAGCGCCACTGTTCCCAAATAATTTATGTCCATAAGGCGTTTGTCCACTTCAATTGAAGTGTCTTTTGCATAAGAACGCTGGCTAATGCCGCCATTGTTAAAAAGCACATCAACACCGCCAAACAGCGCCAAAGCTTCATTAACTTTACCCGATAAACTCGTATAATTTTCCAAATCGAGCGGTAATATTTTGATATTTTCGGGATGTTCGCAGCTGTTTCTCACGGCATTCAGTTCCTTTTCATTTCGGGAAGAGAGAATTAATTTTGTTTGTTGTTTTGAAAGCGCCAGCGCCAACGATTTTCCAATGCCTGAAGAAGCGCCTGTTATCCAAATTATTTTATGGTCAAAATTCATAAGTTTTGGTTTTAGTAAAAAATAAAAATAGTTACTTTTGGCGTGATTTATGCGTAAATAATTCAAAAAAAAAGAGAAGATGTTTAAAAAAATATGGATTGCGATTTTATTTATTTCCGTTGGCGTTCAAAGTCAGAATTCAATTACGGGAATAGTGAGCCCGAAAAACGATTTGGTTACACGTGTCATTTTATACCAGTTAAAAGGAGCCAAACAGGTATATATTTCAAATTCAAAAATAGACAATGACCAGTTTAAATTGGAGATTCCGCAAGGTACTGAATCAGGAATGTTTCGGCTGTCTTTTACGCCGGCCGGTTTTGGTTTTACCGATTTTATTTTTAGCCAGGAAGACGTTTCTTTGAAATTTGATTCTCGCAACCTTTCCAATTCAGTCGAATTTTTAACTTCCGAAGAAAATAAAACCTATGCCAATTATTTGGTTGAGACAACAAATGCGAAGCAAAAATTAGATTCTTTGCAAATCGTTTTTTTTGGGCTGAAGGACAAAAAACAAGATGAAATCACCATCGATTTATATGAAAAAACCTTGAATCTTTATCATAAAATTCAAGGTGAATATGAAGCTAAAACAGAAGGCAAATTCGCGAATCATTTTATAAAATCGGGCCGCAACTATTTTGCGCCCACACTTTTTGTGTCACCACAGGAATATTTAAACAGCGTAAAACAACATTATTTCGATTTCACAAATTTCGAAAACCGGGTATTGATGAACAACACTTTTTTTGGAGAAAAAGCCATAGAATACGTGTTTTACCTCAATGTTTCGGATGATGTTCAGGTTCAAAATGCCTTGTACAAAAATGCCATAAATGAAGTGATGCAAAAAGTTGGCAGAAATAATGAAGTAAAAAGCGAGATTTTAACGTCTTTAATTTATGCTTTTGAGGAATTTGAAAACTTGGCAATGGCAGGTTTTGTGATTGATGAATTCTACAGTAAATTGCCTTCGAATCTCAAAGATGAAGCTCTTATTGATGAAATGCGGTCGAAAATAAAATTGGCCATTGGCAATAAAGCGCCGGAAATTGTTTGGGAAGAAAACGGAAATCAGAAAAAATTGAGCGAACTCAATATTGCAGACAATTATATCCTTGTTTTTTGGAGCACAACGTGTTCACATTGTTTGCAGGAAATTCCAAAATTATACGAATTTTCTATCGATAATGATTCATTTCACGTGATTGCGGTGGCTTTGGAAGACCACAAAAAGGACTATGAACAATTCACCGCAAAATTGCCATTGTTTACAAATATTTTAGGTTTGAAAAAATGGGAAAATGAAATGGCAAAAGCATATAAAATCAATGCAACGCCCACTTATTTTATATTGAACAAAGACAAAATAATTGTGGCAAAACCAGAACATTTTGTTGATGTAAAGGTTTATTTTGAAGATTAATAATGATTAAAAGCCAAAAAGATTGTCTGCTATAATTTTTAAAGATTTTTGCCGGTCATTCACCAATTGTTTTTTAAGGACTTCAACCGAATCAAATTTTTGTTCATCGCGTAAAAATTTCAGCACATCAATTTGAATTTTTTTGCCGTATAAATCTTTATTGAAATCGAAAAAATGAATTTCAATGGTTTGTTTTTTGCCTTTTACCGTTGGGTTGTAGCCAATATTCATCATCCCGTAAACGGTTTGGTTTTCCAGCTCGGATTTAACAATATAAGACCCGGTTTTCGGCAAGAGTTTATAGCTTTCTTTAATGGATAAATTTGCGGTTGGGAAACCAATTTTTTCACCAAGATTGTTTCCTTTTACAATTTCTCCCTTCAGCATAAAATGATAACCCAAATAGCGGTTTGCTTCCTCGATGTTGCCAAGTTCTATGGCTTTTCTGATTTTAGTTGAACTGATGGTGATGTGGTCAATTTCCTGTTGGGAAATTTTGTTTACTTCAAAACCAAAAATATTTCCATATTCGGATAATTGATCAAAATTGCCTTCCCTGTTTTTTCCGAAGCGATGATCGTAACCAATGATTAAATTAGCTATTTTAAGATGGTCAACCAACACGTTTTTCACAAAATCCAATGCTGTTTTTTCGGCAAAATCTTCTGTAAATTCGTGAATTACCAAGGAGTCCAATCCTGTTTTTTTCAACAATTCAATACGCTCCTCAAGCGTATTGATCAATTTAATATCTGTATTTTTCTGTAAAACCATTCTGGGATGCGGAAAAAAAGTCAATAAGACCGATGAGGCATTGTTTTTTTCTGCACTAAGAACCAAGTTAGACAACACTTTTTGATGCCCAATATGCACGCCATCAAAAGTGCCGATGGTCACAAAAGTCTTGTTTTTTGAAGTGTACTCGGCTAAATCGGTATAAATTTTCAAAATTGAAAATAGGTTTTGTTATTATGGATTACAAAAATACTTTAATTAATTAAAAAGAGATTAATTTGGCATTTAAATTGTGCGATATAGAATATCAATCTATATTTGTGAATTAAGTGCATACCTTTATCATAAAATAGCATAAAAAAACATAACGGAAATAAGGTACAACTGACAAAAAGGGCGCTAATTACATACGATCAATAAAGAGAAATAATAGCTTCAGATGAAACAATATTACAAAAAACAATTCCTTTTAACAGTTTCCTTGTGTCTGCTTTTTTTTGCTGTTTCAGCACAGAATTCCGATGAATTATGGACTAAAAGTAATGGTTTTGAAAAAAACACCGCTAAAAAATTAGCCAGAAAATCCATTCCGAATAAATTTGAAAGCTATCAATTAAATATAATCCAACTTAAAAGCAGGCTAAGCAATGCGCCTAAAAGGAAAGGCAGTTTGGATAAATCGAGCACCATCATTAGTTTTCCGAATGAGAAAGGGAAATTAGAAAAATACCAAGTTTTTGAAGCTTCTATTTTGGAAGAAAGCCTTCAAAAACAATTCCCGAATATCAGGTCTTATGTGGGAAAAGGGATTGATAATCCGGGTTCCATAATAAGATTTAGCGTAACGCCAATGGGTTTGCATTCGATGGTTTTGGGAAATGCCGAAGGAAGTGTTTATATTGATCCTTATGCTGAAAATAGTGATTCATACATTGTTTATTCAAGTAAAAATTTACCATCCATTGAGCCTTTTGAGTGCAAATTTGATGAGGTAAACACTGTCCAAAAAACAACAGCAACAGCCACTGCGGCAAAAGCTGAAAACGCCAACGACGGAAAACTGAGGACTTTTAGGCTGGCGGTTGCCACAACAGGAGAATATTCAAAGTTTCATTTAGACAGGCAAAATATAAGTCCTACAGCCACTGATGCAGTTAAAAAAGCAGCAGTTTTATCGGCAATAGTAAACACAATGACTAGGGTGAATGGGATTTTTGAAAGAGATGTAGCGCTTACAATGCAACTGGTTCCTAATAATACGGCGATTATATTTTTGGATGCCGCTGCAGATGGATTTACAAATAACGATTCCAATAAATTAATAGATGAAAGCCAGACGGTTATTGATGCAAATATTGGAACGCTCAATTATGACATAGGGCATACATTTAGCACTGGAGGCGGTGGTTTGGCCCAACTAAATTCCCCTTGCGGCTCTACTCAAAAGGCCAGAGGAATCACAGGATCAAGCAGTCCGATTGGAGATGCTTACGACATTGATTATGTTTCGCACGAAATGGGGCATCAATATGGTGCGCACCATACTTTTAATGGTGATGCTGGAAATTGTTCAGGTGACAACAGAAATGCTGGAACTGCAGTAGAGCCTGGAAGTGGTTCAACCATTATGTCTTATTCCGGACTTTGTGCACCGCAAAATATACAACCTGATGCCGATGCCTATTTTCATTTGGTGAGCATTCGGGAAATGTGGAAGAATATATCAACAGGATTTAGTACTTGCGCTGCCATTTCCAACACGGGAAACAGTGCGCCAATTATAACTGACCTATTAAATTACACCATACCAAAATCAACACCATTTGTTTTAACTGCCAACGCATCGGACAGCAACGGTGACAATTTAATGTACACTTGGGAACAGCTGGATACTGAAATCACCACCTATCCATTGGTTTCAACGGCTACTGGCGGACCGGCTTTCAGGTCAATTTTACCAAATGTTAACCCAAAACGTTATTTTCCGAATCAGGCAACTATTATCAGCGGAATTTTGTCAAATACCTGGGAAGTATTGCCTTCTGTTGGAAGAACAATGAAATTTGGGGTCAACGTTAGAGACAATCGTGCCGGCGGCGGACAAACAGCCAGCAAGGAAATGACCGTTACTGTTTCCGGAGGTTCTGGCCCGTTTAAAGTGACTTCTCAACCTGCAGCTGTCACTTGGGCAGCAGGAACTTCCCAAACAATCACTTGGGATGTTGCCAACAGTAATTTAGCGCCGGTAAGTTGTGCTTTTGTAAATATTCGTTTGTCTTTAGACGGGGGTTTGACTTTTCCTATTCCGCTAGTTTTAAACACGCCAAATGATGGCTCGCAAGATATTATTGTGCCAAATAACACAACAGCAACAGCGCGCATTAAAGTTGAAAGTGAAGGCAATATTTTTTATTCAATAAATGCCAAAAACATTACCATTCAAACTTCTGAATTTATAATGAATTTTGCAGCATTTTCAAAAAATGTTTGTGTTCCAAACAATGCGTTTTATACATTTACCTACAATACTTTTTTAAATTTTAATGAAGTTACCACTTTTTCTGCCACAGGAAATCCTGCCGGTACCGTCGTTACTTTTAATCCGGCCACGGCGACAAGCAACAACACCAGTGTTCAAGTGATCATTAGCGGAATCTCCGTTGTTGGGAATTATGATATATCCATTAAGGGAACATCAGCTTCCGTAACAAAAACAACGAGTATTAATTTAGGAGTTTACAGCGCAACTGTTGCGGCGCCAACGTTGATTTCACCAAATAATAATGCAATTGATGTATTAAAACCTTTTTATTTAAATTGGAATGATGAGTTAAATGCCACAAGTTATGATGTTCAAATAGCGGAAGATTCAGGTTTTGTCAATATATTAGAATCTGCCAATGTTAATATAAGCGCTTATTCTCCTCAAAATTTGCAGCCTGAGACGGCTTACTTTTGGAGAGTGAAATCTAAAAACGATTGTGGCGAGAGCGCATATTCATCCATATTTAAATTTACAACCGAAAATGATATATGTGATACCAGCAACGCTTTGGATGTTCCTCTCAATATCCCCGACAACAATGCTACCGGCGTATCTTCAATCATTACAATTTCCGCCAACAAAATTATAAGAGACGTAAATGTTACCGTAAATATTACACATCCTTGGATTGGGGATTTGGATTTGACCTTAATAAGCCCTAGCGGTAAATCGGTGCTTTTAGTTGCTAGCCGACAAGACGAAGGAGATAATTACGTAAATACAGTTTTTGACGATAGCGCTTCGAATTCAATTGGTACGGGATCAGCTCCATATACCGGAACTTTCATTCCGGAAGGAAATTTGTCAAATTTTTATGATGAAGAATCTTTAGGAAACTGGATTTTAAAAGTTGTGGATTCAGGCCCTGATGATATTGGAAAAATAAATAATTGGAGCCTCGAAATTTGTGGGGTGCCGATTGTTAATGTTAATGATGAGGATAATGATGGTGTTTTGAATGATATGGACCAATGTCCAAATACAACTCCGGGATCATTGGTTGATGCGGCTGGCTGTTTTACTTTGCCTACAAGCAATTTTATGGTGGAAACAATTAGCGAAACCTGTCTGGGCAAAAACAACGGACAAATTAAAATAACGGCAGTGGCTGCTTTAAACTATACCTTAACAATTAACAATACGCCATATAATTTCACCACAACAACAACGTATATCTCGGCAAATTTAGCGCCAGGAACTTACAATGTTTGTATTGGCGTTACAGGACAAATCTATACGCAATGTTATATTGTGCAAGTTGCTGCAGGCACAACAATTTCAGGAAAATCGAGTGTTGTCTCAGGCAAAGCGTCTGTTGAAATTGAAAAAGGAACTGCGCCATATACGGTTTTTGTAAACGGACAGGAACAATTTGAAACCAATGCCCCAATATTTTCTGTTGATGTAAAAAGCGGCGATGTTTTGGAAGTAAAAACGGCTGTTTCCTGCGAAGGAATCTATTCAAAAACCATCGAAGGTTTTGAAAGTGTTTTTGCCTATCCGAATCCAACCAAAGATATCTTTTATATTACGGTTCCAACAACGAAAACTGAAGTTGTTGTCGCATTGTACAATATGAATTCCCAATTGATTTCAATAAAAAAATATCCTGTGCTTTACGGAAAATTGCAGTTAAGTTTAGCCAACAAACCCACAGGATTGTATTTTGCCAAAGTGAATTTAGACAAGCCGATAACCCTGAAAATTATTAAGCAATAAACAATGAGGAATCTTTTATATATCATAATATTGAGTTTTGGTTTAACATCTTGCGGCGGTGGTGGAGATGATACTCCGCCAACACCTGTAAACACAGCGCCAACTGTACCAACATTGGCCTCTCCAACCAATAATTTATTGTGCATAGACAATGTGGTGAATTTTACCTGGAACGCTTCAACGGATGCTGAAGGCGGCACCATTACTTATGAAATACAAGTGGCCAAAAACAATTTATTTTCACCGGTTTCGCATACACAAACCTCCACCACCACAAGCAAATCAATTACTTTGGAAAAAGGAATTGCCTATTATTGGCGGGTGAAAGCAACGGATAACAAAAATGCGTCAAGCAATTATTCAGCAACCTTCAATTTATATACCGAAGGCCTTGGTATCACAAACCATTTGCCATTTTCACCGGTTTTGGTGAGTCCGGCTTTAAATTCAGTGCAAACCACAGCCACCGTAAACTTACAATGGACAGCAAGCGATGTTGACACCAGTGATATTTTAACATACGATGTGTATTTTGGCACTGTAAATCCGCCAACAGCCCTTGTTTCGCTAAATCAAAGCGCTTCGTCCTTAAACAGAAACGTTTCAGCTTCCACAAAATATTACTGGAAAGTGGTGGTGAAAGATGGCAAAGGCGGACAAACAATTGGCCAGGTTTGGAGTTTTACGACGGATTAGTTGAATTTTGAATATTAGGCTTTTTAATAGAAATTACATCATAATCTAATTTCGAAATGACTCTCTTTATTTTGTCGTTATGAAGTATAAATAAAGGCCAAGTTTACTCGCCCCTCATTGTTTAATCACTTGTTTATGGTATTAAGATTTCCTATTTGGCTTTGAAGGGCAATCGGATTTCTTTTTATGAATGTTTCTTGCGCCAATAATAATTAAACAAAAAAACCACCCGATTTGGGTGGTTTTTTTTCTTTCAATTTATATTTAAATTCTTAAAAATTAAATCTTATTCCTGCATTAAAGGTTCTACCCCAACCAAAGTAAACTCTGTTGGCAGTGTCAATACCTTTCCAAGTTTTATCACCTGGATCCGCAAAAGTATTGGTATCAGATTCTGAAATATATAATTCATCCAATACGTTATCAATATTTGCATTAAAATTTATAGATTTATTTTCACCTAAGTCCCAATTATACGCTATTCTGAAATCAAATAGATCATAAGCAGGTAACTCAAGCGAGCCTTTATTATTTTCATCACCAAAATCAGTAGCATTGATACTAGCATACAAATTGCTCGCTGATCTCCAGTTTAATCCTGCATTAAATCCTTTTAAGAAAGAGTAGTTAGCGCCTAAAGCAAATGTAATTTGAGCAGCATCTCCAACTTTTACACCATCTAAATACAATTTTGAGCTTCCTTGGTACTCTTGACTTTCATTATAAAGGTCAGCATTTGCATTTCCTTTATATTCCCAATTACCAATAGAAGTCATACCAGTAAATTTTAAATTTTCTAAAAGTTTGTAAACAAAATCTAACTCAAATCCTGTATGAACCTGCTCAATTCCTGTATAGTTTGCTGAACCTCTAAATCCATTTTCTAAAGTTACACTTCTAGATTCGAATCTATCAGCCCATGAAGTTCTGTATAAATTTGCATTTGCATTGAATTTTGTACTTCTAAACCCATATCCTAATTCTAATCCAATAATTTTTTCATTTGTTAAATCTGGATTTAAATTATTCCCAAAGTTGATATAAACTGCATCAAATTTAGGTTGTTTAGAATAATAGCCAGTATTAAAAAACACATTGTGTTGATCATTAATGTTGTAGTTTAAACCACCTTTAATATTACCGCCAGCAATATTTTCGTTACCAGATTTTTGATTTTCAGGAAGTTCGTTAAAATATTCAACGCGCTCAAATCCTTGATTTGAATACGAACCTTGTATAAACGCTGAAAGCGATTCTCTAGAATACTCTATTTGACCAAAAACACCAATCCAGTTTACTAAACCGTCATTATAATAATCAATTTTTTCTTGACTATCAATGGCATCCCAAGGATTCCAGCTAGGTTTAGCTTCAACAAATTGATTTTGTAGTATTACGTTTGGTCTATCATTAATATTATCATAATCTATATAACCATCAGCTCCTAAAACATCATTAACAACACGGTAATGGATTCCTTTATAAGTTCTTAAGTCGGCACCTACGTCAAAACTCCAGTTATCATTAATTTCGTGATTGAAGTTGATAACACTTCCATACCAGTTATGTGAATTCATAGAAGCTCTTCTAGAAATACCATTATCAGAACCATTTCCACCTCCACCTGGAGCCGGATGACCACTGTTTCCAGTATTATAGAAGGCGCCATCAAAGGCTGTTCTGTTTACACCGAAGGCAGGGACACTTTGACCTGAGTTCCATTTAACAATATCATCAAAAGGAAGTAATCCATCGCTTGTTTTCGGTAAAGCAAAACTTCTTTTATTATTTATTTCACCCATCTCTCCAGTACCACCACCACGTCCCCAAGAACCATAAAGCACTGTTGATAATCTTGAAGCGTCAGAAATCACCCATTCCCAGTTTAATGACATTACAGGTTTGTGATAAAAGTTTCTGGCAATACTATATTCCTCACCATCTAAGTAACCCCAATCACTGTTGTATTTTCTGTTTGGAGTTGTTGCAGAAGGATCAGGACCGTCTTCTTGATATTTTTGATGATCAGCAATAGAAGGAGCAAAGCCTTTTTGATGATGCCATTGCGGCGCTCCTGTAAAAATAAATTGTAAATCGTGTTTGTCATTTATTTTGTATCCTAATCCAATAAAATAATTTGAACCTTGAAATTTAGTGCCATCTATATATCCATCACCTGATGTAGTACTCAATAATACGCTAGTAGATAGCCCTGATTCTAGTAAACCTGTGTTATATGATCCTAAAAATTTCATATAACCATCATTTCCAAATGTTGATGCTAAAGTACCTCCTTCTCGTGCTGAAGAAGTTTTTGTAATTACGTTTATAGTTCCACCAACAGAAGAGATTGCTAATTTTGATGAACCTAAACCACGTTGTACCTGCATAGTTGTTGTAACGTCTGATAAACCAGCCCAGTTAGACCAATAAACCCAACCGTTCTCCATATCATTTACTGGTTGCCCATTAATCATAACAGCAGTATTAGCTTGATCAAAACCACGGATATTGATACGTGAATCACCAAAACCACCACCTTGTTTTGTAGTATAAACCGAAGGCGTAGTAGCTAAAATTTCAGGAAATTCTTTCGTTCCTAAAGTTGCGATAATATCAGCAGCTTTAATTGTAGAAACTGCAACAGGCGTTTCTCTATCCCTAGCAATGTCGATTGTTCCTGTAATTACAACTTCTTCCAATGATTCAG
>Ga0209643_1002731_pt1 | contig 10615 bp, 5 predicted proteins | sample AutmiccBRH37_all_FD_187383 | JGI IMG/M metagenome (GOLD analysis project Ga0209643, IMG submission 187383) | Deep subsurface microbial communities from Mt. Terri, Switzerland - Autotrophic microbial communities BRH/37_all (SPAdes) (version 2) | ecosystem: Environmental > Aquatic > Deep subsurface... | reverse complement strand
CGGCCTCGCGCACGCCGGGGTCGGGCACGTGAACGGGCTTGGCGGACTGGGGCGCGGCGGGCTTCGGCGTCGAAGAACGGTTCATGAACAGAACTTAGTGCGTGGCGTCATATGGCGCCATAGCGCTCCTAAAGCGTGGCTGGTTCCTCTTCTCAATGCCAAAAAGTGGCGACAAAACGGCGTAATGTAGAAATATAATGCTCCATAGCGGGGCTGGCCGATACAATTCGCGCGCAATTCGTCCCCATTCTCGACGTTTATGCGACTTTTTAGTTGCAGTTCGTTTTCGCTGGGCCTACGCCGGTCACATAGCGGATGCATTCTGTATATCGCCGATACATATCGGTGATATTCATGTGTGTTCGAGTATTGTATCAATGCTAATTGTGAAGAGGCGTATGCGTACTCGTAAGAACAACCTTCTTGCATCGACGATCGTCGGTGGAATTGCTGTCGCTTCCTTGGCGATGTTTGCTCCGTCCATTGCTTCGGCGCAGGATGCGGCAGTCGCCCAGGCCGACGAATCCACCAGCGTCGACGATATCGTCGTCATCGGTTCGCGCATCCGCCGCGACAACTACAACGCCCCGTCGCCGACCCAGGTGGTGACGCGCGAAGAGGCGACCCTGCAGGGCTTCGCCTCGACCACGGAAGCGCTGCAGAGCACGGCCGTCACCGGCGGCACCTCGCAGATCAACAACTCCTACGGCGGTTACGTCACCGACGGCGGCCCCGGCGCCAACACCATCGGCCTGCGCGGCATGAGCCCCAGCCGCACCCTGGTGCTGTTGAACGGCCGCCGCGTCTCGCCGGCCGGTTCGCGCGGTTCGGTCGGCGCGGCCGACCTGAACGTCCTGCCGACCGCCATCATCGACCGGGTCGAAGTGCTGCGTGACGGCGCCTCGTCGGTCTATGGTTCGGACGCCGTCGCCGGCGTGGTCAACATCCAGACCCGCCGCAATTTCGAAGGCCTGACCTTCGAAGCCCAGCGCAACGAGCCGCTGGAAGCCAATGGCGCCGGCGGATCGACCCGTCTGTCGCTGACGGCGGGCACGCGCGGCGACCGCTGGCGCGCCGCCGGTTCGATCGAACGCTATGAGCGCGACGAACTGACCCTGCGCGACCGCGAGTTCACCCGTTGCCAGACAGACGGCTTCCGCAACGGCCAGGACTATATCGATCCGCTGACCGGCCAGTCGAAATGCTATCCGATCACCACGACCGGCTCGAACGGCGTGACGATCAACACCATCGGCACCGGCACGACCACAGGCGTCGCAGCCCCTGGCGCGTTCGGCACGACCTTCAACCGCTGGCGCCCGAATTCGGCCGTCACGACCGGCCTCGTCGGGTTCGAAGGCGTCGGCGGCGGCGGCAACAACCTGAACGTCCGTGACACCTTCGAAGACCGGATGCTGAACGAATCGCTGATCTCGCCGGTCGACATCACGACCCTGTACGGCGAAGCCGGCTACGACCTGCACGCCCTGGGCAATGCCGAAGTCTATGGCGAAGCCCTGTTCAATCAGCGCAAGTCGTCGCAGACCGGCTATCGTCAGCTGGCGCTGGATTACGCCAAGGGCAGCCCGCTGATCCCCGCGAACCTGCAGGCCAGCACCGCCTTCGGCGACCAAGGCCTGAACAAGGGCCAGAACGTCGGCGTGCGCGCCTTCATCGGCTTCGGCAACGACAACTCCGAACAGGAAGTGGACTTCGGCCGCTACGTCGCCGGCATCAAGGGCGACTTCGTCCTGCCGGAATGGCGCTATGACGCCTATGTCAGCTATTCGCGGTCCAAGTCGACCTACACCAGCGAACAGTTCCTGACGGATCGTCTGATCGAGTCGCTGGACGTGGTCCAGACGGCGCCGGGGCAGTTCCAATGCGCGCAACTGGCCTCGAATCCCGGCTGTGTCGCCGCTCCCGTGCTGAACACCCAGACCATCGGCGGCGTCCTGCCGCAGGACTGGGTCGACTATGTCTTCCGCCCGGTGACCGGCACGACCGAGTTCACCGAGAAGGTGGCCAGCATCGGCATCGACGGCCCGCTGTTCAGCCTGCCGGCCGGTCGGGTCATGGGCTTCTTCGGCACCGAATGGCGTGAGTCCGAGATCGACGACACCCCCGGCCTGGATAGCCAGCTGGGCAACACCTACAACTTCTCCACCTCGGCCATCACGCGCGGCTCGGACTCGGTGAAGGAAGTGTTCGGCGAAATCGAAGCGCCGATCCTGGTCGACCTGCCCGGCGTGCGCGAGCTGACGCTGAACGGCTCGTTCCGTTACACCGACTATGATTCCTACGGCGACGACACGACCTACAAGATCGGCGTGGTCTATCGTCCGATCGACTGGATCACGGTCCGCGGCACCTACGGCACCTCGTACCGCGCCCCGGCGCTGTTCGAACAATATGTCGGCGCGACCACGGGCTTCCTGTCGAACACCAACGACCGCTGCAACAACTACGGCGCGCCGGGGGTCAACCCGAACCGCGTCGCCAACTGCACGGCCGAAGGTCTGGCGGGCGACTTCCAATCGACCAACAGCGTTCGCGTGGTCACTTCGGGCGGCGCCGACGCCGGCCTGGAGGCCGAGACCTCGACCAATATGACGCTGGGTCTGGTGCTGCGGCCGCCGCTGCCCTCCAGCTGGGGCGATCTGGCCTTCGCCGTCGACTATTACGAAATCGAGGTCGAAAACGGCGTGTCGCGCACGGGCGCAGGCGAAATCCTGACCCGCTGCTACGACTCCAACCCCGGCGACTTCGCGGCCGACACCGGCTTCTGCCGCCTGGTGTCGCGTGACTCCGCCGACAACAGCCTCACGGTCCAGGACAGCTACGTCAACCTGGCCACGGACAATGTGAAGGGCCTGGATTACACCGTGCGTTACCGCAAGGACGTGGGTCCCGGCACGGCGCTGTTCAACCTGGCGATCACCCAGTACACGGAAATCTCGTCCAAGCTGTTCGCTGATGATCCGCTGGAAGACTACACCGGCATGGTCAACAATCCGGAGTTCACCGGAACGGCCGATGTCTCCTACGCCTGGGACAAGTGGCGCGTGCGCTACGGCGTTGAATGGATCCAGGGCACCGACAGCTACGCCTATTACGAGGAAGATCCGGCCACTTCGGATTACGACCTCGCGGTTGACGACTACTGGCTGCACAACGCCTCGGTCCAGTATGCGTCCGACGGCTGGACCGCCACGGTCGGCGTCCGCAACCTGTTCAACGAAGACCCGCCGACCGTCTCGTCGGGCGTGTACAACCGGGTCGGCAACGCCCCGCTGTACTCGGGCTACGACTACCTGGGCCGCACGGCCTTCGTGAACCTGACCAAGTCCTTCTAAGGGCGACGTCGGCTCCAGACGGAAAGAGGCGGCGGACTTCGGTCCGCCGCCTTTTTGTCTTTTGGGACGCCAGTCGACAAAACTTGCGTCCAGATTGGGGCGGAAACAACCTCGATCCTGTCATATGTGGCGTGAAATATCAGTCGAACGAGAAGGAAAAAATCTCCCCTTGTCCCATAATTGAGGGTCAAAATTACGAACTTGAATGATAATTGAGCATTGATGTTCGCCGAACAAACATACTTTGCGTCGAAATTTCAACACGATTCTATCACGAAGATGTGGCGGAAATGTAACGTGGCTGCTTGGAAAGTGGCGAGAAGGCGACCGTATCACTGTCGCATTGTGTCGGTCGCCCTATAACAGCAGCACTGGTTCGCCCGTTTCGACGAGGCGACACATGTTGATTTGAAAGAGGGGCGAACTGAATATGCTGCAATTCAAGAACCAATTGCTGGGTTCGACCATGGTCGCGGGCCTTGCGGCCGTGGCTGTGATCGGCTTTGCGCCGGCTGCACTGGCGCAGTCCACGTCTACGACCACGGACGAGTCCGAGGAAGCCGCCGCCGTCGAGGAGGTCGTCGTCGTCGGCTCGCGTCTGCGTCGCGACAACTATAACTCGCCCTCGCCGGTCCAAGTCGTGACGCGCGACGAAACCACGCTCGCCGGCTTCGCCTCGACCACGGATGTCCTTCAGGGCACGGCCATCTCCGGCGGCACCGACCAGATCAACAACGCCTACGGCGGCTATGTCACCAACGGCGGCCCCGGCGCCAACACCCTGTCGCTGCGCGGCCTGGGCGCCACCCGCACCCTGATCCTGCTGAACGGGCGTCGCGTCGCTCCTGCGGGTTCGCGCGGGTCGGTCGGCTCGACCGACTTGAACGTCCTGCCCTCCGCCATGGTCGAACGTATCGAAGTGCTGAAAGACGGCGCCTCGTCGATCTACGGGTCTGACGCCGTCGCCGGCGTCGTGAACATCATCACGCGTAACAATCTCGACGGCATCACCGTCGAAGGCCAGTACAACGCTCCGCTCGACGCGGACAGTGAAGGTCAACAGGGCCGCATCTCGATCGTCGCCGGCACCAGCGGCGACCGTTGGCGCATCGCTGGTTCGGCCGAGTACATGAACCGTGAGGAAGTTACCCTTGGCGCCCGCGACTGGGCGCGTTGCGCCGTCGACGGGTACGTGGATGGTTCCGATTTCATCGATCCGAAGACCGGTCAGCCGAAGTGCTACACGATCGACGGCGGGGGCGTGACAATCAACACGATCGGCACCAGCGCGCTCGCCGGCGTGCCTGGTCCGGGCAACGCCGGAGCCGCCTTCACCCGGTGGCGTCCGAACTCGGCGGTCACCACCGGCCTGGTCGGTTTCGAAGGCGTCGGCTACTACGACCGCGACAGCTTTGAGCCGGACATGCTGAAGGAGTCGCTGATCTCGCCGGTCACGGTGACGACCCTGTATTCCGAGGGCGCTTACGACCTGCAGGCTCTTGGCAACGCTGAACTGTACGGCGAAATCCTGTTTAACCGTCGTGAATCGTCGCAGGTCGGCTATCGTCAGCTGGCCCTGGACTATTACCGCGGCAACCTGCTGATCCCCTCGAACCTCACGGCTTCGAACTTCTCGGCCAACCAGGGCCTGAGCCCGACCACGGGTCCGGCTGCCAATGCCCGCGTCGGTGTTCGCGCCTTTATCGGCTATGGCCTGTACGACAGCGAGCAGACCGTCGACTTCAACAAGGAAGTCGTGGGCATTCGCGGTGATTTCATTGTCCCGAACTGGCGCTACGACGCCTACGCCAGCTATACGAAGTCCAAGTCAGAATACATGTTCGAGCAGTTCATCACGAACCTGCTGCAGAACTCGCTGGACGTCGTCGTCGCTCCGGCGGGCACCCCGGCAAGCCTGACGCGCACGGGCGTTCTGTCCACCGGCGTGACCGGTACAGTAACCTGCCGTGTCAACATCACCGATCCCACGGCCAACTGTATCCCGGCGCCCTTCCTGAACACCGCGACTGTCGGCGGTGATCTGCCGGAGAATTGGAAAAACTATGTCTTCCGTCCGATCACCGGCACGACGGAATACATCGAAAAGGTCGTCAGCGTTGGTCTGGATGGCCCCCTGTTCACCCTGCCGGCCGGTCAGGTTTCGGCCTTCATCGGCGCCGAATGGCGCGAAGCCTCGATCGACGACACGCCGGCTCTCGATATGCAGAACTCCAACATCTATGGCTTCTCCACTGCGGGCATCACCCGGGGTGAGGACCAGGTGTGGGAAGTCTTCGGTGAAGTAGAGGTGCCTCTGCTGGCCAACCTGCCGTTCGCCCAGGCTCTGACCTTGAGCGCCTCGGCCCGCTACACCGACTATGAATCGTACGGCGAAGACACGACCTACAAGGTCGGTCTGGTCTACACTCCGGTCAACTGGCTGTCGCTGCGCGGCACCTATGGCACTTCGTACCGCGCACCTGCGCTGTTCGAACAGTTCGTCGGCGCCACCAGCGGCTTTATCTCCGGCGCCAACGATCCCTGCTCGGAGCAGACCCCGAACGACCCGGCCGCCCTTGTAGCGAACTGCACCGCGGAAGGTTACGGATCGTCCTTCGTCCAAACCAGCAGCGTTCGCGTGATCACCTCGGGCGGCGCTGTCGCCGGTCTTGAGGCTGAGACGTCCGACAACATGACTGTCGGCGCTATCTTCCAGCCGACCCTGCCGTCGGGCTGGGGCGACCTGTCCTTCGCCGTCGACTACTACGAAATCGAGGTCGACAACGGCGTGTCGCGGATCGGTTCGGGCGCCATTCTGAACTTCTGCTACACGTCGTCCGCCTCTGATTTCGCCTCGGACGCCGGCTATTGCGCCCTTGTCGAACGCAACACCAGCACCAACGCCCTGACCGTCTATGACAGCTACGTCAACGTCGCGACGGACGTGGTCAAGGGTCTGGACTACACTGTCCGCTACCGCCGCGATTTCGGACCTGGTACGGCTCTGTTCAACCTGGCCGTCACCCAGATGACTGAGCGCTACAGCACGCTGTTTGCTGATGACCCCATCTATGATGATGTCGGCACCATCGGTACTCCCGAGTTCTCAGCTACGTTCGACGCCACCTACTCGTGGAACAACTGGCGGGTTCGTTACGGCGTCGAGTGGATTGCCGCCTCGGGTTACGAGGACTACTACCAGAACCGCTACGGTGAATCTCTGATCAACGACTACGGGATCAACACCGAAACCGACGACTATTACCTGCACAGCGCGTCGGTTCAGTACCGCACCGACGAATGGTCGGTGACTGCGGGTGTCCGTAACCTGTTCAATGAAGACCCAGACTATATCTCGACCGGGTATGCGACCCGCGTCGGCAATGTGCCGCTTTACTCGGGTTACGATTATGTCGGCCGCACGGCCTTTATCAACCTGACCAAGTCGTTCTAACCCAAACGATTCCGAGAACGAATAGGGCGGCGGACTTCGGTCCGCCGCCTTTTTCGTGCGTGAAGGCGATCCCGTCGACCAGGCTTGACGTCTCGAACAGTATGTCCCATACACTGTATGTCACACACTATGTGACGTGGAGGGATCTGGGCGTGGGTCAGGGCGAGGAACTGCTGTTCGAGAGTCTGCGGCTGGAGCTGCGGCGGGGGTCGTTGATCCTGGCGGTGCTGGCGAGCCTGAGGGTCGAGCAGTACGGCTATTCGCTGCGGGTGGCCCTGGGCGAGGCGGGGGTCGAGATGGAGGAGAGCACCCTCTATCCGCTGCTGCGGCGGCTGGAGAGCCAGGGGCTGCTGGACAGCGAATGGCGCGAGGAGGAGCGGCGCAAGAAGCGGTTCTATCGGTTGTCGCCGCGCGGAGAAGTCATGCTGGCGCGGCTGGCGACCGAATGGCGGGGCCTGTCGGCGTCGCTGGAGAAGATGCTGTGAACATCGGGAAAGAGGGAGGGACCGGGATGGAACTGGTCGAACGCTATCTGAAGGCCGTCGCGGCCCAGCTGCCCAAGGCGACGCGCGACGACATCGTCGCAGAGTTGCGCGATGAGATCATGGGACGGATCGAGGCTCTGGAGGCGCGGCTGGGCCGGGCGCCCGACGACGACGAGGTCGAGGCCTTGTTGCGCGAGGTCGGCCATCCGCTGACAGTGGCGGCGCGGTATCGGTCGGGACCACAGGCGCTGATCGGGCCCGAGCTTTATCCGTGGTGGATGTTCGCGGTGAAGACGGCGTTGGCGGTGATGGTCTGCGTCACCCTGATCGGCCTGGCGGCGCGGGTGCTGAGCGGCGACCTCTATATGGGCGAGGCGATCGGCCAGAGCTTCGCCGCCCTGTTCAGCGGGGCCGTGTCGGTGATCGGGGTGATCACCTTGATCGGCTTCATTCTGGAACGTCAGGAGAAGAAGCCGGACTTCATCGCCAAATGGCGGGTCAAGGACCTGGGCCTGTTCGAACTGGGTGGGGACATCGACGCCGAGACCTGGAGCCAGAGGCTGGCGGGCGCCGCCGAGTCGGGTCGGGTCAAAACGGGCTCTGCCGTGAAGAAGAGCGCCGAGATGTCGCCTGTGGCGCGGGCGGTTTCCAGCGCCATCGCCTGGGCCGTTCTGTTGCTGTGGTGGACCGGCCTGTTGCCGATGGCCTCGATCCGGCCGGAGGAGCTGGCGTCGGTCGTGGACGGCGTCGACTATGGCCGGATGCTGGCCCAGATCGTTGAGGCGGCCTATTGGCCGGTGACCCTGTTCGCCCTCGCCAAGGTTCTGTTCGACCTGACGCGCGCGGCGTCGGGCGGGAATGTGCGGTTGACGGCCTTTGGCGACATGGCCTTCGGCGCGGCGGCGGCCTGGGGCCTGTTGTGGCTGTGGTTCTGGTCGCCGCTGAGCCCGGTGATCTGGGTCGGGACCGTCACGGAATTCGCCGAGCGGGTGCAGGCGCTGTTCCACCGGACGGCGGGAGACGCCGGCGGCCTGGCGGCGATCCTGATGATCATCGTGGTCTGGACCTTCGCGGCCGAGGTGTTCCGCATCGTGCGAGCGGCTGGCCGATTGGTTGCGGGACGGTAGAAGAGGTTGAACCTCCGGCCGCTTTCGCCGTTGCAGTGCATCGGCGGCGATGGGCGGCCGGGGGCGAGGCTGACGCGTGACTTTACAACAGGGTTTGGCCTTCGGCCTGGTCGGTCTGACGGTCGCGGCCTTCGTCTGGGGCCGGTTCCGGTACGACCTGGTGGCCTTGGCGGCCCTGGTCGTCGGTCTGGCCATAGGGGTGATCCCGGCCGAGGACGCATTCTCCGGATTTTCCAATGACGTGACGGTGATCATCGCCGCCGCCCTGGTGGTGTCGGCGGCCTTCGCCAAGTCCGGCATCGTCGAGATGGCGTTGAAGCGGATCATGCCGCACCTGAAGACGGAACGGTCCCAGGTGCCGGTGCTGACCGTGGCCGTGACCCTGTTGTCGATGGTGACCAAGAACGTCGGCGCCCTGGCCATCATGATGCCGGTGGCCCTGCAGGTCAGCCGGCGGACAGGCACCAAACAGTCGCGGCTGCTGATGCCCATGGCCTTCGGCGCCATGGCCGGGGGCATGGTGACCCTGGTCGGGACCTCGCCCAACATCCTGGTCGCCGAGGTGCGCCAGGACATGATCGGGGAACCGTTCCGCATGTTCGACTATGCGCCGGTGGGACTGATCCTGACCGGGGCGGCCCTCGCGTTTCTGGCCTTCGGTTATCGGCTGCTGCCCAAGGACCGGACCGGGACCCTGGGGTTGGCGGCCGCCCTGTCGGCCAACGCCTATCTGACCGAGGCCCAGGCGCCAGATGACTGGAGCCTGGAGCCGCGTCCGATCAAGGCCTTGATCGCCCTGGCGCCGGACGAGGTGCAGGTCATGGCCCTGATCCGCGACGGCAGGCGCAGGGCCCGGCCCCGCGGCAACACCATCGTCAGGCCCGGCGACACCCTGTTGATCAAGGGCGATCAGGAGGCGCTGGAAGGCTTCATCAACGCCACCAAGCTGAAGCTGGTGCGGGGCGACCGGCCGGTGCTGCTGGAAGAGGCCAAGGACGAGGTCAGCCTGGCCGAGGCGGTGATCGGGGCGGACTCGCCCCTGACCGGACAGTCGGTGCGGTCGCTGGATCTGTACGGCCAGCATGGGCTGAACCTGCTGGGCGTGTCACGCAGCGGCTATGAACTGACCCAGCATCTGCGGACGGCCAAGCTGCAGGCGGGGGACGTGCTGTTGCTGCAGGGGTCGGAATCCGGCCTGCCCGGGCGGCTGGCGGCCCTGGGGCTGCTGCCCCTGGCGGAACGCGAGGTGCGGCTGGGCGGTCAGAGGCGGAAATTCCTGCCCGCCGTCGTGCTGGCGACGGCCATGATCATGGTGGGGTTCGGCCTGATCCCTGTGTCGATCGCCTTCTTCGGCGCGGCTGTGGTCATCGTGGCTCTGGGCGGGTTGAAGATGCGCGAGGCCTATGCGGCGCTGGACGGACCGCTCCTGGTGCTGATCGCCGCCCTGATCCCCGTGTCGGACGCGATCCAGCAGACCGGCGGGGCGGACCTGATCGCCGGCGGGCTGAAGTCGGTGTTCCAGGGCATACCGCCCGTGGTGGCGGTGGCGGGCATGATGTTCGCCGCCATGGCGGTGACGCCCTTCCTGAACAATGCGGCGACGGTTCTGGTGGTGGCGCCGATCGCGGCGACCCTGGCCCAGCAACTGGGCTATCGGCCCGACCCCTTCCTGATGGCGGTGGCGGTGGGGGCGGCGTGCGACTTCCTGACCCCCATCGGGCACCAGTGCAATACGCTGGTCATGGGGCCGGGCGGGTACAAGTTCTCGGACTATCCCAAGCTGGGGGCGCCGCTGAGCCTCTTGGTGCTGGTGATCGGCCCGCCCGCTATCTTGCTGTTCTGGCCGATGTAAGAAACACCGGTCCCGGCGTGCCGGGACCGGTGGGTCTTGTCAGGTCGAGCGCGTCGAGGTCGGCGCGGCGCAGGCCAGCCGACCGTTGTCGTTCTTGATCTGGGCGCCCTGGCAACTGCGGACGCTGAGGGTCGAAGAGACCGACTGGCCGTCCTTGGCGATGCAGCGCGCGCGCAGCCGGTCGCCATTGAGGCTGATGCCCCGGCAGGTCTCGCGATAACTGCCCACGGGCAGGGCGCGACCTGAAGCGGCCGGTTCCGGATTGGGGCGATCCTGGGCCGTGGCGGCGAAGGCGACCAGACCGGCGGCGGCCGCCGCGGCCCCTATTGAGGCAAGCGTGG
>Ga0209643_1002730_pt1 | contig 10618 bp, 9 predicted proteins | sample AutmiccBRH37_all_FD_187383 | JGI IMG/M metagenome (GOLD analysis project Ga0209643, IMG submission 187383) | Deep subsurface microbial communities from Mt. Terri, Switzerland - Autotrophic microbial communities BRH/37_all (SPAdes) (version 2) | ecosystem: Environmental > Aquatic > Deep subsurface... | reverse complement strand
AGCACATTTTGAAGAAACTGTCCCATTCGAAAAATTCAATGAAATTAATTCTGTCAACAAGATTTATGTTGATCTAGAGGATTCCATGCTAGGAATGATGCATAAATTTTTAGGTGGGAAAAAATATTTATCTTTTGATGATATTGCTGTGTCACAGAAAAACTCCTTTCATCAGCTAATTGATTTCATAACTGTTACTCTAGATTCTTTAGAAGACAATCCATTTATTAATAAAGAATTATTAAAAATCAGGCTCAACAAATGAATTCAGTTTACTCTGAGTTGATAGACAAATCGACTAAGCAAATCAAAGAAAGTAATTATAACACTGAGAATCCATTGAATGATTTGCGTAAGTTGTTAGATATCAATTTTGATAAACTAAATGAAATTGAGCCCCCCAATATTATAAATAAAATATGGGACAAGATTAAAACGGGTATAAAAAATAATAATGTCAATTTAACTTATGACGATTTGTTTGGTGATGGATTGACTAAATATTATCCGAACCAGAAAATTTCGGTAGTAATGAAAGTGAATGGATTATACAATCTATTGAATAGCATTGGGTATCATCCTGACAAAAACCTTCGTAATGATAATAAGTTCATTCCCTTTATTAATGATCATAGACATGCCGGGAATGCTATCTATTCAGATTTCTTTATTACCAGAGATAAAAGGTTAATAAAAAAAGCTGAAGCTATTTATGAGCACTTAAAAATAGGCACTAAAATTATTTTTATTCATTAACATTGTGGTTATTGATTATAAAAAGTGTTAATGGATTCATTATATTTTTCTTCTTAATACTTCAATCCATCTTTCTGACAGATCATAAAAGTCTCTGGACAATGCTATGAGAATCAAAATGATGCAATTAATTAATTATAGTAAAAAACACCAAAATTTCACAACCTTAAAGCCATCCCTAAGATCATTAGAATCATTCCAGACCCTTTATTTAAATCAATTGAAAATTATATCAAACCAAGAAACGAACAAGGTCATAGATACATTAGACTGCTTTATTTAACAGGTTTCAGAGTATCAGAAGCAATTAATCTGGAATGGACAGAAATAGATTTCAGTAATAATATACTCTATGTCAAAAACACTAAAGCAAAACGAATTGATTCATTTCCATTATATCCAGAACTGAAGGAATTCTTATTATTATTCAGAAAAGAAACAGGCAAACTATTTGAATACAAAGATAGAAACAGTTTGAAATTCTGGAATAGGGCAAGAAAGACCCTAAAACATCCATACACACTTCATGATATTAGAAGAACATTTGGAACAAGAATGTCAAAGAAATTAATGCCAAATGAATTAATGAAAGTAATGCGACATGCTGATATAAAAGTTACTATGAGGCATTATATTGTAACTGATATGCAGAGCATTATTGATAAAATGTAAACTGTTTTTCGCTCGTCAATTTATACAATTTGGTAAGGACAAAAAAATAGCCACTGGATAAAAGTGGCTAAAGTGTTAAGTGATAACTGCTTAACAAGTGGAGCTAAACGGGTTCGAACCGATGACCTCTTGAATGCCATTCAAGCGCTCTCCCAACTGAGCTATAGCCCCAAACTATTTCTAAATTTACTTCTAATTTCTAAAAACAAATAACTTCGTAAAGTTACACCTTACCCATTATAATTACAAGAGTAAAAAAATGAGATTAAACTAAAACAAAAATATCTATTCAAAAACTTTTCAATCCTCTTTATAATCTCTTGTGATCCTCCCCCCAAAAAGTAGACAAAGAGAAAAGACAAATTGTTATAATAACGCAGTAGTAGAATCGTTTTACCATACTCTAAAAGTTGAACAGATTTACACAAGAGATTATTTGGAACGAGAAGAGGCTACAACAGATATCTTTGAGTATATCGAAATATTTTACAATCGACAGAGAAAGCATTCATCAATAAAGTATAATACACCGGTTGATTTTGAGAACAAAAACATTAAATTAATGGCTTAACTCTTGGTACTCTAAATGGGAGAAAGTTAATAGTTATTAATTGATATTAAATTAACAACTTAATAACAACTTCATGGTGTAAAAACTTCTCCGCACGATAAGCATACAAATTTCTTTTTATATTCTTCTTTCTCCTTTTCGAGAAGAGCGGATTGTCTTTCGGTTTGCTTGCTTTCAAAATAGTGGAAAAAGATTGCAAGTGCAGTAAAAAAAATCCCTATATAAATATAAATATCACCATAAAAAAACGATAGAACAATTGAGACAACTGCAACAAATAGCGTTATGATAAAACCAAATATTCCATATGAATTGGATTTAACTGAGGGTGGATTGATTGCCTCTGATAATGTTATTGAGTCCAGATTATAGGGATAGGTTAAGCTTGGATTCAGATTAGTTCTACGTGGTAATTCGGAGTCTCCTTGTTCCCTCTTTAAGCCTGAATTAAAATAATCAAAAGCATCTTGGGCAGATACCAAATTTTTATTTCCGCATTTTGGACATATGTTCATAAGGTTTCATTTTATTTTGAAATAATAGTTGCATACAATATTCTTGTTACAAATAATTTCTACACTCTTAAAAATCTGAATCGATCAAATAATACTCTCCCCGAGAAATGACGAGAAATTGTTTATTCATATTTACCTTTATAATTAAATAAGATTATACTCGTGCATTCGTTTATAGAGCAATGCCCTCGATATTCCCAATAGTTTTGCTGCAAGCGTTCGGTTATTGTTAGACCTTACTAATGCAAAGCTTATTGCTTCTTTTTCTGTATTATATAGAAGCTCATTTAGCGTGCAGTTTTTTGTCATGCAGTATTCTTCCTTCTTCGTTTGATTACCTTGGATTATAGTCCTTATATGTTCTTCAGTTACTATATCATGCGGCACTATCGCCATTACTCTTTCTAAAACGTTATTTAGTTCACGAACGTTCCCGGGCCAATTATATGCTTCTAAAGTCTGCAGTGCTTCATAACTAATTTTTTTATGATAGATACCATGCTTTACACTAAGTCTTTTCCACATTATTTTAATAAATGCCGGTATATCTAATTGACGTTCGCGCAGTGGCGGTATTGTTATCGGAATTACATTTAGTCGGTAGAATAGGTCACTTCTAAATTTCCCCTGATTTACCAATTCTTCCAGATTCTCATTTGTTGCAGCTATCAGTCTTACATCCACTTTTATTAATGCCTCACTTCCAAGTTTATCAATTTCACTTTCTTGCAAAACTCTCAATAACCTGCTTTGAACATTCAAAGGCATATCTCCAATTTCATCTAAAAATATTGTCCCGGTATCTGCAAGTTCAAATTTCCCCTTCTTCCCCCCTTTTTTTGCACCCGTAAATGCTCCCTCCTCATATCCGAAGAGTTCCGATTCAAATAATGTTTCCTGAATCGCAGAGCAGTTGAGTCGAATAAATGGTCCTTTGTTTCGTTTGCTTAAATTATGAATGCTGTGTGCATAAACTTCTTTGCCAACTCCTGTTTCCCCTAATAATAGAACTGTAGAATCGGAAGCTGCCGCTCTTAATGCAGTCTGTTTTATCTGTAAACTTGAGTTTGATATTGCTACTATATCATCAAATGTAAAATTAGTATAAGGATTCATTTTCGATCTGCTCTTTGAATTCTGAAGCTCAATCTGAAGTTTCTCCACCTGCTTATATGCGTTTTTTAATTCATCCGTATATTCAAATCTAATTAGCCCGATTACTCCAAGACATTTCCCATTTTCCAATATTGGAAGTCTTGAAACTACATATTCATGACCATGTATATGCTGAATAACATCCTTTTCCGGGATGCCCGTTTTTGCTACTAAATGCATTCTTGTGTTTTCGATTATCTCTGTTACATGTTTCCCGATTACTTCATCATGCGCAACATTATGTATCTCTTCAAAGCTCTTATTTATAAAGATTATTTTCCCCTCGCAATCGATAACCATTAATCCCTTAATTGATAGATCAAGTATTGTTTGAAGGAATACCTTATTTTCAGATAAGTTTTCGAGACTACTGTAATTTGCACTTGCCATGAATTTACCTCGTTTGTCTATGTATGTAACACTGTTACAAACATAGACAATATTTTTATCATAAGGAATATTCGAATAATTAAATAAATATTCTCCAATTTTAGCTCAATTAAGCATTTTATTTAATTCTTACTCATTTATATACTGGCTTTTAGGTGTCACATTCACGTACACTTAATATAATATTTATTTAATTTATCTCTAACTCATTATAAAATAACAACTTAGAAACTTGGCATGCTTCCTGTATAATAGTGTGAAATTCAAGATAGATTTGTTTCTATCGGAATTAAAATCAAATTAAATAACAAAGGAGAAGTTATAATGGCTAAGAAACTTAAAGAAGTTTTGGATGATGCCGGTATATCTATGGATCTTCAATACGGCGGAGAATCCCCCGAAGGTCTAACCGAGCGTGAAATTAAAAAATCACCTCATCCAAGAGTTCAGAAGTTGAAAGATATTTTTATGGATACATTATCCTCAGCGAATAATGAATTTCCATACTGGTACACTCGTGAATATATGATGCATGATAATGAGATTCCGGTTGTAAGACGCGCAAAAGCTTTAAGAACAGCATTTTCTCATTTAACACCTGTTATCTTCCCTGGCGAATTATTGGTTATGCGCAAAGCTTCTTTTTTCCGCGGCTCATTCCCTATGCCTTGGTTATCAGAAGGCTTCTATATGGCTCATGAAGATGATTTCTATCAAGAAGCTCTTAAAAGAGGTTCCGCTTCGGTTGATGAACATTCAAAATTCGGTCAAGGCGGCGGTAATGTTACTAAAAGTTTTGGTAAAGTTATCTCTATTGCCGGTAAATTCGGTATGCGTCAAGAAGAAGTTCCTGCTCTATTAAAATTAGCTAAAATGTGGGCCGGAAAATCAGTCGATGATTTAGGTAATAAATATGAGAAAATGGTTCCTGAATATCCTGTAAAAGAACAGATCATGAGAAGCATCGTTTGTATGTTCGATTCAGGTTTCACTCTTCCTCAAGGTCGTGAAGTTATTAACTATTATTACCCATTAGAATATGGATTCGATGGCATAATCAAAATGGCTACCGAATTGAAAGCTGAAGTTGCGGGTAAAGCTGATGGTGACGGAATGGTTGGCATGAACCGTCTTTATAACTATGAAGCTGTTATTATTGCTCTTCAAGGCGTTCAGAATTGGATTGCTAACTACTCTAAAGAAGCTCGCAGATTAGAAAAACTTACCACAGATAAAATACAGAAAAAAGAATATAAAGAGATTGCAGATAGATTAGATTGGATCGAACATAATCCTCCAAGAACATTTATCGAAGCTCTTCAAATGATTGAAACTATCCACTTAGCTGTTCTTAATGAAGATGCTATCTCAGGTATGTCTCCGGGTAGAATCGGACAGATTTTATATCCATACTTCGAACAAGATATCGAAGCAGGCAGAATTACTGAAGATGAAGTAATTGAATTATTGGAACTTGATAGATTAGTAAAAACATCTATCGATTGTTTCGCTTCCACAGGCGTTGTAGGCGGTGTTCTTTCCGGTAATACATTCAATACTGTTTCTATCGGTGGTGTTGATAGATTTGGTCAATCTGCTGTTAATCGCTTAGAATATTTAATATTAGAAGCAGCAGTTAGAAATGCAATGCCACAATCAACTATCGCACTTCTTTATGACGAAAAAATTCCTGAAGATTTCTTAATGTTAGCAATGGACGTAATTAAGAGTGGTGCCGGTTATCCTGCATTCATGAACTCACCAATTGCACAAGAATTCTTAATGAAACAATATGGTCCGGAAGGTATGAACCTTGAAGACGCTCGTGCTTGGGCTATCGGCGGATGCCTCGAAACATCTCCTTGCGCTTGGAAACCTCTTCACCTTAATGGTAAAGAATATTTTATTCCGGGCGGTGCAGGTCAACCTACTAGCGTTGGTGTTCACTTTATCTCCATGCCAAAAGTATTAGAATTGACTTTATTTAACGGTGTCGATCCAAGAACAAATGAAAAAGTATATGAGCCGCATAATAGAAAACTTAATTCCTATGATGAAGTATGGGATCAATTCACGAAATATTGGCAGAAGAGCGTTGAAGTATTAGCTTGGACTAATAATATCCAACATGATATCTGGCGTAAAAATAATATGGCTGTAATTAATTCTTTACTAAAACCTGATTGCTTAGATAATGGTCACTTAATTAATGAATTAGGTTATAGATACAATGGTACATTCAATATTGAAAGCGCAGGTACTATCACCTTGGTTAATTCTTTAGCTGCTCTTAAAAAATTAGTTTTTGATGATAAAGTCGTTACATTAGCTAAATTAAAAGAAGCTATTAAAGATAATTTCGGATTCAAAGATGCACGCGAAGTAAACTCATTCTCATTAGCTGATCAAGAAAAACGTGATGACAGTGCAGGTAAATGGGAAGAACTACACTTTAAGACTCTCCAAGCTCCTAAATATGGTAATGATGATAAATATGCAGATGAAATTTTACTTCAATGGGAAAACTTCTTCTGCGAAGATTCATCAAAATACGAATCACTTTATGGACTCAAAATGTATCCTTGCCAAATTTCAGTTTCTACTCACGGTGCTATGGGTTCTGCTACATTGGCTACCCCTGACGGTCGTCTTTCAGGTACCACTTTCGCTGATGCTTCAATGTCAGCTTATCCGGGTACAGACAGAAATGGTCCTTATGCACTATTAAACTCAGCTACAATTTGGGATCATTCAAAATCACAGAACTCACAATTGAATATTAAGATTCACCCGACTGCCGTTAGAGGTATTGAAGGTTCAAGAAAACTTCTTGATCTTACAAGAGCTTATATGAGAAAAGGCGGATTCCACGTTCAATATAATATTGTTGATTCTAAAGTATTGAAAGATGCTCAGTTAAATCCTAAGAACTACCGCGATCTAATGGTTCGTGTTGCAGGTTTTACACAGTACTGGGTGGAAATCGGTAAATCAGTACAAGACGAACTTATTTCAAGAACAGAATACGAAGGAGTATAAAATAATGAAAAATCTAATTTATAAAGACACTCGTAATTATTCACCAATTGATGTTACTAAAGGCGTTGACCTTTTAACAGGTAAAATTGTTATGGCTGATAATACAGCACCTGAGAATTACGAATTAAGACCTAAATGTAAATTCTGCCAGAACTACAAAGAAGAAAATGAATTCAATGGCGAATGCGAAGCTTCAATGAGCGATCCTAAATTCTTCGCTTATGGTGATATGGATTCCGTTACATGCGGGATGTACAAACAGATCAATTAATTGATTTGCTCTTAAGGGGTGCTGTTGCACCCCTTGTTTTATTTAATTCATAAATATATGTTTTAATATTATTTAGAAAGGATAAAAATATGGAAGACAGTAAAGCAAAAAAATACGGCTGGTCCGTAGTGGCTGCTTCTTGGCTTGCAGTTTTCTGCTTGTTCGGTTATCGTGCTACTTTTGCTATTCTTAAAGGTCCTATGAGCGTTGAATTAGGCTGGTCTCAAGCTCAGGTTACTTTAGGTTATTCACTCATGATGGTGTTTTATGCCATTACAGCTTTCTTTGCAGGTATGATACTTGATAAATGGGGTACTAAACCTGTTTATACAGTCGCCGCAGTTTTCGGTGCTTTAGGATTTTGGCTCACAAGTATGGTTCATTCTCATCTTGCTTATCTATTTACATTTGGACTTATAGCCGGAGTAGCTACAGGTATGCTTTGGGTTACTTCAACAGTTTCAGTTCGTAAATGGTATGTAGGTAAATCTTATGCCACTATGTGGGGAATTGCATTTGCAGGTGCTCCTATGGCACAGTTTTTATTAGCTTACGTAACTAAAGGTGCTCTTGCAGGCGGCGAAGTTGACGCTTGGAGAGGTGCAATGGTGCTTCTTTCTGTTATTATGTTTATTGCCTTAGTTATGGCGGTTGTTCTTGCTAAAAAATCACCCGAAAATTATGGAATAAAAGCTTTCGGTGAATTACCAACACCTAAAGGGGGAGTTGCTAAAGCTGAATATAATTGGACTACTAAAGAAGCTTATTCACAATATGCTATTTGGGCTGCAATTCTAACGTTCCTTACTTCTATGATGGGTGAATTCTTGATTTGGACTCAAGTTGTTAGTTATTGGACTGCTGATTTGGGATGGACTAGAGATACTGCAATTAACGTTTATGCAATTATCGGTTTAGTAGGCATCTTTAGTATGCCTATTCTTGGTATTGTCGCAGATAAAGTAGTTCAAAATGTTGGGCACGAAGCTAAAGGAAGAAAAATAATGTTGATCATTGGTCCTTTAACAGGCGTGATTGCTTGCGCATTTTTACTTGCATCAGCTGCAGGTATGGTTTGGGCTTATGTCGCATGTGTTATTTTCGCAATCTATTGGGCAATCGTTCCCGGCGGTGTTGTAGGTTATACAGGAGCTATCTATGGACGTAAAACATTAGGTAAGATTTGGGGCCTCGCTACATTAATTGTAATGGGTATCGGACCTTTCTTAGGATCGTTCATCGGTGGATGGTTAAAAGATTTTACAGGCAGTTATACTTATTCTATTTATTACGCATTAGGATCATTTGTAGTTTCTATTTTATTAGCATCTACTCTACCTCTTGCCGTTAAAACAAAAGAACCGGTAGAATCAGAATATGTATCCCCCGTAATCTCAGCATCAAAATAATAATATTCTTTAAATCCCTCTCCTGATTAATCGGTGAGGGATTTATTTATAATTAGAAAGTTTACAAATTCAAGCAGATTGGTTTTTATTCAGAGTTGTAAAACCGTTGGCTTTTGATTAGGAGACGAAATGGAAAATGGAAAAGTTAAACGTGATACAGATGTCGCTCAAGTTCCTCCCATCGAAGAAGAATTAAAAGGATTGGTTTTTGATGTTCAGGGACATTCAGTTCATGATGGACCCGGAACCAGGACGACTGTTTTTTTGAGCGGATGCCCATTAAATTGTATCTGGTGCTGTAATCCCGAAGGATTGTTTCATCATCAAGTTATGTTATTTAAAGAATCGAAATGCGTTAAATGTGGCAGATGTATCCAAGCATGCCCCTATGGTGCAATTACAGTCCAGAATGGAAAGATAGTTCACGATAGAAATAAATGCGACCATTGCGAAACACTCGAATGTGTTGGCGCATGCCTCCAAGAATCGACCGATTTAAGCGGACGATATTATACTGTTGATGAGATGATGAAAATTTTCAAAAGAGATCGTCAATTCTGGGGTAGCAAAGGTGGAGTTACTTTCAGCGGCGGTGAGCCATTGATGCAAAAGAATTTTATGCTCGCCATTCTCAAGGAATGTAAAAAAGCTTATATACATGTTGCAGTAGAAACTACTTCTTGTATTTCTACCAACTACTATATGGAAGCTATGAATTATATCGAATGGGTTTTTACGGATATTAAACATATGGACCCTGATAAACATAAAGAACTAACCGGAGTCGATAATAAATTAATACTAAAAAATATCGAAACTCTTGCAACTAAAGAAGATTGGAACGGATTTATTGTTCCCAGAATACCGGTAATACCAGGACTTAATGATTCAGATGAAAATATTATTGCAACTGCAAAATTTGTCAAAAGTATCGGCTTGGAAGTAATTAATATACTTCCCTTCCATCGCCTTGGTGAGTCGAAATATCGACAATTGGGTTTAGTATATAAATTTGCTGACCAAAAAGCTCCTACAAAAGAAAGTATGGATAATATTAAAAAATTAATTGAAGATGAAGGATTGGTTTGCTTTGTTGGCTATGAAACACCTTTTTAAAAAATAATTTATTGCCTGATTTGCATAATTTATAGCATGCTTATCAGTGTATCTTCTGTTTAATAAGGAATACAATAATGAAAATGATATCTAAAGTACTACTATTATTAATTATAGTTTTTTCGACTAATAATTTATTGATAGCTCAAGAAGAAAAATCAGATTTTAGATTTAGTTTTATTGAGCGATTTCGATTGGTTACATGGGATAACGCTATTACTTTATCAGATGCAGCTAAAGCCGGTAATACATTTAATAGAACAAGAACAAGTTTAATGGGTGAATGGCTTCCTAATAAAAATTTTGAAGTTGCATTAAAATTTACTAACGAATTTCGTTATTATTTCGTTCCGGGCGATAAAGTATTTGATTGGAACGAAATATTTTTTGATAATTTTTACGTAAAATATAAAGATACTTTCGGTTCAATTACTCTCGGAAGACAAAATATAATGCTCGGTGAAGGTTTTGTTGTAATGGATGGACATCCATTAGATGGTTCTCGTTCAATTTATTTTAATGGAGCAAGAGCTGATATTAATATTAGTCAAACAAATAAACTAACTCTATTCGCAACATATCAACCCGTAAAAGATGATATTCTTCCGAGAATAAATGATTTTGAACAAGCATTAGTAGAACAACCTGAAACCGGGATAGGAGGTTATTTAACTACTAATTTTGAATCGCTGAATCTCCAATCATATTATATCTTTAAAAAAAT
>Ga0209643_1002729_pt1 | contig 10624 bp, 2 predicted proteins | sample AutmiccBRH37_all_FD_187383 | JGI IMG/M metagenome (GOLD analysis project Ga0209643, IMG submission 187383) | Deep subsurface microbial communities from Mt. Terri, Switzerland - Autotrophic microbial communities BRH/37_all (SPAdes) (version 2) | ecosystem: Environmental > Aquatic > Deep subsurface... | reverse complement strand
ATGCTTATACTTCCGGCATTTATACCTGAACAAGTTCCTAGTACGTTATCTACATTAATGACTATAGGCAATGGTGCACTAATTGTTTTTGTCACAAAACCCGTACAGCCATTTGCATCTCTTACTCCAATCGTATAAATTCCAGCCAGTAAATTAGTGAATTGATTTTGATTCTGAATAAAATTGACTCCATCTATACTATAATAAAAAGGTGCTTGTCCGTTAACATTACCAATGGTAATACTGCCGTCTGCCCCACCAAAACAACTTACATTGGTTACGGATGCTGAAGGATTGAAAGCTTCTTTAACGGCAAGGGTAATGCTTCCGCTCATTGTACATCCATTTGTATCGGTAACTATTACATTATAAGTGCCGGCAGCAACTGCATTAATTTCTGCAGAAGTAGCGCCATTGCTCCATAAATAGGTATAACCTCCAGTTCCTCCAAGTGCAGAAACAGTTGCAATATTGGAACAAGCCGTGGATAAATCTGTTAATTGCAATACAATTTGTGTTGGTTGCGTTACTTCATATTGTGTATTACTGGTACAACCATTGGCATCTGTAATGAGTACAGAATAAATACCTGCTGTTAGATCACCAATCTGATCTTCTGTTCCGCCATTGCTCCATAAATAAGAATAAGGTGCTGTTCCGCCAATGGCAGTGACAATTATTGAACCGGTATTACCTGCAAAACAAATATTGTTTATGACATTGGCCGATGCTGTTAACACTTCAGGTTCATTAATATCTACTTCTATGGTTATGACGTTACCATTGTAATCAACCAGCACATTAGTGCCCCAATCATCGGTAATTGTTACCCGATAAGTTCCTGGTGATAAATTAATTGGATCTTCAACAGAAGCACTAAATTCTGGTTCATCATCTTTTGTCCATAAATAAGTATAAGGAGCCTTTCCTGTAAAAAGATTATCAATTGAAATATTGATGCTGCCATTATTGGCTTCAAAACAAGTAACGTCTGTTTTACTTGTTACAGATGCAGACAAAGGCCAACCATTACAAGAATCTGGCACCGGTTGAAAACCATTTGTTGAAGGGTCTGTATCTGTTCCATTAGTCAAGAATGGCGCAAAATAACCATTTTGTGCTGTTACTTTATCTAAATTGTCTTGCACAGCGGTAGAACCATACCAATTACAAATGGCATTTACTTTATTGCCCTCACTGTTTTGAATGGCATAGCCAATAGTTTCTGTAATGCTATTGTTGTTTACCTGAATTGCCCAACCTGGAATACTTGAAATATTATATGATAACAATACACCGGTTCGAGTGTTTATGATGGTATTATTATGAAAACTTTGACCAGTAGTATTGCTGATAGAAGATGCATTGATACCTATATTATTATTTGTTGTACTTGCTTCTGGAACATTCCAAGAAAAAAGATCTCCAGTACTGATATGATTATTATATACTTCATAATGATTTGCGCCTTCACTAAATCCCGATAAGAAAATGCCGGATCTATAGGTTTCCATCGTATTCCCTGTTATGTAAGAATTATCTATTGAAACAGCATCGAAGTTGGATACCAATATTGCTGTTGAAACTTTTGTAAAAACATTTTGACTAATAGAAGCATATGCGTTACCGAAAAGTCCAATTCCACGTCCCCATCTGCCATAATTTCCATCAACATTTTGAGCAGAAATATTGTTGAAATGATTTTGTGTAATCAAATTTCCACTTAACTGGAGTTCGGAAGTTGATTGTATAAAAACGCCATATCTATAAAAATTCTTAATAATATTATTTCGAATATTGAAATTCTTGTGAGCCGTTGGTTCAATAAATTTGGCAATTCCAAAACCTGCATTAATATCTGAATCATTTAATAATACAGAACTTGTAATCATAGGATTGTCCCCATCAATTGTAAAACCATCAATAGTTATATCACTTGCTTTCAGTATGAAAACTGCCCTGTTAATTGGATCTGCTGTAGCCGACACCACAATTGTCTCTGTTCCTCGTGTTAATAATGACCCTGGGTTAACACCAGCTTGAACGCCATTAAGCGTTACCCCTTTATTTATAATCACATCTTCCATATATATGCCAGCATCCACATAAATTACGCCGCCAACAGCTACATTGTTGATGGCGTGTTGAATAGTTGCATAAGGCAAAGCTGCAGTTCCCGGATTTGAATTACTGCCAATTGCTGTCGTATATAAATCTCCCGACAGGTCGTTATCATTTACATAAAGAATCGGGGAACTTTCACAGCTTTCTATACTATAAATGGTAGTTTCATCTTTAGCCCAATTTAATGGAATATTGTTGATGATTCCTTCATCAACCTTTATGCAGTTTAAAGCAGGATTGTATCTTGCATCAAACGAAAAATTAGCCCATTCAGGGCCTGAGAAATTTATATTATTCCCATTGGCAATATTTAAGTTTATTAATTGATTCCCTTCACATAATAAAAAGGATACATTAGGATTTGAAGAAATATCCAATTCCGTTAATAAATTCCAATGAACTATTATTTCTTCTAATAAACCATTACTCGTTAAATCAACATTTTTTAGTTTGCTACCACCTACTGACAGGGTTTTTAATTTAGGACAATTTAAAACATCAATACTGGTTAAAGCATTTCCAGATCCATAAATAAAACTTAAATCTGGATGATTTCCTAATATTAAATTTTCCATTGAATTTCTATCAATATTTAAGCCTTTTAACAAAGTATTATTTGATAAATCTAAGTTTATGACTTGATTGTCGTTTAAAAGTAAATACTCTAATAAAGTATTATTTGAGACATTTAAAGCTAATAATTGATTACCATAAGGATATAACGCTTTTAAATTCACAAATGCTTCAATTCCGGTTAAATCGGAAATACTCCTATCATGAATATCAAGAGAATTGACTGCCGCCGCGTCACATTTAAGAATATCTCCCGTCAATCCGTTTGTGTCTATTCCTAAATCAATTAATGCCTGTTCAAAATTGGCATCCGGTATCGCCACCAACTCATCGCAATTTATGATTGGGCAATTTTCATTATAACTAGCCGCTTCATCTTTAAACCAATCCGATGGAATATTGTTGATGATGCCTGCATCAACCTGTATACATTTTAAAGCAGGATTGTATCTTGCATCAAATGAATAATCAACCCATTCAGGATGACTAAAATTTGCATTATTCCCGTTGGCTATATTCAAATTTACCAATTGATTATCTGCAAAATTCATATATCTTAATTTAGCATTGCTCGATATGTCCAAGGTTTTCAACTTGTTTGTTGAACATATTAAATCTTCTAAATTATGATTATTACTTACGTCTAAAATTGTTAGTTTATTAACCCAAATATGTAAGGATGCTAAATTTGGGTAATTTGATACATCAATACTTGTTAAAGAATTACCACCACAATGTAAGTTGATTAAATTAGGCTTTTCACCTAAATTTATTTCCGTTAATAAATTGTTGTGGCAATATAAATATCTTAAACCAACAAAATGCTCAATTCCTGATAAGCTTGAAATGTTCTTATTGTTTAAGTCCAAATCTATTATTGAGGCGGCTTCACATTTCTTGATATTTCCTGTAAGTCCATTGGTGTCAAATCCCAAATCGATTAAGGCTTGCTCAAAATTGACATCTGGTATGGCCACCAACTCATCGCAATTTATGGTTGGACAATTTTCATTGTAACTTGCTGCATCATCCTTAAACCAATCAGCTGGAATATTGTTGATGATGTTGGCATCAACCTGTATGCACATTAAAGCAGGATTATCCCTTGCCTCAAATGAAAAATCAGCCCAATCTACTTTTATGAAATTTGCATTATTCCCATTGGCTATATTCAAATTCACTAGTTTGTTATTGGCAATATTCAAAACTTTTAATTTAGAATTTGCTGAAATATTCATTGTTGTCAACTTGTTTGATGAACAATGCAAATCTTCTAAATTAAGGTTTTGGTTTACATCTAATGAAGTTAATTGATTACCCCAAATACTTAAGGATACTAAATTATGGTAATTGGAAACATCAATAGTTGTTAAGGAATTACTACCTAAATCAAGATTGAGTAGATTTTGTTTATTGCCTAAATAAATTTCCGTCAATAAATTGTTATAACAATATAAATATCTTAACCCAACAAAATGTTCTATTCCTGCCAAGCTCGAAATATTCTTACTGTTTAAGTCTAAATCTATTATTGAAGCAGCTTCACATTTCTTAATATTACCGGTAAGTCCGTTGGTGTCAAATCCAAAATCTATTAATGCCTGTTCAAAATTGGCATCAGGTATCGCCACTAACTCCTCGCAATTTATGGTTGGACAATTTGTATTATAACTGGCAGTTTCATCTTTGAACCAATCTGATGGAATATTATCTATCATCCCAGCATCCACCTGTATGCACATTAAAGCAGGATTGTTCCTTGCATCAAATGAAAAACCAGCCCCTTCGGGGCCTAAGAAATTTATATTATTCCCATTGGCAATATTCAAATTCACTAATTTATTACTAGAAAAATTCAAGAATTTTAATTTAGCGTTAATTGATATATCCAATGTGGTCAACTTGTTTAAAAAACATATCAATTCTTCTAAATTGGGATTATTGCTAACGTCTAATGTAGTTAGTTGATTATTCCAAATACTAAAGCTTATTAAATTGGGGCAATTGGAAACATCAATAGTGGTTAAGGAATTAATTCCTAAATCTAAGTTAATTAAATTAGGTTTATCCCCCAAATTTACCTCCGTTAATAAATTGTTGTAACAATTTAAATATCTTAAGCCAACAAAATGTTCTATTCCTGCCAAGCTTGAGATATTTTTTTCATTTAAATTTAATTCAATCGCAGCCGCCGCATCACATTTTAAAATATCTCCTGTTAATCCATTAGAGTCTATTCCAAGATCAATAAGTGCCTGTTCAAAATTGGCATCTGGTATTGCCACCAACTCCTCACAATTTATGATTGGACAATTTTCATTATAACTTGCCGCTTCATCTTTAAACCAATCCGCTGGAATATTGTTGATGATGCCAGCATCAACCTGTATGCACATTAAAGCAGGATTATTCCTTGCATCAAATGAATAATCGGCCCATTCAGGGTGTGCGAAATTTACATTATTCCCATTGGCTATATTCAAATTCACTAGTTTGTTATTGGCAAAATGCATGAATTTTAATTTAGTATTTAAGGATATATCCAACGTGGTCAACTTGTTTGAAAAACATATTAAATCCTCTAAAATAGGATTATTGCTGACATCCAATGCGGTTAATTGATTATCCCAAATATTGAAACTTACTAAATTTGGGTAATTGGATACATCAATACTTGTTAAAGCATTGCGACCACAATCAAAGTAGGTTAAATTAGGTTTATCCCCCAAGTTTACCTCCGTTAATAAATTGTTGTTACAATATAAATATCTTAAACCAACAAAATGTTCTATTCCTGCCAAGCTTGAAATGTTTTTGTTATTTACATCTAAATCTATTATTAATGAGGCATCACTTTTTAAAATGTAGGTATTCAAAACCCCATCTGAATCAAATCCCAAATCTATTAAAGCCTGTTCAAAATTTGGATCGGGAATAAATACATATTCTGGTTTGGTAACACAATCGCTGCTATAAATGGCTAAAGGATCTTTCAACCAATGCAATGGAATATTTCCGATAATATTAACATCTGCCTGAATACATTTTAAATCAGGATTTCCCTCTGCAGCAAAAGATAAGTTAATCCAAGAAGCCGGAATAAAATTGGCATTATTGCCATTGGCAATATTTAAGTTTGTTAATTGGTTATAATTACATTGTAAGAATGTTAAATTTGGATTATTGGAAACATCTAAATCAGTTAAATTATTTCCAAGTAAAATAAGATCTTTTAACGCAACATTATTCTTTACATTTAAGCTAGTTAGTTGGTTACTCCATAAATGAAGGGATACTAAATTTGGGCAATTACTAATATTAATTGCTGTAAGGAAATTTTGATTTGCCAATACTCCGATTAGTTTGGTATTGCTTGATAAATCAAGTACATTTATTTTGTTATTATTACAATATAAATTGGTTAAATTCACAAAATGTTCTATTCCTGCCAAACTTGAGATATTTTTATCATTTATGTCTAAATCTATAACAGCTTCAGCATCACTTTTTAAGATTAATGAATTTATATCCCCATCAGTATCAATTCCTAAATCAATAAGAGATTGCTCAAAATTAGTATCTGGAATGTAAACCAAATCGCCACAATTTTCATTTAATGTTTTACCGGAATCTATCATAACTTGAGAATTAATAGTATCGGCATTAATGCAAGTAAGATTTGGAGTTTCAATAACCCAAAAAGCTGATATGTTATTATTATTCCCATTTCTAATATCCAAGTATTTTAACTGTGGGTTATAGGCAAGATACAATTGTGTAAGTAAAGGGTTATTGGATAAATCTAAAGCAGTCAAATTATTTACATAAGCGCCTAGCTTCTTTAAATTAGGATTGTTTGATACATTAATAAAACTGCAACCATTATCATTAATCCATAACTCTTCCAATAAAGTGTTTTGAGTTAAATCTATACGATTGATATTATTAAAACCAGCTGATAAATATTTTAAATTAGTAAATGCTTCAATACCCGTTAAATCCGTTATTTCTGCAATTACATTCACCAATAAAGGGTTTGCAAACGGTTTTGAATGATCCAAAGGTGACCCGATACTTAAACTATCTATGTTAACTACATTTTCTTTTAAAATCATTCCATTTAAAGCACCATCACTATCAATGCCTAAATCTATTAAAGCCTGTTCAAAATTTGGGTCAGGTATGGAAACTAATGGTTTAATAGCGTAAGTCAACGTGGAAAAATCGCTTGTAATAAGATAATATCCTTCGGCAATTGTAATGTTAGCGCCATTTCGGTCTAAAATACCATCTGGTTCATTGTCTCCATAATTAACGATCCAATTATTATCATTTCTAAATTTAATTTCACCATTGGTAAGTGAAACAACTGCACTCCATTTATTAGATATGGCATCATAAGTAAGCGGTATATCTGCACCATCCCATCCGTTTGGTGTAGCTGTGCCAACGATTCCCCAATTTGATAGGACAGGTGGTGGATTTGTTGCAATAATAGGAACAAAAATATCAGGATTTGTTTGTATCGTTGCATCAGCAGATCTAAAAATAAATACCAATTCAGTAATATTATCAGAAGTTGACACCCCATAATAATCAAAAATAGTTGGTGTAATCAATAATGTGTACAAATTTAGATTTATAGCGTCTCTGGTAAGTTGTGGGTTAACCACATTATCTCCCCAATCCCCAAGTACATTACTAAATTGCCCACCATTTACAGTTACTCCTGTAAATGCATACACATCACCAGTGTAGCCATCCAAACTTGTTCCAGTGGCATCAAAAAGAATTGTTATTTCTTCATTATCTGTTGGATTTGAAGGAACTGTTGTTACCTGAGAAAATGTTGTTAGAGGTACTATTGAAATCCAAATAATTAGTAATAATCTTTTCATAATAAACAATTTTAGTTAGTAGTAGTTCTATTAAATATGATAGCTAAGTACAGAAGTCAGTGCGCTTCAAAACAACCATTTATGTAATGCTTTAAATCGGGATTAAAAATATTAAACCAGAGGGGAGGTTTAAAAAAGAAAACTGCAATTAAAATAATTTTATAAAACCAAAGACATTTACCAGTAGATTAGGACGAATAAATGCCAGTGGTTTTAACATTAATTAATAAACAATTATTAAATGAATTTTTCGCAACTTTCTTCGTGTTAAACATATACACAATTTTTTATATCTGAAATACCCTAAATTGGGTAATTTTTTATATATTTGATTAATTGCTAAATAAAAAAATATGAATGAAAAAGATAGCGCCAAGGTCTTTAGCGTTTGGGACTCTGAAAATAAAATTCTTCAACCCAATAAAAAAGAACTCCTTTTTGAAATCGTTGATCAGGTCGCTTCCTCATTTGCATCAGGGAGCTTTTATTATTTTGTATTAAATTTCGAAAATATAGGAATGGATTTTGTCAGTGAAGGCGTTAAAAATGTTTTGGGCATTGAACCGAAAGATTTTTCTATGAATAATGCTTTTAAAATCATGCATCCTGAAGATCTTGCTAAAATGAATGAAAAAGAAGCCATCGTTTTTGATTTTTTTTTTAAAAAACTTTCTGTTGAAGATATGTTCTTATACAAAAGTGTTTACATCATGAGACTGAAACATACGAACGGAATTTATAAAACAATTTTACATCAGGCTCAGGTTTTAAGCGCTTCTGATGACGGGAAGATTCAGAAGACATTGTGCATACATACAGATATTACCTATTTAAATATTCCCATTAATCATAAATTATCGTTTATAAGCACAATACGGCCATCCTATTATTATTCCTTTGAAACTGGATGTTTAACTTCTGAAAATGAAAGCATTCTTAATATAGAAAAAGATTGTTTTAAAGATATTTTTTCCAAACGTGAAAAGGAGATTGTTAAATTAATGGCCAAAGGAATCAAATTTAATGAAATTGCCAAAATATTATTTGTTTCTCCTCACACTGTCAATGCACATAAAAAAAACATTTTAAGAAAGTCTGGCTGTAAAAACACACCAGAATTAATCGCCCGGTGCTATGTGGAAGGGCTAATCTAATAATTTCCGTCACTATTTTGGTAAATAGTATAATTTCCTTTTCTAGAGCTTATTTTGGGTGAGTTTTATTTTATATTTTTAATTAAACCAAATGGTAAAATATTTAATTTTTGCCAAATCTGGAATTTGGTCTAAGGTCACTTCTGCCCTGCTAAAACTGTTCATCCCCATATCTTTTTTATCAATGGAAATGGTGGCGTTCAATTCATCAATAAAAAGCGTGGCCGAAGTTAAAGTGGTTTCAACCTTATTTACTTGATAATGGTCTTTAATGTCTTTAAAAGTAGATTGCAGCGAAATTCCTTTTGATGTTTTGTAATTGTTGTCAAATATTTGGACACTTTTTATTCCGGATGACTTGTTATTAAGATCTGTTGGCACAATTTCCAACAATAATTTTCCCCTTTTTGAGAAAATCAAGTATTCATCATTTTCAACAGAAAACAATCTTTTGTCTATTTCTTTATCCTCATATAAAATGGCCACAATTGAATCTTTTGCAAAAATTGACGACAAATCATTTATGGTTGTTTTTTCGGTTAAGGGCCCAACTTGCCCTTTTTCAATTAAAAAATTATTCTTTTTGGCACATTGAATGAATAAAAATGAAATGATAAGTACATAAATTATTTTTTTGAAAAAGGACATAAACTTGGTATTATGGTTTTTAAATAGGTTAAAGCAAATTAATAATCATTATTTTTTTGGCGTTCCCCGCCAACTGGCGGGTCGTGTTTTCCGTTACAATCTTTTTTTTGAAAAAAAACAAAAAAAAGGATTTTCACTTCAACCACTAACGCAGATAAATTTAAATTAAAAATATATTTCAATCAACTTATTAAATTATAATTATTTAGCATTAATTGTATAGAATGCTAAATCACCCGTTTTAAAATTCCCAAAACACCTCTTATAAAACTTGCGCTTGTCACCACTTTTAAAACAGGATTCATGCGCGTACTCGTTCTTCCTCTTGATGTTTTTGTCTCTTTAATTTCTTCTTTTCTTCTGCTTTCTGCTTCCTCTTTTTCGACAATCTTATCAATTTTTTCTGATAAAATTTCATAAGCGCTTTCACGGTCAATAACTTCACTGTATTTATGGTAAATACGCGAGTTTCCAATCAATTGTTTCAATTCACTGTCGGTCAGTATGTCCATTCTGCTCATTGGCGCACGCATCATCGTGCAGGCTAAAGGAGTTGGAATTCCTTTTTCGTTTAAGACAGAAACAAACGCTTCACCGATTCCCATTTGCGTCAGCACTTCGTCAACATCGTAATACTCGGAGTCGGGATAATTTTCTGCGGCCAATTTAATGGCTTTTCTATCTTTAGCCGTAAATGCGCGCAAGGCGTGTTGCACTTTTAATCCCAATTGTCCCAAAACAGCTTCGGGAACATCATTCGGATTTTGGGTCACAAAAAACAATCCGATGCCTTTTGATCGGATTAATTTCACAATGCTTTCAATTTGGGAAAGCAATGCTTTTGAGGCTTCATTAAAAATTAAATGCGCTTCGTCAATAAAAATAACCAATTCGGGTCTACCGCTGTCGCCCTGTTCCGGAAAAGTCGCATACACTTCCGCCAATAATTGCAGCATAAAGGTGGAAAAAAGCTTTGGTTTGTCCTGAATATCCGTTAAACGCAATATGGAAATGATTCCTCGTCCGTTTTCATCAATTCTTACCAAATCCTGAACATCAAAAGAGCGTTCACCAAAAAACAAGTTTCCGCCCTGTTGCTCAATTTCCACTATTTTCCGCAAAATTGCCCCAGTGCTTGCGGTGGAAATTAAACCATATTCCTTCTGAATATCAGCTTTTCCTTCCTCTGTGGCATATTGCAGTATTTTTTTGAAGTCTTTTAAATCC
>Ga0209643_1002726_pt1 | contig 10644 bp, 6 predicted proteins | sample AutmiccBRH37_all_FD_187383 | JGI IMG/M metagenome (GOLD analysis project Ga0209643, IMG submission 187383) | Deep subsurface microbial communities from Mt. Terri, Switzerland - Autotrophic microbial communities BRH/37_all (SPAdes) (version 2) | ecosystem: Environmental > Aquatic > Deep subsurface... | reverse complement strand
TTCTAAATTCTTTTGATCGGTCGGTTTTTAAAATGGTTCCTCCCCTGTTGATGATATTGCTGACGTGACGAGCGGAGAGTGGTTCAAAATCACCTTCAATCATCCCCTGATAACCTCTATAAATGCCAACACAATCCACTTTATAGTAAGTGCAAGCCCTAACCACGGCCCTAATTGCAGCATTCATCCCCGGAGCATCACCTCCGGAAGTCATTAACCCTATTTTTTTTATTTTGTTTCCCATAAAGCGAAAGGCAAAATTATGATTATATTTTAAATGAAAATCGTTTTTTTGATATTCTTAAGATTGCCTACCATAAATTAATAGGATAAACACCTTTATCTTTTAACTTTTGAATTTCTGAAGTTACATATTCCTTATCCTGTTTGTAAGTAACGCCAAACCAGCGCGCATCGGATTTTAACACTTCCATAGTAGCCAATTTATTGACAATAATATGGTTGATGACCAATGGAATAAAAAACTCTGCTTTTGGTTCTTTATAATTTTTTTCCATAAACGCTTCAAACAAAGTTTCAGACAATTCGAAGTATTTTGGCGTAAATCCAAAAAAGTTCATCGATACGATTGTTTCTTCTGAAATTGGAATTAAATCCTCATTTTCATCTTTATACTTCAATTCACCATTCACTTTTTCAATATGTGTTCTTTCGGTTACGCCCGTTAAAAAACCGTTTTTATCAACGCTGCATTCGCCTCTTGAAACAGATCCATATTCAGAAATGGTGTTTTTTAGCACATAGCCCATCATATTAAAATTGGTGGATTCAACATCCATCTTTTTCAACGATTCAGCTTCCACTTTAAAAGCCTCGGCACCATAAAAATCATCGGCATTGATTACCGCAAAATTTTCCTTCACAACATCTTTTGCCATCAACAATGCGTGCCCGGTTCCCCAAGGTTTTTCGCGATTATTGTCTAAATATTTTTCCGGGATATTTTCCAATTCCTGAAAAACATATTCCACCTCAATTTTACCGGCTAATTTTTTATCAAAAAATGCTTTAAAATCCGCCTCAATATTTTTTCTGATGATAAAAACAACTTTCCCAAATCCTGCACGAATTGCATCATATATTGAAAAATCTAAAATGGTGTCACCTTGTTCAGAGAAAGTGTCCAATTGTTTTAATCCTCCGTACCGACTGCCTACCCCTGCAGCTAAAATTACCAATGTTGGTTTATTCATTTCTTTTATTTTTATTTTTAAAATCTATTATTCTGTCAATTTTTTCAATAGTGTCAAGCGGCTTAATAACAGGAACTATCACTTTTTTCTTTCTGAGCCCCAGTTTTTCAAGCAATTCTTTACTATTATCAAAATCTATTTGATAGCTTAAACCTATTCCTTGTGTATATCCTTCTTCTTCTTCAGAATATTGAATTTCGTTTTGTCGGTTGAATATTGATGACCGTAAAGTTCCTTCTTCATTCAGTAAAAACTCAACATTTACTTCTCCAATAATATTGGTTTGGCTGCTGTTGCCCATAGGAACGCCCACTTTTCCGTTGATAATAATCCGGTCGTTTAACTGATAATCCAGCCCAATGGCCAATTGATCCTCAATATTTAAATTGTCTACTTTGCCTCTTTCGCCAACGGTATATTCAGGTCTAAGTTTAAAACGGTTGTTTCCTTGATTAAAAATATTGTCGAAGGCATTTGAAAGTATGTCAAAACCAGTTCCGTACAAAGCGGTGTTGCTGTTAACGCTTAAATCGCTTTCATTATAAAAACTTCCCGAAATCAGCAACGATATAAACTGCACCGTTTTGTTGTTTAAGTTATCGCTGTTCAACCTAAATGCCAACTCTGAAGCCACCGTTGAACTTGCATTTGGAATTTCAATGTCAAATTCTCTTTGGGTATTAAACAGTTCTCCTGAAAATCGGGTAACCAAATCAATAGGAATTTTTCTGCTTGAGGTAATATTTTCCAACAAAGACCTCGGGTTGGCAGAAACTCTGTGAACAGCTTCAATATTGATATCTGCAGTTAAAGGATCTCCGCTCCAGGAAATGCTTCCGCCTCTTTTCACAATAAACGGTTTGTTGATGAATCCGCCATATTTAAAGTTATAAACGCCATTGTCCACAATAAAGTCGCCATACATTTCAAACTTATCTTTGGTATCAAGGGCAATTTGTATGTTTCCTGTTCCGCTTCCTCTTAAAAAACTTCCAGTAGATTTGTCCAACACCATTTCAACAACAGCATCTTTTGTGACATCTATATTGAAATTTAAAGACAATCCTTTTAGTTTTTCTGAAATATACTTTCGTCGTGTTTCTTCATTATCTTCGGGATTGTTTTTGTTTACAAATCGAATTAATTGAGAAGATTCGGCAGTTTTCACATCACTCACAGGAATTGTGAGGTAAGTGCCTCTTTTTGTTCTTCCAACAACATTAATCACCAATTTATCCGTTGGTCCATATAAATTGGCATATCCTTCCAAAAATCCGGTACCGTAATACACAGAATTTTCTTTCTCAACCGTATTTAACACCAATAAATTTTTGGTGCTTAAGTTTAAATTTAACCGCCAAGTTTCAAAATTTGAATGGCTGATGGTACCTGTTAATTTTCCTCTGGTGCTAAATATTTTATCTTTCAATTGAACGTCCTCAAAGGTAAATGTTTGATTTTTCATAGAAACAACGCTAGTTCCTTCAAAATCGTAATCCACATTTAAATAAGGTAAAAACAATCCGGCTTGGTCTAAAAACAACTCACCTTCCATCGTTGGATTATTCAGCAATCCTGTTAAATGCGCATTTCCATAGGCAAAACCCCTAATATTTGTAAATACATCCTGTCCCAATGGCGAAAACGGATCTAGTTTAAATTCCTCAAATTCCAGCAGCACATCCATAGTTGGTTTTTTAGAAGTAAAATCTAGATCACCAATTGCTGAAAAATTTACGATATTGTTACGTTCCAATATAATATTTACGCCAAAATCCCTGATGGAATTTTTCCCTTCAATAGCGACTTTTAAATTTCCGAGTTCGGAATTATTAAGGTTAAAATCAGCTATTGTAAAGTTGGCAGTTGGCTTTATTACCCTATTTAATTGTTTGTAATTTAGGGAACCATTCATAATTCCCTTAACGCTTATGCTGTCTATTTTAGGAACAATAGAGGCCAAATTAACGTTGTCAAACTTAAAAGTTAAATCTTTTGAAATGGTGTCGCGCATTTGCCCGAAAAACTCAATTCTTTGATCATTTGAGGTGATTAAGAACGGACTTATATCATACGTTTTTGTTTTATCGTCATACACCAATTTGTTGTCAAAATTGTCGTCGGGATTGATAACCCATTTGGTGTCTTTAAAGGTAAAATTCGATTTTTGAAGTCCGAAAACCGATTTGTTCTCTTGGTTAAACGTATGATAAAACGCCAAATCGTAATTCTCTGTATTATTTTCTCCGCCCAAAAACTCGGTCCTAAAATACAAGGTGTCATTTAGCGTGATGTTCACCAAATGCAATTTGGCAATATTGTAATTTTTGGTATTTATTTTGGCAACGGAAAGTTGGGTATTAAATAATGGATTCTTGGTGTCAATTTGCAAATTCAATGAATCTATGGTGTTATTAAACGCAATAATTTCTGGCGATTTAATATTTAACCTGAACAAATTATCATCAGAATTAATATTTCCTGCAATTGATGTGTTTGCGGAAAGAGCAACTTCCGGATAAAAAACTTCTAATATTTTATTGTGAATTTTAAATTTAAATTCCAGTTCCTGTCCGGCTGTAACCTCAAAAGGTTTGTAATTTGAATAAATGCTTCCCAAAGAATTTTTTGTAAGTTTAACCAATTCGGCAAACTTAAATTTCCCTTTTACATAACCATTCACAATTTCTGAAGAATTTACGGTAACGGTTCTTTCCGCGCCTTCAAAAGCCGAAGTGATGTTGAAATCCTTAAAGAAATAGCTGTCTTTTTGGTTGATGTATAAGGCATTTTTAAAATCAATGGTACCTGACAAATCATCCAAAGAATTTCCAGAAACTTTAATCTCAATATCACCTCTAACTTTAGATATGCTGTCACGTTTAAAAAGATTTAAGGTGTTTAAATCCAAATAATCAATTTTAGTTTTAAAATCGAACGTAAAAATTTTGGTTGAAAAATCGGCCAAACCAACAAAGTTCAGCTTAATATTATCATCATTCACCTCCATTTCACCATCAAAATGTTTGTTTTTTATGACGCCGTTTATATCAATATTGGTATACGTATATCCTTTAAATTGTTGCTTGGAAATATGCCCTTTTACTGCAGTGTTCATTTTTTCCAAAGTAAAACCTTTTCCGTCAACATCGGCATCCGCAGTAAGATTGCCCAATAAAGGATCATTTAGCAAGATCCCCAATCCAAAATCAATCACTGCAACTTGGCCAAAATAAGAAGCATTGTTGATATCGCCAATATTGGTCAGTTCCAAATCTGTAATCAGGGTGCCTATATCGGTTTTCATTATCACATCAGCATTGATTAAATCTTCTGTGATATAGGTGAATCCACTCACCGAAAATTTTCCCAATTTTTTAAATGAAGAAGGAAGCTGTTTTCCCAAAATATTTGGAAGCAATGCTTTTAAATGGTCATAATCTGAAGTTAATTTGGTTAAATTTGCCGCCAATGAAAATCCCTCTGCTTGGTTAAACACGTTTTGAAAATGCAGTGTTCCAATAATTGCGGCATCCTGGTCGGTAGTTAATACCAACTTATCTGTCTTGAAATCGTTTAGGTTTCCTGTTATTTTTGTCGAAAAGTGAAGCACATCATTGGTGCCCAATTCACTATAAAACTTTTTTAAATCGACCAAAGATAAATCAGCGTTCTTAACATCTGCATTAAGTAGCACTTTGTTATTAAAATCGGAAAAATCTTCTCTATTATAGGAAAATGAAATATCGGCAACCATAGATGATTTGTCTGTCACCAGTTCGGTATTCAAAAAATTCATCGCTGTTTTTGTGTAGGTAAAATTGCTAGACAGGCTTTGAACTTCTACATTGTGATTTTCAATAAAATGAAGTTTATTGATATCCGCATAAACATTTGGGCCGTCAATTTTGAAGTTCTTGGCACTTCCTTCAATCCCTTTAAAAAATAACGGTTTGCTGTTTTTTGCATTTTCATCAAAAATTTCCACATAACCATCCTTCAATTTTAACCTGCTCGAAGTCAGTAAAAATCCGGAAGGCTTTGTGGGTGTGGTACCATCATCAAACTTATCAATAAACATGGTAAAGGCATCATCATCTTCGCCTTTGTATGTTTTCATATTCAAGATGAACTTCTCTAAAGAAAATTGACCGAAATTTAACTTTCCATTAATCAAATTTCCATAGCTTAAAACAGATGTTGTTAAATTTTGAACATAAACCAATGTATCTGAATGATGGTCTTTCAACAAAACTTCATTCAATTCCACATTTCCCAAAAAAGACAAATCGACCCTTTTAACGTTGATGTCAACATTATAATCTTTTCTTAAAAAATCGGTGGCCATTTTTCCCAAACGGGTTTGCACGGAAGAAAGCGACAATAAAAAACTGACCAAAGCCAATAAAAGCACCAGCACAAGGAGTAATCTTACAACTATTTTTTTAATTCGTTTGATAAGCGTTAAATTTGCATTTTTTATGGCAATTTTCGTGCCTTTAATTATTACTGATGGTCAAAGATAAATCTATTTACATTCTTGGTATTGAGTCATCTTGCGATGATACCAGCGCTGCCGTAATTTGCAATGGCAAAGTACTGACAAATGTTGTTGCAAACCAAGAAATTCACGCCAAATATGGAGGCGTTGTTCCCGAATTGGCATCGCGTGCCCACCAACAAAATATTGTGCCCGTAATTCAGCAGGCAATTCAACAGGCAAATATCGACAAAAAACAGTTAAGTGCCATCGCTTTTACGCGCGGACCCGGGTTAATGGGTTCATTATTGGTTGGAAGTTCTTTTGCAAGGTCACTTTCATTGGCTTTAAACATTCCTTTAATTTCTGTAAATCATATGCAGGCGCACGTTTTGGCACATTTTATTGATGATGAAAAGCAACAAAAACCGCCTTTTCCCTTTTTATGTTTGACCATAAGCGGCGGACATACCCAAATTGTGAAAATTACCAGCTATTTTGACATGGAAGTTATTGGCGAAACGTTGGATGATGCTGTTGGCGAAGCCTTCGACAAATCGGCAAAAATTTTGGGATTGCCTTATCCGGGCGGACCGTTTGTTGATAAATATGCCAGACTTGGAAATCCCAATGCTTTTGAGTTTTCCAAACCAAAAATGGCCGATTTAAATTTTAGTTTCAGCGGATTAAAAACAGGGATTCTGTATTTTATTCAGAAAAAGGTTAAGGAAAATCCAAATTTTATTGAAGAAAACTTAAATGATATTTGCGCTTCCATTCAACGAACCATTGTGGAAATTTTATTTGATAAACTTGAAAAAGCAGTTGAATTAACCGGAATTAAACATATTGCCATCGCAGGCGGCGTAAGCGCAAATTCTGAAATCAGGGAAACCTTAAAAGCGACGGAAGAAAAATTTGGCTGGAAAACCTACATCCCTAAATTTGAATATACCACCGATAATGCAGGAATGATTGCCATTGTGGGTTATTTAAAATATTTGGAAAATGATTTTTCAAATCAAACAACAACTACAACAGCTCGGTTAAAAGTGAATGAGAATTAGAGCCTAACTTTCTCTTTCCACCAAAGACCTTAGATCTTTGCCTGTGGGTTCTTCAAAAATTTCCAGGTCAAAATAAGGTACAGAAGCAATCACGTGGTCAAAAATATCGGCCATAATGGCTTCAAAGTTTTCCCAACGTTTGTCGCTTATAAAACAATAAATTTCTAAAGGAATTCCTTTGGATGTTGGTTCCAATTGCCGAACCATTAAAGTAAGGTCTTTATTTACGGCAGAATTTTCATTTAGATAGCCATTCAAATATTTTCTGAAAATCCCAAAGTTGGTTTGGTTTCTTCCGTTGATCAACACCGATTTATCAGCTCCGGTTTTCTCATTATACTTTAAAATTTCACGCTGTCTGTGTTCAATATATTTTTTAACCAATTGAATTTTTTTGTATTCCTCAATTTTTTCATCCGTTAAAAATTTAATGGAAGACTGTTTGATAAGAACGGCTCTTTTGATACGTCTTCCGCCAGATTCCTGCATTCCCCGCCAGTTTTGAAAAGAATCGGAAATTAAGCTGTAGGTTGGAATGGTGGTGTATGTATTGTCCCAGTTTTGCACAAGTACCGTTGCCAAATTAATGTCGGTCACAAAACCGTCGGCACCAAATTTATTGTAAGTAATCCAATCGCCAATGCGCACAATATCATTCACGGAAACTTGAATGGAGGCGACAAAACCTAAAATAGTGTCTTTAAAAATTAACAAAATTACTGCGGAAGCCGCGCCAAGCGTGGCAAAACTCATAATATCTTTACCCGTTAACTGGTATACAATAAAAATAGTGGCAATTCCCCAAAAAAACAGCATTATTACCTGCGTATAACTTTCCAAAGGTTTGTCTCTGAACTTTTCCTTGGTACGCAAATATTTTTGGGTAGATCTTAAAAAACTCCGAATAATTTTAACAACCAACACAACGGCATAAACATTAAGAATGATGTTAAAAACATTCAGCAAATCCGGATATTCACCAACAACATAAGGAATGCTGTATTTTAGTACATAAATAGGAATAATTTGAGAAATGTACTTTGGAAATTTACTTTGTGCCAAAAAATCATCGAAGGCCGTTTTTGTTTGCAGTGAAAATAATTTGAAGGAAACAACAATTACTTTTCGTAAAATTCTATCGAGAAACAAAACCGCTAAAGCCAAAAAAACAATGGTTACCACCAAATTAATGGAATTTGCCCAAAAAGGAATCATTCCTTGTTTAATTAAGTAATCACTTATAAAGTCGGTTAAATTGATAATCTCGAAATCCTTTAACATTTTTAAGCCTTTAAATGTTTTTTATCGATATAAATATATCCAAATGGAATTAAGGAAGCAAACATCACAATGCCAAAAGTTTTTATACTCCATTTCAATTCGTAAAAAACCATCAAAGCCATAACGGCAAACAGCAGAAAAAGAATTCCGTGCGCCATACCGACCACCTGCACCATTTGGGGCAAGTTCCAAATATATTTTAAGGGCATTGCCAAAAATAACAGTACCAATAGTGAAAATCCTTCAATAAGCGTAATAATTCTAAATGCTTTGATCATTTTATTTGATTTTTTTAGTTGCGTGCAAATTTAAAGCTTAAAAGCTTATGCGTATCGTTTATTTGGATTTTATAATTACAAAAAAACAGCCAATTTTAAATTTGGCTGCTTTTTTATTTTAATATCGCACTTTTAACGACTTAACTTTGAATATCTTAAAAATCTGCTTTAACATCCCAAGCTTCCAAACTTTCTTTCACCGCTTTTATAAACATTCCGCCTAAAGCGCCATTCACAACACGGTGATCATAAGAATGGGAGATAAACATTTTGTGGCGGATTCCTATAAAATCTCCATCGGGTGTTTCAATAACGGCAGGCACTTTACGCACAGCGCCCAATGCTAAAATAGCCACTTGCGGCTGGTTAATGATGGGCGTCCCGAAAACACTGCCAAAACTTCCAACATTGGTTACTGTATAAGTTCCGCCTTGTATATCATCTGGTTTCAATTGCCCTTTTCTTGCGCGGTTGGCCAAATCATTTACGGCTTTGGTCATTCCTACCAAATTTAGCTGATCTGCATTTTTAATGACAGGGACAATTAAATTTCCGTCGGCCAAAGAAGCGGCCATTCCTAAATTAATCGATTTTCTTTTGATAATTTTATCGCCATCAACAGAAATGTTGATCATTGGGAATTTTTTTATGGTAGTGGCTACTGCCATCATAAAAATGGGCGTGTAAGTAATTTTTTCGCCTTCACGGGCAAAAAACTGGTCTTTAACGCGATCTCTCCATTTCACGATATTTGTCACATCAACTTCAATAAAAGACTGTACGTGAGCGGAAGTTTGAACGGATGCCACCATATGATGTGCCACCAATTTTCCCATACGGCTCATTTCAATAATTTCGTCTTCACCGCTTACCGATATTGGTATCACTGTTTTAACAGTTTCTGCCTGTGCTGTTATTGGCTGCTGATCTTCTGCAGCAACTTCTTTGTGAACCTGCTTGACGGCGCTTCTTCCGCTTTCAATATAAGCTAAAATATCATTTTTTGTAACCCTGTCATCTTTTCCGGTACCGATAATCGCTTCCAATTCTTCCATGGAAATATTTTCGGTAATCGCTATATTTCTGACTAGAGGAGAAAAGAATTTACCCGATTCAGAAACTTTGCCGATTGCTGTTGTTTCAATGGATTTTTCTACTTCTGTCTCAATCGTCGCAGCTTCATTTGATATTTCTTCAGAAGCAGAATTAACTGTAACTTTTTCTTCGGCGTTTTCATCTAGGGTTTCAATAATGGCAATTGTTTCACCAACTTTCACAATGGCATCCACGTCATATAAAAGTTCAACCAAAGTTCCTTCAACATCACTTGGCACTTCAGAATCTACTTTATCCGTAGCAATTTCAACAATTGCCTCATCCATATCAATATGATCACCCACATTTTTTAACCAGGAAGTGATGGTTGCTTCCGCAACGCTTTCACCCATTTTAGGAAGTTTTATTTCGATTCTTGCCATTATCTATAATTTGATTTTACTCGGCAAATTTACAAAAAAAATGAACTGTTTAATGCTTGCTGCAATTATTATCTAATTATTCCACCTTTTATTTATTGTCATTTTCACAATTAGTGCAATAAAAAACATCAAAAAATTGACTAAAATTTAATGTTTGTACTTTTTATTGGGTACATCCTAAATAAATTTAATTTCTGCAGTTTACACCTATTTATTATTTTGAAATGTGACTAAAGTAGCGTAATAAATATTATAATTTAACAAAAAATATTAAAATTATTATCTAATATATTAATTATCAGTATTTTAAAATTTTAATTTGTATGACTTAAATCATATTTAAAGCTAATTATACACAATACTTTTAACAAAGTTTTAATACAATCAAATATTCTATTAAATAAAAATGCAAAATCAGTCATTCTTTTTTGATGATTTAGCTACCAAGTTTAACAAACAAAAACAAATTTTATGAAACAATTTAAATTTAATTTAGTCTTATTAGCAGCATTTGCACTCTCTTTGGTGAATTGTACTTTTGAGGACAATCCAAATTATTCAAGCACAAATTCAAGTACCGACCAATTATTGGTAAAAAAATTCACAACTGCTCCAATTTTTGATGGGGAAATAGATGAGGTATGGAGTTCAGCAAGACCTATGGTTAGTGAAGCTACAGTTTCTAATGCAGGAAGCAGGGTAATTACCTTAAATGGGTCGAGCAATGGCAACACCGCATTGGAACCAAATGATTTATTTGAACCTTATACTGGTGAAAGTTACAAATACTCTTTACGAGGCGGGCACGACAGTGAATATATTTATTTATTGTTGGAATTTGAGGAT
>Ga0209643_1002723_pt1 | contig 10652 bp, 7 predicted proteins | sample AutmiccBRH37_all_FD_187383 | JGI IMG/M metagenome (GOLD analysis project Ga0209643, IMG submission 187383) | Deep subsurface microbial communities from Mt. Terri, Switzerland - Autotrophic microbial communities BRH/37_all (SPAdes) (version 2) | ecosystem: Environmental > Aquatic > Deep subsurface... | reverse complement strand
CGGATTAGAATTAAAGATTCATAAGAAGATTGGAATCGGAAGCGGATTAGGTTCGAGCGGTGCAAGTGCCGTGGCGGCAGTATTTGCGGCGAATAAACTTCTTGATTTATGGCTTTCAAAAAAAGAATTATTACTTCATGCGCTAGCCGGTGAGATTTTATCAAGCGGAAGTTTTCATGCCGATAATGTTGCTCCCTGTTTATATGGCGGATTTGTAATTGCCCGCGGCAGTTCTCCTATTGAAGTGCTTCAAATCGAATATCCCAAAAAAATGTATTGCTCATTGGTATATCCCGATATCGAAATTAAGACAAGTGAGGCACGGAAAATTTTACCAAAAAAAATTCCTCTCGGTAAAGGTGTAGAGCAAGCAGCTAATGCATCTTTTTTAATTGCGGGATTAATTACAAAAAATTATAAAATTATTTCTAACTCTATTAAGGATGTATTTGCAGAACCGAAACGAGCAAAACTAATTCCTTGTTATGATTTAGTGCGCGAAGCAGCTTTCAAGAATGGGGCTCTAAACTGTAATATCTCCGGCTCGGGTCCTACGATGTTCGCATTTTCAGATTCTCCCCAAAAAGCGGAAGTAATAACACAAGCAATGTCGCTAGCGGTTTTCGATTTCGGAATAAAAAATAAATCTTATACCTCTAAAATAAATGATAAAGGACCCGAAGAGATTGAGGATATAAAAAATTATAGAAAGGTTAGTAGATGAAATTTTATTCGACAAATAATCACTCGGAATTATTTTCATTTGAAACGGCGGTGATGAACGGACTGGCAGAAGATGGCGGACTTTATATGCCAACGGAAATATCCACCCTCGAAAAAGATTTTATCAGAGATATAGAAAAATATTCTTTCGCCGAGATTGCTTTTCATATTGCAGAAAAATTTATCGGTAATGATATCGAGCCGAAAATTCTAAGAAGTATAATCAATGACGCAATTAATTTCCCTGCACCGCTAGTTCCACTCCGTAGCCCCGAGTATTCGGTTTTGGAATTATTTCACGGAACTACTCTCGCCTTCAAAGATTTCGGTGCACGGTTTATGGCTCGAACCATGGGACATTTCGTTGCGGGCAGTAACAAAGAATTAAATATACTCGTTGCTACATCGGGCGATACCGGCAGTGCCGTTGCTTATGGATTCTATGATACTCCAGGGATTAATGTCTCAATTCTTTATCCAAAAGGAAAGGTGAGCGGAATTCAAGAAAAGCAATTAACTACTTTGGATAAAAATATCACGGCAATCGAGATAGATGGAACGTTTGATGACTGCCAGCGTTTAGTTAAAGCGGCTATGACCGATATCGATCTCAAAGAGAAAAATCTTTCCTCCGCCAACTCTATAAATATCGCACGACTGATTCCTCAGATATTTTATTATTTCGAAATGTATCGACAGATTCCGGATAAGAAAAAAAATAATTATATCTCCGTTCCATCGGGCAATCTTGGTAATCTAACTGCCGGATTAATTGCAAAACGAATGGGACTTCCGATAACAAAATTCATCTCCTCACTTAATAGCAATTCGGTTTTTGCTGAATATATTTCAAGCGGTGAATTTATTCCGAGAGCATCAATTCAAACTATATCGAATGCGATGGATGTGGGTAACCCGAGTAATCTTGTTCGTATCGCCGAGCTTTATGATAATGATATTAATGCAATCAGGAGCGATATTTATTCTGAATCATTTAGTGATGCAAAAACAAAAGAAGCGATTGCGGAGATTTATAAAAATAATAATTACGTTATCGATCCGCATGGTGCGGTGGGGTATTTGGGTCTGCGCAGTTTTATTGAAGCGAATGAGATTAAAAATTATACCGGTATAATATTAGAGACGGCGCATCCGGCAAAATTCAAAGACGTAGTAGAAGAGGCAATCGGAGAAGAAGTAACAATACCAAAGCGATTAGCGGAATGTCTATTGAAAGAGAAAAAAGCAATCTCCTTATCAAGCAATTATCCCGACTTAAAAGAACACCTTCTCTCAAAGTAGCGGCAGACTATTATTTCTATATCATTCATAATTGTAAAGAAACTTTACGTATGTAAAGAAAATTTACAATAGTTATTGGAATTTCTACCACCATTTAACTTATTTTAATGATGAAATTAATTGGGGTGTTCAAGTGAAAAAAAATCTATTCATTCTTTTTACAATTATTGCCTTCTCGGTAATATTGCCGCAGAAGAAAGCATTTACAATCGAAGATCTTTATAAAATAAAAAATGTAGGCGGACCTTCGCTTTCGCCCGATGGAAGCAAAATCGCTTTCACGGTTTCCACTTCCGATCTTAAAACCACAAAAAGTAAAACCAATATCTATTTAATAAATTCGGACGGAAGCGGATTAAAGCAGATGACTAATACTGCCGCAAATTATTCCCCTTTCTGGGGTAACGATAGCAAAGGTTTCTATTTTAATTCAAACCGAAGCGGAGCAGATCAGGTTTACTATATGCCATTAGACGGCGGCGAGCCAGTTCAAATCACAAAATATGTCTCCGGAGTTTCATCGCCTAAGATGTCTAATGACGGCACAAAAATAATTTTCGGCGCAGCGATCTATCCCGAATGCGGAACTGATCCTGATTGCAACGAAAAAATTTCAAACGGAATCGAAAAGGGTGCTATACAAGCATATCTCGCAGATAGTTTATTCGTAAGGCATTGGACTGAATATGCCACGGGGCAATATACTCACGTCCTAGTTTATGATACCAAATCAAATGAAGTGAAAGACTTAACTCCGGGTGAATTTGATTCACCTGCTTTTGCACCGGGCGGAAGCAGCAACTACGTTATCTCGCCTGATGGAAAAGAGATCGCTTTTGATTCCAAACGAGTAAAGAATCCAGCATCTTCAACTAATCTTGATATATGGATTACCAATACCGATGGCACGGGACTAAAAAATATTACATCAAAAAACGAGGGCTCGGATAATAATCCGAAATATTCACTCGATGGAAAATATATAGCATACTTAACTCAGTTAATCCCGACTTATGAATCTGATCGAGTTCGCTTAGCAATTTATAACCGTCAATCGGGCGAGCATAAAATCCTCACCGAATCGATCGATAACTGGGTAAATGACTTCAGTTGGTCAAGCGATTCTAAATCGATCTATTTCACTGTTCAGGAAAAGGGTTATCAGCCGCTTTATAAAGTAAGTATGAGCGATTCGAAGATCGAAAAACTCATTGAGAATATTCCGATATTTGGTTTTGAAGTTTCGCCGAAAAATGATTTCGCTGTATTTACATATTCATTCACTCATAAACCGGTTGAAATGGCGCGATATGATTTCGCTTCGAAGAAGATGAAAGATATCACCGAATATAATAAAGAATTTACGGAGACCGTTGATGTCCGTCCCGCAGAGCAGGCATGGGTGAAAGGTGCAGACGGAACTCCGGTGCATGTATTCATAGTTAAGCCACACGGATTCGACTCGGCAAAAAAATATCCGGTAGTAATAAATGTTCATGGCGGACCCCAGATGCAATGGATGGATTCGTTCAGAGCCGATTGGCAGGTATATCCAGGGGCAGGTTATATAGTAGTTTTCCCTAACCCTCACGGCTCTACGGGTTACGGTCAGGATTTTACCGCCGCTATATCGAAAGATTGGGATGGCAAAGTTTATGAAGACGTAATGAAAGTAACCGATTATATCGAGACTCTCCCTTATGTGGATACAGATAGGATCGGCGCAATGGGTTGGTCTTATGGTGGATATTTTATGAATATCTTGCAGGCAAAAACTAAGCGCTATAAATGCCTCGCCTCGATGATGGGTCTTTATGATTTGCAGCAGTTTAAAGAAGATACCGAAGAGCTTTGGTTTGCCGATTGGGATTTGGGAAAGAAAGATTATCTTACAATGTCGCCGAGTGAATATACAGCAAATTTCTCTACTCCGACTTTGATTATCACGGGTGAAAAAGATTACCGCGTTACTTATAACCATAGTCTAAGATATTTTACGGCTTTGCAGCGCAAAGGTATTGATAGCCGCTTGATAGTATTTAAGAATGATGGTCACTGGCCCAGCGGTCTCCGTTCGATGCCGCTTTATTATAATGCTCACTTGGAATGGTTCCATAAATATCTAGGCGGTGATCCTGCTCCATGGGATAGCAAAGATATGGTGCGTAATAATTATTTGAAGTGAAACGACTGTGCGGCGCACTCCGGATATGCCTCGGCACGCATGTACAAAAATATGAGGAAGAATATGATTGCACTATTTGCAAGCAGTAGTAATGAAGAGATAGTATCTCGTTCAATAATAAGATAGCAGATTTTGCAAGTGTTGTGATGATGTATAAATGAGCAGTAAGGTTCACCTTACTGCTTTTTTTATGTATAAGAGGCGAATAGTGAGATTAGTTCTTATTTTTGTCGGTATATTTATTTGATAATTATTTATTAGTGTAGGGCAGAATGAAATATTTAGTACGTCTCCTTTTTCTTTGTGTAACCTCTATCTCCCTTTTTGCACAGGGGAGTATTGATATCAATCGTCCTAAGATCGGTATTGCTCTTAGCGGAGGCGGAGCACTAGGATTTGCTCATATCGGCGCACTCAAAATAATCGATTCGCTCGGTATCCCTCTCGATTACGTTACGGGTACTAGTATGGGCGCAATTGTAGGAGGTCTTTATTCTATCGGTTATTCACCCGCCCAAATGGAAAGTCTCGCCACTTCAATTGACTGGATAGATTTATTTAATGATTCGCCCGAACGTGCCGAATTGCCATATTTTGAAAAGGAACTCACCGGCAGATACCAGCTTAATTTAGACCTTGTCGGCTTTACTCCAAGAATTCCAACCGGATTAATCTATGGACAAAAAATCTCACTCCTTTTTTCTTCGCTAACGTACAGGTATGAATTTAAGAAGAATTTTGATCTGCTCCCGATTCCATTTAAGTGCGTTGCCGTTGACTTAATTACGGGTAAGGAAGTAATAATGGAAAATGGATCTCTATCGAAAGCTCTGCGCGCATCTATGTCAATCCCAACGGTATTCGCTCCCGAGCCCTTAGATCAATATTTGCTCATAGATGGCGGTGTGCTCAATAATTTCCCTACCGATATTGTTAAGAAGATGGGCTCGGATATCGTCATCGGTCTCAGTCTTTCTCTCCCAAGAAAATCGTATGATGATTATAATTCTTTCCTTGATATCTTGGATAGGACAACAGATATCCCTCGTTATGAAAAATTCTCCGATAATAGAGATATTGCCGATTTAGAAATCGAACAGGATGTAAGCGGATATTCATTGATGGATTTTGATAAAACGAGCATTTCGGAATTAATAGAAAGGGGGGAAGTAGCAGCCCGCTCTGATATACCGCAGCTTCTCGAAATCAAAAATCGAATCGGCAATAAATTTTATAGCAACGATTCACTTAAAAATTTGCGCAAAGAAAAGATGAGAGATTATACGGTCCGCAACGTAATCATACGCGGAAATAAATCGCTCGATTTCGCTTTTATTAATAATCTTCTCAATATTAAAGAAGGGCAGCTCTTCGATACAAAAATTATAGAGAGAAAAATTACCACTGCTTATGGTCTCGGATATTTTGATAAGATTAATTATGAAATTATTCCGGTTGATGATATCTATGTCGATCTCATAATAGATATTAACGAAAAATCGATGGAGCAGTTATATCTGGGCTTGAAATATGACGATTATTATAAATTAGTCGGCGCATTAAAATTAAAAACCACATCATTTTTCGTCTCGGGAGTTCGTACGGAATTGGAGCTTCAATTCGCTGGCTTATTCAAGTTTTCGGCAAAGGGGTTCTATCCTTCGCGCTCTCTTAATTTCCCGATTTATCCATTCCTTCAAGTTGCTTATAAAGATATACCGATGGATGTATATGATGATAAAGGAAGGATTAATGCCAGATATAGCGATCGATCGACTCTATTCGGCGGGGGTCTTGGTATAAGTTTCGATAATAATTGGGCTTTGGAGGGTGCGTATAATTTTGAATATATAAATACTTCGCCCGAAATTTCATACTCGGCAATCTCGGAACTCTTCCCCTCTTATAGCGATAAATTAAGGCGATTCGATATATCGCTTAAGTATGATTCCATTGATGATCCGCTTCTTCCTACGACCGGAGTCCGCATCTCGATAGATTCCGAAATCAGTAATAAAGCGTATGCCTCGGCAATCAATTATTCAAAGGTTACACTCAAAGGAGATTTATACCAAACGATCAATGACCGCCATACATTACGTTTTGCCAGTTCGTATCGCGATTCGTGGGAGGACTTACCCGATTATAAAATTTTCTATTTTAATAATACCGATGAATTTATCGGTCTCGATTATTATCAATTGGCGGGCGTAAAATTTATTACCGGCAGAACAGAATATCGATATAGATTTAAAAAAGATATTTTCCTTAAATTGATTTTTAATGCTGCGTTCGATTATCGCCTTACCTCCAATCCGGTATTCAACAAAACTACTAATAAGCCGATAATAGGCGCGGGCATAGGGGTTCAGTTCTTATCGATTGTAGGTCCGATAGAGCTTGTTGTGGCTAATGGCGATAAAAATATTTTTACAAATGGCGGAAGGCAGTTACTTGTATATATCAATGCGGGATATAAGTTCTAAAAGTTGTTCCTATTCTAAAAATCGATTGCAAAAGTAGTCCCTTTACCGATATAAGAGGTTACATTTAATTTTGCACCGATTAATTCGCAGTAACTTTTTACTAGAGCCATTCCGAGTCCGGTGCCTTCATATTTTTTAGTATAAACTTGCGCTTCTCTTTTGAATGGCTTAAACAAGCCATCTATAAATTCTTTACTCATACCGATACCTGTATCGGTAATCAGAACACGCGGAATTCCTTCGGAATTGTTTGAAAGTGTAACATCTATTTTCCCGACTTTGGTATATTTGACCGCATTACTAAGAAGATTATTTAATAATTGAGTAACAATGTATTCGTCAGAATTAATCAAATTATTTTCCGATTCGATATTTAAGGTAAGCTCTAACCCTTTACTTTCTGCCTGAGGCTGATGCTCGTATTTTACTATTTGACGTATGAGCACTTCGAGATCGATCTCTTCTTTATAAATTTGAATAGTCTTCATCTGGATTTTAGTCATATCAAGAAGAAGATTAACGGTTCTGAGTAGTCGCTTTGTTGAGGCATCTATTGCACGGATAGAATCTTTCATTTCCGGATTATTTTCTTCGTCTGCCGTTTCCTTTAGAAGTCCAAGAAAACTTGTAATTGTATGAATAGGGCTGCGGATTTCGTGACTTACAGAGGCTAAGAATTCCGATTTCTGTTTATCTATCTTCCCCATCGCTTCTATCATCAAACTAAGAAGCGCAAACGGAATGGAATAAAAGAAAAGATAAATAAATAGCTGAATCGTATTATCCGACATTTCTAAATGAGCAAAAGGACCATATCCGCCATTTGAATAATAGAGCGCAATAATAGAAGATATAAATAAGAATGATAATGTATTCTTAAAACCGAGACGCAGGGATGAATAAATGCCGAGCGGAATCTGTCCAGCGAATAATAAAAGTATCTCACCCGCATCCTTCATATCTCCCGAATAGTTAAGTGCCGTGATAAATATGGCAACCATAAAAAATATTAAGGTCTCGATATATTTCGAAATTGAAAAGAAATTCTTATCTCTGATATCCTTCATATAAAGAGTTAGGGATATAGTGATAGTGAGGTTTGCGAAGGCATTACTAAAAAGCCAGTATGCGCCTATATTTTCTCCTCCTCCCGAATTAGTGGGACTATAAAAAAGAATAAATACTTGAGAACCGAGCCCGGATAATAAAACTGCGGTGATTAATAGATACTTAAAAAATGATTTTAAATCATTAATCTGCTCCGGGGTAGCATTTAGTTTTGTAGTTAAAAAAAGAATTAAATAAATGAAGACGATTTGGAAAAGGGCGATGAAAGAATAATTTAATAAATCAGAAGCATTGAAAAAAATGACAGTAATTTTTGCAAGGAAAACTGCTATTAATATAGCACCCCAAAACTTCTTCCCTATGGTATAAGAAAAAGCCAATGCAATAGAACTGCTTATCCAAAAAGAAGCAATCTCGGGATGGAAAAATGCTACCTTAAATGAAATAAAAGTTACTATTAAAAAGATTATATAAGTGATTAATGTCCTTTTAATTACTTGGAAGTAACTAAGTTCCAAATCATCCATGATAAACCATTTTCGAATTCCATTCTAAATGTTTAATTGTTTGTTAATCGTAATATTGTATTAATTAAAATAATTAGGATATTGCACTAAATTATCCTTTAATAGGATTAAATTCTTCTTCTCTAAAATCAAAGATTGAAGCAGAATTTTTATTCGAGGGCGATTTAAAAATTCAATTACAAAGTTATCGAATTTTCTTACATAATCAAAAATGAAAATATCGTCTGATGTTGTCGCGTTTAAGTATAAAACCCTTCTATTGCGAAAATACCAGATTCTCGAATTATAGTAATTTTTAAGACTCAGATTAGCGGGCTCAAGTTTAATACGTGAAAGAATCTCCCTTTCCACTTCAAATTTTTGAATGGGGGAGATTTCGATCGGCGACAGAAGTTTAATAATCGATACAGCCAGATGTATTGCTTGATCTTTGTGAATCTTATCAATAATAAATAATTTATCCGGATTAAGCGAATAACGAAGTGCCGAAATGTAATTGATCCGGTTCTGCTTGGTTAAAGGGAAATTCTCCAACTTAATTCGATCGGTATTGCAGGGGAAGCCGGTAAATTTGGGATTCAAATTCTTCGAATCAGGCTTAAATTCCTCGAAAAACCGCCGAGGGAATAGCCTCTCAAAATTGTTCGTTATTACCGGTTCATTTTTCATAATATTCCTTTATGTCCAATATTTCCATAATTAGTATAGTCTGCAGATCCGTGTTCTCTCTTCAAAGCATTCCTTTAAGTCTAATTCTCGCTCGAAGAGTCGTAAGTTCCCGATACGGATCTTTTTTCATAGTAATCCTTGACGTCCTTCATCAAGAATCTTAAAACTACTTTATAGATCGAACGACCTTCGATTTCCGAGATTCCTTTGATCTTCTCGTGCAGTTCAGGCGGAATTCTAAGAGTTTTGGACGTATAAACATATTTTTTAATTATTCCCATTCCATTCACACTTGATTATTCTTGACTGATTTATTAAGTTATAGTGAACAAATGTTTACTAAGTGCAAAGATAATGTAATTGATTTATATTTGTCAATTCACTTCGCAAAAATAATATTATTACATTATGGCAATACGTTACGGAAATTTATGTTATCGAAAAATGAAGTAGCAAAAAAATTAAGGGACTTTGCCGAGAGGAATTTCAGGAGCAATGCTGAACTCGCACGTCAACTCGGAATGAAGCCGCAGGCACTTCAGAGCTATCTCGATGGTAAAAGTTATCCCGGCGGTGCAATATTAGGGCGTTTGAAGGCTCTCGGATGCGATATAAGCTGGCTTTTAAGCGGGGGAGAACATTATATCCCCCTCGATGAAATTGAGTCATACAGAGAGAATCCCGAAAATGGTTTCAGAGTTATGGGCACAGTTCCCGCAGCTCGCGACGGCGAAATCTCTGAATTGGAAAATATAGGTGAATGGGAAGGATTCGATTTTAATCGTGATCGGTATGTTTTCTTCCGTGTGGATAAATTCAATGGAGAATCGATGAAACCCGTTCTAAAGCCGAGAGACTTAGTTCTGATCGATCTCTATTCCGTACCGGATGATGGCGATCTGGTTGTTTGCAGGTGGGATTCGGAATCGAATTTCGGTGCGGTGAAACTATTGACCGTTAATCAGGATGAGCCGGATCGCATTGCACTTATGAGTTATAACCCAAGCTTCCCTCCGATATTCAAAGAGAGGAGCAGAGTATTAATGTACCCCGTGGTTGCAATTAAAAAATTTAGAAGAACTGATTTATATTAAAGATGAAACCATTTCCCGAATTAGATTATAATGGATATCCGAAGAAATTCAAATACAAAATATTTGATGAATTCGATTCGTTGGAGCTTATACAGATTCCGAGAGAGGATCGGTTCGTAAAAGAGGAGAACCCATTTTACTATCCTCCGCTGATGCCGGCTGTGCCGAAGGTGAAGGGGGGATATATTAAGCGCGATGGCTATCTCATCGTCCCCGATCTGCTTTATTGCACTTGCCGTGATGGAGCAAGACGAGCGGGCATCTACCCAAAGTATGATCTAAGGCGTTCTTGCAAGCATCTTCTTTGGCATTTCACTCGTCCACAGAATAGAAAGTGGATCGATGATCTTTCTTTTCTTATAATGAAGGAGAGTGTAGTAAAGTTTGGTTTATATTTTTATCGGATTATCGATGAAGGGAATATCTTTTTGGTTTCGAGTACTCCGGGAGCTAATTGGATTAAGTTTTATTATAAAGATCGCAAGGGGATTTGGAGAGCTAAGAATTATTCATTAAAAGAGAACAGATGGAAATACAATATTCCGCCAGAGGATAATGAATATTTTGAAACGCTCATTGCTCGCTATCGGCACTATAT
>Ga0209643_1002722_pt1 | contig 10657 bp, 9 predicted proteins | sample AutmiccBRH37_all_FD_187383 | JGI IMG/M metagenome (GOLD analysis project Ga0209643, IMG submission 187383) | Deep subsurface microbial communities from Mt. Terri, Switzerland - Autotrophic microbial communities BRH/37_all (SPAdes) (version 2) | ecosystem: Environmental > Aquatic > Deep subsurface... | reverse complement strand
TCCTACAATGATAAGGAATTAGTAGCCTATTCGTGGGGAAGGCAGGAATATAAAGCAGGAGATAAATTATTTTTTAATATAAGATGGGAAGACTGTTTGGGGAAAAGCGGGGAAGAAGATGAAAATATCAGTGGTTGTGCCCATATTTAATGAAGAAGCTACAATTCTTGATACCCTGGATATGCTGGATGAGCTCGAAGGGGATAAAGAGGTAGTTTTGGTGGACGGGGGTAGTACCGATAAAACCATTGAACTAATTGGTGATCGGGCTAAATTAGTGAAGAGTCCTAAAGGCAGAGCCAAGCAGATGAACCAAGGAGCTGAGGTAACAACTGGAGAGGCTATCCTTTTTTTACATTGTGACAGCAAAGTTGGGAGGAGTATTTTGAAATGTATTGGCAAGGCATTGATGGATACTAAGGTAATAGGTGGAGGGTGTACGTTGGAGATAGATGATCCGCGCTTTATTTTTAAGATTATCTCCTTCGGGTCCAACCTAAGACCCAAGATGAGTGGTATTTTTTTCGGTGACCAAGGTATCTTCGTGCGGAGAGAAGCATTTAAGAGGGTCGGTGGTTTCCCAGACATCGAGCTTATGGAGGAATGGGAGTTCTGCCGCAAGCTGAAAAAGGTTGGCAAGCTTGTGCAACTACCTGAGAGGATAGTTACTTCGGCAAGAAGATGGCACAAAAATGGCATTTGGAAAACTATATGGATAATGCATAAGTTGAAAGCACTTTATCTCAGAGGAGTACCCCCAGAAGAACTGAACCGTATTTACAGGGATGCGAGGTGAGAATAATGCTGATTGTACTAATGTCAAGGACTCCTGTTCCTGGCTATACGAAGACTAGGCTGCAAACTCATTTAAGCGGGGAAAAGTGTGCTCAGCTCCATGAGGCTTTTATTAAGGATATGATATTTATGTTGCGAGGTTCAGGGTTAGAAACAGCTCTTGCTTTTACACCAGCTTCGGGTGAAAGGATTATGGCTTCTATCACCGGGAAATCGTTACCATTATTTCCGCAACAAGGAGAATATTTAGGAGAGAGGATGCAGAGTTGTGTTCAATGGGGGTGTGACAAAGGTTTTGCAAAGATTGGGTTAATAGGGACAGATATGCCTGATATCCAACCATCTTATTTGAAAAAAGCTGATGAATTACTTGACAGGTACGATGTCGTTATTGGACCAACTTTAGATGGAGGATACTGCTTCATAGGTATGAAGAGAGTAATCCCCGAAGTCTTTGGAAATCTAAGCTGGGGAAAAGGTTCTGTGCTGGAGCAGACTGTTGCAATTCTGGAAGAGCTTGAACTTAGCTGGACGTTGTTACCCAAGCTGAGAGATATTGATGTATGGGAAGACCTGGTCGATTTGAGAGATTCTCTGGCTAATCGAGCTAACTTTTTGGAATTCTATCCCATCCATACCAGTGAATACTTAATGAGTCTTAAGGATTTAAGCTGAGAAAGGAGATGATGGACAATGTTGAAAGATGAATTAAGGGATAGCGTTTGTCGTTATGTCAATAGCAAGGAAGTTAAGGAAAGATTAACAGTACCCTCCAGTCAGGCTATAATCGTCGATGACCTAGCCCAAGGGGAGTATAATCTAAATTATCTCTTAAGAGTTTTTGATGGAGATGGGAAAGAAAAGGACAAGAATAGAGCTTATGTTTTCAGGGTTAATACTGGAAGTCAGATGCAACTAAAAGATCAGATAGGGTATGAGTATCGGGCATTGGAGATTTTAGGTGATAGTGGTGTTACCCCGAGACCTATCTATCTTGATGGCAGTAAAAAAGATATACCTTATGGATTACTTATCATGGAATATTTACCTGGCAGGCCTTTAAACTATGCAACTGACTTGAAAAGGGCGGCCTATACCTTTGCCAAGATTCACAGTATCCCTGTAAGTGACACTGATGCAGCTGCCCTTGTGAAAGAAGAATATCCATTTACAGCCATCTATAAAGAAGCTGATTGCTTGCTTAAGACATTCTTCGCTTGTGAACGGGTAGATTCAGAACTTAAAGAAATGTTTTATAGGATAATGGATTGGGCTTACAAAGCAAAGGAGGAGGAAAAGTATTTTCGCAGCGATCCATGGCAGTGTATTATCAATACCGAAGTGAATTCCCATAATTTCATTGTAAATGAAGACAGAGGAATAACCTACCTGATAGATTGGGAGAAACCTATCTTAGGAGAACCTGCTCAGGACTTAAGTCATTTTCTTATACGTACAACAACTCTATGGAAGGCTGACTATATTCTTTCGACAGAAGAGGAAAAATACTTTTTGACTGAATATCTCAAAGGTGTTCCAGGATCTCCTCTAAAGTCTACTTTATTGGAGCGGGTAGAGATGTTCAAGCCTTTTATCCATCTTAGAGCAGTTTCCTGGTGTGCAATGGCTTGGGTTGAGTATACTAGTCCTGGAAGATTATTGCGTAATGAAGATACTTTTACGAAAATAAAAAGTTACGTAGAGCCAAATTTTATCAAAGAATTATTTCCAAATATAAAATTTAAATAATATTTAATAATAAAATTATAATTATGAGAAATCATTCACAAATTTCTATAACAATTTTTTATATTGTATAGTATAATTTATATTGCATTATAAATTAGTGTATATTATTCTTTTTATAGGTTGTTAAATTTTTAACTATCTATAAATAAAAATCATAGTACATTATAAAGTGTTATCTCTTGTTTGTGAATTATTTCTTTATAATTAGATTTGTAGTATCACATTTATGAATCGGATTAAAAAGGATAGTGAAGAAAGGGGTACCTTATAATGGCTAATCTTAGTATTAATGAATTACTCAAGGCAAAGATGAAAGCAGTCATCGATGACTGTATGGGAGATTCTCCAGCGTTTTGTTCAGCTACATGTCCTTTACACCTAGATGTTAAAGGATATGTTGGCAAAATCGGTGAAGGAGAGTATAATAAAGCCTTAGATATCATCCGTAAGGATGTACCTTTCCCTGGCATTCTAGGGCGTATCTGTGCCCATCCCTGTGAAGAAAAATGCAAACGGGGAGAAGATGTATGTAAGGGAGAAAAACAACCGATTTCCATAATGGCACTCAAACGTTTCGCTGCAGACTATGACAATGAAAATACATGGAATCTAGATATTGAAGCTGAAAAAGAGCAAAAAGTTGCAGTGGTTGGGGCTGGTCCTGCAGGAGCAATGGCTGCCTACCTATTGAGAAGAAAAGGATATAATGTAACGATTTTTGAAGCACTGCCTGTAGTGGGCGGAATGTTGAGAGTCGGGATTCCATCTTATAGACTACCTCGAAATGTTATTGACTTTGAATATAGTATTCTGGAGAAACTGGGTGTTGAAGTCAAGCTTAATACCAAAATAGGTGAGGACATACCATTTAGTAAACTGGAATCAGATTTCGATGCCGTGTTTGTAGCAGTGGGGGCTCATAAGAGCTTCATGATGAATCTGCCGGGTGCTGATTTAGACGGAATACTACCTGGAACAGATTTCCTAAGAAATGCAAGTCTGGGTAATCCAATAGAAATGGGCAAAAAGGTTACGGTTATCGGTGGAGGAAATGTTGCGATAGATGTTGCCCGTACTGCTGTGAGATTAGGAGCAGAAAAAGTTACTTTAGTCTGCTTAGAGAAATGTGACGAAATGCCTGCCCATCAATGGGAAGTTGAGGAAGCAAAAGAAGAAGACATTGAAGTGGTCAATTCTTTCGGAGTCAAATCTTTCCGAGGTGAAGGGCAATTAAACCAGATTGAACTGATGGAATGCAGCAGTGTATTTGATGAGGATGGTAAATTTAATCCGCAATACAATGAAAGTAATACCAAATTTATTAATGCAGATACAGTAGTAATAGCCATTGGCCAGACCATGATTAATGATTTTGTAGAGGACAAGAACTTGCTTGCTCCAAACGGTAAAATGCAGGCTGATCAAGTTACTTTACAGACTGCTAATCCTAAGGTTTTTGCTGGAGGAGACGCTGTCGGCAGACCGCTATTGGCTATCGAAGCACTTGCCCATGGTAAGAAAGCTGCTATTTCTATAGATAGATACTTTAAAGGTGAAGACCTTGCAGTTGACAGAGATAATGAAGGAACATATGAAACGAAGCTTATAAAAGATTTTAAGGATGAAGACAGAGGCACTGTCAGAAAACATATGGCAAGAATCTCAATCGAACGACGCAAGGCAAGCTTCGAGGAAGTCGAGCTTGGGTTTACTGAAGATCAGGCTAAAGAGGAAGCTTCCCGGTGTCTGCAGTGTGAATGTAAAACTTGTATGAAACACTGTGAGATGCTTAATGATTTCTGCGAGTATCCGAAGCAGATTATGGAAAAGACCATGCAAGATCAAGGAATCGAACCTTTACTCGCATATTCTTGTAACATGTGCAGCCAATGTACCATCAACTGTCCACGGGAATTCAAGTTTGCTGAGATATTCATGGATATCAGAAAAGAGCTTGTAAAATCTGGGGACGGACCGTTACCTAAGCACAAACCGATAAAAATACACCAGACACTTGGATTCTCGGCTGCCTTCAATATCGTTCAGCCTGACTTGAAAGCCGGTTTCACTAAGAGAGTATTCATGCCTGGTTGTGCCTTACCTTCTTATAACCCTGAAGCCGTAGGAGGTATCTTGAAATATCTGCAGGAAGTCCTGCCCGGTACCGGAGCAGTGCTTAAATGCTGCGGTAAACCGACCAAAGCTCTAGGCCAAGAGAAAGACTTTAAAGAGAGATACTCTCAATTGGAAGCAGCTTTTAATCAATTAGGAGTAGATGAGATTATCGTTGCTTGTCAATCTTGTTACGATACAGTGAGCACGTATAGTCCGGACAAGAAGGTTATCTCTCTCTATCAAGTTATGATGGAACATGGTATCCCCGAAGCCGCTAAGGGAACAGGGAAAGGCAAAAAGTTTGCTCTCCACGATTCTTGTGTTACTCGAAATGTATCAGAGATTCATGACGGTGTGCGGTATATCATGAAAGAAGCAGGCTTTGAGATTGAGGAACTGGAGAATTCGAGAGAGAATACGCGCTGCTGTGGTTTTGGAGGAATGATAGTCCCAGCTAATCCCGACCTTGCTATGAGAGTTATGAAGCGCAGGACAGCTGAAGCCAAGTCGGATACTATCGTAACCTACTGTGCGGCCTGTCGGGAGTCCATGGTAAGGGGAGGTAAAAAAGGTTTTCACCTCATGGATTTAATTTTCCTACCAGGGTGTGCTGATAAAGAAGCTCCGGGTCTTGGGGGACCTCTGAATAGTTGGATGAATCGTTACAAATCCAAGCTGCAAATTAAGAAAGCACACTTGAAAAACTAGATCTTTTCTAAATTATTTGTAAGGTTTATAGAGTACTTTATAGGGTAATATGACCTGTGAAGTACTCTATATAGCAATAATATTTCATGATTTTCAGGAGTTAAATAATGAAAGGAGGAGAGGGATAGATGGGTAATATTAGCCTTACTGGTATTAGAGAAAGTAACAAGGAGAAACTGCAGGAAGTTATTAAGGAAAGCGGCGGAGTTAAAGCTGAAGATTGCTACCAATGTGGGAAGTGTAGTGCAGGCTGTCCTGTTGTCTTTGGGATGGATAATACCCCGCGCCAAATTATGAGATTTCTTCAACTTAGTATGGTCGACGAAGCTTTGAAGTCCAATACTATCTGGATGTGTGCAGGTTGTCAGACTTGTTCAGTACGCTGCCCCAAAGAAGTGGATATTGCCAGAGTAATGGAGAGCCTAAGGATTCTTGCTAGAGAAAAAGGCTACATTACGGAGAAAAGCATTAATCTTTTTCATGAACTATTCCTGAAGTCTGTAGAAGCAACAGGAAGAGTTTACGAAATGGGTCTGATTCTTGGTGCCAACATTATTGGAATGAAACCTCTAAAAGATGCGGAGTTTGGTCTGCCTATGATAACAAGGGGTAAGCTGGCACTTATGCCTCATAAGATTAAAGATAATGGTGAAGTGAAAAAAATATTCGAAAATGCTCGGAAACGGGGTGCAAAAGTATGAAGTATGCGTACTTTCCCGGCTGCTCTTTAAGTTCTACAGGAATAGAATATGATTTGTCTACTAGAGAAACAGCCCGGGTATTAGGAATCGATTTGTGGGAAATTCCGGAATGGAATTGCTGCGGAGCTTCCAGCGGGCACTTGACCGATCATCTGCTTTCCCTGGCACTTCCTGCCAGGAATATGGCAATAGCGGAAGAAGCGGGACTAGATGTTGCGATCCCCTGTGCGGCCTGTTATGCACGCAGTAAGAATACAGAATTAGCTGTATGTAATTCAGCAGAGATGAGACAGGAAATCGAAGAAGTTATTGAACGGAAATATGAAGGCAAAGCGAAAGCCAGAGCCTTACTCGATATTATTGCGAATGATATCCAAGCCGAGGTTATAAAAGAAAAAGTTCACAAAGAATTAAAAGGAATCAAAGCAGCCTGTTATTACGGTTGTCTTCTGGTTCGGCCGCTTGCTGTTGGATTTGATGATCCTGAAGATCCACAATCCATGGATAACTTAGTGAAGAGCCTTGGAGGAGAAACTGTGGATTGGGCTTATAAGACTGAATGCTGCGGAGCAAGCTGTCCTACAACTGTACCGGAAACAGGCAAAAAGATGCTGGAAAGAATTTTTGAATCAGCAAAAAATGCAGGTGCAAACTGTTTAGTTACAGCTTGTCCCATGTGCCTGAACAATCTTGATATGAGACAAGGTCAGGTAGAGAAGACATATAGTAAAAAATATGATATGCCTGTATTTTATTTCACTGAATTAACTGGCTTGGCTTTCGGTGTTGAACCAACCAAACTAGGGTTGAACAAACACTTTGTAGATGCTATGGGTCTGGTTAATGAAGTGTTAAAAGCTGATGGCAGGAGGGAAACTGCATGAAGCGTGTAGGAGTATTTATTTGTCATTGTGGTACCAATATTGGTGGGGTGGTAGACTGTCCCAAAGTAGCAGAAATAGCTAAAGACTACCCTGGTGTAGTTTACTCGGTAGATAATAAATACATGTGTTCCGAACCAGGGCAAGAACTTATTAAGAAAGCAATAAAAGAGCAAAACCTGGACAGGGTTGTTGTTGCTTCCTGTTCCCCTCGTATGCATGAACCGACTTTTCGGAGATGTGTGGAAAACGCGGGGATGAATGCCTATTTCATGGAAATGGCCAATATTAGAGAACATTGTTCTTGGGTTCATGCCTCAGAAAAAGATAAAGCCACAGAAAAAGCATGCGATTTAGTTAAGATGGCAGTAGCTAAAGCCATTATGAATAAGCCTTTACAGAAAGCTACGATTCCAGTAACGGATAGAGCTTTGGTAATTGGTGGCGGTATCGCAGGGATTCAGGCGGCTTTGGATCTAGCCAATGCTGGACACGTGGTTGATATAGTTGAAAAAGAGCCTTCCATCGGTGGTAAGATGGCTCAAATCGATAAGACCTTCCCCACTTTAGACTGCTCAGCTTGTATTCTAACCCCGAAGATGGTTGATGCTTCCAGTCATCCAAACATCAATCTCATCACTTACTCAGAGGTTGAAAAAGTAGAAGGTTTTGTTGGTAACTTTGATGTTACTATAAGAAAAAAAGCACGTTCTGTTGATATGTCGGTGTGTACAGGTTGCGGTGTATGTATGTCAAAATGTCCTTCCAAAGTTGACAGTGAATTTGAGATGCTGCTGTCTAAGAGGAAAGCGATTTATACTCCGTTTCCCCAAGCCATACCGAATAAGCCCGTAATCGACCGGGATAATTGCACTTATTTTAAAACTGGAAAATGTGGGATTTGCCAAAAAGTCTGTACTTTAGGCGCAATTGATTATACCCAGGAAGATGAATTTGTCGTTACTCGTTATGGAGCGATAGTGATATCTACCGGGTTTGAACAGTTCGATCATTCTGTCTACGGTGAATATGGCTATGGAAAGTATCCGGATGTCATCACAGGTATGCATTTTGAAAGACTGATTAATGCCTCTGGCCCAACCATGGGCAAGATCAAAAGACCTTCTGATGGTAAAGTGCCTAAAAATGTTGTCTTTATCAAATGTGTGGGTTCCAGAGATGTGGCTAAAGGTAAGTCTTATTGTTCCAAAACATGCTGTATGTATACTGCTAAACATGCTACCCTTGTTACCGAAAAAATTGAAGACTCCAATGTCTATATCTTTTATATGGATGTGCGGACAGGTGGTAAGGGATATGAAGAGTTCTATAATCGCACTAGAGAAAAATATGATGCGCAATACATCCGAGGTAGGGTATCAAAAGTATTTAAACAAGGTGATAAACTAATTGTCCGTGGAGAAGATACTTTACTATCTCAAGCAGTGGAAATCGAAGCGGATATGGTGGTTTTAGCGACAGCGATGGTACCTCAGGCAGATGCTTCTAAATTAGCTCAGAAGATCGGAATCGGGTATGATAAGGATCATTTCTTTACCGAAGCTCATCCGAAGTTAGCACCGGTTGAGACCCATACTCAGGGAGTCTATCTGGCTGGCGCATGTCAAGGTCCAAAAGACATTCCGGAATCAGTTGCTCAAGCGAGTGCTGCAGCTGCTAAGGCTTGTGGCCTTTTATCCAAATCGGAAATGCTTACAGAACCGATTATATCCGTAGTGAATGAGAGTATCTGTGTGGGCTGTGGACTATGTGTTCCTATTTGTCCATACAAAGCTATCGACTTAAAGACTATATCGGAGCGTGACCATGGCAAGACCATTGAACGCTTAGTAGCAGATGTTAACGGTGGATTATGTCAAGGTTGTGGAGCCTGTACGGTTGCGTGCCGTTCCGGTGCCCTTGATTTGAAACACTTTACTGATCAACAAATCCTGGCGGAGGTGAATGCGTTGTGTCTGTAAATGAAGTTCAGCAAAATAAAGAAGTTGAGCAAAACTGGGAACCTAAGATTTTAGTTTTTGCTTGTACCTGGTGTACGTATGCAGGTGCTGATTTGACAGGACTGAGCAGACTTCAGTACCCGCCAAACATCAGAATTTTAAAAGTTCCCTGTTCAGGCAGGGTTAACCCTCAGTTCGTTATCAAGGCTTTTCAAAAAGGAGTAGACGGGGTACTGGTAGCGGGATGTCATCCTGGAGACTGCCATTATACTTCAGGTAATTATTTCACCAGACGCAGATTTCTTTTGATGAGACGTTTGATGGAATATATCGGAATGGAACCCCAAAGATTTCAGAACCGTTGGATTTCAGCTGCGGAAGCTCCTAAATTTCAGCAGGTTATTACGGAGATGACTGAAGAAATAAGGACTTTAGGACCTAACAGGAAGTTGAGGGATGACCAATGGTAGATTTGACATTAGAGATTAGAAAAACAGCCAAAGAATTACTGGAAAAAGGTGAGGCCAAAGTAGTGCTGGGTTGGGAAAAAGGTAACTTCCCCTATTCGACCACACCTGTTTTTATCGATAAACCTGAGGATACTGAAAGGCTTATTTGGGATGAGTACTGTATTAATAATCTTGCTCTTTACATGCTGGATTACAAGCACCTCGATGGTAAAGTTGGGATCTTCGTCAAAGGGTGTGATTCCAGGGGAATCAACAGGCTAGTCCAAGACAAGCAGTTGGACCGAGAAAAGGTGATCTTGATAGGTTTATCTTGTCCAGGTATGAAAGATGAGAAAAAAGCTAAAGAATTAGGGCCTAATGCCGATATCCCTATGGCTCAAAAGTGTCAGGATTGTCGGTATCCAGATCCTGTGGTCTATGATGTATTCCTAGGTGAGAAGCAGAACAAAAAAGTACCTGAAAAAATTGATACATCAGATGTTGAGGAGATGGAAACCAAGAGTCCCGATGAAAAATATCGATTCTTCACTACAAATTATGAGAAATGTCTGCGTTGCTATGCTTGTCGTAACGTCTGTCCTGCTTGTAACTGTAAAGAATGTATATTTGATCAGACTGCTACCGGTTGGTTGGCAAAGGCTAATAACGTGTCTAATAACATGTTCTTTGCGTTAACTAGAGCTATGCATGTTGGTGGCAGATGTATCGAGTGTGGTGAGTGTGAAAGGGTATGTTCGGTGAATATTCCTATCATGCTTCTCAACAAAAAGATAATCAAGGATATCAATTTCCTTTTCGGTGACTACGACGCAGGTCTTGAAACAGAAGAAAGGCTTCCACTTGGTGGCTATGATTATACTGATCCTGAAGAATTTATGTAGGGAGGTGGAAAAATGCTTGTTGTTCTAAAAGCGAAGCTCAAAGATATTCTGAATACTCTAGCTGAAGAATATAAAGTTTTGGTACCGGCCAAGATAGAGGATACTTCTAAATTTATCTCTTATAAGGATAATGTTGATATAATACTGGACGAAAATGTTAAGCTGTCTCCCAAGGATGTCTTTTTTCCGCAAACAGAGAAAATGTATAAGATGAAAACGGTAAAGACATCTATGGAGTTGGAAAACATAACTGACGAAGCAGGAAAGAAGCTTCTTTTCGGCGTCAGATCTTGTGACATGAAAAGTCTGGATTGTTTCGATCAGGTGTTTTTGACCAAAGGGTATGTAGACGAATTCTATAAAAATAAAAGGGATAGTGTTGTAACTATAGCTCTT
>Ga0209643_1002721_pt1 | contig 10658 bp, 9 predicted proteins | sample AutmiccBRH37_all_FD_187383 | JGI IMG/M metagenome (GOLD analysis project Ga0209643, IMG submission 187383) | Deep subsurface microbial communities from Mt. Terri, Switzerland - Autotrophic microbial communities BRH/37_all (SPAdes) (version 2) | ecosystem: Environmental > Aquatic > Deep subsurface... | reverse complement strand
CTTCTGATTTCTTTCGGTATTACAACTCTGCCTAAATCATCGATACGGCGAACGATACCGGTCGCTTTCATCTATTCACCCTTCCCTCCTTTATCTGCAAATACTTGGTGTTTTAACTTTCACAGATAGTATATAACAGGAGAAAAGGAATTATTCATTTTTTACCAATGAGCATTATTTTTTTTCATTATTCTTCTTTATTCTTATTTCTTGTCCTTATTCTCTTCACTCTGATCTTTTTTATCTTCAGGTTTTTCAAGCTTGTTCACTATTTGGGCATTATTTCTGGTTTCATCCATGAATTTTATCGCTTTGGCCTGCTTGGCATCGTCGGTGAGCTTGGCAACTAATTCTGTTTTAACCTCGTCAAAGGATTTTTGCTTTTCGGGAGTATGCTTGTCCAATTTTATCAAATGGTAGCCATAGGTTGTCTTTACCGGCTCCATGGTCATTTGGCCAGGCTTCAATGCCTTTGCGGCAGCTTCAAACTCAGGAACTGATTCCCCGGGGGTGAATGTATAGAGACCTCCCTGAGCTGCGGTGCCGGGATCCTCGGATTTTTCTTTTGCCATTTCAGCGAAATCTTTACCCTGCTTTAATTGTTCAAGGATTGATATGACTTTCGTTCTGGCCTCAAGATCCAACTTGGCCTTGTCCCCCTCCTTACCATCGGTAAGGGCCAGTATATGGCGAACTTCATAGCTTTCACGGGTCACAAATTCCTTCTTGTTCTTTTCGTAGTATTCCCTGGCCTGATCCTCTGTGGTTGGCTTAACTTCCTCCATTATCTTATTCTGCAGTCCGTAAACATACAGATCCTTTTCCACCATTGCATTCAGCCGGGTTTCGGACAGATCGTTACTTTTGAGATATTCTTTGAATTTTTCCTCGGTCATTTGCTCTTTATACTTGGATATTTCCTTATCAACATCTTCCTTGGTAACCGTTATACCCATTTTTTTAGCTTCCTGAATTAACATAGTCTGGGTAATAAGCTGATCCAGGGTCATAGAGTCCAGTTGTTTAGCCATTTCCGGGTCTTTTTGCCCGTCAATTTCCAAGCCCTGGGATTTATAATACTTTTTCATCTCTGCGACCATTTCATCCAGTTGCTGCCTGCTAATATTCTCTCCGTTTACCGTGGCCACAACATTGTTTTTTCCTAAGCCAGCCGCCATTGCCAGAGTAAACACCAGAAGCACAGTTAACAGCCCCATAACTCCTTTAAGCCAAATGTTCAAAACCATCCCTCCTCATATAAAGTTGATTATAAGCCCCCAGAGTAAAAACTGCAATGACAATAGCTTACAGGATATCCTTACTAGTCCAGAATTAAGAACTCAGAATAAAAAACCGCTATGCATTCTTGTTTTTTAATTTCTTACACTTTGTCCACTTTATTCTAACTCCTGTATTCCTTCTCAGTATCCAGGCATCCTTCCTGGTCATGCCAGCTCCCTTATAAAGCTTTCCAGCTCCTCCAGGTAGTATTCGGGGTTATCTTCGGAGCCAGGCGCCCTCAGCTTGATTTCAAAAATTTCTCCCTGGGCCGAAAACTTAACCCTATTCCTATACTCCTGGCCTATTTTTACCAGACGGTCCCCGGTAAGGAGATGGCCCTGGGAGAATTGAATTTTAAAATGGCCTGACTGCGCGGCTATGTTTTTTATCCGGATGTTCCCGGCCAAAATTCTTATCCTTGCAACCCTGCACAGCCTCTGTACCGGCAGTGGAATATCGCCAAACCGATCCACCAGTTCCTCCACCAAATCGTCCACCAGGGATTCCTCTCTGAAAGAGGCTATTCTCCGGTAAATCTCTACCTTTTGATTGGTATCGGCCACATAATACTTTGGAATGTAGGCTTCCACCGGTAATTCTATGGCCGCTTCCACCGGGCCCAGGTGTTCCTCTCCCCGGGCCTCCCTCACGGCCTCTTCCAGAAGCCTGCAGTACAGGTCAAAGCCAACGGCATCGATATGCCCGTGCTGTTCCGGTCCCAATAGGTTTCCCGCTCCCCTTATTTCCAGGTCCCTCATGGCAATCTTATAGCCAGACCCGAAGGCTGTGAACTCCCTTATGGCAGCAAGCCTCTTTTCAGCCACCTCGTTCAGTATGCGGTCCCTGCGGTAGGTAAAATAGGCATAAGCAATCCTGTTTGATCTTCCCACCCGTCCCCTGAGCTGGTATAACTGGGACAGCCCCATATTATTGGCGTCTTTTACCACCAGGGTGTTTACATTGGGAATATCCAGGCCACTTTCTATTATGGTGGTGCAGACCAGAACATCATAGGACCCGGCCATAAAATCCAGCATTATCTGCTCCAGATCGTCTTCTTTTAACTGTCCGTGAGCCACTGCCAGCCTGGCTTCCGGAACCAGACCCTGAAGCCATCCGGCCACACTGTCAAGGTCCAGTATCCTGTTATGGACAAAAAAGACCTGTCCTCCCCTGCCCATCTCCCTGTATATGGCCTCCCTGATCATGTGTGGGTCTTCTTCCAACACATAGGTTTGGACCGGAAAGCGGTTTTCCGGTGGCGTTTCCAGAAGGCTGGTGTCCCTGACCCCCACCAAGGACATGTGCAGTGTCCGGGGAATGGGTGTGGCCGTAAGTGTCAGCACATCCACATTATGCTTAATCATTTTGAGTCTCTCTTTGTGAGACACCCCAAATCGCTGCTCCTCATCCACCACCAGAAGTCCCAGGTTTTTAAATATAACATCCTCTTGAACCAGCCTGTGGGTTCCTATGACTATATCCAGTTTGCCCAGGGAAAGGTCCTGCAGTATTATTCTCTGCTCCCTGGGGGAACGAAAGCGGCTGAGCATCTCTATGCTCATGGGGTATTGAGAAAACCTCTCCCTGAAGGTGTTATAGTGCTGCTGGGCCAGTATTGTGGTGGGTACCAGCACCGCCACCTGCTTACCGTCCATTACGGCCTTAAAGGCGGCCCTCAAGGCCACCTCGGTCTTTCCGTAGCCCACGTCACCACAAAGCAGCCGGTCCATGGGCAGGTTTTTCTCCATGTCCTTCTTTACCTCTTCAATGGCCCGGAACTGATCGGGGGTTTCTTCATAGGGAAAAGCTGATTCAAATTCCTTCTGCCATACCGTGTCGGGACTGAAGGCGTGCCCCCGGGCACTTTCCCTGACGGCGTACAGGGCAATCAGCTCCCGGGCCATTTCCTTGACGGCCTCCCTCACCCTTCCCTTCAGCCGGTTCCATTCAGCCCCTCCCAACTTTGAAAGTTTGGGGGTATCTGCTTCTCCACCCAGGTATTTTTGAATCAAACCCACCTGATCGGTAGGCACATATAACTTATCCTCACCGGAATATTTGATGGCCAGGTAATCCTTTTGGATTCCCCCTATGTCCAGTTTTTCAATGCCTGTATACCGTCCAATGCCATGATTTACATGAACCACAAAATCCCCTGTTTTTAGATCGGTAAAGGGTTCCATCCTGGACCTGGAGCGGGCCCGCTCCTTTGCTTTCCTCTTCCGCCCAAACATTTCGGCCCCGGTCACCACCGCCAGCCTGCCCCCCGGCAGCTCAAAGCCCGCTGAAATACTTCCTTCTGTGATAACCACATTTCCATGAACGATATCCCCGGAAAGCCTCTCTACACGGTACGCGTCTATCTTGGCGTCTCTCATTACCTCCAGCATTTGTTTTGCCTGATCCGGATTACCAGCCATGAGGGCAACAGCATAGCCATTGCGCTTCCAGTTGGTGACCTCTTCGGTAAGAATATCCATCCTTCCCAGAAAGGCATGCATTCCCTTGGCCGCAAAGGTTACTATGTTGCCCGGATTAATGTGCCGGGGCTGCCTGGGCATGTATGACATAAACACGGTAATCAGCCGGCCCAGGGAATTTCGCACATCTTCCCACTGCATATACCCGCCATACTGTCCGGGCAGCACCTTTCCCTTGGCCAGTAGATCATTGTACGTTTCTGCCCTCTCCCGATGAATAACATCAGCCAGTTCCTTCAGCCTCTGGGGCTCATCAACCAGCGCCAGGGCATCGGGCGGAAAATAGTCAGCCAGGGTAACCGGATCAGGGCAAAAGTAAGGAAGAAACTGATCCATCCCGGGGAAATAAAGTCCGGCCTCTATTTTTTCCACCGCTCCCTGATACATCTCGTTAAGGGATCTCCTGGCGTCCAGACTTCCGCTCCTGGTAATTCTTTTCAGCTGTGCTTTATATTCAATCTCCAGCTTAGCCAGGGCTTCCCGCCTTATCTTAGGGTCAATCACCAGCTCCACTGCAGGGGAAATGCTGAAATCCCTTCGCTTACCCACAGATCGCTGGGTATCAGGGTCAAAGAACCTGATCGAATCCAACTGGTCATCGAAGAACTCCATTCGGACCGGATTTTCTGAAATAGGAAAAACATCCAAAATACCGCCCCTGGAACTGAACTGGCCCCGGCCCTCAACCATTTCACACCGTTCATAGCCCATTTCCACAAGATTTCTTTTTAATTCCCCGGGGTCCATAATATCCCCCACAGAAAGGTTAATGCTTCGGGCATAAAAGTTTTCCGGAGGGGTTAAGCGCCTTAAAACAGCCTCCAGGGTGGCCACTATCACCAATGGTTCTCCAGAACCCAGTGATTCCAGCACTTTGAGCCGGGCATCCATGTTTTCACGCCCTGCCGCCAATATCTGATAGGGCAATAGCTGAAAAGCTGGGAAATGTAATATTCTTTTCCCGGGCAACAAACTTGAAAGGTCTTCCGCTATGCTGGAGGCCTCTTGCTCACCCGGGGCAAGTATCATCGCACAACTTCCGGCATGCTCCAGTAGTGCGGCGGCCAAAAAAGCCTTTTGGGATCCCGACAACCCAAAGACAATCTGCTGCCGTATTTTTCTGTCCAGCCCCTGACATAAATTTTTGTATTCACTCATATTTCTCAGGGGAGCCAGCAGTCCTCGCATAATTGTTTCTCCAATCCGGCCAGAGTAAAGTGCACGACGAAAAAGAGCTTCAGCGCCACAGGCTAAAGCTCTGTTACAAGCCTGGAATCAACTAATGAAGCAGGGACTGGGCACAATAAAACCCCCGGGATTCCCCCCACAGGGACTCCCGGCAGTCTTCACAGACTCCCCGGCACAGGCAGCTGTCCCGTTCTCCTGCAGCAATTATAGTACCAATTATATATTCAGAGCTATGGGCCGTCAATACTTCCAGGCTACCATGGGTCACCCGGACCCCTCCCATAATTTCACCACAGCAATTGCAGGTTATGTAAATGTTAAACAGAACCTCTCCTTCCCTGTTTACCGGACGTTTTTTTGCTTTCTGAAACTCTCAGAACACCCGCGTTCCAAAGAATATGAATTCCTGCAGCCGCCAGTATGGAGGTAATGGCGGGATACCCGGCGCTTAGGGTAAAGTATGTAATCAGGCCGAAGACGGTATGGGCTACTACCGCGCTGAGGGCGGCCAGCCTGTTAAACCCGCCTCCCCAAACACAGTCACCCAAAGCCTCGAAAACACCGAAAAAAATGTGAACGCCCGGCACAGACACATTAAGAATAAGGGCCCATCCCGTTTTGAGGCATTCTTCCAATAATGGCCCATAATAGGTCATACCCGCCCGCCCCGCACTTTTCAGGCAAATGTTGGCCACCACGGCCAAACCGGCTGAAAGCAGCCCCGCCAAGAGGACCTTATACATTTATTCTGTCAAATCTCCTTTTATTACCCGGCCCAGCCCCTCCTAATATATTTAACATAAAGGAACCGCTTCTATACTAGGAGAGTGTTGCAAAACTATGTTAAAAGGTCAACAAAGTACTTATTCAACTACAACCCGAGGCTGTTCAAAAAGCTTCAGATGCAAGGCGCGGCAAGGCTTCAAGCGGAGGCGTACTCGTTGTGCGTTGAGCATTGAAGCCGCAGCCGCAACGCAGCAGATGGACTTTTTCAACAGCCTCCTAGGGTTGCCGGTTATACCTGTTCATGGCCGCGTCAATCCCCTCGCTGATAAGGGTAATAACGGCTTCAGCCGCTTTTCCCAGGGCTGGCCCCATCAAAAGCTCCTCTTCCCCGGTAGGCTTGCCTAGAACCCAATCGGTGACCTCATATCCGGGATGCTGCGGCCTGCCGATTCCTATACGTACCCTGTGAAATGCCCCTGTGCCCAGCCTTTCTATGATGGATTCCATACCCCTGTGGCCTCCGTGTCCTCCATCGGGCCTAATCCTTATTCTGCCCGGCGGCAAATCAAGGTCGTCATAGGCCACCACAATATCCGGGGAGGAAACCTTAAACCAGTTCACAAGAGCGGCAACCGAATCTCCACTGAGATTCATATAGGTCTGCGGTTTGGCCAGAATTACTGTTTTGCCTGATAGCAGGGCTCGTCCGGTGTAGGACTTAAAAAGGTTTTTTTCCACCGGAACCTTCAGCTTTCCGGCCAGTAGATCCACTAATCTGAAGCCCATATTATGCCTGGTGCCGGCATACTCCCTGCCCGGATTTCCCAACCCCACCACCAAATACATTTAAACTCCTCCATTTTGACTGATTATCTTTAAACAGGTACTCTTTCGTTCAGCCGACAGGCCTATTTTACCCCGGAAATGCCATGTTTTTCAAGATTTAAAAAAGAGGCTGCCCCGCCTTCGGAGGCTAAATGCTTTTTCCTGACAACTAAAAAAGCCCCCGTGGGGGGACTTTTCGGGTTTTACAGCACTCCAGGCAACGTGGTGTTAAATGTAGACTCGGCAGGTGGAATCAGTGGTCCTCCGGGCACAACAGCCGCTATGGACATAAAGGGTATCAAGACCATACGCATTGTTGCCATCATAACATGAAGTTCAACGTAGTCCATCCCCACATGGTGGATATTTCCGGTGACACCAAAGGTGCCTGCCCCGGGCACCACAGCACCTCCGACGGGAAGCGACTGAATTGCGGTCACCGGACCCATACCCATGATATAAATTGTGACCTCCATCCCCATCATAGCCTTCAGTCTCAACATCAGCGTGCCTTTCATATCCATGTGGTTATCACAGGGCGGGCCAGGCATCGGGCCAATGGGCGAAACAGGACCCGGCGGCATGTAGCCGGTAACGTCAACACCTTCCACCTTGGCTTCTAATTTATCATCGGACATAATACAGCCCCCTTTTATAACTCTGTGATACAAAATATGCAAGGGACTGCTAATTGGTGAATATTACCTAGGAGGCTGTTGAAAAAGTCCATCTGCGGCGTTGCGGCGGCGGCTTCAATGCTCAACGTACAAGGAGTACGCCTCCGCTTGAAGCCTTGCCGCGCCTTGCATCTGGAGCTTTTTAAAAAGCCTCCGGTGGTAGTCGAAAAAGTACTTTGTTGACCTCTTAATATAGTTTTGCAACACTCTCCTAGGCTTAAGAATTAAATACAAAATTTTTTTGAAGGGTTGTGATGGAATGGGCGAACAAAGACCTGGGCAGGGGAGATCTTCCATTGTTAAAATACTGATTGCTCTTTCACTTGTAATTTTGTGGGGAGGGATGGTGTTTGGTGGCTATTATTTTGCCAGACAGTACGTCGAACTTTCCATCCGGAATGTACAGAAAACCAATGCCACCAGTGTGGAGACCCTTGGGGGCCGCCTGGATACCATGTCCGCCCAATTGAAAGACATAGAGAATACATTACGTGGTGCAGGACTTACCCTTAGCAGTTCCGACTCAACTCAGAAAGAATTGAATAAAAAGATTGAAAATCTGGACAGGCAATTGCAGGAACTGGAAAGGAGTCTTAAAACATTAAAGGAGGCGCCCAATGCGGCTCGTTAATTTACTCTTCGTCTTTGTGTTGGCTCCTTTTATCGGCCTGGGTATAGCCTTTGTTGACTTTGAACTGAAGGCACAGGATATGAGTCTTCCCTTCAAGGGGTTGAATGCTTCCGTTGAAACTATAGAAAAAGATTCCAAATATCTGTGGCAAAACGTAACTATACTGAACCGCTCGGCGGTGGAACAGGATCGTAATTACAAGGATCAAAATAGAGTCCTCGGGAACCTGGCCGCAAAAAGTCAGTCACAAAAGGAAATGTCTGACCAGATATATGAAGATCGAATTCTGTCCATGCTGGGGCCACCGATAGGGATTCATCGTTCAGCCCGTGTGGAAATAAAGGTTTTCAAGCTTGATGAACTGGGCTACCGTGGGTACATTGCCAAACTGAAGTTATTTGATCCCTCGGCCTTCAATGTGTTGCTGGCCGCGGGCGGACTTGGCCGGAGGGAGACCACCGAAAGGGCCGTAGCGCGAACCGGGGCTGTACTGGGTATCAACGGGGGAGGATTCTATACTGCGGTCAGTAATGGCGTCCAGCAGGCCTATCCCATTGGGAATACAGTAATAGAAGGTAAATTTGTCGGAGGTTTTAATCCCTCCAGTGAAGTTTTCTTCTCTGGCATCAGTAAAAGTGGTAAATTTATCGGGGGAACATTTACGGATTACGCTGCCCTAGCAAACCTTGAGCCCTGGCAGGGGGTGAGTTTTCTGCCTGTGCTGATAAAGGGGGGAAAGCCCCTTAAGGTGCCCGGAGAATGGGCTACAACCAAACAGCCCCGGACCATTATCGGTGAATATGCCAACGGAGACCTGATTATGATCGTGGTTGACGGGCGCCAGTCAGACTGGAGCAGCGGGGTGACCCTGGAACGTCTTCAGGACAAATTGGCCGAGTTGGGTGTCAAAGAAGGCTATAACCTGGACGGAGGCGGATCCAGCACCTTTATATTCAAGGGGCAGGTCCTTAACCGCCCTTCTGATGGCGAGCACCGTCCGGTGGTAACCAATATTATAATCAGACCCTAAATTAGTAATCAGCTATCAGCCATAAGCAATAAGAATTTTGAAACGGTCAAAGACTACTGTTTAAACTGACGGCTGAAGACTTCTAATGTACTAAAAACATTCCTTTACCCGGCACATTGCTAAATAACCAGTCCAGGTCCGGCCTGTTCAGCAGAATACACCCATAGCTGTGGGGAAGCCCTATCTGGTTGTGGGTATCGGTTTCCCCGGCCCGTAAATGGTGAACTATTATATCGGCGTTCAGCTTTATGTACCTGATGGGGGACGTGTCCAGGGGATTGAATTCCAGTGTGCTGCCCCTTCTTTGCTCGTACATGGTTACCCGGGGAATTTTATCCTGGGGAATGGAGAGCCACCCCGGAAAGGTTTTAAGTAGTTTTTCTCCCTCATAAGCCTTCACGGTACAGGGATTTCCCAGTTTAATGGCAATCCAGCGCTGGTTTCCCAGATTGGTGACGCCAAAATGGAATTCCTTATCGATACGTTCCCCGTAAACCGATACCAGGGCCAGCTGCACCTTATATTTCTTTGAGGGCAGCAATAGCTCCTCCGGGTCAAAGGTCACTGTGTCCCCGCTGACCGTAGTCTTTCCTTCCAGTCCCGCCACCTTTATAGTGGCTTCCTTTAAGGTGTGGTTAGTTTTCACCGTTATATTGCGGCTGAGCCAGATGCTGGGGGCGTCGGGGGCGGGATACTGTTCAACTATTTCCAGGGCCGGGGCTGTTGTAAAAAGCTGTTCGGAGCCTTCGGAGGAGATCCCGCCGCCGGCGCTCCTTAATCCTTTGTTTATTGATACTATATAGCGGGTGCTGTTGTTAAATCTGGTTAGAGGCCTTAGCACCCATCGGCTATAATCATACCGGGTTTTTGCCTCAGCAGTCTCCACCGGCCTGGGGGCGAACTGCCCCGGGGCGCTGGTGGAAACAAATTTACTGAAGCTTTCCGGGTCCACCGGTGTATTAAAAACTAGTGTTACCGGGCCTCTTGTGGAGACGTTTTCGGCGGGCTCCAGGGCAATAATCCTGGGTGCCAGGCCCATCCTGATTTTTTTTTGCGCGCTGACTGTAAATGGTGGAATTCTGGCCGGAGCCTTTTTAAAATCCAGGGTGTATTCCAGACCCCGGGGATAATCCCGCTCATCGATGATTACCTGTACGGTGTTCCTGGAAATCCAGTGGGTGCTGTACTGAACTTCTTTTCCGGGAACCTCCCCGGTCAAGGTGAGGGATCTTGCGGCCTTTTCCGGGTTCATGGGGGCCAGGAACGATACATTAACCGCCACCTTGCCTTCCGGACTGGCATCAACTATTTTAAAACGGGCGTAATGTCCCATAAAAAGCCAGGTGGCCAGAAGGGTTACTGATACAATCAGCAGGGTTCTTATTTGACCGTAAGTAATTTTAAATAACATGCGGATACCCCCACCAAAGAAATCAATACTTATATATTTCGGACCCGCCCGGGTTATGACAGTGGGTGGTTTATATTGGAATTTTTTTAATGGCAGTATTTTTGCTAGGGATAATCTGAATTTTAGGCAAACTTCCTTGTTTTAAGCTTTCCCTTGTGATATAATCAATCGCGAAGGGTCCCCAAAAATAAGGGAAAGGTTGTGGTTAAATGTTATTAACCGCCGAATTTTTTTGGAGGCTGTTCGAAGCAACAGGTTCTGTCAGCGCGTATATATTGTACAGAAAAATGGCTTTACACTGAAATATAAACCGACAAAGGTGATGACGGGGATTAGTAAGGGAATCGCTCCTTTCAGGGAGGAAAGGCCACGACTGAAAGCCGTTCCAAGGGCCGGCGGTCCGCAT
>Ga0209643_1002720_pt1 | contig 10665 bp, 10 predicted proteins | sample AutmiccBRH37_all_FD_187383 | JGI IMG/M metagenome (GOLD analysis project Ga0209643, IMG submission 187383) | Deep subsurface microbial communities from Mt. Terri, Switzerland - Autotrophic microbial communities BRH/37_all (SPAdes) (version 2) | ecosystem: Environmental > Aquatic > Deep... | reverse complement strand
CAACCTTTACATCATATTCATAATCGCCTTTACGAACCAATTTTCCAGCTACATTGTAATATTTTGCGGGCCCGTGCAATTTTCCGTTTTGGTATTGCAAATCATCCAATAAAATTCCTTCTGAAGAATAACGAAGCATATTGCCATGCAATTGTCCATTCTTATAGTTTGCCGTTTCAGCTATTTTCCCGGGTGCAAAATACGTTGTTGAAATCCCATTAAGCAAACCTTTTTCATAATTTTCTTCCGAAACAATCGTTTTTCCGTCGGTGTTGTAATATGTCCATTTTCCAATTCTGTTTTTGCCGTTCATACTTCCTTCGCTTTCCAGTTTTCCGTCGTCATAAAAATAACTGACTTTGGCATTATTACTGCTTCCAGAAAAAGTTTTAACAATCATCGGATGCGCACTATCAAGTTCACTGTAAAAGTTAAAAACCCCAATCTCTTTACCTGCCTTAAACTGGCCTTCATAACGAATATTATTGTTGTCGTAGTATTTTTTCCAAACACCGGTGCGTCTTCCCTGCGCATCCAGCTGGTTTATTATTTCCTGTGAAAACATCGTTGCGGACAAAAGTAATACAAGAAAAAATAATAAATTTTTGTAAGATAGCTTTCTCATGATTCCAATAATTTTATTCAATTTTTATAGCATTAGCCCAATCGTATAATATTTGGTACTGATTTTCTGTCAGTTTTGCCTCTTTATGAATCAATAAATAACTTTTTAAGGGCATTTCACGCTCATTCAACACTTCTTTGATATCTTTTAAAATATGTTCTTGCTGGTCTTTGTTATAAGCTGCCCATTCAGAAAAATTTAAATTTTCCTTTCCTTCCTTCACATGTTGCGCCAAATACCAAGATGTCGGCGCAATTTCGCTGTACCAAGGATATTTTGTGGAATTTGAATGGCAGTCTGCACAAGATGTTTGAATAATTTTAGCCACTTCAACCGGAATTTCCATGACGGTGCTCATCGCATTCATCTCATTTTTTGAGTCATTTTTTTCAGGCCTTATAAATTGAATTAAAATGAATACGGCTAAGACTATTAAAAATAATTTTTTCATACATTATAGATTTAAAATTTCCTGTAATTGCGCTTCTGAAATGGTTAATAATTTAGGTTTCATTAATCTTGGCGTTAATTCTTTCCATTTGCTGTTTTGCTTGAAAATATTTTTAAAAATGATTTTAGCTTCATTTAACTCGCCATTATTTGCCAAAGTTACGGCATACCAATATTTCATTTCCAGATTGTCCGGATTTAATTGTTGCGCCTTCATATAATGTTGTTTTGCCAACATATTGTCGCCCACTTCTACGGCCAAGTCACCTTTATTCATAAAATCATAAGCGTTATGGATGGTCAACAATCTTCTCATTTCCTTCAGCGGATTTTCACTGTCTTCCACACGCAAATCCACCACTTTATCTTCCCAGCTGTTTCCGGTTGTCTTAGCTTTAACGACCAAAATTGCAGCAGATTGTTTACCTCTAATATCACCGCCTTCATTTTGTGCAGCTTCCATTGCCGCCAACATGCGCTCTGCCAAAGTTCCTGTTGACTTTTTAAAAGCCTTTGCCATCGCAGGCCAAACGGTATTTTTATCCATTAAATTTGCCTGAACAGAAAAATTATCGCCAATGATATGTCCAGCCGCTTCAATGCAGTTTTTTCCGGTAAATGCTTCCACATTTCCATGAACATCTAAAATTGCCAACTGGCGCACTTCCCTGCCTTCATCCAATTCCAATAATGTTTCCACAGCCATTTTAGGCGTTAAACCGTTTTCCAGCAAGCTTAAACCACGTGGCCCAAAAGATGGATTCACAAACGATTGCGTGGCTACAACGCCAACTCCCGCTTGCCCCCAAGTGACCAAGCTGCCTACGGAAAACCAATGCGATTGAACCGCAACGCCCATTTCACCTGTAACAGTATCTCTTGCAACGATGGAATAGGTGTGCGCAAAAGGCTGTTTTTTGGAATAAACTTGTTGGGAAATAACTGGAATACTGGTTAATAGTGCCATAATTATTAAAATTGAAGATCTCATAATTCGTAAATTTTAAAAATTTAAAGATATGCTAATCTTTTTGTAAATTTATGGATAATTTTTAAAAATGGAAATTTCAAATTTTTGGTTTTACACCATTATAATCGCAGTAATTCTGCATGTAGTTGTAGGATTTATCTATTTGCTTTATAAATTATCCTCAAAAAAAGATAAAAAAGACAATAAAATAGATGAAAATGATTCTTTTTAATTCCGGCTTCGGTCTTCCGTCCCGATAGATTCTGTGTTGATTTTCAATTAAAATATTAATTTTTTTGTAAATTTGTCAATAAGTCAGTCATAGAACTAGACTCTATAGCGTGTTTAAGCCATTTGTGCTTGCACGCTATTTTTTTGTGCTTGTTTTTTGTTTTCATATTCTTTATCGTATGTGCTTTTGTTTTTGAATAATGTATAAATCATTTCTAACAATTTTCTTTGAACAGCTACCAACGCTTTCATTTTTATTCCGTGTTTTGATACTAATCTCGCATACAATTCTCTAAAATTTTCATCCCATTTTACAGCTACCAATGCGGGAAAGTGCATTGCTTTTCGCAGGCTTCTATTTCCTTTTTTTGATATTCGAGGCTTTCCTTTTACTGATGTACCCGATTGTTTTTCTTTTACATCTAGCCCTGCATAACTAACTAATTGTTTTTTATTTCTAATCAATTCAAATCCATTGGTTTCTGCCAAAACAATTACTGCTGTTAATTCTCCAACTCCAGGCAATGTGCAAATTATGTCTATTTCTTTTTTTAAATTTTCATCGCTTTTTACAATGGCATTAATATCGTTTTTAATCTCTTTTTCCTGACTATTTAAAAACCTGATTCTTGTCTTTATTCGTTTTAAACTCTTTTCATTTGGCTCAGCTTCTGATATTTCTGCGTGCAATTGATTTTTTACTACAACTCGCTCTGCTACTATCTGATCTCGTTCTCTAGTTAGTTGTTGCAAGTTTTTATACACACTTTTTGGACGTTTCCATAAATCTAATTTTCTTTCCAATCCAAATTGGGCAATTGCTTGCGAACACGTTTTGTCCGTGATGGTTTTAATGTCTAAAGTTCGGATGTAATTACTTATTTTATTTGGTAATACGATACAAACTGGATAATCATTTTTATCTAAATAATAAGCAAACTTTTGATGATAAATACCTGTTGCTTCCATTGAAAAAATAACTTTTACTTCATCGTTGGTTAATTTTTTAACCCAATCTAAAAGAGATACAAATCCTTTTTCGGTGTTTTTAAATACCTTATAAGCATACAATTCAATTGATAAATCTTCTAACATTCTACCTAAAGTAACAACTAATTCTTTTTGGGCTACATCAATTCCTACTACTTGTTTTAATTCTTTCATAACTTTAAAGTTTAAATTAATAAAGTGATGAATCTTCCTTCGTCTTTTCTCCTGACTGGATATTCTGGATATTAAGGCTTGCTTAATTCCTTACATTCTGTTCAGACTCTAAAAGATAAAAAAAAATGAGGCAATTTCTATCGGCGAATATACTTCTTGAGCTATTTGCTATCGGATCTACTCTCATCCTTTTTCACTTTATGATTACAAACTTAAAGCTTTCTTCTTTTTAAATTTATAACTTTGCAAACATAGGAGCTATCGGGATTTTGAATTACGAATTATTAGACATTTTTTTCAGCAAACCGATTATTGGTATTCCAAAACAAAAAAACCAGGCAATTTGCCTGGTTTTTTCTCAAGAAGATTCAAAATCAATTGAAAAGATGCAGAAACAAGCCTGCCTGCCGGCGAGGCAGGTTCAGCAAGACGCAGTTATTTTAACTTAACGCTTCTTTAATTCTTTTAATCGCTTCACGCAAATTAGCTTCCGAAGCGGCATAAGAAATTCTGATGCAAGTTGGCGCGCCAAAAGCATCGCCGGTTACGGTTGCCACATTGGCTTCTGCCAACAAAAACATAGAAAAATCGGCGGCATTTTCAATTTTATGTCCTTTAATTTCTTTTCCGAAGAAAGCCGAAACATCAGGAAAAACATAAAAAGCGCCTCCCGGTACATTTAATTTAAATCCGTCAATTTCCCGAATCAAATCAATCACAATATCTCTGCGGTTGTGAAATTCATCAACCATATATTTTATTTTTGAAACTGGCGCCTGCAACGCTGCAATAGTTGCACGTTGTGCAATGCTGTTGGCTCCTGAAGTAATTTGTCCTTGCATTTTTGTGCAGGCTTTCGCAATCCATTCCGGTGCGCCAATGTATCCAATACGCCAGCCGGTCATAGCAAATGCTTTTGCAACACCGTTAACGGTGATGGTTCTGTCGAACATGCTTGGGATTTCGGCAAAACTAAAATTAGGCTCTCCGTAATTGATGTGTTCGTAAATTTCATCAGAAAGAATGTAAATATTCGGGTGCTTTTCCAACACTTTTGCAAAAGCCCTATATTCCGCTTCACTGTATATGGTTCCGCTCGGATTGTTTGGTGAGTTGAAAAACACCATTTTGGTTTTTGGCGTAATGGCAGCTTCCAACTGTGCCGGTGTAATTTTAAAATCTGCTTCAACGGTTGAAGGAATTTCAACATACGTAGCTTCAGCCAAAATGGAAATGGCCGAATAACTCACCCAATATGGCGCAGGCAACAACACCTCATCACCCGGATTTAACAAAACCATCGCCACATTGGCAATAGATTGTTTTGCGCCGGTAGAAACCACAATTTGATTGGGTTGGTACGTTAAATTGTTGTCGCGTTTAAATTTTTCGCAAATCGCCTTTTTTAAATCCACATAACCATCAACCGGACTGTAAGAACTGTAATTGTCGTGAATGGCCTGAATTGCGGCTTCTTTAATAAAATCGGGTGTGTTAAAGTCGGGTTCCCCTAAACTTAAACTGATAATGTCTTTTCCCAGTTCTTTTAGTTCCCTGGCTTTTGCGGCCATGGCTAAAGTTTCTGAAACCGGTAAATTGTTAATTCTGTCTGAAAGTTGGTTGGTCATAAAATAAAAATTTATGCGTACGCAGGCTTTGCGCCCATCGTTTTTAATTGATTAAAATGTTCTAAAATTGCTTTATGAAAGGTTTTATATTCGTTGTACGGCAAATTAAATTCCAAAGCCGTTTCTTTTACAATTTTAGCTAAATTTCCGTAATGAATATGGGAAATATGCGGAAAAATATGGTGTTCAACCTGATGGTTTAATCCGCCTGTATACCAAGAAATAAATTTATTGTTAGGCGCAAAATTGGCGGTGGTGTATAATTGATGCACTGCCCAAGTGTGTTCTAAATTGCCTTCTTTATCCGGCAAAGGCATTTCTGCCATTGGCACAATGTGCGCTAATTGGAACACTACGCTTAAAATGATTCCTGCGGTATAATGCATCACAAAAAATCCGATCAATACTTTCCACCAGGCAATATCCAACACCAATAAAGGCAATACAATCCACAGTAAATAATAAATGATTTTGGTCACAATTAAAGTGGTCCATTCCGTGGCCGGATTTGGAAATTTTCCGTACGAAAGTTTGCGTTTTAAATACTTGCGCATTTGTCTAAAATCAGTGGTGATTGCCCAATTTATGGTTAAAAGTCCGTATAAAAGGAAGGAATAATATTTTTGAAATTGATGTATTTTCAGCCATTTTGTGTTTTTGTTAAAACGAATAATCCTGCCGGCATCAATATCCTCATCAAATCCGGGAATATTGGTAAAAGTGTGGTGTAAAACATTGTGCTGCACTTTCCAGTTGTAAACGTTTCCGGCCAAAATGTACATACTGCTTCCCATAACTTTATTGACCCACTTTTTGTTAGAAAATGATTCGTGGTTGCTGTCGTGCATCACATTCATTCCAACGCCTGCCATCCCAATTCCTATCACAACGGTTAATAAAAGCAATGCCCATTGTGGCATTGAAACTGTTAAAATAATAATTAATGGCGCTAAAAAAAGACCAAACATAATAACGGCTTTGGTGTATAATTTCCAATTGCCGGTGCGTTTTAGCTCATTTTCCTTAAAGTAGGCATTAACCCTTTTGTTGAGTGTTTTGAAAAAAATTGCTTTCTCTGTGCGAGAAAAGCTGATGGTATTGCTTGTCATAATAATATGTGTAAATCAATACATTACAGCGCCAAAATTACGCCATTAATGTTTCGTTAAATAACTTTTGTGAAAAATATAACATTTTTTCAAAAGATGTTAATTTAATTCAGGAAACCGTAATTTTGCGCTCACAATACTGCAAATATATGGATATCATTTTAAAATATTTTCCCGATTTATCGGAAAATCAACGAGCCCAATTTTCAAAATTAGGAGAATTATATGCTTTTTGGAATGCCCAAATCAATGTGATTTCAAGAAAAGACATTGATGAATTGCAAGTTCGTCATGTATTGCATTCGTTGGGAATTGCAAAAGTGCAGCCATTTAAGCCCGGATCGCGAATTTTGGACGTGGGAACTGGCGGCGGTTTTCCCGGAATCCCGTTGGCGATCTTGTTTCCTGAATCTCATTTTCATTTGGTTGATTCCATCGGAAAAAAAATAAAAGTGGTGAAGGAAGTTGCCGATGCATTGGAGTTAAAAAATGTGAAGGCCGAAGCCATCAGGGCTGAAGAAGTAAAAGGGGAATTCGATTTTATCGTGAGCCGCGCAGTTACCAATATGGATGAATTTGTAAAATGGACCAAAAGCAAAATCGCCAAAAAACAGCAACACGAACTAAAAAACGGAATCTTGTATTTAAAAGGTGGTGATTTAACCGAAGAATTACAAAATTTTCTTGGTGCAAAGCTGTTCAATCTAACCGATTTTTTTGAAGAAGATTTTTTTGAAACCAAAAAAGTGGTGCATATTTCTTTAAAAAAGAAATAAATATGATTTATGTTATCTTTTAACAATTTAATAAAAGGTAAATTTGTCTGATATTAAATCGTAAAATTATGAGTCAAGATAAAGCATGTTTAGTTTGTAAAAAACCATCAACGGAAGTTCCTGTAACAAAATTTTATTACCAGGAAAGTGAATTTTATATCTGTCCGCAACACATCCCTATTTTAATACATAATCCACAAGAATTAAACGGATTATTGGCTGGTGCCGATAAATTAACTGGCGGATAAAAACTATAAAATTCAATTTAAACAAAATTAGCATTTAAACGCAAAGCGATAAGTAAATCATTTGCGTTAAGGATTACTTCACCTTTATTATTTTGTTTTGGAGTTCAGTGAACCATGTTTGAAGTGAAAATCCTTTTTTTATTCGCCTTTTCGGCGAATAAAAAAAGATTGTAACGTAAAGCCTGACCCGCAGGGTAACGCCCACAATTTTTAAATTTATTGCATAAAAAAACGCGCCAATCGGCACGTTTTTTTTATTTTGAATTTTATTACTTTTTGAATTTATCTGATAAATCTTTACCAAACACCTTCAATTTTTCAAGGGCTGTTTCCACTTCCTTTTCCACAGTTTCAATAGTGCTTTCTTTCAAAAACGGATATCTGTAATCTGTTGGCGGCACAAAAGTTTCTTTAATGGTGCGGGTATTTACCCAACGCAATAAATTCCAAACAGAACCTGCTTTGTCGTTTGTTCCCGATCCGCGGGCACCTCCAAAAGGTTGTTGCCCAACAACGGCTCCAGTTGGCTTGTCGTTGATATAAAAGTTTCCTGCGGCATTTTCCAATTTGTTGGTGGCAATGTCAATTACATAACGGTCGCCGCTAAAAATAGCGCCCGTTAAAGCATATTCACTTGTTGAATCAATCAAATCAAGGGTTTCTTCCCATTTCTCGTCTTCATACACAAAAATAGTCATAATTGGCCCGAACAACTCATTACACATTGTTTTGTATTTTGGGTTGGTGGTCACAATAATTGTTGGTTCAATAAAATAGCCAACTTCATCGCTGTAACCGCCGCCAATAATAATTTCGGCATCAGAATCTGCTTTCGCTTCTTCAATATAACCAGATAATTTTTTGAATGCTCTGTTGTCGATTACCGCATTTATAAAGTTTGTTGGATCTTCTGGAGATCCCATTTTAAACGATTTTAAATCTCTTTCCAAAGAAGTTTTAATGGCGCCCCACAAGCTTTTTGGCAAATAAGCGCGAGAAGCTGCAGAACATTTTTGGCCTTGGTATTCAAAAGCGCCTCTTGCAATTGCCGTAGCAACTTCTTGGGCATTTGATGTTGGATGCGCCCAGATAAAATCTTTTCCGCCAGTTTCCCCAACAATGCGAGGATACGATTTATAATTGCCCACATTTTTTCCGATGGTTTCCCAGAAACTGTTAAATACCGGTGTAGAACCTGTAAAGTGAACGCCTGCAAAATCGCGGCTGTTCAATAAAACATCGGTAATCATCGCCGAATTTCCTGTTACCATATTGATAACGCCATCAGGCAAACCTGCAGCTTTAAACAATTCCATAATTACCTGTGCAGAATAAATTTGAGAACTTGCCGGTTTCCAAATAACCACATTTCCCATCAATGCTGGTGCCGAAGGCAAATTCCCTGCAATTGCAGTAAAGTTAAAAGGTGTAATGGCATATACAAATCCTTCAAGCGCACGATATTCCATGCGGTTCCAGATTCCGGCTGATGAAGCTGGCTGATTGTTGTAAATCTCCGTCATAAATTGCACGTTAAATCGCAAAAAGTCGATTAATTCACAAGCAGAATCAATTTCTGCCTGAAATGCATTTTTTGATTGTGCAATCATGGTGGCCGCATTCATTTTATAACGAAACGGGCCCGATAATAAATCGGCAGCTTTTAAGAAAATTGCCGCTCTGTGTTCCCAGCTTGTGGCTGCCCATTTTACACGAGCTTCCGCAGCTTTTTTAACAGCCATTTCAATATGTTCCTTTTCTGCAACATGGTATTTTCCCACACAGTGTTTGTGGTCATGCGGCGGATGAATGTCAACCGTGTTTCCTGTTCTGTATTCTTTGCCTCCGATATAAAAAGGAATGTCAATTTGCTCATTGAACATTTTTTTATAGGTATCTAATAACGCTTTGCGTTCTGGAGTTCCTGGAGCGTATGAATTTATAGGTTCATTAACTGCTTTTGGTACATTGTAAAATCCTGAAGCCATGGTATATATTTTTTAAGGTTTTTTAATTTAAATTTGTTTTGCAAAGTTACAAAATTGAATTTACTTTATATATTGAGGCCTAATACTCAATAATCAAATTTTAATACCATGTGTACCGTTACTTTTTTGCCTTTATCAAACAACAATTTTATCCTGACTTCCAATAGGGATGAACAAAGGTTAAGAGAAACGCTGCAACCGAAAATTTATCAGGAAGATGGCATTGAAATGCTGTTTCCGAAGGATAAAGTTGCCGGAGGAACGTGGATTGGCGTAAGTTCAAAAAAAAGATTGGTTTGTGTATTGAACGGCGGTTTCATAAAACACAAAAGAAAGGAAAATTACAGCAAAAGCCGTGGACTCATTACCAAAGAAATATTAAAAGAAAACGGCTTTCAAACTTATCTTAAAAATCTGGATTTGTTGGGCGTTGAGCCTTTTACAATGATTATTGTTGACTGGAATAATAACGAATTGAATTTGATTGAATTGGTTTGGGACGAAAATCAAAAACACCTCACAAAACACAAAATCGAACCTAAAATTTGGTCTTCATCAACCTTGTACACGAATGAAATAAAGGAATTACGCAACACCTGGTTTCAACAATGGCTGAGTGAAAATGAATATACTTCCGAAGCGATTTTGAAATTTCACCATCAGAAAACCGATGATAAAGAACAATCGATTTTGATGAAACGTAACTATGTTGAAACCGTAAGCATCACATCAATAAAAAAAAATGAAAACACTGTAGAAATGATTTATGAAGATGTTGTTCACAACAAAAAAAACGCCGTTAATTTTAACCACTTATAAAAGAAAGCACTGCCACAATGGTAACTCCAACCAATGCCAAAAACATATAAAAACTGTTTAATATCAAAAATTTTAGTGTTGTTCTAAAATGCCCTTGTTCGTAAAAATACCGCAATGCTTTGTATAAATAAATAAGAAATAAAAACACAAAAATCCAAGTTATATTTTCCATTTTAAATACCAGATTCAGCAAATAAAAAATGATAAACAACAGAAAGAAAACAGTTTGTGTATTAAAAACAAACACCAAATGTTCCATATACGTGAATTTTTTTCTGAAGCACAGCCATTTTAAAAAAAGCGCAAAAACTGGCAAGAAAACAAACAGTGAAATGGAAATATACGAGGTAAATTTATTGGTTAAATTTTTTACGCCTTCGTCGGTATTTAATTGAGCCATATTAGCCTCGGCCTTTTTAACCTGTTGGTAATAAAAAGTATTCCAAAATGTCTTTTGATATCCCAAACTGTCCAATGCCAACTCATTGGTGTATGCAGGAAATTTTCTATGGAATTTCACAAAGTCGTTTATTTTATCAAAAAAACCGATGTTGGCTTCCTGCTTGGTTTTTATGGCATATTCGCGCAGTGTTTTTGTGGAATCCGCATCCTTTTCCAGATCAGCAATCACTTTGGCGTTGGCGGAATCTTTTGGCA
>Ga0209643_1002714_pt1 | contig 10688 bp, 17 predicted proteins | sample AutmiccBRH37_all_FD_187383 | JGI IMG/M metagenome (GOLD analysis project Ga0209643, IMG submission 187383) | Deep subsurface microbial communities from Mt. Terri, Switzerland - Autotrophic microbial communities BRH/37_all (SPAdes) (version 2) | ecosystem: Environmental > Aquatic > Deep... | reverse complement strand
TGCGCGGTGTGGCTTTGGGGCGAAAATCCTGGCTCTTCGCCGGATCAGAACGTGGCGGCCAGCGCGCGGCGGCGATGTATACCTTGATCGGAACGGCCAAGTTCAACGACATCGACCCCCAGGCGTGGCTCGCCGACGTCATCGCCCGCATCTCCGACACGCCGGTCTCGCGGCTGCACGAGTTGTTGCCATGGAACTGGCAGAAGCAGGCACCCCGATCGGCCGAGGCTGCATGATGGCCCGGATCACCCATGTCCACACCATCGATGAGGTCGCAAGGAGGATCGGCGAGAACCTCGAACTCATCGAGATTGTCAGCGCCAATTCCGACAACATCGATTATGGCGAGATGATCTGGGTAGACGACGGCACCGAGGAGGGGATCAAGACCTTCACAGACCGTGGCATCGAATGCCTTCAAGAACTTCTCGCGGACATACGGACATGGGAAGGCGGCATCCGTGAGTTCCTGCGCGACGAACAGTGTGATCCCAAAGTCATCGAGAGCATCATGGCCGACGAGAAGAACTGCTGAGGCAAGACGGCCCTCGGCGGAACCTTACGATGGAGGCTCAGAAATGTGTGAATCGCCTAGCTGGTTTTCAGAGGGACTCTTCAAACGTTGATGTGGCGTTGAGGTAAAACGCACACCGTTATACACAAGTGTTTTTATCGGATTCCAACCCTTTGGAAAGGTTGAAGAATTTGGTTGCGGGAGTAGGATTTGAACCTACGACCTTCAGGTTATGAGCCAAAAGCTTTGCGATTTCAATGACTTATTGATTTCAACGGGTTAGCCGATAAGCCTTTGTTCTCACGCATTTTGTTACCCAGCACCCGGCAACATTCGGCTGCACTCAACCGCTCTGGATGTGCCCAAATGCCGATGGCCTCGGCGGCTGGAGCTATGTCAACCGCCTGTCGTTGACGACCTTGCAGGCCACCGGCATGGGGTTCTTCGGGCTTTATGGCTCGACGGCAGTACTGGCGACGACCCTGATCGGCATCGCTGTCGCGATTCATGCACGGATCGATGACTGGAAGCGAGGGCAGCGGTGATGGGCTGGATCATCGCCCTCCTCGCCAGCGGCCCGGCGCGTAAAGCGCTGGGCCTGGCACTCGGAGCTTTCACCATCGTTCTCTTCCTGCTCAACCTCCGCCGCGCCGGTGAACGCGCCGGGCGACTCGCCGAGCGCCTTTCAACATCGGAGAAAACCCATGAAATCCAACGACAGATGCTGGAGGCAGCCAGCCGCCGCCCCGCTGATCGCGATGCTCTGGCTCAGCGCCTGCGCGATGGGGAGTTCTGATGTGACCCTGAGCGTTTGCCCGCCGGTGGTGGAATACTCGACCGCAGATCAGGCGCGCGCCGCCGAGGAGGTCGAAACTTTGCCGGAGGGCGCAGTGGTGGTCGCAATGCTGAGCGATTACGCAGTTCTTCGCGACCAGGCGCGAGCGTGTCAGTAAAACACGAGCGGGCTATACCATGTTGCCCCCCGGACGCGTCTGAACGGTCACATGACCGACGTGGAGGGCGGGAAGCTGTCGTTCGTTGGGAGTGAGCGAAACGAACAACCTGAAGCAATTACGCCTGTCTTCGAACTGGCTAGCGAAGCGCAGGCGATCTCAACAACGATGGTATTTCTTCACATTCAAAGGTGTGTCGGGCGAAAGGCAGATGCCTTGATCGATGCGTTGAAAGACTGCGTCTGCAAGGTTGGGTCTTGGGATCAAGAAGTTTATCGCGAGCCCTCTTTCGATTTGCGTAGCCTTAAAGATCTGAGCTTTGGCATAGAAAGCATACGATAAGTGAGTTATGTTTTCGTGGTCACCGGTATCTAAAATGCAGGTGTTGTCGCAGCCGTCATAGAAGCTCGAAACAGGCACAAGTAAGTTGAGCCCCAACGCACAGGTATCGTTACAAACAATCTGCAGATGCATGATGCTTGGGTTGTGTCTCGGCCCAGACGGCATAAGAAACGTTCCACGCCGGAACACCATATCTCAAAGGGAAGCCAGAAACGAAGTTGCCTTGTTCAGGCTTTCGAGTTCGCGCGCGCGTTCGATTGGCTTGTCTAAACCAACTGCCGAAATCATACGTTCTAAGGGAATCTGACGAGACGACCCATTCGGGTCTTCCCACTCTGCAATGTTTTCATGGGTCCAGTCCGCTAGGTCAAAGCGATCCATATCCCCAAATTCCGCCCACGTGTTGTCCAGAATGCCGATTTCTCGCTGGCTCAATTCGTCTAGCATTTCGTGGGTGATCTCACCATTCGCCAAACCAACGTCGTTGTTGGCGCGGTCCGCCAGAAACTGCGACCAGCCACCATCGTTCCGGTAAAACCCATTAAGGTAGTCGAGCGTCAAAGAGTTGACTGGCCCATGGGGCATCGAAACACGGCTTTCATCCAGAATGGGATGACCACGACGGCGCACACTTTCTCTGTCAGCGAGATAAACCAGCTTCACTACTTTAAGCACATTGATCTTGCCGCCTTCTTTCATGGCGAAGAAAGCGATAATTTGAGCAGCTTTACGAGGTTGGTATGGCATTCGCTGTCAGGCTCCTAAGGTAGCGAGTATGGGCGTTCTTGGCACGCGGGACAAGGCCTCGCGGAAAATTGTGAAGACTATGTTGCTCTTGAGCTATCTGCCACTCATGAACACGTCCAAGTACCGAGCCGTTAATGGCAGGCCTGTACAAACGCCGGACTCTGACATGACGTTAGCCCATGGAACGACCGCTCTGGGCCGAACACGTTATCACTGTCCCTTCGGCGTTACGTCCCTCATCCCTTTCTGCAACAGCAGAGCCACTTGGTCGGAGGTGAACTTGAACCCTTGCCCGTCCGGGATGCGTTCGGCCGATACGGGGTACTTGGGGCGGCGGGGGTCGATGCCTGTGATCCTGAACAGTTCCCGGCCCGTGCTGAACTGACGGCCGTAATCGGCGGCTGACAATCCGAACGCCTCAGCCAGCGCCTCAAAGCGCAGCCTTTCCGGGTCGAGAGCGGTGCCATCTGGAAGAGGAATGGACACGCGGAAGGCGGCTTCAAAACCCCAGCGCAGGTCCACACCGGTGATGTCTTGCGCCTCGACCACAAGACCGTGGCGGGCAGCGATCTCCTGGCAGGCCTTCAGCATGTCGAGCTGCAGGCGCTGGCAGAGCACCGGGGTCAGGTTTCGCGGGGGTTTGGTGTTCGGCATGGAGCGGTCAGAACTTGGGGTTTCCACCATGTGCTACAGCATGCGCAGGTTTCGATCAAACCTTAGCGAATGCGCGAGGTCGGGATGGTCATCGGGAAGGGTTCGGAAGTTGATCATGGCGGGATGCTGCCACAGTGCTTTGGGGGAGGCCAGAACGCAAAAAGCCCTCTGGGTTTCAGAGGGACTTGCAAAACGTTGACTTGGCGTTGACTCGTTTTTGCGCGGGCCTTACACAAGTGTTTTTGTCGGATTCCAACCATTTGGAAAGGTTGAAGAATTTGGTTGCGGGGGTCAGATTTGAACTGACGACCTTCAGGTTATGAGGGTCACCTCTGCTTCCAGAATAACCTCGCGATTTCAGCTTTTTAGGCGATTTTCTGGATCGCAACGTCGGCGTCGTGTCGCACGGAACTGCCGCAAACCATTGCGAAGAAACGGGAATCCAGATCGGCCATCATCACCATCGACACGCTCATTGGCGCACCTCGCAGGGTCGATCAAACCATTTGCGGTCTCGAAGAGTCGGATTTCCTACGTTTCGTTGACTGCACGACGGCAGGTGCGGAGACGTGTTTCCATCGTAGAGAAGGCCCGGACCAACCATACCAGTGTAGTAGCCGTTGCAGGTCAGGTTGTTCCCGCCGAGGCCGCTGACCGCAAACGCTTCATTCACGTCCATGCGGTCCAATCGTTCTTCAGTTTCTGCATCGAAAAGCCCGGATTCGCTGCGGTCGTACGAATACACCCACACATAGCGGTCGTTGAAACAAACAAATTCGATATCGTGGGCAAGACGCGTTTCACCGTCCTTGGAAAACAAATCGTCGGCACTGCCGCGTTCCGGAAGGTCGAACGCGCGCATGATAATCAGTCCATTTGGCAGGATCACTCGGTCGCTGGGCCGTGCCCTATGAGCCAAAACAACCTGCAAAACCGCCAAACAGGCTATGCCAGCCGCGACAAGGAGAAACCAGGACCATGGGGAGAACGAAGGCGCGCGCATCACCCTCCACCCACGGCAGAATAGCTGCTGCGTCCAGCATCCATGAAAACGTCCGCTGTAAAGGTTGCAGACCAGTTTCCGGTGATTGCGTAAGGCGTGCCGCCTACCTCGATGCCGAGGCCGAGCGGATCCTCGAATATATCGCTGAACTCGAAATCGCTCGTACCACGGATTTGCAGCATCGCACCCCGGCCCTCGACCATCCCGCTGAACACGCCACGTACAACCCCGTCGCCATGAGAGAATTCGACGCTGCCAAAATCATAGACCCCCTCGAAATCGTAGGACAACGCGCCGCTCTCAGACTGCCTTGCCGCGTCAGCGATCTGATCCGCAAGCCTGCGAAACGCCCCCTGCGCGCCGTCGTTCCACGCATACTGTTCCGCGATTTCTCGCAAATGCCCTATCTCCAGCAGGTCTACAGAACGCCCGCCTCCGAAATAGTAATGGTTCACGAAGTCGGTGTCTGTCCATCGATCTGTGCTGGACGCAAGCCCTGTCGCAAAGTCGTGAAAAGCGAACTCTGTTTGACCCGGAATGTAAGGAATCGCCTCGCACCGGCAGTTGAAGTCTTCGCCTGGATGGCCAGTCGGCGGCGGGTCTGACCAAGAAAAGATACGACCGTCGTTTACACGGTGCGACGTGCGCACCCGCTCGTCATGCTGGGATCGCCAGACATATTGGTCGGTGGCACCCAACTGCTTGAGCGACAACCTGATCGGTTTGCCGTTCCGGAGATAGGCAAGGAAGGCGGTGCGATAGGCGTCGGTGTGATACATGTTCATGATCGGAAACTCGATGGACCGGCACACCCTTGTCGAGCATTCTGTGCGAAATGGAGTTAACGAACCGTTCGCTGGCTGCAGAAAGCCCGCCCATCACCCCAGCAGCTTCGCCTCAACCAACGCCATCGCCTTCTGGTGATCCGGCGAGGGGAACAGGTGGCCGTAGCGTTCCATGGTCATCTGGATGGAGGAATGGCCCGCGAAGGTCATGATCTCCTTGATCGAGAAGCCCTGCTCGATCCACAGCGACACGGCGAAGTGGCGCAAGTCGTGCCAGCGCATCGTCACCTCGACCTTTTCCTGCAGCTTGCGGAACCGGTCCTGCGTGCGGGTGTGCTGAAGGATCCCGCCCTGAGGCGCGGGGAACACCAGCCCCAGTTCGCTTTTCGGGCAGCGCAATTTCCAGCGGCGCAGGGCGTTCAACACCATCGGGCCTGCCGGGATGTCGCGGAACCCAGCCCGAGATTTCGGCTCGCCCATCTGGTTATAGGCGTCGGCGCGCTGGCGGATGTGGAGGAAGCCCTTGTCGAAATCGACGTCCTGCCAGCGCAGGCCCCGCAGTTCTGACGCGCGCAGACCGCCCAGCGCCGAGACGATCAGGTGCGGCTTGAAATCCTCGTCCGCCGCCTCGATCAGGGCGCGGATCGCCTCCTTGGACGGCACCGGGGCCTTGTGCTCGATCCGGCTGGACTTGATCACCCGCACCCCTTGTGCGGCATTGGTGAACAACTGACCATTGTCGATGGCATGGTCGAGGATCAGCTTCAGCACCGACAGCGCGCGGCGGGTCAGGTGTTCGGACCGGCCATTAAGCAGCAGCCGGTCGCGCAGTTCGTTCACATGGCGGCGGGTCAGCTGGGCGATCAGCTTGTCCCCGATCCCGACGTCGGGCGCGGTCAGGTGCAGCCGCACATAGTCGCTGTAACCGCGCAGGGTGGACCGCTCCATCCGCCGCCCGGTCTTGCAGCGCACCTCGCAATGGTCGAGCCAGCTTTTCGCGGCCCCGGCCACCGTCGTGCTGTCGCTGTCGGCCAGATAGGTGTGGTTGGCGACCAGCGAGCGGACCTTCACCAGATAGACATCGGCATCCTTGCGGCGCGGGAACAGCTTGGACCGTCGCTTGCCAGCCTGGTCGGTGAAATCCACCTGCCAGCGAATCAGCCCCGAGGGCAGCGTGCGTTTGCGGATCGTGGCCATGATTTCCCTCCGTGACCGTAAGAAACGGGACCAGTTGTCAAAGTCCGTCAATGACGATAAGCACCATCCTGCACACACTTGCAACAGATCATCTCATGTGTAAATCCCTTGTTCATGAACGGAGCACTCATCAATGACAGCCAACGAACGGAACGGCGCGGAAGTGCCCGAACCGCTCCTTTTTGGCGACGCGGACGCAGTGGCGGCATCGGGGATGCCCTTGCCCAGTCTGCGTGTCCTGCAAGCGGCCGGAGCCATTCAGGCACAGAAAACCCCCAAGGATCACGGTGGCTTCAAGCGGATGTGGCGCGAGGAGGACGTGCTGATTGCATCAATCGCCGCCGCGATCAGCGAGCACTTCGCCTGGAACATCCGGATCGTGGCCGAGGCGATGGCCAAGACGCGCCCCGGCACATGGGCTGCGCTGGTGGCCTCGATTGCGGGGACCATCTCGCCAGAATCGGGCGCGCTAATCCGATCATCGCCAGACGACTGGCATCTCGACCTGATCGACCGGAAGTTCCTGTTCCTGCGGTTGCCGCCTCATTACGCCGCGCTTTTCCCCGATGCGCCGCCCGGAGAGACCAACCTTATCGTCGGCTTGGCGACGTCCAAGGACAACTTCCAGATGCTGCCGTGGATGCTCGGCCATCAGCAGGGACGCCAAATTCTCGCACCAACATTCACGCCGGATCAGATCCATCGCCTAGCGCGCATCTACAAAATCGCCATGGCCACCCGTGCCAACGCGCTGAGCACCGCCAGCATCAACATCAGCATGCAGGTCCGCGCCTGCTGGCGCCGCCTCCACGGACTTGACGCCCACTTCCTCCAAGACGCCCTGCCCCAGAAAGGAACCCCCAATGACCCACCACCCTCGATCCCTTGACACCCTGACGCAGACCGCGACCGAGGCGAACCTTGGCGATGATCTGCTGCACGGCGCAGATGCAATCGCCAGGTTCATGTTCGGCGACGCGAAGCACCGCCGAAAGGTTTACTACCTGACCGGCGAGGCGACCAAGGGCCTGCCGCACTTCAAGATGGGGTCGCTCATCTGCGCACGCAAAAGCACAATCCTGAACTGGATCGCCGAACAGGAGGGTCGTGCATGACAGCCGCTCTTGCGGATGATCTCACCGACCTGCGCCTGACCCTCCATCGCAACGCCTATCGCCCCGTCCCAGTCCTTGGCCCGCATGTGGCCACCAAATCTGCGGGGAAGCGTCCGGTCATGAAATCCTGGGAGGCCATCTGCGCGACGGCCGACGAGGCCGAAATCACCCGCTGGACCAACGCCCAACGCAACTGCACCAATACCGGCCTGCTCTGCGGCACCCTGATCGGCATCGACATTGATGTGCTCGATGAAGGCAAGGCTGCGCATCTGACCACCCTCGCCTGCGACATGCTGGGCGCGACACCTGCCAAACGCATCGGACGCGCGCCGAAGATCCTGCTGGCGTTCCGCACCGATGATCCCTTTGACAAGATCCAGACGCCCGAGTTTCACATGCTTGACGGCACGGTGGCGCGCGTGGAAGTGCTGGCGACGGGGCAGCAGTTCGTGGGCTTTGGCATCCATCCCGACACCAGGGCGCCCTATCACTGGCCCGAACGCTCGCCGCTTGAGGTGGCGATGGCCGATCTGCCGCCTGTTTCCAAGGATAGTTGTGCTGCGTTCATCGCCGCGGCGGATAAATACCTGCGCCAGCATGGCGGGCAGAGCAAGGCAGACACGCGCGACGTGGAGCGTGAAGGCCGGAAGGCTGCTGGCCTGCGGCGGCTTGAGGCCCCGTCGTTCGCCTTGGTCGAGGAGGCGCTGTCCTGCATCCCCAATGACGATTTAGCTTACGATGAATGGATCCGGATCGGACTGGCGCTGTATGCGGCGCTGGGCGCTGAGGGGCGTGCCCTGTGGGAGGAATGGTCCGCGCAGGCCACCAAGAATGACGCCGCCTATTCGGCAGATAAATGGGACAGCTTCTCGGAGGTGCGCAGCATCACCGTGGGCACGCTGTTCTGGCTGGCGCGGTCGCACGGCTGGCGCGCCGAGAAGCCTTACAGCCCGAACGCCAAACCAGCGCAAACGAGCCACGATGGCCATGCGCCCGAGGATGGCCGTTCCGATCAAGGTATACATCGCCGCCGCGCGCTGGCCGCCACGTTCTGATCCGGCGAAGAGCCAGGATTTTCGCCCCAAAGCCACACCGCGCAAGGAGCGCTCGGCGGCGTTGTTCGAGAGGCAGACCCGCCCATCCTCGAGGAACCGCGTGAAGCCCGGCCAGTGGTTGGACGACAACAGGTAATCGATGGCTTTCGCCACCTTGGCATGCTTCGACAGGAGCGCGCGCTCGCTGCGAAGCCAGCACTCGAGATCCGCGACCAGCGGGGCCGATTGGCGCTGTCGCATCGCCAGCCGCGCCTCCGGGGTCTGCCCGTTGACCATGCGCTCGATCTCGAACAGTGCGTCGATGCGCTTCACCGCCTCGACGGCGATGGGCGAGATCGCCTTGGGCGACTTCCCCTTGCGGATGTTGGTCTGCACGTCGGCGAGCTCGAAGAACTTGCGCCGCGCGTGTGCCCAACACAGCGCCGATGCCACCGGTCCGGGTTGTCGGGCGGCATCGTAGAGCTGATTGTACCCGGCATAGGCGTCGGCCTGCAGGATGCCCTGCCAGCCTGCCAGATGTTTCGTCGGATGTTCCCCGGCGCGATCAGGGGAGAAGCGGAACACGACCGCGGGCGGCGCGGTCCCGTCGAAGGGACGATCATCGCGCACATAGGTCCAGAGCCGGGCGGTTTTCGTGCCACCACGGGCCAACAGCGGCACCGTGGTGTCGTCACCATGCAGCCGGGCCGCGGTGAAGACATGCGCCTCGATCAGCGCGTTCAGCGGCGTCAGCAACTCGGCCACCGCGCCGACCTGATCGGCGAGCGTGGAGAGGCTGAGGTCCACGCCTTCACGGGCGTAGCGTTCGGCCTGACGGTTGAGGGGCTGATGCTGGCCGTATTTTTCGAAGACGATCATCGCGAGCAGGCTGGGACCAGCCCAGCCGCGCGGGATCGGGTGGAACGGGGCGGGCGGCTGGCTGATCTTCTCGCAATCGCGGCACGTGAACTTCTCGCGGACGGTCTGGATCACCTTCCACTGGCGCGGCACCACCTCCAGCGTTTCGGTGATGTCCTCGCCCATCTTCACGATCCGGTCCGACCCGCAGCAGGCACAGGCGCTTGGCGCATCGACCACCACCCGTTCGCGCGGCAGATGCTCGGGAAATGGCTTCTTCACCGGCTTGCGCCGCTCGAAGGCGCCGACCTTGGTCGTCTTCCGCTCGGTCTGCACACGGTCCTCGGCGGCGTCCGCGACAAGCTCCTCAAGCTGCAGTTCCAGCTGGTCGAGCAACCTGGCGCTACGTTCCGCGCTGCGCCCATATTTGTCGCGCTTGAGCAGCGCGATCTCGAGCTTGAGGCCGGCGATCATCGCCTCGGAGGTCGAGACCACCGCGCGCGCCCGTGCCAGATCGGCTTCGGCCGCCGCCGCGCGCTGCTCCGAAGCGGCGAGCGCGGCGCGCAATTCTTCGAGTTCGGAGCGGGCGTCTGACATGGCCTTCATCTACCATGGCAGCGGACCAAAGCCCAGCAAAACAAGGGCTATCAGGCCGATTTATCCAACCTTCGCAGGGCGTTGCGTCCAGCGCGGATTGCGCCAGTCGATCCCCTCCAGAAGATAGCCCAACTGAGCCGCAGAGATCGCAACAGCCTGCCCCGAGCCGCCCGCGGGCCAGATGAACTTCCCCGCCTCGAGACGCTTTGCATAAAGCGACATGCCCACCCCATCATGCCAGAGCAGTTTCACGAGATCGCCCCGGCGCCCCCGGAAGCAGAAGATCTCGCCGGCATGCGGATCACGCCCGAGGCCCTCCTGCACCTTCAACGCCAAGCTGTTCATCCCGCACCGCATATCCGTGACGCCGCCCGCGATCCAAACGCGCACCCCCGCCGGGAACGCAATCATGACGGCTCTAATGCCTGCACAAGGCGTACCAGAACCACCGGGTCGATCGTGGCGGCCACGGAGAGACGACGGCCATTCACCAGGGTGATTTCCGCCATCTCTCGAGATATCGCAGGCCCGGGTGCCGATGGCACATCGCGGCCTTCGGGCGTCTCGGACCCGGAAATGGCCAGTGGTGTGAACCGTGGGCAGTCTTCGGTGGCCGCAACGAGCCTGCCTTCTCGATATTGGCGACGCCAGCGCACCAAAAGGGTGCGACCGATATCATGACGACGCGCCGTCTCGGCGACGCGGCCGCGACCGCCAGGGCTCTCTTCAACGATGCGCAGCTTTTCCTCATCCGTCCAACGCCGACGGCGCCCCGTATCGGTGACAGAAAGGATCTCTACTTCGGGTCTGTATCTATGGTCGGACATAGCGCCAGATCTACGCCCCGAGCCTCAAACCAAAAAGACGGCCCTCCCCGTAGGCTTAC
>Ga0209643_1002712_pt1 | contig 10690 bp, 10 predicted proteins | sample AutmiccBRH37_all_FD_187383 | JGI IMG/M metagenome (GOLD analysis project Ga0209643, IMG submission 187383) | Deep subsurface microbial communities from Mt. Terri, Switzerland - Autotrophic microbial communities BRH/37_all (SPAdes) (version 2) | ecosystem: Environmental > Aquatic > Deep... | reverse complement strand
AGGGTTATTCTTACGTGGATATCTTACAACACTATTATCACGCATCAACCATTAGTAGAATCCCTACTTAGTAATTTAAGATGAGCCAAAAAAGTAGTAATAGTTTTTGATTTTGTAGAATTTTTTTTGATTTTAATCAGATTTATTATGATTCGTTTATAGAGGAGACATTCAATATGCAGTTAAAAGATTTTGATTTCTATCTACCTGAGGAGCTGATTGCTCAAGTTCCTATCGAGCCCAGGGACAGGTCGAGGATGATGCTTATAGATAGAGCAAAAGGTGAATTATTTCATTATCAATTTAATCAGTTGGATAAACTACTGAAAGCCGACGACGTTCTTGTTTTAAATAAAACAAAAGTAATACCAGCCCGTCTGTTTGGAAATAAGAAAGCAACCGGTACCCAGATTGAAGTATTGTTACTGAATCGTTTAGAAAAAGATCTCTGGGAAGTAATCTTAAGACCGGGAAAAAGACTTAAACTAGGACAGAAAGTAGTATTTGGCAAAGGGCTACTTGAAGGGGAACTAATAAGTATCAAGGATAATGGCAATCGGTTGATAAAATTTGAATATGAGGGACTATTTGAAGAGGTACTTGATGAGTTAGGGAAAATGCCTTTGCCTCCTTATATTCACATCGAACTTGAGGATAAGGAAAGGTATCAGACAGTTTATGCCAAAGAGAGTGGATCAGCAGCAGCTCCGACAGCTGGACTTCATTTTACAGAGGATTTATTGGAGAAGTTAAGAAGTAAAGGTGTAGAAATCTTGGAGATTACACTTCATGTTGGTTTAGGAACTTTCAGGCCTGTGAAGACTGAGAATATTCTGGAGCATGAGATGCATTCAGAGTATTTCAGGCTTGATCCGCAGACGGCAGATAGGATTAATCTAGCAAAAAAGGAAGGCCGTAAAGTGATAGCTGTCGGAACAACTGTAGTAAGAACTTTGGAATCTGCGGCTACCTATAGTACTAAGAAGGAAGGGGAACTCTCAGCTCTTGATGGTTGGACAGATATATTTATTTATCCAGGTTATGAATTCAAGATAATTGATGGGTTAATCACTAATTTTCATTTTCCTCGTTCTACTCTGATAATGTTAGTTAGTGCTTTTGCTAATAGAGAATTGATAATGAAAGCCTATGAAACAGCTGTTAAAGAGCGTTATCGGTTTTTTAGTTTTGGAGATTGTATGTTAATATTATAGATATGAATAATTTTGAGGATGTGGAAGGTTTTGGCAGCAGTATATATGGAAATACTAAAGAAAGATAGTCAGACTAAAGCTCGCTTGGGAAAGGTCCATACTCCCCATGGGATAATCGATACTCCGGTATTCATGCCTGTAGGTACACAGGCTACTGTAAAAACTATGAGTCCGGAGGAATTAAAAACAATCGGGGCGAAGATAATCCTAAGTAATACATACCATCTGTTTTTGCGACCTGGCCATGAACTGATTAAGAAAGCCGGTGGTTTACATAAATTTATGAATTGGGACGGAGCTATCTTAACTGATAGTGGGGGATTTCAAGTATTCAGTCTTGGAGACTTGAGAAAGATAACAGAAGAAGGGGTGGAGTTCCGTTCTCATATTGATGGATCCAAACAATTTCTTAATCCGGAAAAAGCTATTGAGGTCCAAATGGCTCTAGGTTCTGATATAGTGATGGCATTTGATGAATGTATACCTTACCCTTGTACTTACGAATATGCCAGGAAATCTACTGACTTAACAACTCGTTGGTTGGAGCGCTGCAAAAAAGCCTTAGTAACAACAGATAAACAGAGTTTGTTTGGAATTGTTCAGGGGGGAATGTTTAAAGATTTAAGAAAAAAGAGTGCCCAAGATATTACTCAACTTGACTTACCGGGTTATGCTATAGGTGGTTTAAGTGTTGGTGAGCCAAAAGATATGATGTATGAAGTACTTGAGGAAACAGTTCCTTTGCTGCCAGAGAACAAACCTAGATATCTAATGGGGGTGGGTTCGCCTGATGCTTTGATTGAAGGTGCTATGCGGGGGATTGATATGTTCGATTGTGTTCTTCCGACTAGAATAGCTCGCAATGGAACGGCCTTAACTCGCTATGGTAAAGTTGTAATTAGAAACGCAGAGTATGCAATGGATTTATCACAATTAGACCCTACATGTAGTTGTTATACTTGTACAAACTATTCCCGAGCTTATCTTCGGCATCTACTCAAAGCGGATGAAATATTAGGTCTTCGGTTGATGACCATCCATAATCTGCACTTCTTGCTTAACCTAATGGAAGAAATTAGACAAGCTATCAGAGAAGACAGGCTTATTCAATACAAAAAAGACTTCTTCTCTGATTATGGTTATGAAAAATAATAAATATTTTGAAATATTTGCTGATTTAAGGAAGAAAAAATGATATAATCATGCATGGTAAGGTTAACCAACTGGTTCTTTATTAAATTTAGGAATAATAACAAACTTTATATTTTAAAGGAGGATTCAAGTCTAATGGATCAAAGCTTAATGAATATGGTTCTTTGGTTTGCAGTATTCTTTGGGATCATATACTTCATTATCATCAGACCGAATAGCAAACAACAAAAAGAACGCAGGAACATGTTGGACAGTTTAAGGCTCAGGGATAAAGTAATCACAATTGGCGGTATTAATGGTACTGTCACCAAGATTAACGAAGATACTGTTATAGTAAAAGTTGCCAATAATGTTGAACTAGAATTTATCAGACCAGCAATCCAAAGTATTGAAAATAGAGATTATAAAGAAGATACCAAGAAAAAATCCAAGAAAGATAAAGATGAACCTGTTGAAGTTGATGATGCTGATAATGCACCAAGTGAATATGAAGATGACAAATAGATAAGATAACATAATATCATTTTAGATAGGGTATCTATGATACAAGGTACACGATGAAATTTTTTGAAAGAGCAAGTGATAAAACACTTGCCTTTTTATTGTAATTTAGAACGATGCTTATTGTCACTTAATTGACACTCTAAGTCTTCTAGGGATATAATAATTTTTGTATAGCATGTCCGATGTATTCTATTAGGAGGAACGAGAATGAAACGGGGAAATATTATTAAACTCGCACTAACAGTTATACTTGTCACAGTCGCAGTTTTCTTTTCTATCCAGCCCCTAACGAACCCTGATACCGGTATTCCGCTGGGGCTAGATTTGCGGGGTGGTGTTCACCTTGTCTTACAAGCAGAACCTGATAAAGATGGTAATCCTGTAACAGAAGAAGATATTGATAAGGCGAAGGCTATCATTGATCAACGTGTCAATAGTCTAGGTGTAGCCGAACCTTATATTCAGGCCGATTACGATAAAAAAAGGATAATAGTTGAGCTTGCTGGGATCGAAGATCCTGATCAAGCTGTAAATATTCTAAGGACAACTGCTAAGCTAACTTTCCGAGATGCAGAAGGTAATATCTTATTGGATGGAACCGAACTGAAAGATGCTAAAGCCGGAGTAGATACTTCCGGTACAAGAACCGATTATGTTGTTCATATCACTTTTACTCCTGAAGGAACCAAAGAATTTGGACAGATTACTACCGAATATCTTGGTAAACAAATCGGGATTTATCTAGATGAAGAAAGAATTCAAAATCCTGTTGTTAATACGCCTATCCTTACTGGAGAAGGTCAGATACAAGGATATTCTTCTCTCGAAGAAGCAGCTCAATATGCTATCCTCTTACGTTCCGGTGCTCTTCCGGTAAGCATGAGCATTGCCGAAAAACGTCAGGTTGGTGCCCAATTAGGTGCAGATTCTCTAAGCAAAAGTCTTGATGCTTTACTGTATGCAGCAGTGCTTATACTTCTGTTTATGGTGATTGTCTACCGCTTACCAGGTATGGTAGCTGATTTTTCCCTAGTTTTATTTTCTTTAATCGTCTTATGGTTACTCTATGCGATAGGGACCGTACTTACCTTGCCAGGTATAGCAGGTCTTGTACTGTCTGTCGGTATGGCAGTGGATTTGAACATCATTGTATACGAGAGAATAAAGGAAGAGATCAAACTGGGTAAATCTTTACGGGCAGCAGTGGATGCTGGATTTAGTAGAGCTTTCCTAACTGTTCTTGACTCCAATATTACAACACTTTTCGCTGCTCTGGCATTATTCCTCCTTGGTTCATCTTCGATTAAGGGTTTTGCCATCACCTTAATAATTGGGATAATAGCTAGTTTATTTACTGCAATAACCTTCACCAGAATGCTTATGCGTTGGATAGTAGGAATTAACCCTCGTATGAGCAAATCCTTGTTTGGAGTAAGGAGTGATATATAATGGCGGATAATAACACGATAAAAAGAACTGAGCAAGCAGAACTTACTCCTGCAGCGGGTGTAGCCAGCTATGAGCAGGTCCAAAAAGAGCATAAGGCTTATTTCAATATTGTTAAGAAACGTTATCTATGGTTCGCATTATCTGCTTTATTGTTAATTCCTAGTATTATTTCACTTGCTGTTCAAGGTCTGAACCTAGGGATAGACTTTACAGGTGGTACCATGTTAGATATTCAATTTAATCAAAAAGTAACTCAAGCGCAGATTACTGAATCGTTAGATTCAGTTGGTCTTACCGGTCAAGTACAGTTATCGCAAGAAGATACAGAAGCACTCATTAGAACAGAGGCTTTGGACCCTGAGAAAAGAGATGCGTTATTAGCATCTATCAAGGAGAATGCCGGAGAATTTGATTCGGAAAAACTAGGTGAAGATTTAGTTGGTCCGGCTATAGGTGCAGAATTACGGACGAATGCTTTCAAAGCTCTGATAGTTGCGACCATTCTTATCCTGGCTTATGTCACACTCCGTTTTCGTTTAATATATGCTATCGGTGGTATTGTGGCACTTGCGCATGACATTCTTATTACGCTAGGGATTTTCTCGATTTTCCAATGGCAGGTTGAAGCGGCTTTCATAGCAGCGATTTTGACTGTCTTCGGGTATTCGATTAATGATACTGTTGTTATCTATGACCGGATGAGAGAAAATGAAAAACGTCTTAAGAAAAGAGATAGTTATGAAGACATGGTAGACAAATCAGTATGGCAAAGTATGGAAAGATCGGTTAAAACATCGATGACTGTATTGATTGCCCTCTTTGCTATCTTTATTCTAGGCGGAGCTTCTACCAAAGTTTTCGCCCTAGCTATGATTATTGGGGTAACAACAGGAACTTATTCTTCTATCTTTATCGCTAGTCAGATTGTGGTTGAACTTAGAAAAAGATTTCGCGTTAACATTACAAAGAAAGAAGCTCAAGTCTAAGTTAGAAATTGCTTGATATATAATTTTTTTGGTTATTAAAGGTTAATATAGTATTACAAGGGGCCTCGAGAGTTTCCTCGAGGTCTTTCCTTAATATCCGCATCTATCATGACTCGTAATTTATTGGGAGGTGTTTTCTGGATGAGGATAACTGTTCTTGGCTGTTGGGGAGCTTACCCCCAACCTGGGGAGGCTACTTCAGGTTATCTCCTTCAGACCGATAAACATAACATTCTATTGGATTGTGGTTCTGGAGTGTTAGCGAACCTCTTTAAATTTATAAATAAAGAGGATCTTGATGCAGCGATTATCTCACATTTTCATCATGATCACTCCGCTGATATTGGATGTCTGCAATATGCCAGTAAATTCGCTATGGTCTTCAAAAAAAGAGATGTTCCTCTTCCTATCTATGCAAATACAAAATCGAATCGTTTCGCAGATCTTACCTATGAGGAATATACTGTAGGGAAAGAAATCAGTCCTAATATAAGTTTGGATTTAGATGGTCTTAAGGTATCTTTTAGGGAAACTGTTCACCGCGAGTATAATCTTGCTATGAGGTTGGAATATGAGGGTAAGGTATTAATCTATACAGGAGATCTGGGTCCAGAGACAGATTTGGCAAGTTTTTGCACGGGAGCTGATCTGATAATCTGCGAGACCAGTCTTTTTGAACATGAATCAGGATTATTCCCTGGACATATGACTACCAGAGAGACAGCAGAGATGGCACAAAAGGCAGGGGCTAAGAAATTAATCTTGACTCATTTCCCCCACGTAGGTAATATCAGAACCATGCCGACCGAGGCTGCTAAGTATTTTACTGGAATAATACATCTAGCCGAAATTAATAAAGTTTTTGAAACTTAAATGGGGACATTTCTTAAAAAAAGAGGAATAATTGGGGACATTCCATAAGAGTAGAGGAATACTAGATATGAAGGTGTGTCCCCATACCTTGAAAAAAAGGTGTATACCCTGACCTTTAATTAGTGCATTAATTATACAGCTGTACTATAATACCAATATGAGAGGGGCGGATATAACGAATGAAAATGACCGGCGCACAAGCAATTATTGAATGTTTAAAGCAAGAGAATGTCGAAGTCATATTTGGTTACCCAGGTGGGTCAGTTCTAACTTTGTATGATGCACTTCAGACAGCTAAGTACCCGCATGTATTACCACGACATGAACAAGGAGCTGTACATGCCGCTGATGGTTATGCGAGATCGACAGGAAAGGTTGGAGTTTGCATAGCAACTTCCGGTCCTGGAGCGACTAACCTGATTACTGGTATCGCTACGGCATATATGGATTCCATTCCCTTGGTAGCTATTACTGGTCAGGTGGCTGTTTCCCTCATTGGAAGGGACTCTTTTCAAGAGGCTGATATTAGGGGAATAACCACACCTGTCACGAAACACAATTATCTGATAAAAGATGTAAATGATTTACCCAAAGCTTTTAAGGAAGCATTTTACATTGCTCGAACAGGAAGACCTGGTCCGGTGTTGATAGATATTGCTAAAGATATTTTTGCGGCAGAAATAGATTTTGAATATCCAGAAGAAGTAAAAATGCGTGGATACAAACCTGTTGCTGCAGGTGATATTACTGCTGTTGAAGAAGTATATCAAGAACTAACTGCCGCTAAAAAACCTTTATTCTTTGTTGGTGGTGGAATAAACTTATCGGACACTTCCGAGTTTATAAGGGAGATTGTATCATATACAGGTATCCCTGTCGTAAGCAGTCTGATGGGATTAGGTTGTATTTCTGAAGATGATCCCAGATATTTTGGGATGATAGGAATGCATGGAACTTATGGCGGTAATATGGCTACTACCGAAACAGATCTTTTGATTGGTCTTGGAGTAAGATTTGATGACAGAGTGACAGGTCTATTGAAAGAGTTTGCTCCTAAGGCTAAGATTGTTCATTTTGATATTGACCCCGCTGAAGTCAATAAGAATGTAAGAGCTAATATAAGGGTCATCGGTAATCTTCAATGGTCATTAGATAGCTTTAAAGAAAAGATAATGAATCGATCCAGTGCAGATTGGCATGAGCAGGTTAATCCTTGGTATGAAACTATACTGGCTTGGAAGAAAGATAAACCTCTTTTCTATAAGCGGAATTCTGAAAAAATTCTGCCTCAGGCTGTGCTTGAAAGCATAAGCAATATCACTGCTGGAGAAGCGATAATAGTTACTGATGTTGGCCAACATCAGATGTGGACTGCTCAGTTCTTTAATTTTAAACATCCTCGGTCTTTCCTAACTTCGGGCGGGTTGGGAACTATGGGTTATGGTGTTCCAGCTGCTTTAGGAGCTCAAGTAGGTAATCCGGATAAACCTGTTGTATGTATTTGTGGAGATGGCGGTTTCATGATGAATTGCCAGGAGTTGATTGCTATCGCTGACTTGAATCTACCAGTGAAAATCATTATTCTTAATAATCAATATATGGGAATGGTTGCCCAATGGCAAAGGTCTTTCTATAAAAAGAACTATGCCCATTCCAGCCTAAAAACTAAGGCGGATTTTGTTAAGATTTCTGAGGCTATGGGAGTTCCGGCATTTAGAATAGAGAAAACAGAAAAGATGGATGAAGAACTTGAAAGAGCATTAAAAACCGAAGGTCCTGTATTGGTTGAAATCCGTATCCCTGAAGACGAAGATGTTTTACCCATGGTCCCCGCGGGTGCTCGCTTAGACCAAATGATTATGGGAGGAAGCTCGGAATGAAGCATACGTTAGCTGTTTTAGTGGAGAATAAACCTGGTGTCTTAACTCATATCTCCGGATTAATCAGTAGAAGAGCTTTCAATATTGAAAGCATCGCTGCAGGTTATACCGAAGAAGATGATATGACCAGAATTACCATTGTAGTTGATGCTGATGACCAATATGAATTGGAACAGGTGGTTAATCAGCTTTCCAAGTTAATAGATGTCATAAAGATTATTGACCTTACTGGGCAAGACCGTGTACACCGTGAACTAGCTATGATTAAGGTGGTTGCTACACCAGATATAAGAGCAGATGTCATCAATATTGTAGAAATATTTAGAGCTCACATAGTAGATGTAAACAAAGAGACTATGATTATTGAACTAACTGGCGAAGAAATGAAGATTGACGCTATGTGTGATTTACTCAAGGACTATGGTATTAAAGAAATAGTCAGAACAGGGAGAATAGCTATTTGTCGAGGACCTAAGTCTGCCAAAGAAGTGAGTTGAGACATTCCTTAAATATTGTAATTCCAATAAGTGTTGTCTTTTCGATAAGAACGTAGATTTACGTTCTTATTTTTTTAAATGCCAGCTATCATTATTATTCTAGCAAAATTAGGAAATACTATAATTTGAGCTATTATTAGAATCTCTTGTTTGGGAAATGCTCATCTCTAAACTAAATGCGTATAGAAAAAGCTGGGTGAATTATTTGCTGTTTTTAAAACTAATAGGTCTAGAACTATTACTCCTTTATGTAGCAGGATTATCCTTCTTTGCTGGGATTAAGGGGATATTGATATCTGGGATTTTCGTATCTATCTTGAACTTTATTTTTAATTATCAAAACTTTTGGAGCTGGCAATTAATTATTATTCTTATGGTAATGATAGGAAGTCTAATAAACTATTTATTAGATAAAAAAACCCATGAATTAAGAATTATTAAAGTAACTGCTGGTTCGATAGTATCGTTATTTACTGCCCCGATATTTTTCTCTATTGTTCCGGCATTTTTAATATGGATAGTAATAATAGGTATTCCTCTTGGTTTCACTTACCGCAATATAACTAAGTTTGTATATCTTCAAATATTATTTAGATTTATTTTTGGGTTCGGGTGGATTATAATTGGAAATGTTATTTATTAGTTAAATTGCTAACAGGTTGAAATATTATCCAAATATATTATTTTTAACCTAGAATAAAAGGAAATAATAAATTGAAACCGAAAATATTAATAATAAGATGAAAGATGGAGGAATTAGCATATGGTTATACTGATGATTTCCATTATTATTGGTCTGATAATAGTAGTATTCGCAGTACAAAATTCTGCAGTAGTCCCGATTCAGTTCTTTATCTGGAGTATGGAGCTACCCTTAGTACTTGTGATTTTTTGTGCTGTCTTTGCAGGTGCTCTCCTAATGTTCTTCCTAGCACTCTGGCGAGATGTAAAATACCGTATTGAACATGGTAAGAAGAGTATTAAGCTCAGCCAAGATAAGGGTCCCATAGATATCTCTAATGAAGAACCTATAGGAAACCAAGAACAGAAACAGGAAGAAAAACAGTAAAATAGTATTATTTATAAAATATTTTATGGCTCTATTCGAATTAATACCGATCCAATAAGCTTCATAAGAGAAAGAGAGTTATATACATTAAAATGAATAATTTGTGGATTTTATCACAAAAAAGACAACAGGAAATAAACAACCTGCAAAAACTTGGCTTTTCTCCAATAATGATAGATATTCTCTTTCGAAGAGGGTATACATCGATAACAAGTATTCTTGAATATCTGCAACCTTCATTATTTGAATTGCATTCTCCCTTTCTTTTTAAAGATATGGAGAAAGTAATTCAAAGACTGGCCAGAGCTCATAAGCAGAAGGAGAGGATACTTGTCTATGGAGATTATGATGCTGATGGAGTTACTGGTACCGCCTTATTATTTAAAGTGTTTAAAAAGTTAGGTTTTAATGTTGTTGTTCATATTCCCAGCCGGGAAGAAGGATATGGTCTTCATGTTGAAATAATTAAGAAGGCTATTGAAAGTAAGGTAACTTTAATAGTGACTGTAGATTGCGGTATTACGGCTGTCAAAGAAACGGAATTAGCCGCAAGTGAAGGTATAGATATAATAATTACTGATCACCATGAACCATTAGAGGAACTCCCTGCAGCCGTAGGGATTCTAAATCCAAAAGTAAATAATTCAGGATATCCCTATGAATATCTTGCAGGAGTTGGAGTCGCCTATAAACTCGTTCAGGCGTTATTCAGTCATTTTCGAGATTCGTTAGCTGACTCCACTTCTGAATTAGATTATCTTGATCTCGTTGCCTTAGGTACTATCGCCGATATTGTTCCTTTAACCGGAGAGAATAGAATAATAGTAAAATTTGGTTTACAGAAGATGGAAAGAACAAGTCATGATGGACTAAGGGCTTTGTTGGAAGAGTGTGGATTATGGGGGAAAAAGTTAAAGGCAGGACAAATTTCTTTTATTGTAGCACCTAGAATTAATGCGGCAGGACGTATGGATACGGCTCAAATGGCCTTGAATCTCTTATTGGAAGAAGATTTTGAGGATGCCCAAAGTATTGCTAAGGATTTGAGTAAGGAAAACTATCTAAG